>Ga0210059_1001455_pt1 | contig 35631 bp, 24 predicted proteins | sample Ectturendosymbi2_FD_188042 | JGI IMG/M metagenome (GOLD analysis project Ga0210059, IMG submission 188042) | Ecteinascidia turbinata endosymbiont from Florida, USA - Sample 2 (SPAdes) (version 2) | ecosystem: Host-associated > Tunicates > Ascidians > Unclassified | place: Key West, Florida... | reverse complement strand
GGGGAAGCGCTTCTGTCAAACGAGCTGTCTGCTGAACCAGTGGCAAGAATTTCTCTGTTCTGAGTTTGATGGTCATGATTCAGGCACGTCGACTGATTGTTACGTAGTTGAGGTCCACCATTTCCACTCGTTGCCATATCAACCCGATGCATAGAAACGTCTTCGTAACAATGGCGGCGCTGCATCGCAGACGGGCACCCCTGAAAAAGGAACGAAATTTCGATATTAACGTCCAGCCACAGCAAAATTTGTGAAAATGTTTTTGAAGTATTGGTGCATTCTATAGCGAGTGTTACAACTGTAGTGAGGTAGAACCACTGATTAACAGACAAAACGACACATAGCGATCTATCTACATGGTTTTGACCAAACGGGGCTTCAGTAAAAAACAAATAAATCATTTGCTTTTACCTGAAACGAATTTGAGTTCTGGCTGGGTTGAGGTTCCGGAAGAAAAGGTCCCATAGTTTCGTAGTGGTGGGGGGCACGACCAGGGGGTAACTGGTTCTGAGAACGACAGCAACAAGTTTGACAGTGACTTTGCTTTCTCGATCTGACCCCGGGATCCTCGTGCAAATGGTCATAGCACCCAGATGAAGCGCCTGACAGCTGAGTGCAATGACAGTAGTGCGTCGGCGGTTCGTACTGTTGGGAAGAGAAGCGCTCGTCACTTCCGAATTGTCCTTCAACCAATTCGTTGCGATGGTGCGAGCCAGTGGTGCTGTGCGGTTGGTAGTAGTCGTTCCACATTGCATGACGTAGTTGCGCAACGTGCTGTGGTGGAAGTTTGGGGTCTGCAGAAAGATAGGAAGGCCATACTTATCATCAAAATAGTTTAAAATCGGTATAACGATTTAATCAAAAGCTTGGTCTGCTGTGTTTTGGCTTGTACGTCTAAATCACGTCCTGCCAGCGGTTTTGACGACAGGAAAGAAATGACTTGGCGGGATTCAGGCGATAACGCCTTTCACTTAATTAAACATGAAGCAGATTACTGGCGATTAACACGTGAGGGCAGGTGTTAAGTTTCCTGATATTTTATCTGCGTTGCTCGCTGTCTGACGAAGCATCGAGGCTACGGACCGTCTTAAATGTTACATCCGGGAGTTTCGCGACAGAGCGTTTTCTCTTCACTCGCGCAGGTTTTTCACAATAGACTGTTTTGACAAGCAATTTGTGCGCCTACAACAAAGATCAAACACTCAACGACTTCCATACACGCACATAAATCATTGACTTTGTCTGTTAAACGTATGGATGCAGGACATGCACCAACCTGTGTCGTCCACAGCTTGGCCGAGCAAGCAGGTACACTCCGATGATACCCTGGCGCACCTCGAGCGCGTTGAAGCGTGGTGGTGGATCAGATCAGGTGACATATCATCGTTGTGATGACATAAAGGTAACGATTCGGTCGGGTCCATCATAGCAGCCGCCTTGGCGAGTCGCATGGAGTGAGCATTTGCCACTGGGACCATTGTGGTGGTAGCAGTAACGGTGGCTCCTATTGATCACATTCAAAAGCTGTACTCAATGTTTTTTACAGATTGACCAACAACGAAACAGGGTTAATACCAGGACAACCAAGTTAACAACATCAGGACAATGAATTAAAAATACAGTGGATTCCACAACTGTCTGCACACACTTCTAAGATATGCTGAAAAACAATGCATCTGACAATCTCTGGACGTCATGTTTTATGAGTACTCTGAGTACTCTGCTCGTATGTTAGTCATAAAACGATTGTTAAAATGTTTTGTTAGTAGTTGAGATAAGAAAATGCTTTTGGCATTTTGTTTTAGAAAGTTAGGTCTTCGCACAGAAAGTACTTATCATCAGTCTTATTGTTATTTGACAAGATGTAAACAATCGTACCTGATTGGTATTTATAAATAGTACGCGCCGTTCCATCAGGACGGACGTTAGTGTGCATAGTGCTGCTTTCTCCTGACATTTGATCAGCCGCAGATAATCCTCCGAAATTAAACTGGTATGAACGTGCTGGAGGCTTGCTTCGACCAGGTATGCACTTGCTGTACATTTTCCGGACCTGCGCGAAGCAATTTTGTGTCTGTCGTATTCGGAAAACCCGCTTCTAGTCAGAGCAAACTTTCAAAACTCTTCACTGATGTCTAACTCAATTGAACGATAAATGGAACTTTGTCCCCGCAAACTTTTCCGATCGATTTCACTCGTCAGCAACTATGCATCAGATTGCCAGCATCACCAAGCTAAAACGTTTTCCTTGAAATTTACGGTCAAATATTGTTGTACGATGAAAGCATTCTAATATCTGATCAAAACGAAAATTTACCTGTGATGGCAGCAAGCAGCGAAATATGAAAGAAACGATCCCGTATCCGGCGCAGAAGACACAGAAGAGAATGGAAGTGAACTGAGAAGCGACGTCACTGAACCACATCACGCCACAGCTCCAGGCAGCGCAAAGTAGAAGGAGAAGGATAGATGTCCCAGCAGCCCGAGATCTGTGATAAAACTAAACGTTTGACCAAAATATTTGAAATGGAATGCGATGCACAGGTTTGTGACGTAAGTATCTTGTATCAATAAGGAGCACTTGAGAGAAAACAATTTGAAATACACTAAACCTTAACATCACATTTTCAGTAACGGTGGACATAGAGTTAAAAAAAACATTCATTCGATGATGTTGGCTCAAGTATATATAACTTTCATTAATGGCAAATCTCTGTTCTAGCTTCTTCGAGCTAAAGTGTCGACATGGCGTCCATCTTTCTGGATGAGCTGAAGTGAGTTGGAGAGCGTTCAGCAAAGCATGTCAGTAAGAAGTTATTGGATGTGGTGGCAATGTCAGAAATGAACATTTGATATTAAATGTCCTTTCGCGCACCACACAAGTGTTCTGTACTGTTAGGTAATCAAGTACCCACCTCATTATTCGTTTCTTGTCGGATGAGCTGATTTGGTGCGAATTGAGTTTCTTCACCATCACTCCCAGGAAGACAACGCACAGACATATGAGTAAACAGCAGGGTGCAATGAAGCCCCACAGTGCGCCATCGTCACTGTTTAACCAGCATCTGTTGCGCAAAAGACGAGGATTGAAAGGAAACCAAACGTGAAGGGTTTGTGTTGAACACAAACAGCGAACGGGACCGATAAATACTCGCTACTGTCACTGATGCAACAGGCTGATTGCTTGAAGGACAGACGAACACTAGTGTGTCCACGTTTACCGATAATTGAAAAAAATGTTTCTAGTGCAGAAAATCTTCGGTTTAACTGATGACCACGCGTAAAGCCCTTTTTGAATCGTAAAAAAAACACGAACTCTCGCCCTCCTCGTTTTAAAAGTTCGTTCTTCGCGATAAAATGTATAGAAATAAAATGCTCACTCGAAATTTCCTCCCGGTTTGCTGTACTTAACAGCACTGCTTATTCCGACCGCTATGCCTGGACAAGTGTACCCGATGACGTAATACCATCGCCAGCGATCGTTCCGCTCGATTGGATCGCCAAGTAGCAGCAAAAGATGATAAGCTTCCATAGTGCTCCAAGTGAAAACACAAAGAACTGAATAGTGCAGGAGGACAGCGACGACCAAACATGCCTGCGCACAAATCCAGCTCGTTACTACAAAAGTAAAAAAAGCGTTTTGTACAAAGCACTGCGTATTTATCCGCTTGTTGAAAAACAAAGTGGCAAAACTGAATTGCTTCTGAAGCAAGTTAACGGCGATATATGTGACATGCACCACGCACAGTTACGAATGAAGTCAAGCAAAATTGAAACAAAACACAAGCACATAACAACAGTCAGCTTTACAAACACGTCTGTCAAAGTATTTACGGCATATGCAAAATTGTTCAGGATAATATCAGAAGACGGAATTCCAAGAACCATAACAATTACCGTCGTTGACGCGTTGTTTTGTATCCCGCATAAGAACACTGCTTCCGATATGCAGAGGGTGATGGCGATGTTTTTGTGAATTGTGTTCAAGTCCATTTTTTTGCTGCAAAGTGCAAAGAATTTTGTTGTTGTTTACATTTTTTGTTTTTTTACAATTTTGTTGTTATTTACATTCATTTCTAGTTCGCTTCTACACTCCGTCAAAGAGGACGTTGCACAACGTTTTCATCGCAGTCATTTGCTTATGTCGACACAGTCATTCCGCAAAGTATGATCGCTTCGGAGAACGAAAAAGTGCAATTGCATTCCATCCACACGAATGTAACGCATTTACCAGAAAAAGCAAACATGAAAAGCGAATATTAAACGACGCATTGCGACATCGAAGCCAGGCCCAGACAACGAGGTCTCGATTTTCTGAAACAAGTGCTTGTTAATATCGCTTCGGCCACTTGAAAAGCTTTATGTAACTGAGCCGCCTTACCTGTAAAAACTGAGTGTTATTGCCACTGCCAGTGAGAACACAAGGCAAATCACCACACCACTCCTCACGAGACTAATATAACGAGTAGAAAAGGGTGAAGGGGACGGAGATGTCGTAGTTAGCCACTGGTCCTCTCCGACAAAGGGGTAGGAGGAGGATAAAACAACAAAATTCGTCATGTGCTCGCATTCGCACACGCTCAGCGACAAATTGCCCGCTCGCCGACGACATCCTCGCCTCGACCAAACTGACGACGAGGAACTGAAAAGAAAGAATACTTTCCAACTGACTTGCTCGCTGAGTCGTTCGCTCAAAAATAACAAGGGCGACAAGCGTTTGTGATAAGCAGCTCACGCAGTTCACGACAACAAGCTACCGTTCAGACGCATCACCCTGATTTGCTCTCATATTTTGTGCAAATAATACGTTGCAAGCGATAATTTGACATCGGCCGCCTAACCTTTCTTTCTCGCTCCAGTAAGCACAGGCGACGTGCACGCTTTCTTCTCGGTGCTGGAAAGTGATCGAGACAGGACGCTTTAGCTGCAGCGGGTGTTCGACTCTGGTGAATCCTTTGTCCTTCAGCGACCCGACCGACACTGAGACAATTTGTGAATTGACCGTGAAAGTGTTGTCCGGATACGCAGAAGGTTCTTGCATGAAGGTGCCGAGTCGCTCGAAAGACAAAAGAACGACCGTGAACTTCTCAGTGCCAAGCTGCAACGCCTCGAGCACAGCTTTGCTTTGAACAGAGATCGTGTCGCCGTTAGAGTTCTTCCATCTGATGACATGCTCTCGTGATCGCCCAACTGTTGCCTGAGAGCTGAGCACACGGATCCCAAGGCTTACATGGCTTTCCACCCAATCCAGACCGCTCATGTCGGAGTAATCTTCAGCAGAGCGGCTGGGTTTGGCAGTCGTTGCGCCATCGTCCATTGTGACGTCTCGGCCGAGAAAGAACGCCACGTCTTCAACGAGCGACGAGAGAGCGGCTGCAAGCTGGGTCTGAAAGGGCAAAGACAAATATGCACATAATGAGGGAACGGCCATTTGCGCGATGCAGGTCAAATTTCCAGGCGCGCACAAGACGTCTTGTGAGTAACTCGTCAAGTGCTTCGATGAAAACGAAACGTGATACTTGTTAAGCAGCACAGATGAACGAAGCAGTTCAAAGCATTCATGCACAATGTACCTGTATGCTTGGTCCCAACGCTCTCCACACCCTTTCAACGTTCTTCGAAAGCAACAAGCTGCTCGTCTTCACAACCGAGTCAGTTAAAGTCGCAGCGTGTCTGGGTTCGCTCAGTGCTCTAGCTAGCAAGACTGAAAAAGAAAGGATTTTGCTTCTTACATTTCATCAAACGAAGTAATAAGCAGGTTAAATTATATCACTTCAGTGACCTGACACTGCAACCTTCCTTAATGTCACTATGCCACTTACTTTAGCTGGGAAACAGAAGCGAATAGAATCATACTGTACTAGGAATCTAGCACTTTCAGACATTAAATTCTTTTGCGGTCGCACATACTGTACGTTTCTGGAGTTTGTGAACACACAATTTAAACTGACATTGGATATGGGATGGTGTAGGCAAAACAGTTGCCACCGGCTTTCGGGTTGTATGTAACAAAAAACGGGTACGTGTAAAAAAGGTCTCACACCAAAGAAAAATCATTGAAACTTTGCATCAGTGTTGATTACAGCAAACATAAATTACATATTGAAAATAAACTCCAACTTACGTCTATAAAAGCTGATGATCATTTTTATATCCCAACTGGTCAACTGCTTTTCCTTTTCTCGCAGCTTTTGAAGCAGTAATTGACTGAGATTGCTGGGGTTCGCCGAAGCAGCTTTGACCTAAAAAAACAAACACGTTAAAATAAACCAACAAACCTGGCAAAATGCGGTGTTCCGGTTGAAACAACTGATACGACTTCTAAAATATAAATGGTGTACAAATCCACGTCAGCCCTCTTACATCGATCGCCATTCGACGGATGCATTCGCAAACAAAATGAAAAATAGCTTCCAATTACTGGAGCGGAAGATGCCGACGTGTGCGATGATCATTGAGCACAGCAATGTCACTTACCTTTCTGATCAAATCTTTAATCCACTGTGATGAGCACTGACTCAGGTCAGGCTCATTCGTCTGCCATGCGGGGCCGCTGCTGTTTCCCCCGCAAATCCATATTGCTTGACCGCCTCCAATGCCTGCAACAAGCAGCACCAGCTGAATGCTTGTTTTTGTAGAAAAAACATCAATCGCAAGGAAAACACAAGATGATGACCAAGCAAATGTTAAAAAATAAAAAGGTCGTATGTTATTTATAGCAGTGGTTTGTAAAGGTTTAAAATGGATTATTAACTACTTTACCTTTTTTTCATTAGCAGAGGAACTTTTGGCAGACGCATGTGCCTTGAAGCAATCCTCACAGCTAACTGTGTAATACAGATCATATACTATAACAGAATAAGAATCAGACACAACATTTACCAGGACAGTTCATCACTGCCATTTTGGAGAACTGCGTATCTTTCCACGTGATTCCATTGGCTTCCCTGCCAGTGCAAAAAACATTTGGAGTGGCAGTAGCAAACGGTGTGCTTGTGGTCGGCTTGCTCAAAGCTGCAAAACAATAAAATATAGCAACTAAAGCTAAAGGCGTCCGACCGTTTTAAAAGTTTCAGGTTAGCAACAAATCTAGGCAGCATTTCTGGGCAAAGCAAGTGCAAATAATTTCCTAATCTCTGTAAATCTGGTTGCTATGCAGGAACAAGCAAGATAAATACGACACCTGCTGTTTCAGGACATATCAGGAAACTTGTCAGTAACTAATTTGTTCCATACCTGGACTGGATGTGCTCGTCTGGACTCGCGTTTTGGTGGTGGTCGAAATAGACGCGACAGTCGATGTTGTGGTCGTTGGGGGGCGGAGATCTTCGGGGGGTTTGAAATTAACCTGATAGGTCACTGCCGATCCTGCCTCCCACACATACAGCAATCTGTCTTTCGGATTGTATTCGATCGCTGATGTGTCCGATGAAATATCCGGAACGACGATTTCCAACTGCAACAAAAAATACGCCTTCTGAAAAAAAAGAACTTTTACAATTTTTACTGCAGAAGAATTTACATATACTTAAGCAAACTACTAAGAGCCTTAAACTTGATGCAAAGGTATATTAACGTGCCTTGATGTACTGCAAATGGTCCACATAAAACTTCGTACGCATCAGCGTATATTAGAAATAGTTAAAACAACTTTATAAAATGGATGGCTCTTTGCTTTGTTCTGTGCTTTTTCCAATTTTTTTGTTTTTTTTTCTTTAGATTCCACTTGCTGCACAACAAATCGATTCAAGCTAAATAGCATTTTTGAAAAAAGTTTGTGGCTTCTCTTTCTGTGTTATTCATCCACGTTTTCCTTTACTGCCTCCACAAGAGTCCAGTTTTTGTGTACAGCCAGATACGGCTCAACAGTTGCTACTCGTGTTTGATTGACGGTGGGCAGTTGTGTAGTGTTCAAAACCGTGCAGAAGAAACGAGAAATATTTTGAAAATCTTGGAAATTTGGCAAGTTGTATTTTGTCAACGCTGCGTAGCACATGAGCAGAAAACGTCACGATAAACAGGTCCATACAAAAAAAACTTTTGAAAGCATTCGAACAAATTTTTGGAAAACACAAAGCTCTTTGACGAAATCACCACGTTTATGATGTTGACAAAAAATGCGCTGTTCATTAAAAAAGAAAAACACTTATAAAATTCAATCTCTTCATATCAGCCAGCACAGATTCAAATTTAAAATTGGAAAAATCAATGCAAAAAAGAAAATGGAAGACTACATTTTTAAATTTTTCTGTTAAAAGATTTTGGTAACTTTGCTTGCCGTTTAATGAATCTTTTGTTACCTACTTCATATTTTTAATGCTCACGTACCTTCTCCTCAGTGTTCGACGTTGTATTAAATTTGTAGTCGATGATAAGAGTTTCGTAGTTGACGACGTAGAGGACACCACAAACGATGAATGCATTAAGGGCAGATAACTTAGGCTGGGTAGTCTGCCATGTGTTTAATATATTCAAGGTGTGCCGCTCCAGTCTAGAAAACGAATGAAATTGTGAGCAAATAATACTGGAAAACTTGTGAGTAAAATGGTCTTTACATCCCATCTCCCCTCAGTTAAAAGCTGCCACTTTGCGGGATAACATCGGACGAAATTTACGCCGTGGGCGAACAGCACTTTTCGCGTGCGACGAAAGATTGGCCCATTACATGCATTTTTCGCTAACTGTGAAACGCGACACCGAACTCGATGTTGTTTTAAAAACACGTTTTATATAAAACTGCTGCGAAAAATGTCAAAGCAGATACGAAACAAGTTTATGAAACGTGCACCCCCCACAACCGGCGACAATTCACCAAAAATGCTACTACAAGTAGTTCTCACGTCCCCGAAACAAGCGGTGAAGTATTATTTTCGCAGAGTTAATGCCTTTGCACCTGCTTTGACGTTGGTGACGTCTGTGCTGGTAATAAGTTTACGACACGTGTGGTTGACATCACATTTTCATTGGTTCTGATTTAAACCCACGGCAGTAAAAAGTAAACCACGGAAAAACACACAAGTTGAATCACATTTGGGGAAATGACGCCTCGGGTTATTTAGCGAGCTGCGCGTTTTTGAATTAGTAGTTTAAGCGTTTAACTCGTAAAAAAGATCCGGCGTAAAATATTACCTGCTCAACACGATATTGCCTTTGTTCGCTTCTGTTGCGTAAATCGCCCACAGCCCGCTCTCGTCTATGGCCAGGTCAATGTCAGTGTCCTTCCCCACGCCGTAAGGGGAAGTCCCGTGATAATTAGCTTTCGGTAGCTCGGTCTCAGCAGTTACTCTTCGTTGTTGCAAGTTGTACTTGCCTATGATTCGCGATCTCTCCTGTTGAGAAACAAGCACTGTGTTGACTGGCTGAAAGTAAAGCAGCACACATGTTTCAAGCTCGCCATCATACTCTTTCTGCTTTGCTTGCAACTGGTGCAGCGGAGAACCCTCACCTTGTTGTAATACACGTTGCCGTCGTATACGACAAAACCTGTGCCATCGATTCGATCGGCCAGAGTGTGGAACGTGCTGGCGCGATTCTTGGCCATCGCGTCAAGGTCGGCGAACTCGTACAAGCGCGGGTTGGCGTATCGAGTCAACGCCTTGAAGTAGATTCTAAAGAAAACGCGACAAAAGCAAAGGTTTGAGATTGGTCCTTAATCCAAGTCCACACGACAAAACAACAAAAGATTTTCGTCTTACTTGTCCGTCTGCTGAAACGGATCACGCACCCAGGCTGCGTTTTCTTCCAATGACGTCGAGTAATGTTTCCGCTTTCCCAGGCCGCTGACCTCTCCGGGACAACCGACAGCTGGCCATAAAAGCGCGTAGTTAAAATTACAGGACACCCACCAGACGAGCCATTGCTTGAATTATTACTGTGTAACGTGTTTTAGGGAAAACGTCATCAGCTTAATAAAACCAAGTGTTTATGTTGCCAGGCAGACACGCTTCGCCGCTCGCATTAGTCATGTGACTATTTACTGAGGATTAACTAAAACACTAAGCTTTTGAGACGGCACAAGCCTACTGATGATGGCTGAAACATAATATCCATTAACACGATCGAGTGAGCTGTGCAAGCCAACGGGGTAGCAAATTACTGTTACCGGTGTGTGTTGTCGAAGGCAATTAGGTCTTCCACCAGGGATCGACATACTGGCTTGCAAACAAAGGAAAACCCGTCCTAAAACAATTTGCGGTCCTGATCAAATTGTCATGGATTTTTTCACCAGAACAAGAACCTTGCATCGCCGTTCGCAGGACAGGATGCCAATGGTAACAGGTGACCGTAATTCGGTTACAACCTTTCTCCGATCCATCCCTAACACAAATCACCGATGGACAAGCGCTTAGGAAGCAGTGAAGCGAGACTTGGTAATTTCACGGCGATATACAAGGGGATGATCCCTGGCTATTCATCAGCGCTCAACTCAATCAGCGCAAACGTCCACAAATTACAGGGCTCGTCGCAACGACTGGCTTATTCGGGATGCGTGCGTTGTAATGTTGAGACAGGATGGATTGCGGCGATTTAGGGCAAGAGGACAACAAATCTCAGCCACTTTGTACAACTGCACTTATATCGAAATGCGGGCGTAAGCGGTCACTAAGCCCGCCTCACACACAACGCCGAAACGAAACAAGTTTAGGCCGATTTCAGAGACGTTGTACGAGCGCAGAGATCAAGGCAATAAGCAAAGCTGGTGGGCAGTTCCTGGTCAGGCCACTTGCGCTGCTGTGGAACTGACCCGCACCGAGCACTTGTACCCACAGTTTTGCGACCACACCGGTGAGAACTTATAAGGATCAAAAGAAAAGTGCACGAGCACGGCAAGCAACGAAACTGCTCTGAGTCATGTTCACAATTTAAATGCATTTCTCGTAAAATCAGACTTCGGTCCGAAGCGCATCTTGAAACAGAACATTGTCAACAACGTAAGATCCCACTGATGAGAATTTATGGCAGAAATGCAGATCTGGCATCGGTGGCCGTTTATTCAGGTGCGGAGGTAATCAAACTAACGACAACTGGGTCGTAAAACCCGCTGCGACCGGGAAGTGAAAGCTACTCGGTGATTTGACACATGAACAGCGGGCCGTCTGCTGGACGGGCTTAGTGAGGGCGAGTTGTTAAGATCAACGTATGAAGCGTGAAAATGCCGAGCAAACATGCGATGGGGCTTATTGGAGCGCTACACACCGCATTCTTGTCCCTCGCCGTCACAGACTGCTTGTCGCAACGCAATCGTTGATCTCAAAGAACAAATTGGTCAACGCTTCACACGCCAGTAATAATGGCTGAAAACATACATTGTGAGAAACAGGATCTTTATTGCGCCGGGTTCAGTCATATTCCCATCATCTTCGCAGGCCGATGCTCGTCTTATTAATTATCGTCGAATAAGAAGAGAACCAACAGTCAGTCTACGCTCTTTGAGGAAAGGTGTGGCTTAACACGACAACTTTAGAAAGCAGACAGGTGAATTTCGCAGCTGGCGACAGTAATCTTGACTGAAGCTGATGATGAGTCAAACTTCTGCGAATGCAGCTGCCATGCCGGATGCTCTACTGCGCCAAGTTCAGTTTAGAGCTGGACGTTGCGATTGGTCGCATCCCATAAGCCTAATTTATTTGTTCATACAATGTCTTAAATGCGCTGCTTTACTGCTGCTTCATATTTTCACACCGTCTCGACCTCACTTTCGGACATCGCAAAACAATAACTTACCAAAAGGCACACATTCCCACAGCACTTGCAGGTACTTGTTGGTTGTTGGGCAAGGGTCGGTGAAAGTGTCCGATCCAATCGTGAAAACGCATTCGCTCTTATCATTGCATCTAAAGCATTGAAAACGTGTATTAATAACGCGCTTGTGGGAATAACCGGTGAGCTCGCGAAAACAAAAGCTAAAGATGAACCACACACTCTGTCCATTCAGTTTCAAGTCAAATAGAACTACTCTCCTTTATACAGCTTAACCACGGGCACTTGCTCCAGAAAAGTCGCACTGAACCGCTAATCCGTCTGGCCCCATTCTGTTAACACAGCGAGAACGATCTGTGCATTTCATCCAATGATGAGATAAACTCCTAAAGTACGAGGGATAAACTTTTTATCTTCGATTCAGCAGCATTTCTTAACGAAAACATTCCTAACAACGCACCCATCTGTCAAAAGTGCGAAAAGCTCTTGGTAATACCAGAAGCTTTTACTTTCTTAGCAACATAGGCAGTGTGCAATGTCGTGAAAAAAACGTGCTACTGCAGCTTGCACTTCAACGTACCTTTTCGATACGTTGCTTGTCGTATCATGCAGACCACAGTGGAGATCAAAGTTGAGGGAAGAGTCAGAGCTGCATATTCTATCGTCACTTCTTCCGTACATCGCCGTTTGTATCTGGATCAGATCGTTACCCAAGCACCTCAGTGATAATCTCTCCCCCTCACAAGCTGTTTCTGTGCGTGGCTGCTGGGCTCTTCCTCCGGATGCACGAGCAAAGTTGCAAGCTGATTGGATAAATATACCGTTGTTTCTTCAATTGAACGAAACATGTACTTTTCTGATGACTGACGGGCAACAAGTCATGCTGGAGCATGCCAAACAGTTATTTTCAACAAGTTTTGTTCTTTGTAATTAAAGATGAAGCACAGCAACAGCCAAATATTACAACTTGCTACTGCTTTGCACTATGTCACCAACAATAGGGTACCAGTTCTTTGATGCTAACATGGGATTAGCTTGGACTAAACAGCAGGCTGTGATCAAACGCCCAAATCGTCAAAGCAGATAGCAACGAGAGAGTCCTATGACTACAACGGATAGGTGACTACGCCCGGGCACTTATCATTAAAATATGTAAAAATTAATGCTAGCTTTGAAGATGGCGCAGGCAGGTTGTCTCAACGCGCTTTACAACATGCGCTTTCTCTTCAAAGGTCATGCAATCTCTGTAGTCCTTGCTCGCCTGGACTTAAATTACTAGTTTTAAGGGCAGCAAATGAACATCGAAGTTTCCGACGTCGACACTCGGTTTGTAACAGCTTCTGTTATAGTTGGAGAAATGTGCACCTAGTAAAAAATTAGAGGTTGTTTAAGTTAACAACAAATCCGAAGATTTCCGAAAACAACCCAGCACCTGTGGGAACTATTTGAGGTAGAACGTTTCGTAATTTGAAGCAATGTACCTTAAAAAATTTGCCAATGTTTCTTAGAGTTGGTCTCCAAAAGTTCTATACTAGCAGCGCATGAAAACCACATTTTGAATTCTTTACTTCGAAAAAGATCTGGTTCGGGACGAAGGTAATTTCTTTCGAAATCACCAAGTAGTGATATATTGTCACTAAACTTCCGAAACATTTGTATTTGCCTATCCCGGTTTAGAGCGTTTGCGACAAATGCAATAAATCCCAGTTAAAAGATTTTATTGCAACACATGCTGTTTTAATAGCTCGAGATTAAAACCTTCAGCTTTTCGCAACTGCTGGTAACGATTCAACAAAACTACACTTAAAAGCACTAGTGTTTCTGTATGCTTTCGAGGAATTAGTCGACTGCCATTTGCTTTCGTCTTTTTGCGATGATTCCAACTTGCACATATCTCTATTCAAGTGTGTACTTTCCACGATGGGTGTAAGCAAGGAATCGATCAGCAAATTTTTAATAGGAAATCGATTTCACGTAAAATTACGCATCCTCAGTCCTTGTAAGGACATACTTCAACAAAACTAGTTTCAGACGCTGACTATCTTGTGCTTTACACCAACGTCCGGATGTCAACACTTTTCTGTGTTCGTTTGAATAGCGAGTAGTTTTTGATGGAGTTCCTTAAAGGAAGTTGTTGGTGAATGAATGCCGCATCAAGAGATTCTTAAACAAAATCGATCAATTGCTTCCTCATCAACCACCAGGCAGCAATGCGTGTAGGCCTACTCAACTGAGCGTTAAGTCTACCTTGCTTAGAAATCGATATTCGATTGACTCGAACAGAAGATTTTGGTCAAAACGAAGACCTTGGGAACAACCGCAGAAATAGCATTTCAACACGATACTGACATTCCGTGGGCAACTGCAGTTTTTCATTCTGCTCAAGGTGGTGAACAGCTAATGGGTAAAGAAGACAGGTCCAAAACAGGCGTTCTTGCTACCTATGCGTGAGGTTCAGGGCTCTCACAAATGCAACTCCAAAAATCCCTAGAACAGTACCAAAAAATCCCTAAAATCCCTAAATCTGTGGTGGTGCAGCATAAAATCGGAGTGCGAATGATAAATGTTAAAAATAGAACCAAATATCATTTGCAAAATAAACTGAAATAGTTCATTTCCCACATTTTCATACTTTTTCGAAAATCCCTAAAAATCCCCAAATCCGTGAAATATCCCTAAAAGGACTCAAAAGTTCCAATCTAGGGACAAAATCCCTAAAAGTGAGAGCACTGGTGAGGTTTTCGATTTGATCCGTTACGTCATAATCACGACCACAGGCTTATTTCAGATCAAAGGAGGGCACAATCCAAGACTTGGCGACCTTTTTACAAAAACCTGTCACGCTGCAGGTTTGTGATTGAGAGTGCCTGAGCTGTTTTTCCGAATGCCAACCCCAGAACAATTATCCGCTGTAAAGAACGTCCCACGCGTTGCACAATTTTTTTGCCGTGTTGACATTCAGAAAAGGAAGTGAAATAGTGCCAACTGGGTTTGTGACGTAAAACAATGCTATAAATTGCTTGAAGTTCGAGGTGCACGTAACGTTATTTGTCTCTCAGGGCCAGGCACTGAGCTAAAATTGTAACAATTAAGCATTGGTTTTCTGAGTCTGCACCGCCTCTCGAGAAAGTTACTTGAGCAACAATATTTTGCGATTCCCAGCAACCTGCGTAATGCAATTCATATTTTTCCCTCGGTCCATTTCACTCAACCTGCCTACAAGGCAGTGGTGCTCAAACCGTGGCCTGCAAGGCCCTCTGGAGTGGCCCGCGAAGCAATTTTCATTGGAAAGAAAACTTAACACTTTAATCATTTAAGAGAATTTTTTAGAGAATTTTTATTGAGATTATTAAATCTTGTGGCCCGCGAAGCGTTTCTGAAAGACAAATGTGGCCCACGAGCCAAAAAGTTTGAGCACCGCTGCTATAAGGCCAAGTTACTGCTGCAATCGCAGCATTTACGCATTTACAGAAGAGTCTGAATTCGACGGATTCATGCTGCACGTATCAAGTTGTACTCACCAAAAACTAATTGTAAGAGCACCAGGATTATCCACATAATTTTTCCTCGACTGATAAAACTTGGACGTTGCAGAAAACGGTAGTAAATCCCATTGGTAGACATGCTTCGCCACCAGGCATGTGTTCTCCCAACAAGAGATCTGCACCGGCCGATCGCTAACTATTTATGGCAAACTTTTTTCCAATAGCTTCAACACCTCGTAAACAGCTTTTCAAGTCTCATTCATTTCTCATCAAAAGCTTTATTCTCTAGATGCTGTGGATGCAAATGAATAAAAATAGTAATCTATTGCCCAGACTTGCGATAGAACATGCCTGCAACTTCACAAAGTTCAAAAGTCAGTTCCTATCAACACTGTGATGCGAATGTTAAACTCCATGCAGCATACGGTTAGTCGAGGCTTATCAGAACTTGGAGTGCAAAGCTATCTACACGAACGTGCACGACACACGTTGCGCCAGCTGCTGCCTGGGACGGACCGAGCGGCGACGCCGTGCGCGATCGACGCGCTGTAGCGTGTCCAAGTCGGCTTCGTGATCCCAAACGCGCTTTTTTCTTTCTGCCTTTTCGGCAAGTTAAACAAGGAGCGAAACAGACTTTGTTGGTACAAGGGTGATAGCGATAAGGAATGGTGCGAAAAAGCGATTGTCGTTCGGCTTGGAATAAAACACTGCGTTAAGCCATTAAGAAAATACTATAAAGTTAAACGGGATCAACTGTAAAAACAAGAAGCTCGATTTTGTCCAGGCACCTATTGTCAGTTTCCTACCCGCTGAGCAGGTGTAATAATTCCAAACACTAAAAATGCCATCAACGTATTGTGCCATGTTTCACGCCTCGCTGCTTCCTACAAGCAAAGGTTACAGTATTCTGTGACGCACACAAGTGCCGACTGACATTGATCCAGCGGGTTCAAATGTACCGGTGCATGTTACTCAACAGCGGGTACGTTACAACCCTCTGAAAAATGCATAAAATATTCATCAAGACCTGGCTTTGATGTACTGCCTGCAACAAAGAAGACATGTTTACCCGGCCAATCCAAGCACCGCGTCAACGAAGCGTGTTATCTGATTCCGTGCGGTGTAATGCGATTTGGATGGGCGGCACAAAGAAAACCGAGCTCTCCCAACGTTAAAAGCGTCGGCACAAAGTTTGCTCTTGAAGAGCAATTTATAACGTGCCCATGGTGCACCAAGCGAAAGTGTGCCAACTACTTCGAGGTGGTGGTACCCTGGGGGTTCGAAATTTCGTTTTTCTGACCTCACTTTGTGAAAGATGATGTCTTCTCGAAAAAATTCAGTCAACTTATGAAAATGTTATGACGTGATTATTGTCCTGGCTATTTTAACGTTTGGAAGATAGAAATGTTCTCAAGACTTTCAATGCAGTTAAACCGCTTTGTTTTGTTTTATTCTTAAACCTGTACTCTGTTTCTGGTTTGTTAACACTCCCTCCCCCGGTACAATGCGTATGTTCATTACTTAACCGTTCATGTACAAACCAAAAATTAACTTTTTGTTTCAGCCACAGTACTGCTTTCTTCCTCCGAAAAAACTTTAAGCAGAAAACAAAACACAACTAATTGACGGGAGTGACAAGTTACAGGTTTGACTTTGCAGACGTTTCTTACAGCGATGATGAGAGTGCATAATGCATGTAGATTAGGTTATTGCGGTTAAAATCACATCGTTATTAAATCGGCCAATCAAAACGATTTACTCTTTTACACAGTGCAGTAGAGAATACTAAAAATACCACTACTTTAGAAAGTTTAAACAACTTGTGTAGACTGCATCAACCACCAGCTCTTCAATTCAATATCGCAAGTTTTAAAACTCCAGGTTTGCTGCTAATTCTCGAGGAATCAAACGACCGGACCCTCCAATAACACTGATCGTATTATGGCATTCAATGAAAAAATATTTCTGCAAAGTCAGTGGAGGGAAGGCATAACAAATGAAGAATCTTGTGGAACTTATATAACCACCGCTATTATTGCATTGTTTGCTATTTTTAAGTGCTTTGCCTTTTTGCGCTTCATTTTATTTGTGACGTTTTATTTGCCTGGGAAGTTAGAGAAACAAAAATGTCTGTAAGCGTAACTTTTACACCGATTTCCTTTTTCTGCGTTTTTGCACTTTTTCCAAAAGCCTTTAGGTAAGCACTACATAAATTCTTACGCTAACATACATCCAAACATGCTCTTAGAAAACTGAGCAAGAAAGACAATACAATATGCCTTCTTTCTTTCATCAATAGGTCACTTGCCTGCAGCAATGCGACTTCCGCAAACAAGGATTGTTTATAAAATTTTGTCAGATTTATTGTTCGGAGCATGTTGTTTACCTTGCGTCATGACCGCTCCAAGAATTCCATCACCCAAAGTGCAGCGCATATCTGTCACTCGTTTTGTGTTCAACCGAAAAGCAGACAACTGCCGCCCCCTGAGACCTGTTTGCTTAAAGTGCGAATGTGTTTGCAAGGTGGCTCGCGCAAACAGTTTGAAAGACTTCGACTGTTCGTTCGTTCGTAGAAGCTGAGAGAAATGGTTCGCATGTCGCGAACACGAATGGCACAGCGGCTAACCTGCTTACTGCGCTCAAAGACATGAATTATTAGCGTGCAAAGCTGTATGTTGCGCTTAACGTCCTCTCATATTCTCAGGTCAGGAAGCTCAATATATGGCTATATTCATCTTTGAAAAGCACACGCCCAGGCTGCCTCAATCGGGGGTTACCGGCGAACCGTTGCTTGGCAGCAAAATAACTGTAGCATCATTGCCTCCTTCGCAAATGTGGTGGAATCGCACACTGCTTGTGTTGATGTACCTTCCGCTTTTTAATGAAGGCGATATAGCTCTAACTACAGCATTTCACATAACCGAAGCAGTACCAACACATAGCGACACTACTTCAGTATTAGAAACTTGTTGTCGGATCAACGGGGATTGTTACCGACTGTGATTCCGAGGACTCTTGGCCCGGAATGCTCGCAAACCTCGAACTTTTGCAACAAATGCAACGAGGCTGAGCAAAGGTCACGAAATAAGTCCAATTAGTTGAAAATTTTTCCACATATTTAAAAAACGTCCACAGTTTTCTAACAGATTTTTCTTGAAAAAATTTGTCACTAGTCTCCAAAGAACAACAAATTGAAATTAGAGAGGAAGTCTTATAGCATATATTCAGAGTAAATAACAGCTGTCTCTCACAAAGAAGATCCAGGGTGTAGTAAGGTTTTTGCGGCTAGACATTTACTCCAAACTCAAGGGAAAACTCAAAATGTGTACGTTACCTTATCAACTCCTTTTCTTTCAATGAAGATTTTCTGATTTCTTATGAACAGTGACAAGATTTGGTTTAGTAAGCTTGAAAAATAAATAAAATCTACAGAATTCCACTGACGATCCAAACTCTAAAGAAAAATGCTTACAGCCATGTTCATGAAAACACTGTTACGTTGCATGCAGACAAACTATGGCATGTCAAACTTCAAAAAAACAACTGCTTTATCCTCATAAGTGGAGCAGATGTAGACGCGTTTAACTGAAGTTTGACTGATTGCACTAATCTGTCGAGTAATCTGAAAATTTAAGCGTAAAGTGAACAGTTGAAGAAATTAACCTGACCTTAATTCATGGTCCACAATACGAGCACCATTTTTCGGCCAGGCTCGAATTGGTACCAGGGCTTCTCGGCCACACAACAGGGAGATCATCATAATTAGATAATTAACCGTTGGTGACGCCAAAGCCTACTTGGCAGGAAAATGTGCACCGGTAATACGAATGGTTAGAGTGTCTCCAAGATGATTTAACACTGCAACTTTCCAGCGAGCTGTGGATGTGATTCGCTGTCGTGCTTTCGCGGCACGGCGTCGAAAAACTTCAGTATTTCGATTTAACAAACAAGAATATGGTGTCCGGGGGAAGAATATCTCCAACTGATTACACAGAAGACGACAGCTTGTCTGGATGCCGGCACGCGGGGCAGGGAGCTATTCACTGTGACGACAGTCATTTCTTTTTGTCAGTAAGACGAAGCTCACGCTGCGACGGCAGTCCAGACCTGCACCGCCTTAGAAGCTGCCACATCTTACTGAGATCTCACTGACAATCGATGTCGGGCAAATACACATTATAATGTTTTTATATTATTGTTCGTCTGCCTTCAGTTGACTTCGTCATAACAAGCTTCACTCAGAGCCGCAATGCCAAACCAAAGTTAACTGCGCAGTGCAAAGAATCTATTTCTCCAGTTTCACGATAAGTGCTTTGGAGTTACCTTCGATTTGTGCGTTAGCCAGCACAACCTCCAACTACTGGCGAGAGCTTCAAGGTTCCTTAGTGGCCTTCAGAGCTACACCCCGGAGATTCAATTCAAATCAAGCCTAGTCTAATTTGATTAAAATTCGCATTTAAAAAAAGTCTAATTTGACTAAAAACCGGATTTTTAATACAATTTGCCGCCATTTTATGAAGAAACTCCACCGATTTATTGGCCTTTGTCCTCTGGCCTCGCCTCCAAACGCATTAAATTCGGTCACGGTTCCGCAAAAACTGATTAGATGCGGCAAAGCGACATTCTATGTCTTCAGAGCCCGTTATTGACAACCTTGCATGACCAATGACTCTTTGCAATACAGCAAGCCGACTGGAAAGAGTAGATGCTGCAGTTTTACTTCACATTGGCATCTTTTGAATGCACAACCTACTTGTAATCATTCTCTGCTTCATAACATCAAGAACTGCATATATTCCTTGAATTTACTTTCATTTCCAAAGCTAAGTGTAGCTTCTAAGCATGTAACGCAAACTATGAAGATAATGTTCAAAGAATCGCTCATTTTTATTTGAACCGAGACATTTCGCCCTGCGCCTAGTCCATTATCAACTAGGTTGGAATACAGAAAGACACTTCGGTTTCGTTGGCAACAGGGCAAAGATTTTTTGCATCATGTTCTTAATGATGCTGTGTATTGGATCATGGCCTGAAACTACAAACCACATCGAAAGTCACTTCTGCACTTGGAGTAAAGAAAAATTGCTGTGATTGTCGGTAAAATCGAACTAGTAGGCATAGGCGTAGCCTGCCGGGGGACCAGGGGCCATGTACCCCCAAAATTTTAACATATCTAGTCATTTTGTGCTTTGAGAGATGGTATCCCAAACAAAATACTGTTGTTCGCCTAAAGTTAAAAAGTTTGGTCCCCCCAAATTTTTGGGCTGGCTACGCCACTGCTAGTAGATGCTAATGTTGTCAACGTCTTCTGAAAGTGTGCACTGAGGACGATTCTAAAATGTTACTCTGACAATAGTTTGTTTCATTCGAGACAATTTGAAAATATCTTTGTTGTCAAAAGCGGCAGTGAGTCTATAGGAGAGTAACAGTTAGTTGTAACACAACAGATAACCCCACGAGATAAGGACAGGCAAGGTTAGAGATATTGACTGAATGTTCGTCTTCAACTATCGCTTTTTTTAACGAAACGCCCATATTTTTGTTTTTAACGAACACGAAGTTTTTGTTGCAAGAATCAGTCAAAACCAATTACACTTTTAAGATTTACTTGACACACGTGCTCAACTATGTTCGAGGCTCGCATCACTTTAAACAACCACTGCGCGTCAAACCTGTCTGCATCGACAAATTTTTGATGACGGAAATGCTTTGACAACAAAATTCGTGTGTAACTCGTGGATTTTATCTTACTTCTTCAGCAAAACCACAGCAAGCAGGAACTGTTGAGTGTCGCAACACTATGACTGCATTTACTGTATCTTCGATATGTATGGTCTGGAACCAGCAGCGAAAACGCCAAGTTACCTAGAAAACTGCACAGTATTCTCACCACCTGAGCATCCAATTCTCTGCCACGGATGAGGCCAAGTTTAGGCATAAAGCTTAGGCTGTGAAATAGTTCTCTCCCTAGCAATTTGGGCTCTAATTACAATGCCTCGGCATGACGCTGTTGTGGCGTATCCGCACAAGACAGGGGGGGATTACGAGAATACGCCGTCAAGTCATACAACGGCGTCGAGGGCGAAAAATGCGGCGACATCAAGTCCCCACGCAACAAGTTTTCGGAACTGACAGGTCTAAGAACAGCACAGCAGGAAGGCTCGCTTCCTCTCCGTTTAAATAAAGCTTTGCCGCTTGAATGTGCACGGAATTAAGAAACCAATTCGAACTAATCTTCCTACTCGGGCAGGACCACGAAACAGACAACTATCTTGTTCTGCCCCGAATTCAGGTAAACCTGCTTTTCGCTTTTCTCTTCCAAGTCGTGCCAACGTATACAGTCACTTCTGCTAAAGTATTTCAAAAAAAAACAGTGTATGGGGTTTTGATGCGTACCCTGTTCAATTTTACTACTACCAGGGTTTTTTTAAGGAAAATGTTAGGAACTCGGTTTGGTTCTGTAGGGACCCGATTTCTCTGATTCTAGGGACTCGATTTTCTCTGATTTTAAGGACCCGATGATAATTTTCTCTGATTCTAGGGACCCAATTTTCAATTCTAGGGACCCGAATCGGGTCCCTAAAACGCGTTAAAAAAACCTTGCTACTACAGTACTTCAATATGATCAGTTTAATCTATCTCAATCAACAAACGATTTCGTTTAAAGATTAGCATTCACAAATCTACTAATACACATTTCAGAGTAGACTAGCCTGTTTATTCACCAGTATTTCTTTCTCTTCTGCAAGAAAGGCTTACCGTAAAATCAATACTGCTTCACATGTGCAAGCTGTTGCATTGAGACTTCGCTAACAAGAACCTGACCACGTCCCTCAATCAATCATCTCGACATCTAGATCTCTGCGTCTAAAACTGCTGCATAAAAATCAGTCTTTTAAGAATGAATCGATGAAAACTCTGAACCACTATACTACTCAGTACTCAGGTCATTAATCCCCATATCTGATTCAGTAGTCACCAGGTACAACGCCATATCTAACTGATTCGATCTCTTCTGTTTAGACCTGTACACTTTCTTCTATCTTCGTCAGACAGTGACTCACAAACGACTGAGCGCTGTGAAACGTTCAGTGTGGCGAAGCGACTCTAACTCGCAAATCAAATTTGTAAAAAAAGGCCGTAAAGTGAAGTGACACTGGCTAGAGGCCAGACATAGCTAGAGGCGGCGAATGAGTCGGTTGACGAACTCACTATTCGCGCCCGAACGCTTACTCGTTTCCGTCATAACTAGCAAGGTTATAAGGTCTGTATCCGTTCTAAAAAAAGCAATTGAACTAAACTTTTTAATTGTGATTTCATATTGTAAACAGCTGTAAGCCATAAACAGCCGGAAACCGAAGGTCGACACTCAGTGCCTTGTTGAACAAACAGAACAAATGGGCGAATAAAAACTGCCGTAAAACTGTTGCGTAAATGCTCTCGAATCTCTTTACTTTGAAGGACTTGACTCGGCATTCGATGCGTTTAATTGTCAACAAAACATAGCGCAGATCAAGAACACCGATCGAGGACACTTCACCAATTAAAGCGGTTCCTGCGACTTGTTCGCTTTTTGGTTTTCTTTACTCGACAAAAAAACAACGTTACACAGTATCGCTGCTACAAGTGTGCTCTAATGCTCAAGAGCTTGGCCTGCTGCGTCCTACAACGTCTATGAGCACCCTCTTCTTCAGTCGAATTATATTCACTTTGGTTTTAAGTCCTTGTTGGTTTGACCGATCGTCAGGCGACGCACTGTGGAATTTTTCCAATCGCTCTTGATTTGTCTTGGTAAGCGTCAGACAAGATACTTATTTTGATAATAATCATGAAAGATACGTGAGACCAGTTGTTCGGGTAACAGGGTACATGTAAAAGCTATCACGGTTTGAGACGCTGTCCAGGCCTGGTGCTGATGATGCACACCAGAAACCACACGCATGGGTTTCTCAACCGACGGGGAGCGTAGCTTTCAACACGGAAGCCTTATTAATCCCATACGCGCGAACAGGGTAATCCAATCAAAACAAGTTTAAGGGATCAGTGAAACTGTATGGCATGGGTCATGTAGACTGACAGGTCGCCTGTTCGGTCATAGACGCAACGTCATCGCGTTTGTTACGCCTAAAACAATCGAGCATTTCAAATAGGAATTTCTCCTTTGAAACGCATCACTACCGAATGTAGTGGACGTCCACTCACACGCAGCACTCAGAGCGGGTGGCCCAGTTTTGAATATGCATGGTTACTGATACATTTTAGAGGTACCAGCAGCACCAATGCTCTTAAATGGGTTTTATTGCGAGCCCCTACACCATGATAAGATAAGCCAACTACACAGTAAGTAGCTTATCTTGTCCTAGCAGACTCTCCAGCACTGATGCAATGTTGATGGATGAGACGGGTCGCTGAGTAAAGAGGGAAAAATTCTCGCCGACGCACAGCGTACAATGGCGAGTGTTTTGATAATACATAGCGCGATTGTCTGTAACTTTAGATTTGTGGACGGAGCAGGGACTGCTTGTTGCTAAACATCTCGCGTTTTCGCCGTTCGGATTTCAGCTCACTTTGAGTAAAAGAATCAAATCCTTCCATCTTGCCAGCAAGCAGCGAACCATTACGTACGGTTTTCAATCAAGCCACGTAGCACAGCATGCAACGTTTTCGCCAAAGTGTGCCTAGGTCCGGCGATGCGGTAGAGCTTTAGCCGCTGCGGAACAAGCGGCTTAATCCATTGAAACGAAAGAGCGCAATTGCAATAAAACAATTCTTTTTCAAGCGATCGATTAAGCCGCGTCACCACCTAATTCGCAGTTGCCCGAAAGAACGGATGGGAAACGAGATAGGCTTAATGACTTGTTAGAAGCCGCCTCTTCAAGCTGATAGGTTTTCGCTACAGTTAAGTTCCAATGACGATTGTATCGGACGCACAGAAAAGAAGAATCAAAACAAAAGTGGCCTCTTGGTTTAGAAGTAACCGCGTGCGAAATTTGTCTTGTGTAGTGGATATAAACATAGCCAATTATCACTAACCACAATTTATGATAAACCTGCTTGCCCAAACAGTACAAACCAATGTTGTTCTTGTTAACATTGGGAACTTTTACAGTGTTTCCTAAGAGAGTGTGAACTGGCGAAATATCATTGTGAAAACTGTGTACTAGAGATCGAGTTCCTTTTCAAGATGGGACGACCACGGCAGAATGCATTGTGATATAAGGATAAACATGTTTTGGGGGATTGAATTTCTGTGTCAGGCTCTGTGTCCAATGAACTGCTTGCCGCATGCGACATGACTGCCTTGAGATCGAAATGTCACCGTTGGACTCAAGGCACAAAAGCAAAAAAATTCCGAACGCCGTTTAGTCAAACGTTGAAAGAATTGTTTAATCAACACGTTTAACCACTTGTTCACATCTTTGCGACAAACACGCTAGTGGAGATGAAAAAGTTAAACAAGCTCGTTACCATGTTTTAAGTGATGCGGCAACTGTTCAAATCCTTGTATCTTATCCAAGGTCTGCCAATGATTGCAACCTGGCCCTAAGTTAATGACAGGTCTGCGATCCACTATATCATTTTCTCAGAGCAGTGGAACGCAAAGCAGATCATCAAGCACTTCGTAACGACTGAAAGACCAATCCTCTCAAAAGAACTGTACCAAGGTAGTATCGTCATCACTACAGTACGTCATGTATGCGATTTCTACCTCACAGGTATCTTCAGCCGTTAGACTTTTTCTTGTAAAACTCAGCAAGGCACAAGCAGCAAAACTCTTTTCTCCATACTTGTGGATCAAAAAGATCTACAATTAAGAAATGCTTATTTTGTAGCAAGAGTCTCAACCACCGATTTGTTGTATTTTATTGAAATATTTTATATCGGAAGCTGAAGTTGAAGCCCAAGACCTTTGTCATCTGAGGTGATATTGCGACTCGTGATGGAATCAGCTGCTTTCGCAGGTTAAAGTCTAAAATTTCGTTTTATAGTCATTTATTTGTTTATTTATTTTTGTTATCACAATCATAATTGACAAATATCATATAATAACCGCACTAAAAGAAAAGTTCACATTCACCTTCTCATGTTACCTGATGCATTGCAACTATGTGCTGTGGAAGATCTACATCATTAATCGCTACTGATCCGGTTGAAAGTTCAAAAAATGCACAATATAAGGTGGAAGGACCCCATTTTCCAAATGTACGTAAAAACCGAAATAAGGTCGCGTGAAAGTTCATTTTATATTGAGCTTCAGTGTCTCTTTTAGGTACAAAGAGTTTCGCAATGGCTCACTGCAAAAGAAAACTTAGCTTATGACGGTTTTCAACAAAAAACACTTTTGTCTTTTCAGCTAAGTTATGAAAATACATTGAACAGGCTGATTAACCTTGATGTAACGATCTCGGAGTTTGTGCCACAGGAGGATCTACAGATATTTTTCTGTTGTTGTACAAGATGTGCACAGGATGCGCCGCAAACAAGATTTACCAGTTTCCCAGTTTCGGAGTTCATTTAGTTTTCTGGTTATGTTCAATTCAAGCGAATATTTTTTGTAAAAATGTGGTTAAAAAAACTTTCCCACCATGTAGAAAGTGCCATTAAAAGTTTCTTGCTCAATCTTGCCTGCGTGCATTGTTCAATAGAGTTGGAAATGAACAAAATTATTTAAACAAAACAATACAGGTTCGGTGACGTGGGTGGATGATTTCATGCGATGCCAAGCAGAGTCCAATCACGTCTGCCTTCAGTGGCATAGTTCACGCTTATATGGCAATATTGAAACTGGAACTATTCTTCTAAATTAGAACTCTAACTGAAAACTGCGATCGTATTGAAATGGAAAACCGAACCCGAAAATAGCAACGAGATCACGTAGAGACTGGTTCGTGCGGAAAAATCACATGTATCAAATTCCAGTGCAAACGCCAACGCGAGGCTGACTGACCAAGCGCTACATATTTTCCGTGGCTGGGGTTCGCATTCGGGTGGATGGAAAAACAAACGAATACATCAACTCGATCTTCCTCGAAACACCTGACAATTTCCTTCGATTTTCTTCTTGCTTTTAGCGCCGGTCTGCATCAAGCACAAGTACTGACCGCCACCACACAGCGCGGCATCAGCGAATGGTGATTGCATTGATTAACGGCCGATACTGTTTAGCGTGATAGCAAAACAACCGGAAGTATTATACGAAAATGAAACATATCGGCGCAATTTACAAATATCGTGCCGTGTTTAGATTCATCGAACAATGTGGCAAGGTTGACAGAAGTGCGAAAAATCCGGTTGCAAGGCCTTGATAACAATTGGGATATCTTTCAATCCTAAAATCTGAAAAGGAACAGATCTTATGTCAGGATATCTTCAAATGATGCGATTTGCTTTTGTGTTGATGTTCGTGTTCCACAACCACATCATGCCCAGTTCAGCTTGATTACTGACAACGTCTTAGTCATCACTGTTGATGTAATCAACGTGCCTCACCTATATCACCACACTTGACCTTTCAATTATATTGAGCACGACCAAGAAAATAACAATAATAATAACTAAATAAACAAAAACACAGAAAAACTTATTTCTTCAAAGATTTAATTGGTAAACCACGTAAACTATGAATATTCTGCGCACAACATTCGTTTTGAGGAAATATTAAGGTATAGTTGAGAAGGAACGCTTCGCAACGATTGGTTGCTGTGGCAAACGTACCTAGACTGATTAGTCACCATCGGAAGGTCGATCTGCACACACACTTTGTTAGACTACTGGGTGAATTGTCACTAAACCAGCATGAAAAGGTATTAACAACAATAAGTTTTCTAAGTTCGGCTTCTTGGAAATTTCTAATGAAACTCCAGTAGTTTTAACGTGTTTTTGTAATTTTGGCCCAGACTTTGTGTCACACGTCGGCCAAGAGCACATATTTTCAATCGAATTTCTTCGGGTCGCCCGTCATTGGACCAAACCAGATAAATTATCGGCTGAGTTTACAGTACAGCGCAAATGCATAGCGTCTAAAAAAATGAAAATCTTAAAAATATTATATCATTTTAACTGCTCATACGTTTAAGACATTTAGTGTCTCCGACCTTGGGCTGATGCTTGTTGCAACATGCAAGCCTTAGATACTCGTATTTCCAAATCGTTTGCTGCCAGATCACGTGCTCGGACGTAGCTATCGGCTGAGTTTGGTGAAAATCTGCTTCTTTCTTATACTTCTTTGGCATCTGCTGATGGAATATGGCAAGTTGCGAAAAAATGAATCAGAGTCAATTGAATAAAACAAGTAATCAGCTTAAAGAGCGATTTGAATTCTATTTGAATAAAAGCTGAAGATCTTAGTGTCTGATTCTTAGCCGTGAAAGGATTCCTTCGATAGACAGTGCTTTAAGAGTCATTTTCATTATATTTTACAGCGGCAAAGCACTTTGTGCATTTGTTTGGTCTGAAACATCTGCACAGTACTTTGGTTGACTCAAGTTCGAGTTTCTCACTGACTCCCACTCAAAGTAACTTCTTGTGTTCAATCTTGACCTTCCTGTTATTTGCGGTTGTAATATATACAGCAAGCAAAAAGACAACAACATATTACATTATCGCAACGTTTGATTCTCTCGTTCTAATACCAGCCGTTGTTCTCACTGACCTTTTACAATCAGTCTGTCCAAACTTGTTTGTTGCAAGATCATAAACGTGAAACGTCAGCGAAGTACTGTATGTCGTGGATCGAATGATTGTCGATCTGTGGAAGTGAAGCTGCCATCGACACTTGACACTAACCTGCTGATTGGCGGCAAGGCTCCACAGTTCAATTAACTTGCAGACAAGCAGACTCCGATATTAGTCTATAGCGATTTCCAAGTGCGACGTTGAAGTCGGCTGCTTCTGCGAATTCCCGCGCTGTAGCTTTCCGTTAACGGCCTTCACCGTCTGCCAATCCCACTCATAAGGAACTGGCTCCCGTGCGCTGCGAGCAATCGCATTTTAATATAGAATTCCTCGATCTTATTGCAAAAACAAACACATGAAAATTAAAGTTTCCGTGGAAGTCGCGGTACGCAGTGTTATGGCGCAGTTAACCGCACGCCTCAGCCTAACGACCGAACTCCCACCTTCAGCTACTTTCGACGCCTGTTTCATCTCCAGCCTTTGTTAAATCTTGCTGAGGGTTTCTCGGAACCTTGAGGCAGGTGAATACACTTGAGAAAGCGCTTGACGCCATTTTGCAAAAACTTGTTTTTTTTGTCGCATGTTCGGAGTGATCGAAGGAGCGATGACCTGGCTGGCTGCGATGACAATTTTCACGCGGAAGGAATCAAGTTATTGTCTAAAAAGTTTTCAAAATGTAACTAAATGTTCGGAGTTTGAATAACAACATGCGCTTATTATAAATCACAAGAAAATCAGAACAATGGGTAAAGGAATATTTTCAAAGTTTGACAAGGTTAACGCCAAACATTTCGTTCTTTGAAATGTACTTGAAATAATGGCTTAGAACAAGTTCCTAAGCTTTCTCTTTATCCAATGATTTCTGGTATTTTATGCTTAAAAAATGACATTAGTTTTCCTTCAATATTTTAAAGAAATTCTATTAGTTTTACCTCTTCCAAAGTTTTTCCCCAACAGATTCAACCAATCAATTGATCACTCGTGTTGATAAAGTCAGAATGTAATGCGACACATTATCCTTATTTGATATTAGCTTCCCAGACAGGGCTGCAGTTAATCAAGCACTTGTTCAATTATGATTTAAAGTGTTTGCAAGAAAGCGTTTTGACCTTGTCTCTTCCAGCCTCTGGTTTTATCAAAATGCAAAACATGCGAAATTTTTTTGCAAAGTTCTTGCTTTAGAATAGAGTGTTTTGACCTTTAATTTTGGTCCACTTGCAAGTTTGAGACAAAACTTATAGGGAGTCCAAATAGAAATTTGGATTGGCCATTAAGAATTTTTGTAAATCAGTGTTTATTGCGCATGGTGGCTTTGGTCACACTTTATTTCGCAGGTGGCATAACAATTGCACGTTTTGACTGTCATCTACTGTTTGAGGGATTGTACGTTTTCGCGGGATGTTTATACTTTTGGTATTTGCTTGGCGTTGACATGTGCTTATTCTTGAGCTTCAATGGTTAAACTAGAACTTTACTGATTCCTGCCTAAAGCCCATAAAAACGAACATTTCACACCAGACCTCGAGGGCGTAGCGTAGCCAATAGAGATGCTTGGACCTGAACACTGTAGAACAGTGATTCCACCTGGAATCTCTAGTGATCCACAGAGAGTTCCAGTACTAAGGTTAAACATGACCTTGGTGTCACTGAGCTATGTGCAATACAGTTTCGACTAGTTGTTCACAAAGTGAAGGTCTACATCGGGTATTTTTTTAAAAGATGGTCCATAGGCCAAAAAGGTTGAGAACCACTGCTGTAGAACAATGGAGCGACTGCAGTATTGCTGGAACTATATCTAAATTGGGATTTTGTCCTGGTAGAAAGTTATGCTTCCAGCACCGTATCACGTGACCTCCGTAATTGCAGAAGTGAAAAAGCTTTATGAGGTCACAGTTATTTTTATGAGCATACGTATCACGGAAATAATGGCGATAGTTGTTTTGGACAAGAAGGTTGCAAGTATGGAAATATAAAGTACATCACATTTGAATGACGTGATAGCGAACCGATTTCCTGTTATATTAGCAAATGTTAATTTTTAATACAGCTCATTTTCTTGCAAAAACAGACATCTTGAATGCACCTCTGAAATAGGCGAGTCAACTGACGTGCCAAACTGTTGTTAACTAATTTGCTTCGTGCATAACAGAAGAAATACAGGAATGCGAAGAACTTTTGTTCTGCAAAACACCTGAAGCCTCTGCTCTGCTATTGCAATTGCCGCTGCAGTAGAATTCTGAGCTGATAAGGAATCCACCATAGCATTGGTCTAACCAAGTAGCAGTAGTGACGGTACTTGCAACCTGCTCGTTGATAACTTCAGGTCCCGCTTCGGGGTACATGCCAGCTTCAAGTCACTTTACGGTTTCATAAAAAAGATACATTCAATTTGGTAAAAAGTATCATCAAACATCAAAACATATAAAACAGAGAAGTGTTTGAATGAAATAGAGATATTTGAATTAGAGATAAATGATGATGCTTTTCAGCATTCTCACACAGGTATCTAAATAACGAATACCTAATGATGTCTTGACGAAGTCGATTTTATTTCAGTTAAATCATAAAATCATCTGATACTGATTATCTTCCTGTGTAGACTGTGCTTGCTGCCACCACTAGGGATGTGTTTAAAATTTGGAAAGTATTCTCGTTTTTTTACGAAAATAACTTTAATCTGAACACAACAGCCTCCAACGGGCAACGATGTTTGGACCAGCATTTGCATTTCCTTGACTACGAATCTGAGTTTTCTGGGTTAATTAAGGAGAATCCACATTAATTTTTCAATTTTTATTCGAAGTTTGGTAGCTTAATGGTTTTCGTTGTTGACAAACAAATGAAAAGATGTTTGAGATTTGTCCATCGTCAGTAATCCACAAGCGCATTTCGTTTTTGAGATCTGAAGTCTGTAACCTGATGTGGAAGTCTGAGTTTTGAAAAATGTTAAGAAAACCTTGTCTGGAATACGTCACCTATTTTAATTTCTTTTTGATTAAATGCAGCATAGAAGTGAAGAAAAGTCAAGTGGTTGCTCTGTTATTGCCAGTTACATTGTTCTCTCGATAATGGTTGGGCGAGCCAAGTACCAGCCAGTGTTGCGTGAAGAGAATGGTTCGGACTTTCTGTGCGCGAGAGTTACAAAAAGCTTGGTCATACTCTCTAAGTCTAGAAAATAAAACCGCATCAAGAAATCTTTCATATTTCGGAAATTACAACATTTGCAGAGAATAGGCCAGCAATGCACTTGTTTCCACATCATTGCGCTTTACCTAACCATTGCATTCATTCTTCTGCCTATGCGTGAATAAGCATATGTGATTAGATATGCCAAGCTCATTTATCCAAGAACGTGACAGCAAGATTTCCTCAGATCCTTTTTCTTCATAACTTTTAGATATTGACAAAAACACATTTTTGCAGCGAATTGTTTCGTCAGTTTGCGACCGTGTCCGCACCTTTTGATACGACGCTGTTGGGGGCGCACGGAAAAACTGAAAATTTTTAGTAATCGGCATAACTTTTACAAAAGAAAATCGCACAAAATGGCTTTATAGTTACTGAAGTGCAAAACCGTTAAGATCTCGTATCACTGTCTTCATTTGGAAAAGACTCAGACGGTGCTGTAGAAACCGAAACAAAGTGATTGACGAAATAAACGCGAATGAAAACTTTCAACGAAAATCTGAGAAAACATTTGCTTGGGGTGTTGGAAATGCTACAACCTCGGTGACTTAACGCTTTATTAAAACGAAGCTTCGTCTAGCAGCTGCTAGATCATTTCACAGCATTGTTGTTAGCGCCAATATCAGCTGTAGGGCAACCTAATTTTTGATCTGAAAACAAAAAATTTTGACTTTAGAATTGACAAATTTTGACTTTATTCTGACCAATAAATTTCCTGCGTTTGCAACTGCAAAATGAATCATTTGCGTTTGCAACTGCAAAATTTTTGGGCGTTGAAGTTAACCCAGAAGCATATTCATGCACTCTATGCTTCGAAATTAAAAAACATTGGTTATTTAATTTTGGGGATGATATATTGATAAGTGCATTAATAAATACAGTAGAGTCAAACCTGAGAACATCATAAATTTGAAACACTATATGCATAATGGATTGAGAATTTACCAAACCAAGAACTGTAAGACCACATTTCTTGCCCTACCACGCCTACCTTACATAATATTCAATTGTCCAGTAGTGGGCAAAACAACATTATTACGGCAGAAATCGCAACAAACTCATTATTATTACAGAATTGCAACAAAACTTCGAAAAGCATATCAATATCTGTTGTTGTAGCTTCCATAAAATATCGATAAAGAAAAAAAACTGTACTGCAAGAAAAGTTTGACCCAAAGGCAAATTTTGACCTAATGATAAATTTTGACTTTTTTTGACCTAACAACTTAGGATTCCCTCATGGTATTAGCGTGAAATTTGTTTTGTGGACGTTTCATAGGCTTTTGAAAAGGCAGAAAAATTTTGACTTTATTGACTTTTGGTTGCCCTAATCATCACTAACGATACGTACAATGGATGAAACTGAAACCGCTTACGCACATACAGTTTTTGATGCTTGTGAGCAAGCCACGCAATATTTTGCTGAAATACTAATGTACAAGGAAAATATACTTATGTACAAGGTTAAAAGATTTGTTACTGATTCACAAACTAAACTGAAGGTTACTAATTGCTAGAAATGTCCTTCGCATGTTTTTAAAAGGCCTAACTGTACTTCTTGAAGTAGTTAAATTTTTAGAAACGAAAACGCAAATCCAACGATTTGAGTTTTTGTTGCTGCTGCCATATTCCAAGACTTTTTGTTGCTGCTGCGATATTGCAAAACTTTTTGTTGCTGCTGCGATATTCCAAGACTTTTTGGTGCTGCTGCGATATTGCAAGACTTTTTGTTGCTGCTGCGATGTTGCAAGACTTGCGAGCTTTCCTCTGTTGCTGAACTTAACACATAATATGCTCAGCTGGCTAAACGCGACGAAACAACATAGTGACGCTTCTCTTATGGCAGGTGGGCATCGAAATGCATTCAACTAAATCATTACCTTGTCAGGTTACTTGGAACAGTTGTATTTTAATCACAAAAGCGTCTACAGGAGATGGCGCGCGTCGTCAACACCAGCACTGGTGCTACTTGCACACTAGAAATTTGCTATGGTGCTGTCAGAAACACTGAAAAATACTGCTCATTGCTTACTGCTCACGTTTTTCTATAAACACAGTTTTAAAACTTTGATTCACTTCTAAAATAACATTATTTAAACTTTGATTTGACAATCCAACGTTAAAAATTTTAATGGCACATTGGCTATTTTGATTAAATAAACAGGAAGAGGAGTTGTCTTCTTTAACAGAATTCGTCATAATCAGTAGACAGGTTGAATTGAAAACTGAAAGATGGTATTAGGTGAACTTCATTTCTGATCTTGTGAGCGATTTGTTGTGGTTTGTAGCGTAACAAAGCTCACTGCATAACATTCGGCATAATATTTGCCTTTCAGTGGAATTACCAGCACCAAGTCGACCAAGGGAGTTTTGATTTTCTGTGAGGTTTAACAGTCTTACGCGTAACTTTGAATACTTGTTTTATGCAGTGCTCACGCCGCAGCCAGTGATATCGTGTTTGTAGCACGCAACCGACACGGTTGAACATTGTTCCATTGATTGGTATAACTATCGCCAGGAACAAAAAGGTGATTAACATTGCGACAGCGATTCAAGGAAGCTCTCGACCAACGTCTGGCTCTGAGCGGCAAGGATCAGAGTGCCAATTAACCTATAACCTTTCTCGATTTAGACAGCCGTTGGTTTTGCCTTACAATTTCAACACAGTCAACGGTAATTGCCTCAGCATCTTTTTATACGTTCCTAAGGAGTAAGTTTTTTTCAAATATTTATAATAGTTTTCTTAAATATTTTTGATGGGCACTGAACAATTCTGCTTCATTCTTTCCACTTCAGTCCTTCCACACTCGGATTTTTCAAAATAAAAATTTTCTTTAGGGAAACTACCCTTCTTAATAATTTAAAAGGCAAAAGCAAGCTCAGGAGTCGATACTTCCTTGCTTGAGACTAAGCCTACTTGGTTCAGAATACTGCGCTGGGTCGATTTGCACATCAAGCCTCCCATTATTAAAATTCTTTTGTCAATTCGCTGCCAAGCCGTTGGAGGTAAATGCAGCCTGACAGAAATTTATGCTGGCCTTGCTTTTTTCTAATCCGCGTCAAACAAGAATATTTTTGTGACAGAAAGCGAATGTCAGATAAACAGGAAACCAGAAATCCATCAGCCACAAAACAGTACAAGCTGCTCATCACGAACATGACATCAACAGAATTTCATCGAGTTTAGGAATTCGCCTGCAGTCGTTTGTAAGTGTTGTCGCTATGCAATCACAGAACTATGTGGTTGTCGCCTCACCAACTATAAACCAGGGTTTTTTAAGAAGTTTTAGGAACCCGATTCGGATCCCTAGAATTGAAAATGGGGTCTCTAGAATCAGGAAAATTATCAAGGGAAATATCTATGAAATTTAGTCTGAAATTTTTCGGGTCTCTGCAGGTCAGTACTGGGTACTTAACATTTTCCTTAAAAAAAACTGATAAATCTATTGTTACGTGATATGAAAATTGTCTTTGTATTGTTTTTTTGTAAAATTGAGGACATTTTTCATCAAAAAAAATATATTTAAATATTGCATATACGATGCCCTACGTTTGTGCTATTTAAGAATCTGTTGCTGTAAATAATTCTTCTATCTTTCGGAAAAATCATTGTCGATCAAGCGCTTATTCTTTTTTTGAATCCGATCACGTTGACGTGCAAAGTTTCAGCGTGTAGCTTTTAAAGTGATTGTTCAAGAGATTTTGCATTTCGTCAATTTCCAGCTTGCACTATGCGTAAAAGAAGGTAGATCATCAAAAGAAGTTCAACCTCTGTGACATATCCACGTAATAAAATCAAATATTTCCTATTCACAGCTACCTGCTAAAATCTGTTCCTCTCTTTGATCAGTCATTTCCTTTCTACTCAAGCAAGCGATAAAGTACGCGGAGTCAAGTCAAGAGTACAAGGCTTATAGTAAGTGAGGCCAGGCAGTGTTATATTTAATTAACGCTGCAGGAACGTCAGGTACTTTATTATTGTGCCTGACACGCCAGAACACATTGTATATTCGTATTTGTTGACGGATCGTTGCAATAAGCATAACGTCTAAATGCATTTTGTAGGAAAGTGCGAGTCGTTAATAATTGTCGTGAAGGAATGCAAGCGTCTAGCGGTGGAAAAAATGATCGGAACCTTCCGTATTTTTTACTCGCACGTTTTTGCAGCCATATATTCACTGAGAAGAGTTTGTCACCAAAAGGACCAAATCATGCTTGGTTGCCTGCGCCATCTAACCGAGTATCTTCACAGTGGTTTGAGAACTAAAAACCAGTTGTCGCACAGAATTCAATTATTGATTGATTTATTGTTTCATGTGACTCAGCTACTCAAAAGAAACACTACAAATAGCCATCATCCAAAAAAGTAACCAATCGTCAGTGGAACTGAAAAGAAATGAAAACACAATGGTAAAATAACTGATCAGTAGGGCAAGTTTTTGCAACTTTTGCAACTTTTTTTTACAGCTTCCAACAGCTTCCTAAATACTCAAGATATATATAATTCAATGTTTTGAGCTGTTTCCAGGAATTTTATATTGCAACTTTTTGCAACTTTTTCGATTTTTGCATGCAACTTTTGCAA
>Ga0210059_1001454_pt1 | contig 35655 bp, 25 predicted proteins | sample Ectturendosymbi2_FD_188042 | JGI IMG/M metagenome (GOLD analysis project Ga0210059, IMG submission 188042) | Ecteinascidia turbinata endosymbiont from Florida, USA - Sample 2 (SPAdes) (version 2) | ecosystem: Host-associated > Tunicates > Ascidians > Unclassified | place: Key West, Florida... | reverse complement strand
GTTAAGAATGTGTCTGTAACCCTATGGTTCTGTCTTCAACGCAGTTGCAAAAAGTGTCTGTAACCCTGTGATTTCGCCGGCTTCAATGTCTTGTACTACGTTCTGTATTGTCTGTTTTTATCAACCTGCGTTCTGCAGAGTGTGTGTGTTCATACTATGGACTTCGTATCTGCTCACAAACAAATAAATTAAATTTTGCCTCATTCTTGACTGGCGAGTTTTTGGAGTTTGGGCGATTTTTTAAAATGTCGGCTGAGCGCACTGTTGGCTAGCTCGCTTTCAGTATTGCCAAGGCCAACCTTGCGGTTTTCCCGCGAATTTGGGCTTGTTTTTTGTGGAGTTGTGGGCTTTTTTGAAGATCTGCGGGTTGCTTGCTTTTGGGCTTGTTTTAATTGAAATTTGCTTGTTTTTGGGCTTGTTTTTCTGCAGATTTCTGCTTTGTGGATTGCTTTTTTTCAAATTTTTTTGGCATTTTTGCTGTTTCAATTTACTGCTAAAGGCATATTGGGCGTGCAGTTGTGAAAATATGCTCATTTTGGGCTTGTTTTTTCGGATTTGTCACCCTGTTTTTTATTTGATTTTCTTGCTGATTTTTCGTTGTGTTGAATTTTCCTGCCAACGCAGTATGGGCTTGTTTTTCGGTTGAATTACCTATTTTTGGCTTGTTTTTCAAATTTTCTTGTTTTTGCAAAATAACATGGCATCACTGCTCGCTTTGCCCACTGCCCAGGTCCGCACAACTACTGGTGCTGGGGTAAAGCTTTCGTAAAGCTGTTGTGCGGTGGACACAATTGCAAACAAATGGGTTTGAGTCACTAAAATGCATGAACAAACCTGCATAGACCTGTTATTTTGGTGCTTTGTTTTACTTTGTCTTCACTACTGTAATCTTAATGTGAAGTGTATGCAATTTACATTTATAGAGGTTTTTGGGATATTATTGTGTCCATAACATTAAAGTTTTTAACTTAGAGCATAGATTACAAAACGTGCTGATGGTTTCGAATGACGTTGTGTACACCTCCATTTTATTTCTCACAATTCTGGTTGGATACCCTCTGCGATCATTAGAAACCTGCAGATGGAAGCAGGTCAGTTATTAATTCAGTTTTTAATATAATACAGGCTACCACAAGCTGTCTTGATAAGGAAAAATTATGCAAAAAGTGTTTTCCACTAGCTTTATTTGACTCCCCTAAATTCTTATGCTCCTTCGTCCTTGCTGTCCCCAAGAAAAAGTCAGGTTTTTAGTCTGTTGCAGATATGATTGACAATAATCCAATCGCATTATTTATGTAACCTTGAAGCTTGATCGATGTATTTGTTCCTTCGACAAGCTACTGTTAGTATCTTTAATAAATTTTCTGCCACACTGCATTGTAATAATGATGTAGTTTTGCCTGTAGACACGAAGTGCATAGTACAAACACGTACTTTCTGCACAGTGCAGGTTGATAAAAACATATACAAAAGAGAATCTTTTACAATGGCATTGGTCGTGGAGGCTGAATCATCATGGGGTTACAGACCCTTAGCAGAATGTTTACAACGGTGTTGGAGGAAGGACCAGTCAGGGTTACAGATAAAGACACATTCTTAAAACTATTGTTCACTAACCCTTAACATTTGGTACAACACTACTGCAGAGTAGGACGCTAATTCCTAAACTGTGTTGGTTCATGATGCAGTGACAAACAAATTAATTTATATGCACATTATGTCATTGATGTTGTAATCATTACAACTATGCAAAGTTTTACTGAGCTGATCATTATATGGTGCAAACAAAGAACAGTTACATCAGATGTTTGAAACCTTGTCGCTGAACCAAATGTAATGAGCAGTGCTTGTTTATGAACACTGAAACTGTTTATAATTGTAACTATGCCCTCAATATAATATTGCTATGCAATGCATAATCCTTTACATTCAATGTTTGAGGTAGACAACTGCACAATGAGTGAATGACCAGTTTTTGAATGATGTTCAAGGGTAGGGCTAAGTCTGGTATAGAATTCTGTGAGGTTAGAGTGCATTCTACAGTGTTTCCATGCAGTATTACAAAAGTATTGAGTCTCAAATTCAGTTTTCAAAACCTTGAAAAAGTATTGGGTTTAAACAGTACTTTAATTAAGCTCTACTGCCAGTAGAGCTGTAGTGCTGGCAATGAAGCATAAAAACATGTTTAGAATTTGTCCAATGTTTCAATACATAAGTACAACTACCATCATCAGGGTAAACACAGAATGTTTGTGAAAAGTCTTTAATTTAAAAGTCTGTCTATCAGAAAAATTTCCAAGAATTGATAAATTGTAAAATAAGAAATAACCCCATTCATTTCATTGATGTTGTCAGTTTTGTGTAATGTAAAACATTCAGTGCCATTTATTTTTCACTTTCTATTATCTTTCTGTGCTGATTGGGCAGAAAAACTGATGCAACATAAGATAGGGGTCTGAGAAACAACAGGTTCACACATGGTCCCAAAATTTCAATAGGAAACCCTGAGTTATGCAATTTGAAGCTTACCACCAATGTTAGATGAAAACTGATACTTCGGAGAGTGAGACTTGCTTTAAAATCATATATCAAAAAGCTTTGTTTGATTCATTTGAATGGCCAGTTTAAGAAAGATTTGTTATGGCTCTACTGTTTGAAATAGTATCATTTACCACTAACAGCTTAATGTTGATCTGCTATGATGACTTGATACATTCAATTCGATCTTGTAGTTAGTCTACAAGCTCTTCACGGCACTGCATTTGTGGTACCTTTTAGTGCATTATCACCATACACTCACATCGAAAAAAGGCTATAATGTGGATTTCATAGGTATGTTTTCAGGTTTGATTTGTATCAATATCAGTTTATTTGGCAACAATCATAAACAAACATCAAATCATGACATAGAAAACAAACCACATTAGAACACTATTTATTTTGTTCCCAGGAGATCTGAAATAACCATACGTTTTCTAGTCAGATGCCCTTATATGTTCATTATTAATGAAATATTTGTTTTTGCAGATAATTACAGGTGGAATTGGATTTTTCGTTGTGTGTGGCATTTGTGGTTTTGAAGGATTTTATTCTTTAATCACTATTTTGGTGAACATTGTTATCATCAAATTATCTAAAAGGTATATAACTGTATGTGTTCATCTTTTATGTGTTTTAAATATTTTAAGTTGTTTTCTTGATCACAAAATGTACCTCAAAATTAACAGTAACATACCATTATGATGTCATTGCTTTTTACCAGTAGCTCTGCTTTAGGCTACTTCCAATCTTTTGAAAGTCTTTGACAACAGTTGTTTTTGTTACACGGTTTAGCAAGCAGCAAATGGTTTTTAATTGGTGAAGCATTCCTTGTCTGGCATCACACTGTGCTAAAGCATCTGTGTTGTGCTTGCAGTTATGGTAGGTTGAGTTGTGCTGGTGGACATGCAGGCATTTTCATAGTGAATGCTGCATTGGTGGCAAGCTAATGGCAGCACATTGCATGAACCTTTTCCTTTCATCCACCAATTATTGCTGAGCACAAGGCTGTGTTGAACCTTGGCTGCAAGTAGTGTTTTTCATGTCCTCAGTATGACCCAACAGGGAATTGATCAGCCTAACATCTTTAGTGGCACATGCTCAATGCACTGCACCACTTATCCAGTTACGTGGTGACATGCTGTCTAACATTTTCCACCACAGAAGTAGTTGTCGAACAACAATACTCTTGTTACAGCAATCGACAAGCATTTACTGTGGGACATGTAGAAATGCAAACACATTCTCAACTAAGAGGCAGCAAGGATCTCACATCATAAAGAAAACATAACAAATTTGCATGCAGTTGTATTGTGTGTTCTTTACATGCTAATCCATGTCTTATGAACCTTGCAGCTAAAATAAATACAGTATACACTGAAAAGAACATCAAGTGTCATGGTTTCATAGTCCATACATTTTTAAGGGTGCTATATAACTCCAGTGTTTCTCAGCTGTTTTTTCTCATTGTATTTCATTTTGAAGTAATTCTTACTGAACATGGTTTGATATAAGCTACTTCTTCTAGACATCCGTCAGCAGCTATTGTAGAACTGAGAGTCTTTCGATTTTGTGGCATGCAACTTGAAGGATACTGTGATGTTTATCTACAGTTTTCTTTTTTTCAGACACATACCACTTCTGTCCTTTTCATGGTGTTTCTTGTTTTTACTTTTTTTCCGCTGTGCTGTTTCATTTGGTTTGCCCAAACCGTCTCCACTTGCGAATGCAGTTCAGCTTTTGCTGACATTGAAAGTAAGTGGAAATGTTTGTCTACCTACCATGTTTGAAATATTGAGGTGTAGCATGCCAATTTATGGCTTTGAATGAAGGCGGTAGTATGTTTTAAGACAGCTGATCACAATTTTCGATTTACTTGGTAAGTTTTCACAATGCTAGTTAACTTACTTTGCCTCTGATGATCTGCATGATGCATGGCTCCAGGCTCTGTCAATGCCAAGTGTGCTGAATAAGACTATATGATACTTAACTGAATTAACCTATTGGAAATGCTTACTCTTTTGTGGAGTATTAAAGTCATTTATTTATGAATGCTTTGATTCCCTTTTGCAGTTTGCCTAAAATTTCCACACCCTTTCCACATTTGCGTGTTAATGTTACATTGCAATCTCTTGGTCAGCACAGTGTTGCATGCACAATTCACCACAAACAGGATTTGCGCTAAGAATAGCACATATATTTATGTGGCTCGAACAAGCAATAATAGAGTGATTTGGTGAGTGACCTCAAATAACGCTTGTAAGCCTGGTGAACAGTTGGTTGTACTTGCTAATGGTAGCTACAAGAGTGATCTCTATTGTTGCTTGCTGCCAAAGCTTTGCGTGCTTTCTGCTCAGGCATTACAATCGCAACATTATGGTAAAATGTTTGGTAGAACTTGATGAACAAACAGTGGGGTCAATCTTATATGTCTTATAAACATATCCAAGTTGTGCCGACATTCAGAGGTATTTGCAGTTGACCAAGCCTTGCATAAATGATACGTGTAGTTGCAGCTGTAGCAGCAGCTGCAGCAATGTTTTTTTGTTGTGTTATAAAAAACATTTGCTTTGAGATATAATTTGAACCCATTTTAGTTGATATTCTGAAATGTGTAGTTAAAGCAGTGTTTCCAGTGTATAAATTTCCGTCATTGAAACTGTGTTTCAGTTATCTATGCATTTTATTGTGTTAGAAATATCCTTCATTTTCGGAATAATATTTTTTATATTAATGCAGCAGTTTATGTTTACAGCTTGTCAGCGTTGCTATTGAGATTCATGATTATCGACAAAAGTCCATCAAAAAGGATGAAGATAACAAACAACCCGGCTCCAAATTTCAGCTTGAGCTCAACCACGAACCCACATCGTTTGCCATAATCTGCTACGCGTATTGCTACGCTGGTCTTTTCACAGGTACTGTGCAATTCGTTGTGGTTAAGTGTCTGCGCGAAGTGTCAGTGATTTCGAAAGCGCGTAACAAGAACTTCGTCGTTCAGCGATTGCGTATGGCAGCGTTTTTCAACTTTTTTGCTGCAACGGAACCTTCCGCAAATGTTTGCGTTGCTCATGGAACCCTATGCAATAATCCAAGTGTCTATCTTGCTACAACCGCTTAGAACTGTGGTTCAGAATTTCGTTCCAGGCAAATTTCAGTCTGTTTCGGCGGAACCCCTGGCAGCCACTCGCGGGACCTCGGTTGAAAACCACTGGCGTAGCGTATTCGAAAAGTCCATGCCTTATATTTCTGGTTATACTGACCCATCGTTGTGTATCAAAATACGCTTAGAAACTTGATGTGAAAACATTCTGCTATGTATGAAAGAAAATATACAGAGACTAAACCTATTTCTATCACATACTCCGATTAAACGATTTTTGTATTTGCGAAATTCGTACATGCTCTTTCCTTCCGTAGACTCTTTTATACTTGTTGCGACAGAACCACACCACATTTTGCTACTGCGCAGTATTTTTTACCGGCGGCTGCAGATGTTGTACTTACGACAGCACTGTTCTGTTGTTGCCACAGGACCCATTTTCAAATACCGAACGTATCACGATTACTTGACAATGAGCTCAGCTACGACTGAAAAGGTCAAGTGGAAAGAAGAACTGCTGTCCAGAATAAAACAAGTCTCCGTTTACGCTGTTTTGTACTTCAGTGCGTCGCACTATTTCACCATCGATTACGCCAAATCAGACGAGTTCTACGAAGAACCGTTATGGTACAGGTGCGTTTTTCAAATGACAGAAGTGTTTGTATTCCAGAGTTCTTGGCGTTTGCATCTTCAATTCAGGTAAACGTTGGGTCTCCGCTATTGGCTCTGCGTTTACTCTTTACCCAACGTGAGGGTCGGCGTTGTTGAAGCGACAGCCAAAGCCATTGTGTTTTGTTTTCAAAGGGTCTTTTACATGGTTCCGGTCTTCTTCATCGGACGAATGCGCTTCTACTCTGCCTGGCTGCTGGCCGAGTGCTCCTTTGTCACTCTGGCATTGGGAGCGTATCCGAAGAGTACAGCGCCTAAGCCAGGGAACGGGCCAACGCTCGATCCTGCCACAAACCCGTGAGTGTAACAAACAAGCTTTGATAAGGAACGAAAACTGCGCTTTTTCAAACTCGACGCTAGGTAACGCCAAGCCGGGCAAACGCTTACACGCTTCGCAAGACATTCAGAAAAGTACGAATTTCGAACGAGACTTACCCGTTCTTGGGTGTTATTATCCGTGAATTGATTTTAATCAATCTGAAATCTTCATCTGGATTGCGGGCTCTGCGCTGTACTATAAATCTTGCTGTTAATGAAATGAGGATATGCGCATTTGTACTTTCGCTTTGGCATCGTTCACTGACGTGAGTATTTTCGTAGTTTGTTTTTCATGTACCCAACACTTACGGGATTAATGTTTGCTGCTAAACGTATTGTAATCTGTTTGTGCCCTCATCTCTTCAACCTCATTTGGTGACGCGATATGTCTGGAGGGACATACATTCATCAACGATACTTACTCCATTATGGTCCGTGGTTAATTGTGACACTTCTTCACAATTTGTATGTTTGTATGTACAAACATTGCTTTCTGCCCTTACTATTGCATCTGTAATGAAAAGTTGTTTTCGTAGTGGAACGCTCGTCACTCAAGCTGGTAAATGCGACTGTTGCGCAAGTTCTGGCGACGATGTAACCAACCCCGTGGTCTGTTACCTCTGTTTTAGCAATAGTTTGATTTGCTAAAAATAGTTGGTTTGCTAATCTTATCCAGTTTCTTTTTAAAGAAAATCATAGGTACCCGGTATGGACCTGTGGGGGAACCGATTTTCAATTCTCGCGACCCGAATCGGGTCCCTAAAACACCTTTGAAAAACCTGCTTACCGATACCGAGCGCAGAGTTAAGATGTATTTACATCAGGGTTTTTTAAGGAAAATGTTAGGTACCCGGTATGGACCTGTAGGGACCCGAAAAAGTTCCGACTAATTTTCATAGATATTTCCCTTGATAATCTCTGATTTTAGGGACCCGATTTTCAATTCTAAAAAACTGATTTACATATATTCTTCGAATGCCCTTCTGCTCACCCGCCACGCCAACTCCCGTTGTCAGGGATTTAAGAGATTCTTGAAGATGAAAGTGTCACTTCGTGTTCGGCTTTCAAGTCTTTAAATTGCAAAGGGCTGATAAAAATATTTTTATTCTGACATCCGGATTTATCTAGAAATCCATCTGTGCTCCTGTTAAGCAGACGTGTTTGTTTCTCTGTAAACACCTGCCATTGTAGATAGATATGACTATCGCCTTTCTACGAAAAGTTTGTGTGTATATCACATGCGCAATGACTTTTCTTGGCTTGTTCTGTGCTTTTCTCGTTTAGGTTGCGTTCATCTTCTCTTGGCTTATGTAGTGATCTCTTTTCTGCCATGTTTGAAATTTGTCAACGATCACTTGAGGCCTTGGCCTGCCGTCATTGGCATTTTCTGATAAACAAATAGGTCCCATCTGGGTTTCTTTTTTCACTGAGGTATTTTGGTCATTTGTCCCATAACAGCATTCACTGGCCGACCTCTTCAAACATTACGACCGAATTGACTTAATTTTTTTCGGTCCATGACCGGAAAATGACCGAAAAAGTAAGCCTAGGTGATGCTGCTAAGACGACTGCAGCATTGCAACACGAACCTCGCAAACAATGCGTGACTAACGCACAGAGGTGGCGACTCGCGCCACAGGCCACCTGTAACGCCTGGTCGATACACGGTAGTATAAAAACAGCTGTATCGCGAGGAAGTGACGTTTTTCTTCCAAGAACATATTGGTCGGAAAGCGGAAGTGGCGTATTTGCTGCCTGGAATTTTCGGCCAGCTACCGGTAGTTCGTGTGGTCTTTCTGGCACAATTAAAAATAGCATGGAAGTCTTCAAAACACAAAACAATCGACCGGACGGTTATGACTGCAACCAAACATGCGTGTTGCGGTTCGTTCAGCACTACAAAATTACTGGTACATTTACGAAAGCTGGAGAACTTCTTTAAAAGTTTGGCTCCAATTGGGATTGTCGTATCGACTGTTATACAGGTTTTGCTTTTATTGTAAGTCCAACCATTTGAAACGAGTTTGTTTTTCAAGCCACGCACGAACGATTCTTGTTTGTTTTATTTAGAAATTTGAACGACGCGGAACAGGAGTACAGCTTCGAAACGGTGCGAAACATCGATCCGGCCGGATGCGAGTGGTCGCCGACGGTGAGACAAGGAATGCGGAACTGGAACATGAGCGTGCAGTGGTGGTTGGCCAACTTCATTTACAAAAGGTGGCCGAACAATTTGAAGAAATTCAAGTAAGTTGATCCCTGCTTTTTTTTCACTGACAAATTTCAGTCATTTGTATCATAATTGTGTTAAAACTAGAGATCGACCGATATGGCTTTTTTGGGGCCGATACCGATATATCGGCCATTCATGGACCGATAGCCGATATTACCGAAATTTTTATATCTTGTTTTTTGCTTCATTATCAAAAATATTATGTATTCTATGCCTTACCATTTTTTCAAAAATTGCAAAAATCAGGATTTATGAGTTAAAATTTTCCAATTGTTGCAATTTCAATATTTTGCTATGATTTTTAATTAATCTGATTAATGATGATGCTTTTGTTTCGGCTGCGACGGCCGACCAGTGCTTCATGATTCATCTTGTCTGCTTGTTTATGAAAACGCACCTGCTAGCGTTGTTGCAAGATGTCTTGACTTGCTTCGTCTTGACTTGCTTCGTTGTGATTTCTTGAGCAAGTTGTCTGGATGCGTGAGGAATATAACAGCGTTTTGCCAACACCTACTGGGGCCGATAAATCGGCGTTTTGGCCGATACCGATATATCGGTAAACGTGTCCACGTGACAGCTCATACGTCAGAAGTGCTCGCAAATATCGGCCAAGTCGATATATCGGTCTACCTCTAGTTAAAACTTGCCGTGGCAGTATTCACTAGTCTGTATTTTCAGACATTGTGACCGAATTGACTTAATTTTTTTGGTCGTTTAAAAAAAATTCGCTCTATGTCCGAGCAAACAGCGTAAAGTCGATCGCGGGTGCTAGTCAAAAGAACAGCTTGATAGCTACGTTGGCGCCTTCTGGTGAAGTAGAGGAGCGCCAGGTACTTTTGATCTTGAGATTATGTTTTCGTCGTTTTTACTGCGTCAGCGTGAAAACATGTTCATTGTCGCTTGTGCTGGTGTGCATGGTTAGTTTACTGACTGATACTGGAAAAGTATGGAGGTCCAGTGACAACGGTCACAAAATGGGAAAAGCGTTGATGATCTCGAACGAACTGTCAAATCTGTGTCGCGATCCCCGCAACAATCGATATCAATCGCACGTATCCCCAGCATCAATCAAGTGTGACCTCAGCACCAATCGTGCGTGACCTCAGCACAAATCGCTGTGACCTCTCGTCTTCTGCCACATGTCCACGCTACAGCTCATGCGTGAGATGCGCTCGCTGGCTAGCTATCCGCTCGATCTTTTGCCTCTCTTCAGTCAGCAGCACTTTAGAGAACTTGCTTGTCTTGATATTATCTATTTTCGGCTGATGGCATATCATGATGGGGTTCGTGCTTGCTTGCTGCGTTCTCTGAAATCTTTTTCTGGCTGCAGCAGCTCTGTGTGCGTGTGCACTCAATACATTGTGTTGTATACGTTAGTTGGCTCTGGACTATACGGAATCTTTGCAGCGCTGAGTTGTGACGGAAGCTCCATAATATCTCAATTTTTCCTCGGGACTTACCTGCTCTTCAGCACTTTAAACAATAACATCACAATACAACTTGACCGTCAGTAAATGTGGATTTAATGTTTTTTTCCAAGAACTCGGCAAAAGTGACAACCCACCGAAGTGTCAGAGTGATTTAGTGCAGAACTATTGCGTACGGTATTCGCACTCAATTTCACGCTCAGGAAGTTTGTTCTTTCTCAAGATTTTATTCGAATTAGTGGACCTACGCACGGAGGCGTATTTCAATGCATGCTTGTTTTGTTTGTTCGATTGTCCGATTTCTTGTTGCCTGGCAACTTCGAAGATTTACAAGCTTGTTGCCTCGCAACTGCGAAGATTTAAAGCTTGTTGCCTGGCAACTGCGGAGGGTGTTTTGCTCGTATGAAACCTGTCATGTGCCGTCGTTTCAACCCCTTTCACAAACTTCCCAATCAGGATTGTATCCGCAACAAGCACAAATACTTGAAACACTGGAGTTTGTTGGGTAAAATCGTTGCGTAACATCCACTTCCGGTTCGTGGTTTATTGGATTGCAATGGGAAGTGTCACCCGATGTTGCATACCAGGGGTCTCCAAACTACGGCCCGCAGGCCAAATCCGGCCAGCGAAACCATTTCATGCGATCCGCAAAGACACATTAACAATAATAAAAAAATAACGTATCTCCGAAAATTTTGTTGATTTTGTAGAATCTAACATACCCCGAAACAATGACATTACGCAAGACGGCCACGTGAGTGTCAGTTGGCTAAGTATTACTGCGCTGCGGGCTGGCCTAACTTCGCTGATATTTTGCTGCAATCTTAGGTCTTCGTCAATATCAGGCACATTCCATCTGAAGCCAGACTTTCCCACTATGCTGACTTCAAAGAAGCAATTTTACCATCTCTTTAATAAATCGTCTTTTAATATTAAACAACATTCATACTTTGACATTCTTTTATTTGGGACCGGGAGTGTATGTCCGACCCTCGAACTGTTGTGCAATAGCTTGTGCGCCCCTCAGACAAAAATATTTGGAGACCCCTGTTATACTGTAAAAGCACTGTGTTCTTTGCAGAAGTCCAGTAGTCCCCGTTGTTTGTCCTCTCCTTGGGAAAATAGACTGTTGGCAAAGTAAAAAGAATCGTACTTTGAGCCCTATCATAAAAAATTGAAACGCCTTGCTTGGTCTATCTCATCAACACTTGACAAATGATGTGCACGCAGAGTTGGAGCCGTCATGGCTGTGAGTGCTTACTGGCATGGCATTGACCCTGGATACTTCGGCGCATTCCTCACAATGCCCTTGGTGATGATGGCCGAGGACCTATTCATTGTTGTGGTGAAGCGCAGAATGCCATCGTCACTACATGGTGCATGCGACTGGTGAGAAAAGCTCGTGTTTTTGTAAATTTGTGGCGATACTTTTCCACACCTTATCCGTTAATGTACTCTTGAGTCAGGGGCGTCTTTAGCGAGCAGCCCCCCCTTAAAAAGATCTTTCCAGTGGTGAAAGGCAGAAAGGAGTGGTTTGTTTAATTAGCAAGTTATGTTTAACTAGATTTTAAACAAGAAAGGGAGTTAAGTGTGTTACACCACAGGTAAATAGTACGGTACGCCGCGTGTAAGGTAGTTAGTGTGTTGCGCCACACTGCTAATTAGTGTGTTACGCCGCAGGCAATTGTGTGCTACGTCGCAGGCAATTGGTGTGTTGTGCTTCAGATAGTTAGCATGTTACGTCTCATGTAATTTAATTAATGTGTTATGCTGCGTGTAATAGGCGTGTTGTGCCACATATAATTCGAGTTTAAGCATTTTAGTTCTATATGAAAGAAAACTCGCGACTCTACTAAATTTAACGTCAATTATACGAAGTCAGGCATTATTTGCTTCTGCCGCATCGACTTGCAGCAATACACGGCAGCGTTGATCACAGGGTGCATGCAACATCCGGATCGCCTTCCTATTTCTCTAAATTTCATTGATAAAAAGCTTTAACTGGTTTTGTTTCAGGCTGAGCTGGTTTGCGAAGATGCGCTCATTCGAATACATGTTCATGGCGTTCGCACTTCTATCCTGGCATGACACGTACAGGTATGACTCCCCGCAGAATGTTGCTTGTTTCTGTAGTTTGTCGTTGGCTCTTTCAGGCTAAGCGTTGCGGTTAGTGGAGCGCGCGCCACAAAGCTGGTAGGCTGGGTTCGATTCCCGGTCGGGTCATACGGAAGACTTACGCGTGGCCCACGGCGCAAGAAAGCGGGGATTGGCGCCGTAGACCACTCGTGACACTCCCAAAGGAGTACAGAAACAGAGTATAAACGAAACTGAATTTTCCCGGATTTTCGTTTGCTGATGTAAAACGTCTATCACTCGTTTGTATGCGTCACAAGACAGATTATTCGTCAACACTATGGTTCGCCAAAAGTTCTGATCCAAGTACCACAGATGTTACTCGACTGCGCTCGGTCTTCTGTATCGCGTCGTCTTCCATGTAAACCACGGGTGGGGACCCTGCGGCCCGCGTTAACATCTAATATGGTCCGCATCAGAATTTATGTTACCCCAGTTAGAACACAACATCGTGTCAAAACGAAACTCCGTAAGAAGGCGACACGAAGACAGTAATTCAACAGAAGTCTCTCTCACTCGTTGACGTAGTTTTCTCTCATTATTTTTGGAAGATAAAGACAATGACCCGGCATCGATATTCCGCAATGGATGCGACCCGTAATAGTAAACAGGTTCCCCACCCTTAATGTAAACGGTCCGGCGCAGTGGTTCTTAACCAGGGGTAAATTTCATCTTCCAAAGGGGCGAATGTACTGAACCATTAATTGCAGCAAATTTAATTTTTTTTAGTCATTCTAAACTGTAAGAATTTCAATTTTGTACTTTCAATAAATGAGCACCATTAAGTGCATTTGGGTTAAATCTGGTAATCGTGTTTGATAAAAGGGTAAGATATGTGAAAAAGGTTAAGAGCCCCTGGTCCGGCGACTGTTTGACTCAATGCCGTGTCGCGTTTATCAGTCAGGAAATTCCCAGACTTACCACCTTCAAACTCTCCTGTTGGCCTGTTGGTAAAACCAACTAAGTTTCTACAAACTTCACAACCAGTAAAATAAGGTTCAAGTGTTTTACAGTGTTCCAACCCGGCATTGTTTAACGATGCATTGGGCCGCCTTTGCTCACTTGTCACAATTTTTCACGCGCGTACGCTAACCTTTGGAAGTTTTGTGTGAAACCGAGTTCGACACTTGGAGCCTGCGTCAGACGAAACTCTCCGAAAGAGAAAAAGCCGCTTCGAACGAGAGAGAAAGCCACTTCAAACAAAAAAAGTCAAGCCTGCTAGAAAGCAAAATCACCTAAATAAAAAACATCAAAACATGTTATCACTGCTTTCGTGTTTCTACTTGATACTGGCAATGGTTTGTATTCATGTCTCACCCAGAAGCAAGAATGTTATTCTTTGTTCGCGCATCCCACCTTCAGCAACCTCGCCTGATTGTTACTACTCTTCACACGAACAAACAAGCTCAGTATAAGAGAGCCTTATCTTTGTTTGCATTAATACGCAAGTGCCTTGTACGATGGTATTGTGACTCTCCGCGTGTGGTTCCAATGAATTTTACTTAGGGCAGAGGTTCTCACACTTTTCCAGCATGCGAGATACTTATAAAAATGAACAATGATCTACCTACTATAAAATGCAAAACATATTTATTATTAAATGTATTGAGAATTATTTTTACAATGTATGTTGGTGTACCTTGCATACCCACATGAAGCCCATATTGCACAACACGACACAATTAACGATGTACATTTTTTGTCATTATCTGGCATTACTCTGATAACTTACACTGATTGGAATCAGCCAGGGTGTTAATGTCATGCGACCTACCCACAGTATCTTTGAGATCGATTGGTAGATCACGATCGACGTATTGAGCACTCCTGGCTTGGGGCAATACTTCGTGCCAAGCTTACTGGGCGGGTATGCAAGTTTTATCCGAATTCGAAAGTAGTTGGATGAACATGGCTGCAGTTTTTGGCTTGATTTTTTTTAATGATTTTGTGTTACACCAGAATACACGCTTTTATCGGTGCATGGAGTACTAGTTCGATAATTGCTTAAAGTTAGACCTTAGAGAAGAGAGTGGTGTTTTAAGTAAATCCGCCCCCCCCCATTCCAGTCATCAAACAGTACTGCAGGTGACGGGATTGATAGTTACGTGTCAAGTGGTTGGGGGTTGTCATCACTAAGTAGGGCAATAAAATGTTTGAAGAAAGCGCTGGCATGGTGGAGTAAATTTCTGATTTCTGCACTGTTTCGTTTTCGTAGAACAAAAGTGTAAGTAAAACCATGACCAATGTTATTATGATGAAAACAATGACCAAGGTTATTATGATGAAAACAATGTCTAATGGTATTGTGATGAAGGTGGGGTAAAAAAAGAGACTAACTTGCTCAATTGCTTTCTGAACTAGGTTAGCACCATATCTGACTTCGAAGCTTTTAGCTGTTTTGTCATAATACGCGACATAATCAGGGTTGCGGAGTTATGTGACATAATCAGGGTTACGGAGTCGGAGGTGAAATATCCGACCTTTCCAACATTTCCGACTCCCGACTCCTCAACATAAAGGGAATGAAATTTGCCTGTTAAAATCAATGGAAATCATGGTGCACAGCAAGAAATCTCTGTTTCAACAAAAGTTTTAAAAGAAATTGTACAGTTTCAACAGGAATTCCCAATTTAGGGTGTGATGGAAAAAATGATCCAGTTGCACATCCGGAGTCGAGTCGGACAAAAAAATCCGACTCCACCCAAAATCCTCCGACTCCGCAACTCTGGTCATAACATTAGATTCAACTCTTGAAAGTCATTGCTTCAGGCAGCTGAGTCGAGCCACCGCGGTGTATTACCTCTTCTTTTTCAATTACCCTCTTCTTTCAAAAGGTATTGGAAGTCGGTCTATTTCTGGCTCCACATCGTTGCCATTGTCCTCATCGGCGTCGGCATGACAACGGCAAAGCTTCTGAAAAAAACTCGCAAGACAGCGAAGACTGCGAACGAGAGTGAATCGAAAGAAGAAAAGCGAGAGTGAAGTAGTAAGATGAGAAGAAAGCAAGTCACGTGATTTGGACGAAGAGCACGCTTCGCATTCAAACAATAGCTTGCCACTTCCGCGACGCGTCCGCAATCATAAACAAGGTCGTTGTTATTTTCTAGTAGTCGTGATGGTGGTCACAAACAGCTCCGTTTCAGCAAATATGGTGACCACAAACAGCTCCGTTTCAGCAAATATGGTGACCACAAACAGCTCCGTTTCAGCAAATATGGTGACCACAAACAGCTCCGTTCCAGCAAGTATGGTGACCACAAACAGCCTCGTTCCAGCATGTAAATCGAACACGCACATTATTTGAAGTAACTTGATGCTGTTTCCTTTTCGCACTTATGGAACCTGAGGAATAGTATGATCCGTGGGGCGGTCAGCCGCTGTTCTTGTGGCCAGTAGTTTTTGGCCCTTTTCAAGGACCTGAATGTCAGCAAATGCCACGGACAACTCATAAAGCCCTTTAATTTTTTTTTTTTGGTATCGCTCTTGCATGCCGTAAACAATACGATAAATACCTGAGGTACGAAGGCGAAAAAACAAAGTGTTATTTGCGAAGGATATTTGTTAAAACTCAAACTTATAACATGCGGGACTCACTGCTTCTCTGTTAACGAAGTTAAGCACGTTGGTGAACAATGATACTGTTGCGATCGGAAATCCCGAGCGGCATATGCGCAAAGCTTCGCACTGTGGCAGCAAGCAACAATAGAGATCACCCAACGAGATCACTCTATTATTGCTTGTTCGCGCCACATATATGTATGGTGTTGTTCTTCACGCACATCCCGTTCGTAGTGAATCACACAATCAACGCAACACCACCGGAGAGGTTGCAACAATACTTACGTTTCTGCTGCTTTGTCGTTGATTGGTCAGCTACTGTTTATTGCCGTCTCGTGGTTTACCTGACCTTGCTGAGATCGTTCAACCGTATCGAAGCTTCGTCACGCATCGCTGGCCTTGCCAATACGTAAGGAATAATCATGGATTGATGATACGTTGTCTTCCCAACACTACTTATTGCGATGTATTTTGCCATCCTCCTGCTGGTTGAGGTCGTCAGAACTGGAGCTGTTGTGTTATCTCATCTAGCCGGAGAAATGGGCTGCGCCCGTTGTGACGTAACAAAGGGGCAATTTGAAAATCAACATGCATTGTGATTGTGGCTTTGAACCATAAACGTGGTACTGGGTTTGGCGCACATTTCTGTCAGCCAAGTCTAATACGCTGACCATGACTCTTCCACTTAGGTTTCGTGTCTGGATTTGTCCCTCAACGTGGTGCTTAAAATTTTGTTTGCGAAAATAGATCAAATTTAGGAAAATTTCTCAAGCAGCTTCGTATGATTGAACGTACTGTGTCTGTGACCACACTTTCGTCTCTGCCTGTGTTTCTCAACACTTTCCCTCGCGTGGCCAAGATAACTTTTGATGGAAACTTGCCCGAACCACCACCTTCTTAGCATAGGCTGTGTTTTTTTACACGCACGAACGAGCATACATTTATCCAATGAACCGACTTATTCCCCCACGACACCAAAACCCCCGATTATATGTTTCTTTAAAAAATTTCGGTAGCTGGATCCGTAGTTTTGACGCCATTCCTTGTTGCATTGCATCGTTCTTATGAAGCTTGCTGATCGTCAAGACGTACAGTGCAAAAAATTCCCTTTCTCCTAGTTGTGAAGCTGCAGAAAAATAACTTCGAAATAACCAGGTTTTTTTGTTTTGCGCTCAGGTTCTGCAGCCAACATAACTACCCCCCTGCAGTTTGTACCAACGTTACTGTGCGTGCACACGTTTCTTTTACTGTCTAACAGGTCGCTTCGTTGGATAGCGCGCGCCTTATCCAGGCTCACTGCTCTTGTGACGTTAATCGGTGCACTTGATTTGATGATTCCTTCTTTCCACCAGACGCGTGTTAAGAAAGTGTTGGTTAAAATATTACTGCCATGTACGTCGTGAAGCAGTGCGGCGTGAAGCTGAAGCCTCCCAGTCTGGTTGTTACTTACGTGGAGAAGTCGTCGAGCAAGACGCGTCGTCGAACGATCCCAGTGCGGAACTTCAAAGAGAACTCAAGTGAGCAGCGGAATTGTTGTTCTACAGTCACTTTTTACTTGTCTTGACGACTTAATTTCATGTCCCATCAATCTATGCTTGTCGAAAGCGTCTCTGAAGCCAAACGTTTAGTCGCTGGCAGTGTTATATAGCAGACCTGGTAAGCTAGCGGCTGCTTTCTCCCAGCTTCTTTCTGACATCAACAGTGGTACTGACTCTATCCTTGTAGCCACTGACTGCTCCTTTGACCCCGCCGCCAACAGAGCAGGGTGAGGTTTTGCCATTTCCAGCAATGGTGAACTTATCCGACATGGAGCTGGAACGCACCAGGTGTTTATGAACAGCACCAGGATGGAGTTAGAAGCTGTCAGGAATGCCTTGAAGTCAGTCAAGGATATGAAAGCCTCACCTGCGATCATTGTTGCCACGGACTCCATGGCCGTTCTTTGCGAGATCCAGTCAGGATACCTTCCAGGTGAATGGTTCGACCTCCGTGTCGCTCATCCAACCACCAAGGTGACATGGGTCTTTGTACCAGGCCACTCTGGAATCACCTGCAACGAGACCGCTGACATGATGGCTTCGAGCTGCTCCAACTTCACTCAACTTGTTCCCTTCTGACCTAAAGCTGATGGGAACAAAGTCATGGACAGATCAGCTCACCACATCCATCCAATCTTGGGAAGAAGGACGCCGCCTCATCTTACTTGGTATCTCACTTGGATCATCACTCTTCAGCACCGGGGCAGGACGTGCCAAAGCAATCCACAACCAACTGTTCACTGGCAACATCTCCTACTCCACTCTCTTGATGCTTTTGTGGGGGCATGTTGACGGCGAGAGGATCAGTGCAGCAGCACATCCTCAGCGAACCCTCTTCGCCAAAGCAAAGCTAGCGGGTTTGTTTAAAATGTCCATAAGCACCACTTCATTTGTTTCATTGCATTGGATAAGGCTTGCACTTGACTGACATAAAAGCCCAATGTTATTATGGAAAACTTGGGCCATGCGATGCCATGGAGTTCGTGGACTGCGCTGTATTATTTTTAAAAAATGCCTTGACCTTGAGTTGGAAATGCTCACATGCTGGACGTTTTGCACAGAAAGTGAAACTAAGTGCTACCACATGCAAAGTTTCCAGTTGATGCAGTTTTTTTTGTGTCCGGCCATGCCATAACTGCATAACGTTTCTTTTTCGAAAATCCGCTAAGTTCTAATTTGTCATTAAGTATAACAGTGAGAATGCGCTTTAATTGTATGTCCATTTCGCCGATTTTTGAAGCAAAATCGTGAAGCTTTGAATCCTCAGCTCGCTCGCACTGTTGTGCCACAGAGTCCACAGCGTGGACGAGAAAAAGTGCTTAAGATGTAATGCACCAGATCCATGGGCATGTATACTACAGCATGGACTAAACTAGACAAGCATAAAATGGACCTAAAATCTCCCGTGGAAAGTGTTGTTTCTTCCATTAACTGGGCAAAGTTACGTGACAAACTTATCGTCAGCGCCATGACGTTTGTCCAGAAAACGTGTGACCGTAAAAGGTTCTTTCTGTTAATATGCCTGAGAAAGGAAGCTGCAGTGAAAAGGGATTCTATGCGTTTATGTGAAATGGCGCTTCAGCGCAATGTTCCAGTTTGCACCTGTTAATGCACCCTGAAAAAAATCGTCTAGTGACACCCCCTTCGCCCTTGAAAACGTGTCTGTGGACATACACGCAATCCAGTCAAGTCTTGTAAATGAACCACTGCAACGGTAAAGGTACCAGTTCTCTCCGATTGCAGTTGATGACTTCGTGTGTCGATAATAACTTGCAGCTTGACCAGCATTTGTTGAAAGCTTTGCATCAACAGGCACGAGTGGATTCGCCGAGGAGCTGAAGAACAACCAGCGACACCGGGTTCTGCTGAACGGCGTTTCGCAGCTTCAAATCGAGAAAATGTTGCTAATCATTCAGGGCTCCATGAAAGGTAAGACTTTTATTTGAAATGAACACCACTTTTGCTTAAGTATAGCGTCAGCTCTAAAGAGCGCTTGGTAAGGGTGAATCAGTAGGAGTTTAGTTCACAACTTATCTTGAAGCTGCAATAAAACCGACTCTCAGGTACCTTTAATATTTTTAATCAGATACAAGTGTGACGCCTCACCAATGGTTGTTTTGACAACTCATGTGCCACTTCCGGCAGTTCATCACACTGATTGTTTTGATAGCTCATGTCACTTACGACAGCTTGCCTCGGCGGTTTTTACAACTCGGGCAGGTTTTGGCAGATCATCACTGGTTGCTATGACAAATCACAGGAGTTTTGACAGGTAGTCTGTGATTTCTTGGTTCAGTCAAACAAGTTTTTACAAATCGTGACTTACAACGCTAGTCGTTTTACAACACAGGTACGTTGCGACAGCTCACCAGTGGTGGTTTCGACAACTCATTAACGTCTTGGCAGCTCACCACTGGTGGTTTTGACAACTTATTAAAGTTTTGGCAGCTCACCACTTGTTCGTAGCAAGCAACAACTTTGTAAAATTTAGGGTCCAAAGTTGGCTTTCCTCATTCTTTTCAGTTCTTCGCGATGTGTCCAACGATTGTCTTCTCTTTCATGCGCAGGCATTCGTAAACATTGCAAGCGGAGGAATGGTTTCCGTGACAGTGGGTGTCGGCAAATTAGAAAGTTCAACATCCGCAAAAATGGCCTGCGTCTCTCTTGTGAACAACTCCGTCGATGTGTTGCGCTGCGCTCCCAACCGCCGTGTGTTTGTGTGGGAGGAGCTATACGAGAGAGGAGGACCGCTTTGAGTAAATTGCAAAGCGGGTCCGGGCAAAGTCACTGAGTTGCCCAGTCACCAGTAAACTAAACGTCGCGGGGAGTTCTGGGAAAAGGCGTGGCCAATACGTTGAGACCAGGTTTAGTTGTAGGGGTTGCCAGTGTGGAGGTATATCCCCACACTGGCGTAGCCAGCCAAAAAATTGTTTGGGGGCAAATCTTTTGATTTTAAACGAGCAACAGTATTTTGTTTGGGACACCGTCTCACAAAATCACAAGATGTGCTAGAAATTTGGGAGAATAACCCCCTTGATCCCCCTGGCTACGCCTATTTATTCCCAACTGCCTATCGGTTCCCTGTGCCTAGACTTGACTGCCTTGCTTGGTTGAAGATCTGTCTGCCTCTGCCAGAGCCTCTTGATCCATAGATGGAGCCCTGTCTGGCGTCACCACGCCAGGCCAGAGCGTGCGCGGTAATAGTTATGGCCAAATGGTATTTTAGTTTCCCACGACCTGCAGCTCCATCTCACTCTGTTGCAATTGTATATATGAGTTTAGTCACATTGTCACCTAAGGACAATACGTTTTTGTTGAAGCAACATTTCTATGAAAAGCCTTATGAATACTGCTGACCGAAGAAGCATCACTCCGCAATCAACTGTTCTTTTTGTCCCTTAGTTCGTGAACTGGTCTTCACAAGAACACAGTGGTATCTTTTGTTCACGGAGAAATATGTATGACTATTATGGGTGTGGTCGATTTTTTACACTTTAATGAATCAATAAACAATGTCATTTTATTCTGGAAACGTAAGACAAGCGTTTGAAAAATAACAACTTTGTTTCAAAGGTAACAATCGCACTTTGTCCAGTGGCTTAAAATGTCACGTATCACCGAGAAGTGACAATCTGCCTTCAACCCTCAGGACGTTTCGTGCAGTGCGTTTGTTGATGATGGACGTTGTTGTTGTTTGTTCTTTCAAATCTCACTTTTCAACTGCTCCTCGTTCCAGGTAAGACGCTGCAAGAGGCGATCGCTTCCGCCAAAGAACAAGTCACTGTCGATCCCAACAAGGACCTGAACAAAGCTGATGACGGAGAAGTAGGTTTCTGACTTCGCCGTTAATCACCACGCTAGCGACAGGCCCGTAGCCACGCGGGGGTGGGGGGCATTTGTGGGTAGTGTCCCCTTCCAAATTTTGTTGTGCCCAGAATATTTTTACTGTGAACATATAATAAAAACATATCTTTCCACCCAAAGAATGTGTTTTGCCCCCCCCCAAACTTTACCAAATGGGTTCGGGCCTGTCCATGTTCGCGTTTGACTATCATTGCCCCCCCACACCATCCACAACACAACGAGCTCTGTTGTTCATTATTGTCGCTACAGCGATTTCGCGGTTCGCAGGTCGAGAAAGCAAAGCGCATAATGGACGAGACGTTCGAACAGAACAGAATAAAACCCGGTGACGAAGATTTCACGTACGACGTTGAGGTTGGTTCCGTCTCTGTTTGCGAAATCATATGAGACTGGTAGGGAAATATTTCTGGGTCTAGAATCGAAAACTAGGATGTAACTGTCCCGTAATAAACACGAGAACAGTATTCAGTCCATCACAAGAAACTCTTTAAGTGCTAGTAGTCAAGCGAGTAGATTATATTGATCACCACCATAGTAATTTTTCGCTCTACGTTCAGTAGTATTTCCTGTTTCGGCTGAACGTTTCAGATTGACTTTTTGAAATGCTCGGGCTACATTTACACTTTCCAATAGGCTGACAAGTTTTCATTTGGTGTCTTTTCTCCTTTTGTCCAGTAATCAAACTTCTTACTGCCGCTTAAAAGAATAACTAAAGTAGATAATAATATATGAAGTGGGCAGGATATGCTAGTTCAGCAAGTCCATGCACTTACTTTGGACTTTCAGTGCTGGCGTCTTCTGAGATTGTCTCCTGTTCACTTGGTATTTCAAACTAAATTTACTTTTATAGATCGACTTTGACCAAGGTGGCCTAATCGAGGCCTCAGGATGGGACAGCGAGTCCGACAACGACGAATTTTGAAAGCACCGGACAATCCGAAGATCCCGGGCAATGTCAGGGGGGATTGTGGGGGTTTGAAAAGTTCGTTTACCCTGGAAGAAGCGTGTTTACTCCGACGCGCGATCAGTGGCGTAGCCAGGCCAAAAGTTTGGGAGGGGCCAGATATTTTCACTTTGAGCGAGCAACAGTATTAGGTTTGGGACACCGCCTCTCGAAGCACAAAACAACAAGATAAGCTAGAAATTTTGGGGGGCATGGCCTCTGACCCCCCTGGCTACGGCTATGCGTGCGTTCTGATATTTTTGCAAACGTTTCGAGCAACGCAAAACACAAACCCTCCCCCCTGTGTCTTGTTCCGCTGTTAGGGGGAGGGCCGCGATGGAAGCTTTGCTCATTGCGGTGCCGCTGCAGAATGGCCGATACGACGTTGTGCAACTTGAAATGTTTCAATCTGAGAACGCGTTTGATTCTTATCTTGCACATAAACTGTTTGCGACGTAGACATTGGCATCGGAAGGGGGGGCGGGGCCGTAGCCGCCCCCCTCCATTTTGAAATTTGACATTTTCTTATTAAATGTTTGGCAAAAAAAGTTGTTTTCTTATTTTCGAGTGGGTAAAATGAAATTTCACCACCTTTGGCCCCCTGGAAAATCTCTCCACGGGCGCAGTCAGCGATGGTCGTCACCAAATTATCAGTTATTTTCTCGGACCGTCCTTCGACAAAATAACCACCGTCAGGTATAAACGGCTCGCAAAACTGTGCGATAACAAATCCTCGAGCAGTAGTCGGCGTGTATCACGGCATTCCCAAAGACATCGCGTCGTCCGAAATGCATGTTGTTCGATTCGGGAAAGCTGTAACTTAACCGTTCTGGCGCTTATGATACCCACCTCTCGTATCAAGTGTTGCTTGTTTGTCCTTTCATTGAGTGCAACTCGTGTTTTCAAGACATCATTCATCTGTTTCTTGTTTTTCGCACTTTATGTCACACAGTTTGGGAAAATGACGAAAAAAAACAACATTCCGCGACATCGACCAGTGTGAAAACAAATCAACCAGAGGCCGTGCCTTTCAACGCACTGCCAGTATCGCTCTTCGCGCCTGCCATGGCGTGCTCGACCTTTGGCCATTGCGGGCACTGATGCAGCACTTACATATATGCTACCTGGGTCGCCGCAGTGTTTGCAAACTTGGCTCTAAACAAGGGTTTTACATACCTGGAAGCACCTGAGATTCACGCATGGGTTCCTACTCATGGTGGATTGGTTTTCCACTCGATACCAGTCGCTTGTAAGTGCAACGCTTGTTAACTGCTGTGCTATCTATTCACAGTGTATCACTGGAAAGTGCCAAAAAGGGTACAGTAGCTTTTGCATCGTTTTTTCAAAGTCTCATTCTAGTGTATTTCATTCTGCTTCGCTTCGTTTGCAAATCGATATATTTTCGTAATAAAAGTTTGAAAACCTCAAAAACCTGTTTGTCCTTGATTTTCACCGAATACCCATCGGGCTGCTCTGTCCACAGCGATCATTCAGTGAAGTTAAGGGTGTTTATGTTGGTCACGGGCCCGCAACTTGGGGGAAACCGGGCAAGTACATTTTCAAAAACATGTCTACTTAGTTACAACAATATTGCAATCATTTCCCACCCGAAAATATCAGCTGAGTAAGGGTTGTCGGTTGGTGATCAGTGGCGTAGCCAGCCCAAAATTTGGGGGGGCCAAAATGTATGATTTTAGGCGAATAACACTATTTTGTTTGGAAAAACACCTCTCAAAGAACAAAATGACTATATTTCCGAAGGGCATGGCCCCCCTTGGCTACGCCTATGTTGGTGATCTGGAAAACTACCGGTTGAAACACTGCAGTGTTTACCCACAGAAAGGGGGTGACACGCAAAATGCTGTTTCCCCGCGTACGATTGACATTTTGTTTCTGTGAATGCAAATCTTCGCTGCTGGCCGGCAAAACATTTATATTCCTTCGCCCGTTTCTGGGTTGAACCATCCTGAAGCAGCCAAGATAAGCACACATCCACTCAGCTACGAATAAACGGGGAAAGATTGGGGGCAACTTCGTTTGCCTTTCGGAAAGAGGCCTGCGTCCTCTTGCTACTATTGGGAGAGTGTTTTTTTGCAAAAGCTGCAATGGAAAGTTTATGCACCTCTACAAGTAGTCACTGTTGCATCACAGTGAAGGACACTTGTTTCCCAAGACCTCAACAATTTTTTGTTGTCGAACCACAAAAGGGTGTTGAGACCAGAGGTGGTCGGAGTCACATTTTCAGACTCCGTTCCTGTTCCAAAATTTTTGGATCCGAGTCCGAAAATGTTCAAAATTTGAGAATCCGACTCGTGTTTCGACTCCGGCTACAATCGATGAATCCGAAATTCAACGTTTGTACATAAGAAATGACCCTTGTGGAAACCACGTAGACTCCTGCTCCTTCGAAAATGACAAATGACCCCGTTTTTTCACAAATTTTTGATTCCGGGTCAGTGGCGATTCTAAAGGGGGGCATGGATGGGCCGTGACCCCCCCAGATTTTTGCTTGACCCGCTGTTTTTTTCCTAATTTCCAGTTTAAGTTCGTTTGGTTGACATATACAGTAGATGCATTTCGACCAGCAATATTTTAAACGATAATTCAGAAAAACTCTATAGCCTGCATGAGTACTCCCCTAATGCATGATAAGCTGTATTATTGTTTTTGATTGTCGGGTAACTAGAGTTGTTTATGACGACGCAGACCAGTGGTTATTCGCATCCTGCGTGAAATTGGTTATTCGCATCCTGCGTGAAACGCTTGCCATGCTTGCCACTTGATTGTGTCCCATGAACACAACCTCTTTGCCATGTGCCTGCATGGAAGTGTGATTTGTTACGTGTGTTATATATCAAATAAGGATTGGTGTTGCTGTGTCAAAAGTGTATAATTTCAAGTCAAGGTTGTTGCCGCTTACATAACGATCTTAGAGATAGATAATGAGAACCATGCTAACATGTCAAATTGATTTTCAACCACCACTTACCGGGGTTCGATCTCCATCCCACTTGACTTTGTCCGATGAACATTTCATCTTGGCCATGTGCCTGCATGGAAGTCTGATTTGCTACGTCTGTTAGGTATTAAATAAAGCTAACCGTTACTGTGTCAAAAGTGTACAAGTTCGAGTCAAGCTTGTTGCTGGTTACATAACGATCTTAGTGATAAATAGTGAGAACCATGCTAGCATTTCAAATTATTTTCAACCACCACTTACCGGGGTTCGATCTCCATCCCACTTGACTTTGTCCCATGAACATTTCATCTTGGCCATGTGCCTGCATGGATGGCTGATTTGTTACGTGTGTTATGTATTAAATAAAGATTACCGTTGCTGTGCCAAAAGTGTACAATTTCGAGTCAACCTTGTTGCGGGCTACGTAACGATCTTGGTGATAAATAATGAGAACCATGCTAACATGTCAAATTATTTTGCTTTAGCGTTTTTCGTTTCTAATTAAGAGGTGACAATTTTTGAAATTGAAATGAAATTTGTTTTTGAAAAAATATTTTAAATAGCATTTGCACCATTTCCAGTTATCTTGTTGAAATACAAAGGATATAATTTTTTCAAATGCAATGCTTCTCTTGTTTCGTGTAATTTGTAAGTTATTTCGTAGACGCAGAGGAAAAAGCAGGTATGTTTTACCGTAAATAATGTGCGAAATGTTAACGCTGAGCAGTCAGAAAACAGTCCTTGTTCTCATGCACATTCGTAGGATTCATATTTCGGTGTTACGCAAACCTTCAGGTGACGGTCACACGGAAAAATCGACAGCATTTAATCTATGTCCTAGCACAAAAGTCTAGCGTATATGTGGTTACTAAAAAATTCTGTCACGCTTCGCTTGGAATGGTTGTGTCATGTTTGCAGGGCTTCCGATATAAATCTTTTCAGTCAGAATAAAACCCATTTTTGGCCCCTAACACTTGCAAAATTATTCTGAAATAAATAATAATTGAGGCTAATTAATGTTCACCAAACTTCAACAAGAAGTGCTTGTTTATTGATCATATGAAACATTATGATAAAACATACCGGTATTCAAGTAATGTGACAATATTACCATTTTTAAACATTACTTTTAAATGTTCACAGTAAAATCTTATCAAAAAGGAAATTATAAACAATGCCACAATCTCAAAATGAATGAGGTCGATTGAGGTTGGATAAAACGCTGCTACTAGTGAAATGAGGCTGCGACCTCATTGAGTAACTGTATCCTTAGAATGAGCTTGCGTATTATAACAAGAACGAAGCGACAAAACGAAATATTTTGTCAACCGACAATTGCTTTTGTTTTTGACCGTGAGCCACAATAAATAGCCACACGGGTCACAGGCCAGCGACCGCTGCTTTGAAGCATTCTGTCGAAATACTGTAAGTGGTTAGTTTCTCCCGTATGGTTTCGAAATCTTCAGATTTCTAAGTATGTCCGCTAACTTATATTCACATTCGATAAGAGCCTTTATCTGTTTGTGGCGCAACTTTGACAATCTGCAAAATGCACAGCAAACCTTCGCAGTGCACTATAAGCACTTGCGTCCTGCATTTGTTAATTTTTAACTTTTTGGTTGTCTCACACATATGCGCGACATTCGAGGGCTACTGTTGTTAGTTTACATTTTCTTGTGGACTGGCATGTTTCCATTCAAATTTCACTTGAAGTATCTCTTAGTTTGAAAGTCTTGGTTTATTGGAGAGAGTTTTTAATGAAGAATTGTTTTAATATCAAAGTCCTCTCATAGGCCCTGCATGTTGAATGTAAATACAACAAAATTTAGACCGTTGTGAAACATGTTTTTAGCATCTATTGATAACTGAACACTTGATTTTTGTGTTTTTTAGTTTAGAAAACTTCAGGTGAATTTAATGTGATTTTGGACGACTGAGGCTGAATCGAATATGGCATTTTTTAAGTAACTTTGCTAGATCCATGGCATGTGTGCTACCAGAATATAAGATATCAGTTTGCTTATTGGAGTTATACCATGGTTGGTATAAGGCAGTTTTGGAAGCTATCAAACGTGGAAAATGATGAAATCTTGTGTAAAAAATGAGAAATGAAATGCCGTTAGCGTTTGCATTGCAGACACCTTTCAATAACTCGAGAGCAAGATGTTTCCAATTTGCTTGCTTCCAACCGCAGGGCTGCGGAGCCGTCGTAAAAATGGTACAGCTTCGACTCCGGAGCTATTTTTTTCATGAACATGGCTCCAGCCCCGGATCTCATGGTTTTCTGCTCCGGAGCAGTGGCGTTCTAGAATTAAAAAAGTGAGGAAGCCACTACGGGGCCACGGAAAAACGTAGGGGGTCAAACCAGTGGTGTAACTGACAGAGAGGCAAGGGGGCGAGCCGCCCATCTGGCAAGCTAAATGTAAAATCTGGGCCCCTTTAGTTGACTTTTTGATTTTCATATTCTTTAGGTTGTTGTTTTTTTGCGTTTTTCGGGGTGTTTTCTTTTTTTAGCTAGTACAGACATTCACGACATCCAATGATTAACTATCATTTCTTAACTTTTTTCGGAGTTTTGGCCAGTGGGCCCCCGACGGTAACGGATGGGCCCCCTTCAGCTAAGCTTTGCCCTTCTGGTTCAAACCTCTAGTTGGATCAAACATAAATGTCTCTCCTGCATGGTGCCTTTCCGTTGTAATGAATATTAATTTGATGTGATTAACCCTATCAAATCCAACAGAGGCTTGTGAATATCGTCAGAACCGTCGCCAGATAGTCTTCAATAGGGGGGCTTTACGTTTGGGCAGAGGTGCTTGACATTTCAAAAATTGACAAAAACTGCACTGATTTAGTGTTTTATATTTGAATCTAAGGGGCTTGGAACTTTGTTTGGGTGGCTAAACCCACCAAAGCTGCCCCCGTGGCGACGGGACTGAATATCGTTAAATATGACCTAGCGTTATCGTTCACTAGAGACAGCTAAGCACCACTAAATGCAGTCACACATTTGCACTGCTATGTCGAATACAAGGCAAGTGTTGGAAAAAGCATTTCTAATAAATTTAAAAAATGCAGTGCAAAAAATGCAAAAATTCCTAAAAAGTAGCCTACAGTAACCCCAGGCAAACGTAAAGCTAGCACAAGGTGTGCTCTTTCTGTTACCAGGCATAGACGACTGGCTGCAAGCTTGCTCCACTGGTGTAATAACAATGCAGTATTTATTGTTGACGTTGCGAAAGTCTGTGCAAACTCTCGTCCTCAGAAGATAGGCAGGAAACAAAAGCAAGCGTAAACACACACTGCATTTCTCAAAATTTACAGAGTGGTACACAAACAAAGGATAAAAAATGCCTTAGAAATACCAACATGTGGAATTATCTCCCAACTTTTGACAATTCCAGCGTATTTGTGGTTAAATAGCAATCATTTACGAAATTTCGATCAGATGGCTTAACTCAAAGTAAATCTTGTAAGGAGGTAATTAACCAGTCGGACAAAGAAAAATTCAAATAAGCCTCTTCTAAATTATTAGAACACCAAAAATTTCACGTTTATTCTTTGAAAGTTTCTAGAAATGTCAAAATTGCTATGCAAAGTTTTGAAATTTTAGGGAAGGCAAATGCCCAAATGCCCCCCCTGATTTCGAGCCTGCTTTGTTTGATACCGTAGTGAAGAGCCTAAATTGTTGCATGTTGTCAACTATAGCTCGAATGAACTGGGCCTAGTTGATGATTGGGCCTCTACCTTCTCGCGATTGTACATCCTGAAACGACTTTGCTTCTTCTGCAAGTTGAGCCAAAATGGAATGCTCTCCCGGAGAAACAATAAGACTTTCTGCAATTGTTGTATGAGCAGTAAGTTTTGGGTTTTTGGCATTGTGCTATTTCGGTTTTGTAGTGTTTCTGAAAAGTTTTTTAATCGTTTAAGACGTCTTTCATTAGCGCTAATTTGGAAAGTAACTCTTGAAATCCAGCTTTTTTACGCTTTGTCTAGTTTCTTTTTTTGAAGCGTTCTGAAAATGTTGGGCTAAGGCTGGAAACGAATGCTTTACTGCTGATACCGCTCTGAAAGATGAAGCCACCCAGCGAATAAAAACACCTTTCCAATTCTTTTTGAGGCTGATGTGCAAATTAGGGGCACAGTCATTAAGTTCTCACATGTTCTTCGGTGACTGGCTATATAAAGAATATGAACTTTCAAGAAAAGACTGCAAGTCATTTGTGCCACTGGTAGCATTTAGTACATTGCCAACAGCCAGTTCAAGTCCGTGATTGAGGCAGTGCCACAATACTATATCAGGGAATTCATCTTTGAGCAATTTTTTTCACACCCTGATTTTGTCATCAACATTACGCTGGCTCTATTACTGCAAAATCCAATAAAGACTTCTTGCAGAAACTCATTGGTGAAGCTATTCTTTAAGAAACAGTTCCAAATTGCGTCTTTAATATGAGAAGCACACAGGGTCTCCAATTCAACCAAATCCAGTGTGGAAAGGTAACAGGTGCCGCTTCTCCATCAATGCTAGCTTTTACAAAAATGTTTAAAGTTGATTTGTCACCAACGCGGGTAGATTCGTCCCGCTAGATCATTTATCTTGCTCCTCCTCTCAATGATTTTAGTTAAAAGTTTTCTTTTCATCTGTGAAGACACATGACCTATTGTATCAACGGCAACAGTTGTACTGTGTAAGACACGTCCCATGTCTATGGAACTACCTTCTTGAAGATCAATCAAACTTTATTAAAATTCAGGGGCAAGCTTTTGCAAAAGGGCCCCAAAACATCGTCATTGCGAAAAGCAGATGTGGGATGACGTGGATAAGAGTTAAATTTATTTCACATTTCAATATATGAACTGAATTCCAGAGCATAATATACATACGAATGGAAAAAAACTTGCAAAGTTTTGCAGCGGGACACCTGAAAACTGACTCCTTTGGCACATTTTCCCATAACTTTAGCTTTATTTTCAAAAACATATGACTTGCTTCAGAGCTTCTTTGAATGTGGCTCTAGAGTGGTATATAATTTTTGTAACTAAACAATGGTGCAAACTCTCACGAGCGGGACTTGGTATCTCTGTGAAAAAAGGGCCCGAGCCGACTGCCTCGTTATCCTTCCCTAACATCCATCCTGAGCTTGGAATCTGTCTTGTTGGCAAAGCGCATGTGACTAAAATGAAACTAATTTTGAATTTTTTCCTATTATTAGGGGTTCGAATTCCGCAGATAAGTTACTGTATTTTCAAGAAGTCCATGATTTGTATAAAGTTAATTACGTGCAGTGCTAAGCTATCTTTACAGGCAGCTGAGCGTGATCAATAAGTTTTGTAATATTGTGGGTACGATTGTGTTTACAGCTTAATTCCATTTCACATTTCAATGAAGTCAGTTAAATTTAGCAAAGTCTCAAACAATTCAAACGAAGTGACTTTGAAGTAGCGACAAAGATTTTACGGAAGAAGTTGAACATAGTCAAAAGATCTTACGGATTATTGTAAATCCAAACATTTTTCAAGCGCGTTGAAAGGCTCTAGCGTTTACGGTAATCAACCACATATGGGAATTAATCGCTCAAAAATTAGATGAAAACGGGGTTCACTTCCTAAATGCCCGAAAGTTTTGTAGAAGGCCTACTTCGTTGGAAGTCATTGCCTCAGAGCAATGTCTCTGCTCGGCTTCGATTGAACGTGCTTTGTTGGTGTATATCCAAAGCGTGTAAATACATTATAAAAGCGCAATCGTCATGGCGGCCGCGATGACTTCTTGCTTAACTGCAATATTGGCTGATAAAAGCATACTGCAGATCATGCACTTACTAGAGTCCTGCGCGGGTTAAAATTTTATGTCCGCACACGTTCCGCACACCGCAAAATTTAAACCCGGCCTGCCCCGCACCCGCAGGAGTTTGAGAAATTTTGTCCGCACCCGCCCCGCAGACCATCGCAACCCGCGCCCGTCCCGCCCCGCACTTTTTCAATCTCAAACCCGCACCTATCCGAAAACTACTAAAAACTCATAGCTAAACTAGGGCAAGTTTTTGTTGCAATAAAATCATGAAAAATATGCATTTATTTTCAACAAAAGTTGCAGTAAAAAGTTGCATTTATGACAAGCGTTTTAAATGACAGCGATTTACTCAAGCGATTTATTTACATATAATGCTAAATATTTCCTAACATTATCGGGCGAGAAATGGCGATCATTTGCCAACAGTTTGCGTAGCATGCTAAAACTTTGCTCCACAGTGCATGAAGTTGCTTGGGAATTTAGCAATTTGGCCTACAGTTCTGGATTGATGTTTGTTTCGCCGGGTCATTTCTACAATTGCTTTTAGGTCATTATTCAGTTCGAATCGGTTATCAAAGAGGACAGAACTATACTGAAATAGTTCTCAAGTATGTTTTTAACATTTTTTTTCTTTTTGTTTCATATGTCGACTTTTGCGCAGGACTGAAGATGTGTAACACACGAAACTAGTTAACTTACGCAATAAATTGCGATCGATTCGTTTGGTGTGGGTCACTGCTGTGGCTTTACAATTATTGCTATGTTTTTTAAATCATACTTTTACATTTTACGCAATAGGTGTACTTGATATTCGTTGCATGTGAAAAAGGAAAAAGTTGCAATATAAAATTCCTGCAACCAGCTCATTGTACTACATAAATTCTGAGTATTTCAGAAGCTGTTGGCAGCTGTTAAAAAAGTTGAAAAATTTGCCCTACTACTCATAACGTCTGAAGACAAGTCTAACAAGCAGCAAAATCAAGCTACTCATTCTTTTTCATTGACAACCAAACCAAAACTTTCCACAGATCTGATCTTTCGCAGTCAACAGATCTAAGGTGATAAAAACACGTTTCAGTTGTGTCTGGCTGTGCGTTAAGCATTGTTTTATCTATTTAGAAGTGCTGCTAGACTGTATTATCCCTCACCAAGCACGACGGTAGCACTGGAAAATGTTCACTTGCCCACAACATGGCAAGAGTTTGATCTAATGTTTCGCAACAATGGGTTGTTACATCTTAATGCAATAATTGCTACAGGCCAGAGATGAGCGGACTGTGAAATTCTGCTATCCAGATCCAGTCCTGAATATTTAAAACTCAGTCCAAGTCCAACCATAGTCCAAAAAGGTAACAAAATTTAAAATCCAAGTCCAGATGAAGTCCAAAATATTAACAAAATACAGCTTTTCAATAACAAAAACGTCGCAATTCTTTTCCATTAATTCAGTCCGGATCCAATCCAAATTCAACAAAATTGATCATAGTCCGGATCCAGTCCAATCCAAGTTCAGTCCAATGCTCATCTCTGCTGCAGGCCTACTGTCCTAAGCGCAATGCTGGCAAACAACCAGTGTTGCCACTCGTAGGGAAAAATCCCTACAGTAGGGATTTTTGCGCTTTTGTAGGGAGTAGGGAATCCCTACGGGAAAATCGCCACTTTGTAGGGATCCGTAGGGATTTTTGTGTTTAGAATTTTTATCGCTTTGTTTCTACATCTGTGATACTTCACGGATGCGGTTGGTCAACAATTTATTACTAGTGCGCTTGCAAAACGCACTGGAAAATGCGTTTTTACCATTTCAGAAGGCAATAAATCCTAAGGGGTACTGGGTTATTTTTGACGCAAGGACTGCAGTGTGGCCAAGATTTCTGGCGGCTAGAATTGCATTCTGAGTGAAAGTTAGGTGCAGCCAAGTCTACTCCAATTTGCAAAGACTGCAGTAGAAGCAGTAGCGGACACAGGTTAATTTTGTGGGGGGTGCGATATCGATTTACAATGAACCCAATGCTTCACATGACCATATTGCATAAATCAATCACTTTCGCATACGTACATCTACGAGGAAACATGTCTAAGCTTGGCTTAGATCAGTGGTTCCCAAAGTGTGTGGAATCTCCCACTTCGGGGATATTTCGACGGGCAAGGGAGAGAAAAACCAAAGGGGCGGAAGGGGGCGAAAACGCTCAACCACTAATCGATCGTGGAGTTAACTTCAGTAGCCTACTATTATGACTTGTTAGTTTCTTGCAAATTTTAATTTAATTTGATCGTTGGAACTTGTTGCTAAAGCAAGTAGGCTACCCTGGACAATCCATTTTCAAAGGTGTTTTATATTATACAAAAAGGCCATAGACCAGGGGCCTCAAAGTCAAATTTCTCCAAAGGCGAAACGAGGACTTAAGAAACACCCCAGGGCCGCATTATGACTACCCTAGGGCCGCATTATGACGCTGACGCGCCGAAGACGGTACCTGAACTTTACTGGAAACAGCTTTTACATCTTTTTCCTACAAATGGTATCGTGAGTTACAGGGAAGTTATCTCTAGCCCTTTCTACGTTCATTTAAAATGAACTTGCTGGCTCGCTGGCACATCTGTGAATAAACTAAATAACCTAAATGTAAATTATTTCAAAATTCCCAAAAAGCATCGCGGGCTGCACAAAATGCTCTCGCGGGCCACATGCGACCTGCGGGCCGCGTGTTTGAGACCCCTGCCATAGACACTGTTTAGCAACAATAGCATTCTTTCTAGGTATTTGTTTGTTACGATCAGACCTGCCTTGTGACGGCTTAATCACAGTTATCATGTGGAACGTTAACGTTTTCATCAATGATTTCACATTAACTTGCCGGCGAGAAAAAAGCAGTTTGGGTTAAGTAATCACAAACCGACCTGCGCATACTCTAAAAATTTTACAACTTTCATCTGAGTTAATTGCCATCCTAATCCTATAGTAAGTTGAAATCATTCCCCTGCAACGGGAAGATTCAGCAGCAAAATCTAACGCAAGTAGGAAGATTGTTTTTATACTGGAAGTGCTGAGGACAATGAAACTGCCATCACTCACGGATAGCTTGAAATCTGTTTTATCGATAAAACGCATGTAACTAAAATGAAAAAAACTGAATTTTTTCCAGTCGATTGGATTTTGTTTTTTGAACACTCATGGATTTAAAAAAATTAACCGCTTACGCTAGAATGTCTAGATCAGCGGTTCCCAAACTTTTTTCAGCGTTACCAAATCTGAGTTTGGTGAACACGCCTCAAACAACTTATGAAAAAAATAATGATTGCATCGGTGATTTTTGACAGTAAGTTGCTAAGTTCGTTTATATTGATTGTCAGCATTCCACACTTTTCTCACGTACCTACGCTACAGACAAAGGCAAACAGTGGTAACGCTGAAAATACATAAATCCGGTTTGGACCGCCTCGGCACGGTCCATTTTTTTGACCCTTAGTCACCTTTGTTTGGGTTTCGACCGATACATCGGGACCCACTGGGCTAGATCAACTAACCCACCGTTGCGTTAAGTTGCGACGACAAGTATTTCTTAACTTTACCGCAGAGTCGTGGTGAGAATCGACTGTGGCTTCATTTTCGCAAACACACAACCATTTTCACATTTTGTGTAGACTGCGTGAGTAGTTAGGGATGAGGTTTTCACACCTTGTTAGGGACTTTGATAGGTGGCGAACCTGTACTGTCATCACCCGGGCTGTCAGCATGTGGGTATAAACTTGCACTCCCTCGGATGGGACCAGCGCGGCGACCCTTCAGAAACCTCACAAGCCTTGACTTGTCATCCAGCAGTTGTGATTTTGTTGTACTGTCAGCCATGTTATGAGGCTGTCATTTGCCTAAGTCTGCCAACCAACCCTGGACAGTCAACATGCGGGGGTAACTTGCACACCCCCTGGGACGCAGTGGCCGCGGTGGGTCTGTAGAAATGTTACAAGCCTTGGGCTGTCACCTAGCGGTTATTGTTGTGTACGTCGTACTGTCGCTAGACGTTTTGAGTCTTCAAGCAAAAAAGGTTAATTAGCCTCGAGGTAATGGAATTGGAAATAAATAGACGTATTCTTTATCACATAATTCATTTCGCGTCGGAAGCCTGTAAGTAATGGCAAACTCCAGTCAGCTTTCAAATGCAGAGCTGTTCAATTGTGATTCACCAGTTCGCCCTGACTTGAGAAACTTTGCATCTCGCTTTGAAACTTTCAACAATTGGCCACATGAAAATCCATCACCTGAGAAACTCGCCAAAGCTGGATTGTACTTTTGTGGTGAAAGGGACAAAACCAAATGTTTCTATTGCGATGGTGGTAGGTCTTCATAACTGGAGCTCTTTTGACGATCTGTGGTATGACCATGCGAGATGGTATCCGACTTGTACATTTCTTCTTCGATGCAAAGGGGTGGATTATGTTCATTCTGTAAATAGTGAAAATCCTCATCAGTTTTGGTCTCTGTCTAGAAAGTTACAACTTCCAATTCCAGCGGGAGTTCTCTTGACAAGGTTCGTACTGCTTTGTATTTGTTGCTGGTTGTTAGCTCTGGTTTAACCTTACCTA
>Ga0210059_1001453_pt1 | contig 35664 bp, 20 predicted proteins | sample Ectturendosymbi2_FD_188042 | JGI IMG/M metagenome (GOLD analysis project Ga0210059, IMG submission 188042) | Ecteinascidia turbinata endosymbiont from Florida, USA - Sample 2 (SPAdes) (version 2) | ecosystem: Host-associated > Tunicates > Ascidians > Unclassified | place: Key West, Florida... | reverse complement strand
CAGAGCGGGGGGGTGGGGGTGGAAATATGAATTACTCTGGCCGGCGCCAAGGATTGGGCCGCGACACTGCAGCAGGACGAAAGGTGTGCTTTGTGGTCAATCCTCACACGGCACTTATAACTTCGACAGTTAGTACCGTAATCTTAACATTAGCTCTTCCTCATCCAAAGCAGGGGTCACCATCATTTCTGAAATCGACAACTATTCCTTGAATGCTGATTGATGCGAACAGCTGCCAGTTTCCTGTTTGCAGCAGTTGTGAGATTGTTAGAATTTGAAAATAAAAATTTGCTAATCCACCTTAACTGGTGACATTATCAATAATAATCGATGATATTCATCTATGTGAAGTCACTGATCAGGTCAATGCTATACATCAGGGCTGGCCAAACCTACTCTATGTATGAGCCACATATCGTAAAACCCAAGTTACAAAGAGCCGCAACACAAAAATCTCAAAACACGAATTTATGTGCCATCTACGCTTCTGTGACATCATAATTCTTTTTGGAACGACTTGCAAAAGCCATACTGTGCGGCACGCTTGCTACCACAGAACCATTTCACAATATTTCTACAGTTTGCAATAGAAATAAAAAATAAAGACAAATGTATAATTTTTCGGAAAGCTCAAAGAGCCGCAGTTTGGCCACCCCTGATATATACGTGGACAATCACACGGGGGCCATGTTGGTGACCCCCCTGATCTGGAGGGTTTCACTTCGTCGAGTTTTTCAAGGTTTTCGCGCCTGAAGCCCCAATCTCCGCTTCCGCACAAACAGTTTTACCTGCAACATAATCGAAACAAGTCGTCAACGGTGCAAGGGTGGGTCTGCAACCCCTGGTCGCCGTGCAGCAATCGAAACGCCGCTGGGGCGAACGCGGTGAGCATCGCGAGGAGGGAGGGGTCGCTCTGCAACTCGTCGACCTGAAACAGGGTGAGACGCTGTTGTTCGTCATAAAGCACTTGACACGCTTCGCCGCCGGCGCTGGGTTGGCAAGGCGACGGCGGCCAACGTCTCTGGGGGGTGAACTCGATTTGCGATTGTGTCGTTAATTTCGCGACGATTGAAAATCGAAGAAAATCGAAAAGGAATCGAAGTTCCGAAACAGGATCTCTACCAGAAGGAATCCTCCCACAGAACCGAATCACGAACCGTCAACTGCCATGTTTTCTAAACTTACGTTTTTCTCCTGCTCCGTCTCCAGCTCTTGATCGGATAGATTCCTTCATAACACGACGATTCGTTTGCGAACCATCATTACCACCGGCCGAGTAAATACTTTTGATCAAGCACTAATGTTTGCGCGTAGCGTTACGTCCATGGCGAACGCTATTGTTACGTCACTGTATGCTTTTCACGCTGAGCGATCGACTTCGAGCGCTCCTGCACGAACTCCAGCGAATAACGCGCCGTTCAGAACAAATTCGGGATGACAAAGAAAATTGTGTTACGTCCAAAGCGAATGCTATTGTTACGTCACTGTATGTTAGACAGGAACTGAGAGCATTTCACAGCATTTAAGTTATTGGCAAAATTGCGAACGACGTTGAAAAGGCAGCTGGTGTTGTTTCAAGGAACTGATGGAAAACTTCGACAGGAACGGCATTTGATCAGCGTTTTGATTGCACAGAATCGAGTGTAAAGGAATAAAAGTTTTAACGCTCAACAAACTAAATTAAACGCACATAGTAGCCCGCCATCTTTTTCCTCGTATCGACTTCAAGTAACTCTGATCGGAATGCCCGTATTTGAAAAAAGTGCGTTTGTCTAATGGGAGTTAAAACGGTCACCACAACGTATGTGGGCAAAATATGTGCTTAAGTCCCAGTGAAAACACATATTCTCTCCCAAACTCATCGCTCTTTCGTCGTCTGCACTAAGTTTTGATGAAAGTTTCATGCCATCCATCCCTGGCAACAACGATACATGCGCTGGAAACTCTTGTACCCGATCATTGCGGTGCACACCCACGTCACCAGGTTATGCGCACACAAGGAAAACATCTCGTGCGTGACGTAGCTTCGAAATGTGTTTGAGGTCATCAACCAACTCTCCTCTTCGTTTTTTCTCAATTCCCGGCTTTACGGTGTCAAGCGAAATTTCCGATCTATGATTGTTTTGTCAGTTATTTTGCTTCTCAAAGTAAAGGAATAAAGTTCGGCGATTACTTTTTTGATGTGTGTTGTGTAAATTAAAACGTTTTGGTTAGATGTCAGATAGATACCCACAACAAGCTACAGCACGGGAGCAACTATAACCACTGAAAAATTTTGGACTTAAACTCAATAACTTACTTTTTCTCACCCTAACCCGACACGCTTACCTCAACATCAAACCCTAAACTCTATTCATCAGTTTTCTCAGCGTATTTCATATGTGGAATATTACTCTGCGTATGCGCACATAACGTTACGTCAGAAATATGGCTTGACAACGGAAATGAACAAAAAAAATAAATATTTTTGACCTTGGTAAACCACTGCGTCATCACCCACAACACAATAGCAAGTTAACGCGGCAGATTGTTGCGTCACTGACCAGAATGCTGCCCAGGTAGAGGAAACAGCTGTGGGGGTGGGTCGCGTACGCTGACGTGATACTCGCGATTATCGACGTCACCATCGCGTGAGGTGTTGACTTTTTCAGGCATCGCACAATGTACCGAACGCATCTGCAACAGAGCGTGTCGGCGTTAAAAGGATTTTAAAGTTGCTGAAGCGATAAAATATTAGTTTTTCGCATTCTGTTATGAAAAAACTCGACGAGAACTTATTGCTGGCAGCTGTTTTCTTTTCCATCATACACCGGAATTTTTTTGAAATGACCAAAAAAATTAGGTCATTTCGGTCAGAATGCCTGAAACTATAGCAAAATGAACTCTGTTATGGTGAGTTTTGACACAACTGTGAGACAAATGACCGAAATGTCTCGGCGAAAAAAAAACAGGCTGGCGATAAAAATATTAATAAAAAATATGCGGCCGTGCAGATGTAATTTTAAATATATCTTAGAGCGGTCGTGCACAGACAGTAATTCTTTGGCTGCTATGTGAGGATACTTAGTACACAGATGGTCAAACAGACGTGTGGTGAAAGAGCAGGAACAATGCAAAAAATGTCTTGAACCACTGACGACCGCAATTCATTAAAATCAACCTAATGCGTCGTTGGGCAATACCGAAAAGGTTGTGCTCCCTTGGCGAAGATGATTGCGGGGTTGCCCGGGCTTTGCCGGTCAAATCAGCGGCATTTGTGTCACAGGAAGCCCGCAAGGAATTATTTTTTAACCTGAAGCTCTTGGAACACTCCTTCCTACGCAGAACGATCGGCAATGTTGACTGAAGCTGTGCACGGCCCTAGAATTTTTTTTCGCTGAGATATTTCGAACAATTTATCCCAAAATTGTATTAAAATTCCCTGTAACAGTTTTCATTCGTCTACTTCTACTATATTTTCGGACAATGTGACAGAACTGACTTAATTTTGTTCAGCCTTTCAAAAGCGTTCGGTCCATGACGGAAAAATGGCCGAAGAAATAAAACCAAGCACTGCCCAAAAACGGTATTGACTCAGCAAATCAAGGAGACACCCACCTGCACCATCTTTCAACTATTTTGTTGTCGTCTTTGTACGTTTCCAGAGTGAGCGCCAGCACATTCCAAATGGATCCGACGACATCGCGGCAAGGGTGTGGCGCTCCCCCCAGTCGATCTGTGTCCAGCGTCACGAACTGGAAAATGGCGGCATACCGATCGAGGTAGGTTTCGGGGTCGTTCGCTTCTTTTCGTCCTGTAAGGAGAAAAGAAATATTCGTTCGCGCAACGACCCAAAAACCAAGGTCGGGCGAAGCTTGGAACTGTTAACAAGTCTCAAATTAATCGCCAGTTCCACGATTATAGTCAAGTAAATACGTTTGTAAGTATTGCGATTGAAAAGATATTTTCAAACTGCCGCCAAACCTCAAACCAAATTGCTATAGGTTTGCCGATTCTCTTCATGCGTGACATGAGGGGGACGTCCCGCCGATTTGCAGCGGCCGAAACAAAGAAAACTGCGACTCGCAACCAGGACCTGAACGTTTTATGGCAAAACTCGCCGTGACTTTCTACCGCACCACCGCACCCCCCACCTTCGTGAGCTTGCGACTGCAGCGCGCACGTCAGTTTCTCGGTGACCAGTTGACATATTTCCGACACGTCAGATTTGATTGTCGCGAAGTCGTTCTGGCGTATCACGATGACGGCGCCTGTGAAGTCACAATCAGTTTACGAACACAACCTGTGAGGTCACAATCAGTTTACGAACACAACCTGTGATGTCGCATAATTAGTTGACGAACACAGGCTGTGATGTCACAATTACTTGACGAACCCAACCTGTGAAGTCACAATTAATTGACGAACTTAACTTGTGATGTCACAATCAGTCAATGAACACAACCTATGATGTCACAATTAGTTGACGAACAAAACCTGTGATGCCACGATTCGTTGATGAACATAATCTGTGATGTCACAATCAGTTAACGAACACAACCTGTTATGTCACAATTATTGACGAACACAACCTGCGTAAAGAACTTGAAAAACAGTTCGTTTACTTCACAAGATGACGACACGATAAGAATTTTTGACGCAACAACACATGACGACGAAAGTGCCGGTGCGAGACAAACAGCGCGATCGCCGGATATTGCGTCAGTTTTCACCAACCTTGAATGAGACAGAGCGCTGCTTCTGGAGAAACGTTCGCCGCTTCGGCTGCCTGCGCGAACGACGTCATAAAATGTGGTGAGAAGAGGCTGTTACACAAACTGAAGGAAAGAAACCAAAGCTGTACACAAGGCAGCGAAATATCTGCGGAAGACTTCAATCAAACAAGAATTTATCCGTCCACTGGGAGTCGCAGCGTTCAAAAGCTGCAAACTGATATTCTTCAAAGTGTTTATCCACAACAAACAAATCAAAATGTTGCCCACAAACGGTTTCGAAGCCTGAAGCAACTTGTACGCAACGCACAACCTTTACAGTAAAACGTCCTGACAGCTAATACATGACCGCACGGGCGTCGAAAGGAGGCCAAGAGGGACTTGCCCCCACGGATTTTGAAATTTGACATTTTGATATTAACTTTTTGGTAGAAGAATGTTTTTCCTTCAGTCTCGGAGAGGTTGGAATGAAATTTCACCACTGTTACTCTCCATGGAAAAATCCTTCCGACGCCCCCCATGGGCAACTGCAACGTACATGAATCAAATCGACCATGTCCCGTCGTCTTCCAGCCAGGTGCTCCTTGCAGTGGTCGCATATGTTGGACAAGGACTGGGCGGTCACAGTGGCCAGCTGCGGGACCTCCATCGTTTTCTTCAGAAACATCAGCGCACTCTCTGCGTGCGAGACTAGCGATTACGTAATCTGTCTCGGCAGGTAACATGGACTAAAAACGCCACGCACGATGAAAAACGACAACACAAGGCAGCATCCCTAAATATTTTGAAATTCACGGCCTTGAGACATGGGGCAGGATTTGCTTGAACTCCAACGTAGCCATGTCTTCACCAACAGTGTTTGTTTCGTGAATTTTGCATTTCTCGTCGAAAACAGTGTGGCGTGGCGTTTGTTGTACAGTAATGGTCGGCAAACCGTGGGCCTCGGCCCAGTTGTGGGCCGTTTGGCACTTTTTCTGGACCTCGCAACACTTTCTGTTGTGGGCAGCAGGTAAGAGTTGCACTCCTGCACCGGTCGCGTGAACATAGGAGGCTGCTGAGCAACTGTGGAACATTTGATTGTTTGACGTCAACAAAGAATCGTTTTTGTGATCATACGGTTATCATGACATAAACATATAGTAGCATTGTTATGTAACAGGTAACTGAATACAGCGCAGTTTGAAACAGGGCCTTAAAAAATGAACATGGACCTTCATTTACGACTGAAATGGCGGTTTGCGCCATCTTGACTAAAGTCTGCCGATCTCTGCTGTAGATTTATTTTCTCACATGGAAAAGACCCGTTCGCAAACGTGAGCGCCTTGAAATCCGCACTGGCTTTATACTCCAGGCAGGTTTCAAACAAGTAACTCGGTCATTTTCACACGCACGACAGACTGAAGGAGACCAGCAAAGCAAAGAAATGCATCCAGTTGCGGGTAACCGCGCAGTGGGTTCGAATTTGAAAAACTGGACATTTTACTGCAGCTGGAGACCTGTCCCTTGATACAAGACTCTGAAACGGACTCCGGTCAGGCCCTGCAGCTTTCTTGTGATCACGGGGCACAGTTTAATGAATGGATACGCAGCGTCCTTGCGCCTTGTACTTGTACGCGAATCGCAGAGGCGTTGGGTAAACAATCCGCTCTGTGGGATAGTCATGTGCAGGCTGATGCCCGGAATCCAGTGCGACTCGGGAGTCAACAGTTCGACTCCCCCCCGATTCAAACGAGCCACCTGGCGGAACTTCACAGCGGAAAAGACTCAGAGAAAATGAAACCTTTTGTAGAAAATGCCTTACGCTGCAGATCTGATATTTGGGGGTCAACTTTTCATGGGGTGAAAGCTATCAATGCAAGTTTGGAGTGTTTCGGGGCATTCGGAACAAAATCGCAGATGTGCAAAACAAGGTATTGAAATAATTCGGTACATCTTTTTAAAAAGTAGTTCGGTACAATCCTAAAAAATAATTCGGTACTTCCTTAAAAATATTTTGGCACTTCCTTAAAAAATAATTCGGTATTTCCTTAAAAAACAAACAAAGCGCCTTCACCGAAATTCAAGCTTTACAATGTTGTTTATTTGCAAGCAAACAGCGATCAGTCACTCACCAACCACTTGCGGGTTGTGCTTCATCCAGCGGCCCAGTTTGCCCAACACATCCACCCCGGTGTGTCGCAGCGCAATGTGGACGTCGGCCGCCATGGACGCTATGGCGATCAACAGTTGCGGGATGATTTCCGTTTCGTCGCTGAATGTTGCGCATAACAATGATATAGAAGTTACGTAACAATGCTATGAAAGTTACGTATAACAATGTTACGAAAGTTACGTATAACAAAGCAATGAAAGTTACGTATAACAATGTTATGAAAGTTACGTAACAATGTTATGAAAGCTACGTAACAACGTTGACAGTGTCTTTTTTCTGTGTGGAAGTTAACGCTGAAAAACAATTCTATGACCAATGAACAGTGGTGGGTTTAAGGTTGGGGGAGCCCGAGGCAAGACTAAAAAGGGCCCCTCTGATGACGTCATCATTCTCAGCCAACCGTGATAAGCACTTTGATCAAGCCTAAGATACGGCCACCGAAGGATAGGCCTACGCTCCTGAGACTACGGCATGACTGACATAGCAGGAGAAAATGGAAAAGGGTGTTCATGATACAAAATTTTGATAACACTGAAAAATGGGAAGAAAAGGCTGGCAACACATAAAAGTTAGGCAATAGCAAGTTGGCATCGCCTCCACTTTTTTATTTTCACGCACCATTTCCCTGCATTCACCATCAATACACTACAACGTTTACACCTTTAAAAGTTTCACACTTTCCCCCTTTGACAAAATGCTTGGTATTTGGTATCCTGAATTTGTTCACGTTCATGGGAATAAATGAAAACATAAACAACAACCAAGAAGATTCAAAACAAAAAATTTGTTTTAAATATCATCCGTTTAACTACAAGAACATAGCATACAAAAACATCCAACCTGAGGCTTTTTTTGGAAAGCTTTGGGGCTGGATGAGTCAAGGCTGCCCTCATCTTGCATTGACACTAGTTGTTTGAAAAGTGTGCAAAAGTAGGAAATAATTCATCATATACCTTATCGCAAATACTTCTAGCAAGTAGCCTACACAATTGATAAAATCTGTGCTAAGAAAAAACGGTTGAAGTTATACTGGCTTACAAGTGGCCAAAAAAATTTAACATCACCTAGCAAGTCTAACTCAAACCAAGCACTTACTAGTCAAGCTTCAAATAACGTGTGACTTCAAGCATGAGCTAAATTCAAACCACCTAAAATATTTGAAATATCTGTAGAAAAAATGATTACTCATAATACTCAAAAAATGCCATTTCTGCTGCTTGATAAGAAACATGAATGCAGCCTTGCTTATTAGCAGTCTTTGCTGCACAACAGCAATAATACAAAATTACTTTGTAAACTGAAAAGATAATATTCTACAAATTAAAAGTTGTAGCATGGTCACTGCTATAACAATTGCATGTTGTCTTATTTTCTGATGCAAATGTTTACTAAGGTACAACATCACAAGAAATGAGCAATTTGTCTAACCTTTTCATTTCAGAGACATAAAAAAGAAATCCCTTGATAAGAATATGAATATTCTGAAGCATGTATTTATCAACCTCATTTTTACAAAACTTGAGTTTTGTGTATGGCACATCTGATTATGCGCTTGACAGACATAGCTACTGTTAACAACTTGGGTGCTTGACCTGCATTCTCCTCTGTAGGCTCACCAGCACCACTTGCTACAACAACAAATCTGTCCAGGAGACCTTTACATTTTTCATCAATCTTTATGCTTTCTTACTTTTTCCTTGTTTTTTTCTGCTGCACTTGGATATTTCCTGTTAAACTGTGGCATGTTCAAAAAATTAAACACCCCAATCTCTAAAAATATCATTTGGTATAAAAAATTTTCATATTGTATAAAACGTTATCTTTTGGTATAAATATTTGCTCTTATTTGATAGGGTCTTTTCAGAAATTTTAACCCACAATTTTTTAGGTAGGCCAAAAGAAGTTGGTTTGAAGCTTTTCTTGATTTGCACACTGGAGATGGTGGTGGGGTCGCTTTGAAAGTAGAGTACTTACACATTAAAGTTGCTGTTGGCAGCCTCTTTTAAAGCAGGGAATTTTGCGTCACAGCTACTGCTGGGGGGCCGTTTGAAAGCATAGTACTTACACATTACAATTGCTGTTTGGGGCCCCTTTGAAAGCATAGTACTTCCACATTACAATTGCTGTTTGGGGCCCCTTTGAAAGCATAGTACTTCCACATTACAATTGCTGTTTGGGGCCCCTTTGAAAGCATAGTACTTACATATTACAATTGCTGTTTGGTGCCCCTTTGAAAGCATAGTACTTACACATTAAAATTGCTGTTGGAGGCCCCTTTGAAAGCATAGTAGGCCTACTTACACTTACAATTGCTGTTTGGGGTCCCTTTGAAAGAATAGTACTTACACATTAAAATTGCTGTTGGGGCCTCTTTGAAAGTAAGGATTTAGTTGTCGTTGGGGGTCATTTTGAAATCAAGGTATATACACATTACAATTGCCATTGGGAGCCCCTGTGAAAGCAAGGTACTTACACATTACACTTGCTGTTGGGGGCCCCTTTGAAAGTAGAGTACTTACACACTACAGTTTCTTTTAGGGGCCCCTTCGATGAAGTTTAACAGTAGAGTACTTACACACTACAGTTTCTTTTAGGGGCCCCTTCGATGAAGTTTAACAGCAGAGTACATACATATGTCAGTTGCTGTTGGGGCCCCTTTGAAAGCAAAGTACCTGCACATTACAATTTCTGTAGGGGGCCCTTTGAAAGCAAAATACTTGCTTATCATTTGCTTTGTAGCACATTACGTGAGTGAATAATACGTCTTTCACCAAAAATAAGGAAAATTTATGCGCGTAATATCTCAAGGGGGGGCCCCAAAAAGGGGGCCCCGAGGCAAGTGCTTCGCTCGCCTCCCCTTAAACACACCACTGCCAATGAATAATCTCGACCACGTGCTGCTAATTAGACAATACTACTCCAGCAGAAAAGCAAATGCCACAAAGACCTGATTAAAATCTTAAGACACCGATGACGTTCATATGACGTACCCACTGACGTCAGGAGCCAAAGCGCTCATTATGAAAAGGATCGCTTCCATCACGTCCCAGTCGCGCGCGCTGCCGTTGCCAGTCAGCAACATGAAGAGACGCACAAAGCAATTCGTGACGTCAATGACGCGCGCGACGTCTCGCACGAAGTCGGCGGCGCGTCGTCGGAACTGGAAGAAGTCGTCGTCTTCGTCCAACATCTTTTCCTGCATTGGGGGGGGGGCGCCGTTACAATGGAGTCGCACAACTGAACCAAACTCGCCACTAGAATAACCACCGGTGAATTTGGGTGAATGACAAGGGCGTCGTCTGACGGGTGGGATTTAAAATTTACTATTTTCCTATTAATTTTTTAGTAGAAAGTTGTTTTTCTCTTAGTTTCGCGTTGTTGAAGTGAAATTTCACCACTGTTAGCTTTCTTGGATAAAATCTTTTGGTCACCCCTTGTAAAAATCCAATATTGCCCCCTCTGGAAAAAAACCTTCCGACGCTCATGCCAGCAGAACTGTGTAACTAAGAAAAGCCTCGCGAAGAACAATTGCTATAGTTTCCACGGGTGTGACTTTGGCCGTCACTGATTTTAAGCGGGAAGGTATAATTTGATAAAAGGCATCCGCAACAAAATTGCTGTGTTTTGGTTAAAAATTGGTTAAGAATCGCGCGGGAAACTTCCCGCCTAAACCCAAGCTACGAGAAGCGAAATTCAACGACAAAATCGTCAATCGCGGAGTGAAATACCGCACACTGCAAGGCAACGTAGTAAAGGCCTTCATTTATAACTGAAATGCGTAACTAAAGTTTGCCGATCTCTGCTGTAGATTTATTTTCTCACATGGAAAAGACCCGTTCGCAAACGTGAGCGCCTTGAAATCTTCACTGGCTTTATTCTCCAGACAGATTTCAAACCTGTTTTTTTTTGCGGTCATAGACCAAAATGATTTTGAAATGATCGAAAAAATTAAGTCATTTTGGTCGGAATGTCTGAAAATGTAGGCTAAGAAACACTGTTACGGTGAGTTTTAATACAACTGTCAGACAAATGACCGAAATATTCCAGTGACCAAAATGTCTCAGCAAAAAATGATCGAAATGTCTCAGCGCAAAAAAAAACAGATTTCAAACAAGTCATTTTCGTAGTAAAGCGAGAAAACACTGCAAGTAAACCAAACGCGCCATCTGCCGCCTGTTTCCTGGTCGTCAACGACAACACGTGGGGGCGCGCAAGTTACGCACCTGGTCGGGCTCCATCTGGCAGTGCCGCACGAGGGCGACGATGAGCCTCTCGATGAACGGCGTGAAAATCCGGCGCGGACTTTCGTTGTCCGGATTCGGTTCCAGCATGTCGCCGATTCGGTACCATACGTTGAACGTGATTTCGGCGACCTGCACCGAACGAGCAAAGAGCAACGTAACCGCAGGCGTAACCGCTCGTCCAGACTGCGTCAAAATGAGACCTGACTGCAAAGGTGACATTGTCAGTAAGTGTAGGTGCTGGGCAGATGGTGTATTAACCGATTGGCAGGTTCGTTTCAACCGTAGAATATTTGCTGTCGCATCTTCAACACTGTGTGCATTAAGGCATTTTGCATAGCAGGGAAAAGGTCTTCTTGGAGAAGGTTTTGAAAAGCTTCAGGTGAATTTTGTCTTCAGTGGGTTTTTAACTGAACTATCAAGTTGCCCGAAACAATGTTTTGCGCCCTTCGCACAAAAACAATGCGAAACAAACGGTAAACCATGTTGTCTGAACAACTTGCAGAACAGCGTCAAAGACCTTTGCCTGAAAAAGCGCACGGACCAATCAAAATTCAGGTCTAGGGAAACCACATTAAAAACCAAACTTAAGTGAAGGTCGGTTTGAGTTATCTATGTAAAGCTTAATCTTATGTATCAGATTTTAAATGTACAGTATGTATATAATTAAAATTTCACCAATAATGTCTATAAAAAGCTAAAATTTTATCTATAACATCTATTTAAAAATAAATTTTCATCTGTAATCCGTGTATAGAAAGAAAATTTTATCTGAAACATCTATATTGAATCAAAATGTCAATCGATGACATCTATATAAAGCTAAAATTTTATCTATAAGATGTATATAAAGCTGAAATGTTATCTATAATATTTACATAAACGCTAAAAATTGTCTAGAAACTGAGATTTTTTAAATAATATTTTTAAAAAGGCTAAAAATTCTTAAACAAATCGAAATTTTACTTCTACAGACGTCCGAACGACAGTCGGTGAATAGACAAAAATAACGCATACGTAGCTGGACAAGTTTCATGGCTTCATAATTTTCAGGTAACTCTCGTTTTCGCGTTGGTTTTTAACAAAATTAACAAGAACTGTGCAACACTGTAGTAACTGCCTCAATACGCGTTTCACAAATGGCCAGGGGGGGGGGTGCCCAAAACAACCCTTGAAAGGGCAGAAAGAGCACCTGAGAACCCAAGTCGAGTACCAGACTACTCCTTTCCTCAGACAATTAAGCACAACCTAACAAACAAACCAGGTATTATTACCTCATACTGATGGTATTATTACCTCATACTGATGGTATTATTACCTCATACTGATGGTGGCCGGCGCACATCAGAAGCAGCTCCACCGTGTTCATGTCTCCCAGACCCCTCCCGGGAGACTCCACCAGCGGGACGGCGAGGGTCTCTGCCAGCTCCGAAAAGATCTGGCACAAGTCGATGCACCTGAAATCGCCAGGACGGGTTAGGCCAGGGGTTCCCGGTCTTTCTCTTTCCATTCGCCCCTTCAGCATTTCGACAGATGAGCATGTGCCCGTTAAATATCTTATGACAGGAAGGCTGAGCAAAATGACAAATATCCACTTAATTTTCAATAGAATATTTAGAATTTTAGAACTTCAAATGTAGACTCCGTTTTTATTTCTCAAAGTTAATTTGTTGCGGCTGTACAATAAATGCACCCCTTCATATAGGCAAATGTACCCTCAGGGGTACATGCACCCCAGGTTGGGAACCCCTGGGTTAGAGGTTCAGAAAGAAGTGGAAACGCCACCAAAGGTTCGTAACGCGCTCACTCACTTGTCCAGGTCTTCGTGCGCGAGCGCGTTGTGATAAGCGCTTTGCAGCAGGTACGTGCCTTGCTTGAGCTGAGCCACGAGGTCGAATTGCTTCTCGACGTCGCTCACCGAGTAGAGGGCGGAACACAGGCATTGGGTCGCCGCGTCGTGCAGGGAGGATGACGAACCGGCGTTTTGCTGATTACAATAAACAAACGTAACAATAGTATTCAACTAACAATAATAATAATAAAATCATCATAATAATAATGATCAAGTAACAATGATAAAAATCACATGATATAATAAACCGATTATAATGATATAATAATCACAAAAATAATAGCAAATAATAAACTAACAATAATAAAACACAAGCTTGTCGAGCTAAATATCGAGACTGGTGTCGCTCTCATCATCGTACAAACAATTTTAGTTTTGAAGCCTGTCTTGCCTTGACTGAAATTTGAAATGTTGTCAAAGCGTAACGACAGATGGGCATGAGGAGTTAGAAGAGAACATAGAGATGGAAATTGAAAAATCTCGCTCATTTCTCCTGAAACAGCTTTCACTTTCACACAAACGAGCTATGAGCAGCAGAAACCAAACTCTGAACATAATTTTGGGTTAGATCTTAACTTTTTAAAGCATACAGTCAACTACAGGATAATCCAACACACCAACCGATTCAATCCATTTAAGTAAAAGCGGACAGGTAGCCTTCTTGTCAACAGCTCAACGAACAGAGTCAAAACTCACAAGAATATTGAAGAAATATTGAAAACTCACAAGAATATTGAAGGCAGGGTCCAGCATGCGTTGCCTGGCGACGTGGTTGCCAGGCAACACTCCGAGGAGGAACCAACTCGCCAAAGATTTTAAGATCTTGACGAGCAAGCGTTCGTCTGTGACGCCATCTGGAGAAAAAAAGTTGAACGCTGTGAAAAAACTTCTGAAGTCAAGATGTCACGGTAAGCATGACGCAACCAAATTTCCGCACTATTAAATCGCATGACTGCTGCTTGTATTCGCCAGTCGTCCGTTCATCGTCTTACCGGGCCGTGGTATTATTTCAGTTGCTTCGCTTGCATTCGCTGTTTTTGAATGCGTGAGGGGGTGACAACAACAAACAGTGGAAAACTGTGCTTTGGATACCAAGGAACTCCTAAAATGCTTTTGACAATTTTGCAACTTCCTTATTTCGGAGTGTTGAAATTTTAATCCGTAAAGCCTCTGTTCCAAGGGCTCAGTCAGATCAAGAAAACCTTGACATACACTGTTTGCGGCCTAAGCTTTCAGGGAACATTGACGCAGACACAACGGCGTGCACTTTATCATTAGAAGGTCTTATGAAATTATAACGCCGTGTAAAAACTTACGTCAGCTGAAACACTGAACAAAAATTTCAGTAAGTCCGAATTTTGGAAGATTTTGCGCTAAGTACTTTATTTTTGACTCGCGGTCCCAGAAAGGCCGAATCTACAGTACCCAGACAGGCTTTGAGGAGGTCGAGGACCATCGGGGCGCTGTTTTCCATGTCCTCCAGGAGCTCCTTTCTCCGGTTGTCGCCCAAACGCAATGAATCGTTGTTGATCTGCAATAGCAAACGAGATTATCACAAAAAAACTTGCTCCCAATTACGAATCATTAATTTTTACGCGGGCCGACAACAAAGCAACATCCGTGGTTACGTCACAAGGTTACATCATCCGTGGTGGTTACGTCGCAAGGTTAAAAAAATTAAAATGAGTTACGAAGAAATAAATTAGAAAGGTAATCAATGGCGTTACATTGAAAGCAAATTGAAACGAGTAGCTTCGCGTTCCACCTTTCCCGCAAAATGGCCGCTTGTCTCAGAGGATTCTCTCAAACGCAATTCTTTCTAAAAGTCTTTTGAGATTGAAACTACAGGACAGAAGGCGTCAATTTGGGGGCGTGAATGAAACGCTGCACACACTTTCGCCAAATTTGGGCGCATTCGAAAGAATGCAGCTGTGAACTCGTCCTCTGCAGGACACAGGCTGCTACGGTGGCGTGGTCCTTGCACACAGCTGGAAATTTCCTTTGTCAGCAAAAGTGGGCGTCTCTGGATTTAATCAGGTCTAAGTGGAGCAATCAAGTTCAACCGGACGTCAGTACGAAGCTTTTCTCCGCGAAACAACGAACTACCTAAGTCAGTGACAAACAGAGAATTATCACGAATAAGAGAAATGCTGACATGATGAGCCACCAGCCCTCAAAACATACAAACATCAACTTTCTAGAAGCACCATCTGAGAACGCTGCGCAAGGTCTGGTCAAGTCCCTGGTGCCTTTTTTCGTTTTTCGCACTTTTATTTGTTTATTTTTTGCTGGTTCCACAGCAAACACTGCCGGCTCTCATTTCAACCTACCTCTTCAGGCAGAAGCTGAAGTATTTCGAGAAGGTAAGGGAAGGCGTCGTCCTTGTCGTGGTACCTGGCAAACGACAAAACAGACTTGCGACAACAGTTCGACGGAAGCAAGCTGCACAGCGCTCATACATCGCATCCGTGAACCACCGAGGAGTTTTTTCACTCTTACCTGCTCTGCTTAGAAAACGGTAGAGCGCCTGCACAGCATTGAGACAACAACGGTGTTGCCATCGACTGAGAACTTGCGAACCGCTGGATTTACTGTTTTTTTTCCAGCGCGTACAAAACAAGCATGTAAATGCAGAGCTCTTATGTTCACACATGGCTTGATAAAACACGGAGCCATTCTTCTTGCGGTGAGGTGGTGAGAGAAGAAGGTAAAGCTGCCTCAGATTGTTCGTCTAACGAACGGGATGTGATAGCGAACTAAGAATAAGACATGGTGTAACGAAAAAGCAATCGGCAGCTGCCGCATTTAAACTTCGACTTTTTTCGCATAGCGTACGTTGATATCAACAAAAATAAAAAGAGAAGCTGCAGTTCCCTCCGCTTTTTTTTCGTTTGCAGTCTCCCACGCAGAGGCAGAGTTGTAAGTCGGGTCGAGCTAGGGCTTAAATTTGTCGAAATGTTTCAGGCCTGCACACAAAACTTTTATATAACATTCAGAGTAACGATTTTTTTTCTTTCGTGACATACATTTGTTCTGCTCACTGCGGTTACATCCGTGAGTGAAGTGATCGTGATTTTTCTTCAGCTAATTCTTTTTGCAAACACACTCTGCGTTCTTTTGTTCTCTGCTCGGATTAGACTCAAACTGCTTTTGAGAAGGCGACAGTGGTGAGGAAATTAGCACGAGATGGCGTTGCTTTGAAGAGATCAGTCACTCCCCCGATTCTTGGCTTGTTGGAAACGATGACCTACCAACAGGCTTTTCATGCCTATAGCGCTATACAGGACTGGATAGTTTCTTTTATGCCTACAGCGCCATCGTGGATAGTTTCGTGTGATAGTTTCATTTTCTCTTGAGACATTACATTCTGCAGCATTATCGCTAACTAACAAGCGAAGTTTGTGCTTGTTTAAGCCAATCTTTTGGTCAAGGTTTGATAATCACGCGCACTTGCGGTTTTGCCCGTACACTACGTTTTTTGATACTCCACCTTTGCGCTGATCTTGACTCACTCGGTAAATTTGGCTTTCGTGCTTAAATCGGGCTTCAAAAATAAATGTCGGGCTCGGGCCAGGTTCTCAAAATGAGGCCCGTTTACAACTCTGTGCAGAGAAGCAACCGTGAGGTGTTTGCTCCCAGGCCTTTTTCGGGTTAAGTGGGATAAAAGCCCCAGATGCTTACTTCTGAATGAGCTCCACAGCGGGAAGCCTCCACGAGGGCATTTGCACGGCGAGGTCGCAGATTCCCAGGGCCAGCTGTGGACGAAAAGCAAACCGTTGTTACGAACGCAGAGGCCTTGCAAGTTGCAACCAGTATTTTCTTGCTATGGGATCGATCACCAACCAGCACATCGCCAGGCGCCTTGTGGTGCAATAGTTCATATTATCTGTGTATACGAAAAAACATTTAACAGGCGATCAAAATGTCTGCTCGCTGACTTCGCAGAAGTTTCGTTTTCTCTTTTGTTTCCATTAAAAACTTTTACCTCAATATTGCATTTGAAAATATCGGATTTTCTTATCTTTTTCAAGCTAAATCTTCTGTTTTTGCTTGTAAGAAAAGCGTCAGTAGATTTCGAGAACAAACATCGATTACATCAAAAAACGAGCTGTTTTCTTCATTTCCTGAAGCGCGCTTTCTTTCCGGAAATGCAAAGATACCAGTGGCAAAAAACGCACTTCAGTGAGACAGAAAAATCCGGCTCGTTTTTGGACATAAACGTTCTTTAAAGAAATGGCTGCAATGAAATGATCGCTCTCTTCTGGAAAAACAAGAAAAAAAAGCATCGGAACACAACAAGACAACCATACCGCAGAAGACAGAGACATAGTCATACGAGTATAAAATAACGCTTTTAAGACTTTATGCGTCGACTGCAGCAGATCGAAGACGGTTGGCAGAGGCAGCGATGGACATACTTGCCAACTCTTCGCAGAATAAGCTTTTATGTGAATGGCGTCTGGTTTTAATCTTTAAGATGTTGGAAATCCACCCCAAATTTTGTATACTGCTTGTCAGTTACAGCAAAAATGACACCAACTTCTAGATTCTCTCGACAACTTGGAGTTCACAAAAAACTTTCCCATGTACTTCACGCAACCGAAAGAACAAACCTAAATGTTTTGTTTTTATTTTTAAAAGCTACGTTTTTATTTTTAAAAGCAAGCATTTTATAAATCGATGTAATTGGAAGTCATCGCAGTACTACATTGTAATAAGCAGGATGACTTCATTTATACGTATATCTCAAAAGCTTGTGTTTCATCAAAGTAAATGTATTTGCGCCATCAAACGTATACTCTCTACTACCGCGATGTATGTAACCTCGTCTTCCTTCATGTATTTGCGTATTCATGTTACTGCGATGCATGCTTAACTTCAAGCGACTTGCGTGTGGGAGTGACGACGTTACTCAATACAATACAATACAATACGACATGGAGAACTACATAGGCTGCAAAAGTATTTGTGAAACAAGCTAAATGAATGCAAAACGTAAATGAATGAATTGCCAGATCCTGGTGGATTCGCAAAAAAGAAAGAAGACTTGCGTTTGTTTCTCACCCATGTCCCACTTGACAGCTCATTCGCTGTCAAGTTTTGAAGAAGATTTGAAATCGCGATATTCCCCATTAAATTAAAACCTGAGGATGAAACTAGCAAGACAGGCCGTTTATTCAACGAGGTACGCAAAAAATCAAATTGTTTTCAAAACACAGATTTTGGCAAATGCTGGCCAAAACGCAATTTCTCATTGTGTTACTTTTTGGCCTGACGTAGAACAACACCTTAAAGATATCTCAATGTTTTTCAAAAGAATGCCAAGCATCAATGATGTAATATGAATACTGTAAAATATTAATAGAACGCCAACGAGTTTGCAGCCTGATAAACGCCATTTTATTTATTGAAAATGTACATTGTCATTGCTGGTCATATAGTGCATTGCGGTGTCTTTCTATTTAGCTGTAGTCTTTATTGCGTGTATGTAATCAGTCTGTATTGAGCTAGGTAGGTTGGTGATAATGCAAACATGCGTGTCATGACGTTGCTACGGGACAGAGCTGGGCCATGCACAAAATGTGGTTAATGGACACGTGTCTAACTACAATCCATAAACTGAGCTTACATCGTTTGCCAGTCTTTAAATAAGCATTGTTGCAATACTTAATTGAGTCTTGATAAGTGGTGAGAGATTCGTTAATTACTTGACTGTCCTAAGTTGTATGGCCTTTGTTTCAAAGGCCTGATTTACTGTTGTGTTATTTGTTTGATTCCTTTAATGAATTTTTTTTTAATTCATGAAATATTTTATATTTGCTGCGGACATCTCCACTCCATAACCTCATGATTTTTCGATGCCTTGCCTGATGGGTGACTTTGTTTTGGTCAACTGTGACCAAATACCTTGTTATGTCAGCATCTTTAATAGTTTTTTACCTGTCGTAATGCAGTGGTTGTCATTGTATCTCTATCCTGCGGTCAAACACAACTCATGCTTTTATAGGAAACTGCTTTTTACATCAAATCACTTTAAAAGAGTAATTGAACAGGTTGCCTTCACTAACGCTGGGTGGAAACAAAACCTATATCTGCTTAGCTTTCATGAAACACGATAATTTGTTTCAGCTACGGGTTCGACAGCCTCTCAGTACAAAAGACAACTTCATGATATACGCAGAGAGGGCTTTTCGTGCTGATCGAAATGGACAAGTTAAATGAATGGAAAGCTCAAAAAACGTCAATAAAGTTTTCATAAATAATAACTGCATACCCGAAGACACATTGCTTTGCAAGCGCAGTAAATCTTTAAGCAAGTTGTTCGATTTGTTCAGGTGTATAAGATCTAACTTCTATACTACCTGAGTAGCTATCACTGGTGAAATGTGGCATAAACGCTCCACATGTTCAAGCAATGAACTCTTCAACGATTCCAACGCAGTTTCAGGTACTTCCTTCAATGATTTCATTATCTGGAAATTCATAAGTTGAGCAAGTAGCAATTTGGTAAAAGCAGAGAGCTTTAAAAGTCCATTCAGAAACATTTAGCTGTAAGCGTTGGAATGTTGCAAACAAAACTAATTTAAAACAGATTTGTCACTGAACAAAAAACTTGACAAACGATGCTCACATAACCAAGGAAGTATTTCAAAATTATCTTCTGTCACACTGAAGAGCAACATACCTTTGTCCTTAAGGTTTGTGCAGCAAAATATGTAATAGGTACTTCGTTTGCATTCTGGGGAATTCTGCATAATAGCTGATTTGAAACATCCCAGGCAAGAGGCTGAAATGCAAATAAAATGTACAGTGCAGCATTTGCTACTCACATAGTCAACCCCAGAGAAGCACTCAAGAAAATGAGACTTGTCAAAGATGAGTTGATTACTGCAAAATGAAATGTTATAGCTACTAGGCAAACTCATGATGACTTGACAAAAAACAAAACTTATTGAGCACTCTAAGAGAGTCACTCTCCTTTTTTCTCCAGAAGTCCCCAGAAGATTCAAAGCTAATTATAATGGCTGAATCGCCACATGAAATGAAATACATTCACAATTTTTTGTTTTTGACCAAATGTGGTATATTTAGCTGCCACACTTCAACTGAAGTCATGCATTAAAAAGTAAAATTGTGACTTTACTTGAGCTGCTAAAAATTGATCAGGCGCTAATCAATTAATTTTTCTAGAAGTGTAACTGATTATCACTCTTCTGACAACAAATGTGATTTGAGTCATGCAATCACTGTTCACAACAGCTGACAATGACATTTATGCTAAACTATCTATATGCTGCAAGACTACGTTTGACAACAAATGTATGGCTTTTAAATAACTGCTCAGTATCAATGGCCTCCTGGATTAGAGAAAGCAAATGGCTGGCAACACACACATGTTTGAATCTGATAAAAAATTAAAAAAACTAAGCTTCTAAATGTGATGTTCTGCAATGACTGTGCAGGCTGGGTTTCATTTTTTAGTCATTTTGTGGTCATAGACCAAGGGGAAGGGAAAGTAGTTAATTAAATCCTCAGTGGAATTAATTAATTATCGATTTTTTGTTGTTTCAGACCATAACTTTTGAACTAGAAACGCTAGAAGGCTAATCAAAGAGACAAAAGACTCAGATTCTGGCCTAGTTCCCAATAAAAACTTGATTTAGAAAATTCATCTACAGGTTGGTGCCAGAGGCAGGTAACCTGAGCCAAAATGGCTGAAACCTGCCCCAATTATGGTGTCACCCAAAAAAAATAAAATCCAAAACTTTCTAATTTTATTTCATTGCAATCTAGAGGACTAGCCGCATCTTTCGAGCGTTTGAACAGCTCTCCAGCAAAATCGCGTGGCAAGTTATGAGTCGCAAATTGGCAGGAAATAACACAATAACACGTGCTCACCAGCACCGAACAAGTTGATGTTGAAGCACAGATCGTATTAATCTGCAAGGCTCCTGCACACAGAACTATATGCATTACTCCGCGAGGCTCCTAACTACATTGGTGCACACCGAATCGAACACGCGCAAAGCTTTAGTTTGTTCCATTTGTATTTAGCAGATAAGGCATGTGTGATGGATTAACTCCCTCATATGTAATCCGCCAGACTGGATAGCATGTTGAGAGTTATTGTGAAGGAGTTGAATACAGTTTAACTAACCCGATTTTTGCTTCATTTATTGTGCCTTAATTGAACAGCTAGCATTCAATCCTTGATACTGCACCTTATGATTATAACCCGGTGCGCCTCATTGCCTGAAAAATAAAGTAGTACGTTCAGGAATATCTGAGTGCCTGGCTATTTTTGCATGATGTGGTATGTCTTTGGGAATCTTTTTCTCTTCTATTTTTCTCAACTTTATATTATTTCTGATGTCACTATTTTAGGTTTTGTGATATTATTATCCCTACAAGTGCCAAAATGGCCAATCTATACATACACCACAGCCAGCTGAAATTTTTTTTGTGACAATGAAACAGTTATTTTGATCCTAACTCTTTCCAGCTAATTTTCATAGTACGTAGAAAATATGCCAAACGGCTAAATGGTACATCCAAAAATTGCCCAAAACTCCAAATTTGGCAGCAATTAAAGTGCTAAGATATTAACTACACCATTCATTACATTTTTTGAAATATATCAATAGTTACTCAGGGTTTTTTTATGGAAAATGTTAGGTACCTGGTGTGGACCTGTAGGGACCCAATTTCTCTGATTCTAGGAACCCGAAGATAATTTACTCTGATTCTAGGGACCCGATTCAGGGCCCTAAAACGCCTTAAAAGACCCTAGTTACTTTGTGTATAAGATGAAACAAGCACCAATTCTACCCAAAACACCTTGACACAAAGTTACTCTGACGAAAAGTTCCTGTGGTGCCAAAAGTTTAAGCAGTATGTCAAGCTTCCCACAAATTTTGAAAACTTATTTACCATACTTTTTTAATACCTTTTCACTACTAAAATAAAAAAGTTAAATACCAAGCCTTATCCTCATTTTCCGAAATTCTTAACACTTTGAGAGCCGGTCTACGATATATTCGTACTTGGATTTCAGCCTGAAAAACAGCAATTTTCGGTTGCCTTACCAATGCCCTAGCTCCTCTGCCGATTGCGCTAGAGAGCTGTTCAACAGCTCAAACGGATCGGCCAGTCTAGTAGATTGCACTCGAAAAAAATCTTTTGGTTGTCAAAAGACTCGGATTGTAGCCTAGTTTCCAGTAAGAACTTCAACAAAATACTACCACCTAACGGTTGGCGCCCAGGGCCAGGCAAAGTGGGCCAAGGTGGCCTAACAGTCCTCCACTTATGACGTCACTCACAAAAAACCCGCAACCCCCAAGCAAAAAATTTTTTTTGAGTGCAATCTACTAGACTGGCCGATCCATTTGAGCCGTTGAACAGCTCTCTAGCGCAATCGGCGGAGGAGCTAGGGCGTTGTTAAGGCAACCGAAAACTGCTGTTTTTTTGCGAAAATTGCTGAAACCACCCGGGTGCCAAAGAGTTAATGATGGAACGCAAATTACGCATTGCATAACACTGCATAATTATAATGAATTGCTTTGCCTTCAACAAAACTATGGTAATCTGCAAAGAACAAGATTTGAAGAATCAGTGACTGAAGACTTAGTCCATCTATCTAAATGAACCTATGCAATTAAGTTGGTTTGCTTTGTCTGCACATGAACAAGGGCTACCAAAAAACTTGAATGAAACTCAACGCAAAGGCAACAGAACATTGTAGCAAACTGCATCTCCACCAGGGGTCTCAAACATGCGGCCCGCGATGCTTTTCAGGAGTTTTCAAATTTAATTAATTTATAAGTTATTTAGTTTATCTATCGGTTTTCAAAAGTGCTTGGCCATCGAGTGAACAAGTTCCTTTCAAACGAACGTAAAGAGGGCTAGAAATGATTTGCCTATAATTCACCACACCTTTCACAGGAAATAAGATGTAAAAACAGTTTCTAGTAAGGTTCATGTACTGCCATTGTTGCGTCAGCATAATAATGCGGCCCCCGGGTAGTCATAATGCAGCCCTCTGGTTACCTGATCAGTCTTTATCTGGCCCTCGGAGCAATTTGAGTTTGAGACCCTGATCTACACAATTCATACCATCGACCACTGCTGAATGTATCTACTCAACACTACCTAAAAGATGTAACATTTCTTTAAGCTGTTTATCTAGATGAGCAAGAGCTTTTTTTTTGATGCGTGCTGCTTTTCAGAAACTATTTGACTGTGTAAGTAGTGATAACTTACTTAAATCTTCTGTTTTTTTTCAGTTCATTGGCTGCTTTGTGAAGAGCTTTCACATTCTCGTGCATTCTCTGCTTTTTTAGTTTGATTTCTAAAATTTCCTCTTTGACTTCCTGACTTTTTCCTTAACATTCTTGTTTTCACCCAGATGTGCAAAGAATTGACTTCTTGCTACACATGCAGCTTGTACAAGTTCCTTCCCAATCGTGACATTTTTAATCCTCCCAAATTAGTAATGTAGTCCTTCACCAACCACCTTGCTATTGGATGTATACCACATAAATTTACATCATACACATTTTTGTTCATAGAGAAACCTCATTTCAACAGTTGCTTGTCCACATAGCAGCAAGAGCTTCACAACAGGCCAGAATTTACAGAAGTTGTTGTCACTACGCAGATGTCTGAAATAAGTGACTTCTAAATGCAAATAATTGTCTGCTTGGATGTGAAAGGGTTATGGAAACCCAGACAGAGTTCCATTTTAGCTGGGTTTACACCTTCTCTGTCATGTTTAACTCCTTGCGGAACTGAGCAAACCATGATAGATAGTGGTTGCGACCTAAGACACCTGAGGAACTGTGTTGATCATCCAGCAGACCACAGCACCTTTGAAAACGTAACCTGATCAACTACCCAATAATTCGGTCTTTAACATGTTCCATTCCGGTAGTTGAATTGGTTTGCCAAATATTCCCTACCGACATGTTTTTCAGCAATTGTCCTCAAAATTTTTGCACATTCCCAAGACTCCTTTGAAAAGTCGCCAAAGTGCAAAAATTTGCACTACTGTCGTTTGAGGCACGCATAAACACAAGAGTCGGTCTAGCACTTGTCGCAGATCAAAACGTCAGCTTGCCTATACCCTTCCCTCATGCAATCCACAGTGCTTCAAATATTCATGAAAAGTTTTAAATATAACATTCTTTTCAATTACGCTATATTCATTGCGATTCATGATAGATGCAAAAGCCAAACCTAACAACGGTCTCAGTGGAGCTGCATTTTCGTGAGCTTTTTTCTTCAATTTGTGGCCTACCAACCGCATCAACTTTGCCAGATTTCATTTGCAAACAATCAACAGGTTGAAAACCTAAAAGCAATGGGTGCATTGTTCTTTGCTTTGAAAGTTTCCAACCCATCAACACCTTGGTTTATGCTGTATTTACTGCGTTTTTGTTCCTTTCAGAATTCAAACCTACCAATGTTCAGGATGTCGGTGCCATTTCGCAAGGTATTTTTTCTTTTGAATATGTTGCCTTATCAACCGCTTCAACGTTGCCAAATTTTGTGCGCAAACAAGCAACAATTTGAAAAATTACAAACATTGGCACAATCTTTATTGCTTGGAAAGATATAAACCCAACAATGCCTTGGCTGATGCTGTAATTACTGCAAAAGTTGAAAAAACGAAGACATTGGTGCAATGTTCATAGCTTGAAAAGTTTTAAAACCCTTTAGGGACCGCAAAAACCGATTTATCGTCTTGCTCGGCGTTTTTTCAGCAATAACTCGCGAACCACTAAAGGTACGTCAACAAGTAAAACATTGCAAGAAAGGTTTTTGTGAGATCTTTCAGATGGGGCTAACAGAAAGTTTGTTTGCATTTGAAATTTCTGGGAAAATCTGTTTTTTTGCTTTGTTTCTTGCCTTTTTGGGAAAGTTTTTGATGATTTAAAAAAAAAATTCACGCCAACGTTTTAGCTTTTTTGCAAGGACTATACATGGCCTCAGGTACTTTCAAGGACTATAGCAAGTCACTTACCATTGGTTCAGGTTTGGGGAAAAACAATGTTGCAGCAAAAAAAGCAAATTGGGACAAAAAAGACAATTTGAAAAAAGCGATTTTTTAGATTTTACGCCAAAATTGCTGCCGATACTGAATTTCAGAGTGCAGCATTGAAAAAAAACACAAAAATACAACCAATAACAAAAAGTTAAAACTTTTCAAAATGCTTTATTGAACTTTTTGTCAACTTTTCTTCAATTTTTAGCTACTTGTCAGAAACTTTTTGGATTATTGGTATAACTTTCAAATTTGGTATGTTGTAGGACGCAGATGTGAAAATGTACTGCAACTTTCAGATTTTTTTGTGTTTGGAACCGCAGATAGGATATTTTACATGTGAAAAATGACGAAAACCTCCTTAAAAAATCAACAAATTTGTTTTTGTACTTGCCAAAAAATTTGCACAATTCTTTTATAAATATTTTTACACACTTTGGGTCCTGCCGACACTTCTGTGCCGAATGAATTTTTCTAACGTGTTTGTAGATTTTTCTACAGGTTTTTGAACATACCCACTGCTATAGTTTACTCAGCTTTTCAGTTTTTCCCCTCTTTGAGTTTGCCAGTGACGCCACAAAGGTGTTGCCAATATCTCAAAATATGCGCAGTGAAAAAACGTTTCTCGCAATACCTTACTGGTGAATCTAACTTCAGCAGTTTGCGAGTTATCAAAAAAATCGTGTAGCAACGTCACTATATCAGCTTCTGCAGTCCCTGAAGGGCCTCTTGCAAGAGTAATAATACCAATGTCCTCAGTGGAGCTGCCTTTTCGCAAGATGTTTTTTTTTCATTTTTCCGTTGCCAAATTTCTTGCGCACACAAGCAACAAGTTGAAGCAAACAAAAACATTCATGCAACGTTCACTGCTTGAAAAGTTACCCTGGAATGCTGTTGGAATGTCACACGAACACTGACCCCATGAAAATTTCACCCGTTTTTGAAAAATAACCTTGGCTATTTTTGGCCAAGGTTCCCAAAGGCGAAAGTTTTTGTTTTTCTTGGCCATATTTGACCAAGGTTACCAACGGTGAAATTTTTTGTTTTTTGAGCCTTTTCGGCCAAGGATACCAACGGTGAAAGTTTTTGGTTGTTTTTTGCCATTTTTGGTCAAGGATACCAACGGTGAAAACTTTTGTTTTTTTAGCCTTTTTGGCCAAGGATACCAATACTGAAAGTTTTTGTTTTTTCTTGGTCATTTTTGGCCAAGGTTACCAAAGGTGAAAGTTTTTGTTTTTCTTGGCCATATTTGACCAAGGTTACCCACAGTGAAAGTTTTTGATTTATGAGCCTTTTCGGCAAAGGATACTAATGGTGAAAGTTTTTTTTTGTTGTCATTTTTGGTCAAGGATGCCAACAGTGAAAGCTTTTGTTTTTTGAGCCTTTTTGGCCAAGGATACCAATGGTGAAAGTTGTTGTTTTTTCTTGGTCATATTTGGCCAAGGATACCAACGGTGAAAGTTTTTGATTTATGAGCCTTTTTGGCCAAGGATACCAATTGTGAAAGTTTTTGTTTTTTCTTGGTTATATTTGTCAAAGGATACCAACAGTGAAAGTTTTGGTTGTTCTTGGTCATCTTTGGCCAAGGTTACCAACAGCAATAGTTTTTGTTTTTCATGGACCATTTTGACCAAGATTACTTTTATTGGCCACTTTGGCTATGAATACCAATGATGAAAGTTATGTTTGTGATTTGAGGTGTGCTTTTGAGCTACCTCTGGCATCCCGCTCTGCCAAACGCGAGTTCGCATTCGCTGGAGGCAATCTCTGACACCCTACTGTGCAAGGAGTTCGCGCTCTGGGAGGCAACTGCTGGGATGGGATTGAAAGTACGAGTTTAGTCGTACACCGGTAGGCAAGCGTTGGCAAAAAGTACGACTTTACTCGTACCACAGAATGGAACATGTTAAACCATAATATAAAACTATGAAGCAGCTGCGGGGTGCCTGATGGGACAATCTGCTTAACAGGTTTTTGTCAGTATCCTAGCGCTTCAAATTATTGCATGCAATTGTCCAATGTTTGCGCCAATAAACCTAACTCAAATACTAACTTCCTCTTGAAAAAAACTGAAAATCTGGAAATGTTGGGGTTAGGATCAGAAGATTATCAAACTGATTAAGATGCATCATATTCATGATCATATCCAGCTTGGTGTAGCTGGTGTAAAGTGTAGCTGGTAAAGCACTTTCATTTTTTTCAATGTGATGTTCTTTGAAGAATTACATATATGTATATTTTGCATAGCACAATGCTGCTGTTAGCAGCGTCACTTACAATCCAATCTTTGTACAATGGATCATGAAGCCACAAGTTATTCAAATCGAAAAGATGGCAAAATTGAGTGAATGTTGATGCTACACAGCAGATTTAAAACTGTAAAACCCAATAATTCATCATTTGGTACACTTAAGATCTGTTTGTTACTCCTGAATGCTTACAAGTTCACTCAATACAGATTTTAGATAACAATTAATATGAACTTATCAGTGTAGTCAGGGACCATTCTGCTCAGACACTTCTGATTTTTCCATTAGAATTTTCATACAAATTCAATACTTCATGTACATTTTGGCCAAATTCAATACTTTTTCAAGGTCTTGAAAACCAATTTTGAAATTCAAAACTTTTTCAAAACTTTCAATACTGCGTGGGAACCTGGTATCTTTATTCTCTACATTCGTCAAGCACTTCATATATACTTTATTTACCAAGGTAAAGAAACCGTGTCAATTTGTCTTCAATCGTAACAGCATGGGTGTGTAAATCTCCAATGCAACACAAAAATGTTTTCAGAAAATCTCAGGCTTGTACTTGCCACAGTAATCTGGTCTGGACATAAAGGATAATTTTGCTTTGCTCATGGGCATTAGACTGCTGATTAGATATGTAATACTGGGATGAAAAATCTTTGATGTTTCTTACCAATCACTGCTACATTTTTGTTCCCACCATAGGCAACAAGGACTCTCTGTTTTAGATATTTCTCTGTTTTAGATATTTAGCAATTTTTTCATCCTGCAATCAATGTTTTTCGTTTTATGTGTTTGTTGCTTTCTTTACTCTAACATTTATTTCCTACTATCTAAATTTGTAACATAGAAAAAGGAGCAAGCACAACACAACGAATACCAAAACTCATCTGGATTTCAAAAAAACTATGAAGTAGTATTATTAAAAGCAACAACAATGTCTGCTGGAATTAACTTATTTCTAGATTGAAACAGAACATAATTATAAATAAATCTTGATTTTTGACCAGAATTCTCATTCATTACCACTCTGTTCAAATATGTGCTGCATAATATACACTAAATTACACTAAGTGAACTAATTAGGCAAAATGTATATCTGATCATAATACAACACATTTCACTTACAGAGCTCTGAAACTCTTCCAACCATTTTGAAGCCTTCTCTTTCAATGAAACATCAGGATTGAAATAAAGCCTGTAGACTTGGTCTAAAACAGCTTGAACATTTTGAGATACATTTGACATACTGAAGTCAGTGAATTGGGCAGGTAAGTTTGGCTGAAGTTTTCAGGGGACAAATTGAAAAGCTACTACTAAATTTATGCTTCTTAGTTTCATAAAGCAACAACTCACACTTATGCTGGCCTACATGGAAAATAGAGATGCTGAAATGAAATGCAAAATGTGGTTTAAAAAAATATGAAAAGCTTTCAGGTCCGAACACATTAACACGTTCAGTGGCGGTGTACGAGATGCTCGTACTTTGAGATCCCATAAGGGGCTATTTTTGCACTACTTTGCAACTCCATAACTCACCAGTTGATTGTCCTTGAGAGCTGTTCAAACTTTCAAAATATGTGGCAAGTCTTCTAGTTTGCAGTAAAAAATTTTTTTAATTTGGGTTTCTTTGTGGGTAATGTCATAAGTGGGGTAGGTTTTTGGCCATTTGGGCTCAGGTTACCTGGCCCTGGGCCCCAACCACTAGACGGAATTTTTTGACTCGAGTTTATATTTGAAACTGGGCCAGAATCAGAGTTTTTTAACATTTTGATTGGCTGTCTAGCATTTCTGGTCCAAAAGTTATGGCCTAACAACAACAAAATAATTATCCCAATAGGGCATTAAATAATTATTTTGATATTTTTAGGCCACAGCTTCTGAACCAGAAACGTTAGAAAGCCAATCAAAGGCTTAAAATACTTGGATTTTAGCATAGTTTCTAATAACAACTTGAGTCAAAAAATTCCATCTAGCGGTTGGAGCCCTGAGCCAAAATGGCCAAAAACCTACCCCACTTATGGCATCACCCATAAAAACCCCAAAATCCAAAACCAAAATGTTTTTTATTGCGAACTAGAAAATTCACAGGTCCTTTGAGCATTTCAACAGCTCTACAGCACAATTGCCTGGCGAGTTATTGAGTTGCTAAGAGACACTAGAAACCAATGCTCATGCGAACTGTGCCAGGAGCACAGGTGTTAAGCTCACACAATCTGGATTAGTGGGTAGGCTTATTCATGCAATTAGGTAGTACATATGACAAATATAAATCAGGAAGTTCATTTAAAACTTTTGTTACTGGGTAGTTTTCCTGTCACAATATCGACTATTGCTGCACGGTTTTGGCCAGAAATCCAAATGCTTTCTGTCAGTTTTTTTTTTGACTTTGGCATCTGGCCGCTTTCGGGGATGTTCGTGCAGAACAACCGGATCACACGTGGCTTTGCACATGCGTAACTCTGGCGCCAAAAGTGGTAGAGAGCTGTTCAAACCCTCAAAAGACACGGCAAGTCTTCTAGTCTGCACTCGAAAAACAATTTTTTGCTTGGGGAGTGCAGATTTTTTGTCAGTGACGTCATAAGTGGAGGACTTTTGGGTCACTTCACATTGCCCTGGGCTCAGGCTGTTAGTTAGATGGTAGTATTTCACTGAAGTTTTTATTGGAAACTAGGCTACAATCTGAGTTTTTGACCTAAAGTAATAAAAATATTTGACTAATTAGCTAATTAGAGAATTAATTAATTTGTTTATTTTAGACCATAACATTTGAACCAGAAACGCTAGAAAGTCGATCAAAGGCTCAAAAGACTGACTTGAGCCTAGTTTCCTATGTAAACTTCAGCGAAATACTTTGGCCTAACAGTTGGGCCCTAGGCCAGGTAACATGAGCCAAAATGGCCCAAAAACTACTTCACTTATGACGTCACTCACAAAAAAATCTGCGACAACCAACCAAAAACATTTTTTTCAAGTGCAGACTAGAAGACTTTCCAAATCTTTTGAGGGTTTGAACAGCTCTCTAGCAATGGGCAGAGGAGCTATGGCATTGGTAAGGCAACCAAAAACTGCTGGTTTTAGACTGAAATCCACGTACAATATATTTGTAGACCGGCTCTCAAGGTGTTGAGGAAAATGTTAGGTACCCAGTATGGACCTGTAGGGACCAAATTTCTCTGATTCTAGGGACCTGATTTTCTATGATTCTCGGGACCCGATGATAATTTTTTCTGATTCTAGAGACCTGATTTTCGATTCTAAGGACCTGAATCGGGTCCCTAAAACACCTTACCTGTGCTGTTTAGAAGCAGATACTGCTAGGAATTTTCCAGCTTTAAGCTAAAACAATAAACCTGGCAAACGTTTTGTTGCCTTTATACTAATTAACTGCCAACATATCAAATCATTTCCAAAACATTTCAGGCTAAATATATATATACCATATTCTGAAACAAGCCTGAGTCAACCAGATCACTTTTTTGCAAAAATTTCACTTTTTAAGACAATAAAAGCATGTAACTCTGGCATTAACACATTGAGAGGTGGTGTACGATGTAGTCGTACTTTGAAATCGGCCTAAAACCAGCAGTTTTCAGTTGCCTTACCAACGCCATAGCTCCTCTGCCAATTGCGCTAGAGAGCTGTTCAAACCCTCAAATCATTCAGCAAGTCTTCTAGTCTGCAATGAAAAAAAAATACGGTTGAGAGTTGTGGATTTTTGTGAGTGACGTCATCAGTGAAGTACTTTTTTGGCCATTTTGGTACATGTTACCTGCCCTAGGACCCAACCACTAGACCAAAGTATTTCGCTGAAGTTTTCATAGGAAACTAGGCTTGAGTCAGAGTCTTGAGCCTTTGATCGACATTCTAGCATTTCTGGTTCAAAACATTATGAACTAAAATAAACAAATTTATTAATTGTCTAATTATGGGATTAATCAAATATTTTGTTTACTTAGGATCATAACTTTTGAACCCGAAACCCCAGCAAGTCATCCAAGTATCAAAAAACTCGGATTTTAGCTTAGTTTCCAATAAAAACTTCAGCGAAATACTACCATCTAACGGTTTGGGCCAGGGGCAAGGTAAAGTGGGCCAAGGTGGCCAAAAAGTCCTCCACTTTTGACATCACTCACAAAGGATCCGCACTCCCCAACCAAACAATTTTTTTTCATTGCAAACTACAAGACTTGCCGAGACGTTTGAGCCTTTGAACAGCTTTCTGCCGCTTTCGGTGTCAGAGTTACATTCGCGCAAAGCCACATGCGATCCGGCTGTTTTGGCATAAAATTTTCAAAGCCGGACACGAAAGTGTTAAGCAATTGAACTTCATCAACATGCCTAAATATACTTCCAGAAACATTTCTAAAACATTATTTCATGACTTCTTAGCATTTGTCAGCATATCAAAGCACTTCAATCACACAATACGCAGTCTTAGTCCAGTGGACCTGGTCCCGCTTAGAGGGACCAACTCAAAAGTATCATGCTTTCAAACAGCCTCTGAACCACAGAGTTTGGATTTTCACTCCAAGACCTAATGTTACTTAATACCCATCTAGACTACATATTTAAACATTTCCCAACAACAAAATTTGAAAAAAAAACATACATGCAGGGGAGCAATTAGGGGGATTGTTTAGTCAGCATGGCAGGTCCCTTTAACACCTTGGCTTCCAGCATGTTTTCAGCCTAAAACCAGCAGTTTGCACGTGTCTTTGTGCAAGAATAACTCCGGCACCGTAAGCACTAGAGAGCTGTTCAAACCCTCAAAAGACTTGGCAAATCTTCGAGTCTGCAATGAAAAAATTTTTTGGTTTTGGGTTTTGGATCTTTTGCGAGTGACATCATAAGTGGAGTAGTTTTAAGCCTTTTTGGCCCACTTCATCTGGCCCTAGGCCCAAACCGCTAGATGATGGTACTTCACTCAAGTTGTTATTGGAATCCAGGCTAAAATCCGAGTCTTTTGATACTTTGGATGACTTGTTAGGGTTGAGTTCAAAAGTTATGACATGAAAACAACAAAATTAGTAATTAAGCTACTAATTAGGTGATTAGTTATTTTGCTAATGTTAAATCATAACTTTTGAACCAGAAATGCTAGAAAGTTGATTAAAGGCTTAAAAGAATGGGATTTAACCCAGTTTCCAATGAAAACTACTTGAGCGAAATACTTCCATCTAGCGATTGGGCCGTAGGCCAGGTAACATGAGCGAAAATTGCCAAAAATGTACCTTACTTATGATGTCACTCACAAGAACCCAAAATTTTTTTTCACTGCAGACTTGAAGACTTGCCGAGTCTTCTGAGGGTTCTAAACAGCTCTCCAGCGCAATACGCTGAGGAGCTATGCGGTTGGTAAGTCAACCGAAATATCCTTAGTTTTTCCCTGATTTCCAGGTACAATATATTCATACACCGGCAGCCAAAGTGTTAATATTTGTGATGGTCTTGCATTTGAAAACAGCATGGTACGCAGAATTTCAAGAAGGTAACCTGTTGCATCGCAGAGCGGTTCGCCTAATTCCAGAAAACACGAATGCGTGTACACCAGGAGTAGCTCCAGGTTAACAGCGCCACTGGGGCTAAACACACGATTATACTGACTGCATGCAACCGTTCAAGCCTTGCATCACTGAAATTTCCATCTGCTCTCATTCTGGCTGGCACTAAGCATTGCCGTGTGACGTCAGTTATGTAACAATGAATCCATTGTTGCATAATGTATGTCACAGAGCAATGGTAACAGTAGTTAGTACTCTGCCTACTGGGCTCCTTCATATTAGCCCTTAAGATACTGGACAATTTATTGTTTGTTTAGAGTTATTCTTGATGGGAACTGTCCATTGGATTAAAATCCATATCCAATGTTCTATGCAAATCCATTGATTCAAAAAACATCCAATCTGATACATATAATTTATATTTTTAAAAATATTTAATTGCAGAGGGCAGCTCAGGCTATAATGGATGAGCCCACTTAAACCTCTGCATACTAAGCTCATTCACATTAGCCCAAGTTCCTGGACAATTTAACGTTCATTTAAAATTACTCTTCAATGGGAACTGTCTACTGGATTGGAATTAAAATACAATGCTCTATGCAAAACCATTGCTTCAAATACATTAAATCAAAAGAGTTAATTTCTTTTAAATATTGTAATTGCAGAGGCTCGGGCTATACTGCACGAGTCCAAATAAACCAAATGTGAATACAGTCAAGAGCACGTTTGCTATGAACAATACTTTTTGATTCAGGTCACCTACAACATGAGCGCAAAAGGCCAGACATAAAACGAAAACATATGAAGATTGACAGTGAAGTGGTTGGTGGCACAAAGCAAGCAAGCTCATGTTCTACACCTGTGTTCCGTGAAACACCTGCTCCCATCGTAGAACAATGAGATTGTTACATAACAGTTGTGATAAATTTCCAATAAAAGCATCTAAGGCTTGGTGATGGTATCGAAAAAAATATTACAGTTATGCAAAAAGCTTATGGCAAAATGGCAGCTAGAAAAACGCAAAGTAAAGAAAACATAGGTCCAAGCACTTCAACCTTTATGCTTATAGTTCGTACGCGTGGACCAATATTGCATTTGTTTTGCGAGTTTCTTGCTGATATTTCGTCTTGTTCTAATTGCATTCTTTTTCATTCCTGTTATCCAGCGTAGCTGCTTCTATGGAAAATTTATCACCACTGTTATGTAACAGTCCTATTGATTACATAAGATCGTCATTCATCACTTTCAGCTTGGTCTATACTAGTCTAGCCTTGTCGAGTCTATCTATTCAAATCTAGCATCTCATAGTTTGTTGCCAACCACCTGTGATTAATATTGTTACTTGCACAACTTGGCAGGAACTTTAACCCTTTAACGGCCACAATTGGCCGGCCCTTTTTGGCCATAAATCGCCAGCTGCTAGAGCTAGAGAGCTATTCAAACCCTCTACGGATTCAGCAAGTCTTCTAGTTGACATCCAAAAAAAAACATTTTTCGTTTTCGGTTGGGGTTTTCTGGAGGTGACGTCACAATGAGGGCATGTTTTCAAATTTTGGTCACCCCAACCCATTGACCCATTCTATTGGCTCAAAGTTTTGTTGAAAACTAGGTCAAAATCAGCGTCTATAGAGCTCTTGATTGACTTGCTAGCATACCTGTAGCCAAAATTATGGGTCAAAAACCCAGTTTTTGACCTAATTCGAAACTTTTCAGAAGTCATAGAGAGCTATTCAAACTAGAGAGCTATTCAAACCCTGCAATGACTAGTGGCGTCGTGCAGTTTAGATTAAAAAAATTTTTTTTTTAATTTGGTTGGGGGTTTCGGGCCAATGGGATCATGACAGGGGCATGTTTTTTGCTGAATTATATGACGTCATCATCCGATCCCACGCGCCAATATTTTGGCTCGCAGTATTTTTGGATTCTGGGCGAGAATATGTGTTTTTAATGTCCTTGATTGAGTTTCTACCGTTTCTGGTTCTAAAGTTAGGCCAAAAAACAGCTAATTGGTAAGGGGCTTTTTTCAATACTTTTGGGGATTTCCCTAATTTATTTTAATGTTTTTTGGCCCTAATCTTGGAACCAGGAACGCTAAAAACCCATTCGGACCCTTCAAAGTCTCGAAATATAACCAAAAAACTGCTAAACTCAAAAAATTTTATGTCATTTAAATGGCTCCTGCGGGCCTTAAAGGGAGGTCAGGCAAAAATGCTGACGTCAGCAAAAAATAACATAAACATCCTATCATTATATAAGCATTAAAAAAACCAGACATCCTAAAGTAAAACGTTTTTTTTTATTGCAAACTACATACCTTTACGAGTCTTTAGAGGGTTTGAACAGCTCTCTACCTCAATCTCACGGCGAGTTGTTATTGCCTGGGGAGAAATGCCCCTCAGAGTGGCTTTTGAGGGAGCTTAATTTTGGTCAATTTTTGGTTTATGTGCCATAATTTTCACTCCCGATATGCTAGGAAGTTAATCAAAGGCTCTATAGACGCTGATTTTGACTTAGTTTTCAACTAAACTTTGAGTCCAAAAAATGGCCAATTGGGACAGCGCCCAGGGCCAGGCCAAAATAACGCAAAAACATCCCTACTTGTGACGTTCCCCCCAGAAAACCTCAAACCCAAAACAAAATTTTTTTTTTTTTATTTTGACTCAAGACTTGCTGAATCCGCAGAGGGTTTGAACAGCTCTCTAGCTCTAGCGACTGGCAATTTTTGGCCAAAAAAGGGGGCACCAATATGTTGACTCGTGCGGTCGTTAACACTTTGAGAGCTGGTCTACGATATATTCGTACTTCGATTTCGGTCTAAAAAACAGCAGTTTTCGGTTGCCTTACCAACGCCCTAGCTCCTCCGCCGATTGCGCTAGAGAGCTGTTCAAGAGCTCAAACGGATCGGCCA
>Ga0210059_1001452_pt1 | contig 35682 bp, 19 predicted proteins | sample Ectturendosymbi2_FD_188042 | JGI IMG/M metagenome (GOLD analysis project Ga0210059, IMG submission 188042) | Ecteinascidia turbinata endosymbiont from Florida, USA - Sample 2 (SPAdes) (version 2) | ecosystem: Host-associated > Tunicates > Ascidians > Unclassified | place: Key West, Florida... | reverse complement strand
CTCATGACATCCCTCCGCCATTCTTCTCTATCCTCAGCTCTTCTTTTCATTTGTGCATAAGTGCCAGTCATGATATCATCTACCATTTTAATTCTTTTCCTTCCTCTTGGGCGTTTTCCCTCCATTCCACCTTCCAGCACAGTGCGCAGCATATTCTCATGTCTCAGAATATGACCAATCCACCTCCTTTTTCTTTTCCTAATTTCCGCTAACTAACTTTTTTTTCCTTTACAAGATTAAGGACCTCTGCATTGGTTTTCTTATCTGTCCATTTCACCTTCACCATTCTTCTCCAGACCCGCGTTTCAAATGCTTCCAGTCTTGTAGCATCAGCCTTTTTATGGTCCAAGTTTCTGATCCATACATGGCCACACTCCACACCAAGGTCTTGACCAATCTTTTCTTTACCTCAAGTTTTAATACTCCTGTGAATAGTTTTTTTAGTTTATTAAAAGCACTCTTTGCCATTCCTATCCTAACACGGATATCCTTTTCTGAGTATCCAGATGATGAAAGAATGCTTCCCAGATATTTAAATTCTTCCACCTGTTGCAGTATTTCTCCGTCCACAGTTAACTTTGTAGTACTGGGTTTTCTTACAATCTTCAAAACTTTTGTCTTTTTGATGTTTATTTTCATGCCATATTTCTTTACTACTTTGCTTGTTTCATCCAAAATATTTTGTAAACCTTTTTCCGTGTTAGCAGTCATAGCTTGATCATTCGCATACCGGACAGATTGCACTAATTCGCCTCCAACACATATTCCTTCTTTCAAATCATCCAATGCTTCCTTCATCTTGATTGGATGACCCCTATTAAATTCTAGTACTGAGCAGTGGCGTATGGCGGTCATTGCTACTGGATATACGCTGTTTGCGACTTCACAATATGATGCCATATTAACGTTTGCAAACAACGTTTTGGCGAAGTTCGTTGACACAACATGCATATTTAAGGAAGCCGGAGCAGTGGTAGGGCAGGGGGGGCAGTAAAGTAGTTGAGGGCAATGGTTACTTATAAAAAACAAAAAATTTGTTACCAAATATGTTTGTTTCTGTTCATCAACAATATTGACCTCAAAAATAATAACAGAAATTACAGAAAATGATTCTGAATTTTCTGGGTGCCCGAATGGTTGCAATAACTTTGTTTAAAGGCGACCTTGATAAACTGTGAAATTACCTACGATAGTGTTTTGAAAAGCAGTTGTACTGGAGGTGGGGATGCAGTAGGTCCAAGCTCACCCCAAAAAGTTTTGATTTGCTGAAAATCTGGGCAAATCTCTGAAAATCCGGGTAAAAATGGCGCCCAAGGTTTGCAGAAAAACACGAAGATCTTTTTGGAGTTCACCCCAAAAAGGGTCTTAATGATCTTTGTAGGTAAAAGTTGCACAAAAACCTTTTCGGGAAACTTTGGGATATTCTGGAAAAAATCCTTCGTGCCCTCAAAACTTTGCCTTCTTCTGCAACAATGATGAAAAGGCACCTCCGCCCCGTTGCCCCCCTTTGAAAGGGCAGAAGGGGAAATGCCTCCATTCTTGGGCGTCCCTGTGCATATTATTATACACGCGCTCTCTTTGCTCGTTGCTGTAGTCTACAATGTGTCACTGTAATGGACATAAATTATCAGCGGTCTCCTAAAACAGAACAGTACATTACTGCAAAAATATCCGGCAACGCGTTAAAACAGGGGAGTAGTAGTGCTACTGCAGCGCAGTTCACAACTGCAAAAGTACAAGGTTGCGTGCGCGAATGCCTTGTTAAATGGCAGTCGATCAGAAGGTATGCGGCTGGGATGGCAGACACCCAGGGTTGACAGTTTAAAACTTGCAAACTACACAAGAATTGGGAATGCACATAAAGTACACAAGAAAATTTTCGTTTTTTTATGTGGCTGTTATATGTGCAGTTACTAAGGAGAAAGAACAGATACGGGCTTGTGCGAGCCGTTATGATCAATCCGGCTGAACTGCCAATTAAGTGACGAAGCTCGAAACGAAACACACATTGCAAACACAGGTGTGCAACTGTATTAGCACAAAAAACGAAACGGGAAACTAGTGATGCATCATAAAATCAGCTAAATCAAGCATGTTGAAATTGGACAGTTTTGAAATTTGGCTCAGAAAATCAATTAAACGTCCACAATTATCTTCAGTGTTATTGTTATTGGACCTAACCAAAATAAATCACCTGTTTTTTTAAAGCCACTTAAAAAAACAGCAGTAAAACCCACCAAAAATCCCACTCTTTACTTTTCTCTTGAAACATGTACTATGAAGTAAGTAAAAAGTAAAATAGGCAGCACACTTGTACAGTTAACTCTAAATAGTTTTTTAATGAAACAAAACGAACAGCAATGAAATTTGATGGACTTGAAAAAAGAAAAGAATAATTCGAACAGTTTGAGTAAATTCTACTAGTTATCTTCTTCAGCTCTGTAAAATCGGTATATTTTAATCAATTTTTCTGCCTTCTCTGGTAGCAGGGCATGTACATAAACTTGAGGTGAAACTGCTGCAGAGTTTGTGTGGGAGTGGCTTTTCTCTGTTTGCTGTACGCATTCTTGCAAAGCCTTACAACTGTGGAGTGAATTGACCAACAACACTTTGCGAAAACAAAGATGCAAAGACCAACAACACTTTGCGAAAACACATTTCTTTACACTCAAATTTGAATGCCATAATAGGTATAACAAGTTATTATTGTGTAATTCTGCAAATGATGATAATGCATGATTCAACAAAAAAACATTCAGAATGGAATTTTTGTGTTTTTGTTTTTTAAAAAGAACAAAACCTTGTTTCTTTCAAAAACACCCAAAAAACGGATTAAAAAAACAGATTTGTTTAAAAAAAACGGGTTTTTCGTAACCATGATTATCTTTCAATTGTTTTTTGTGATTTTCGCTTGATCGCACGATCTGGAACAAGTCACGTCACTATCAGTTTGACTGGGTGTGCACCGCACACCTAGAGTAAAAGTCCCTGGTAATGAAGAAGCTGAGAATTACTGGCATTTGAATGCGCAAGCATAAGTGTTGACAACAAAACAAGTTTCGAACAATGAAATCCATGCAGCATGTGTTAGTGGACTTACAATAGAAAAAATCATCTAGTTACAGCATTTAAATTTTTGTACTTTCACTCTTTGGTTGCCCCTGTCTTGGATACCTGGGGCCGTCGCCCCGTTCGCCACCCCCCTCTGCACGCCCCTGCGCCCGATTGTATCACTGGCTGTGTATGTGGCACATAGCGTTAACAGTGAGATTGTTCCACGTCCATCTCATTAGACTGTATACTGCACCATTGAGATTGGGTGTATTATTATCGTCCATTATACATTCAGGAAAAGTTCCGGAAAAGAACAAACAGCACAAAACCGACACAAGACGCCTATTCATAAACATTTCTTCACCTCCTTCACAGGAACCCCTCCAAACTGGTTTTATTGGTGACTGGCAGCGACAGGCGGCCAGTCTCATATGACATTCGGTGATGTACGTTCTTCCATCTGAGCCGCAGACGAAGCTTTGGTCGAAATTGAAACTAGGAGAAGCCAGGTGGTGATTGCAGTGCATTGCGCAATGACAGGTCTCTGTTACGTAACAAATAATGCGTTTCAGACAAAGCACGACATTAGTTCGAAAAAAAGCACAAGACGTTTCAACTACACAGGCACATGCAAAGCATATGATGAACTTCTCGTTTTGATGCCCTGCACCGTTTGCGAAAGTCATCTCGTTGGCCATTTCGTTCTTTCACCAGGTCACGTTCCATTCCTGCAATGGCGGACACTTCCTTTTGTGCAGGCCCGTCGCCAGGATTTAGCAGAACGGGGGGGCCAAAAACCAGAAGGGGGTGCCACATTTTTAAAATACAGTGTTGGATGTATGTAGCAACCGGGGGGCCAAACGTGAAATGGGGGGCACCGATTTGTGGCCTGAGCCTATCAGCCAAATTTCATGACGAAGTATTTAGACTGAAGCCATGAAGGCATAATGTTATGCAAATCTTGGTAAACTAGTGATGTCTATAAGCAGATGGCTTGATTAACGAAAGCATTTCAAAATCCTCGGATAAACGAGCAATAGTTTGTGTTTCTTGAATCAAGGAACATTATTTTGCTCTGAAAAACAAGTTCGTGGATTTTGGTTTGCAAATGATTTCCAATTAAGCTATTGTAATTTAATCAGCTCTCTGCTTCTCAACTGTAAAGCCTTTTGCGCGCGTTATTCATCACATAACAGCAGAACTTTCTTCTTATCAGAAAACATTTTAGAAAATGACTCCTTTTCGCGAAAAAGGAGGTTTTGAAGTCTTACCACCAAGTTTCTCAGCACTGAAAGAAGAAGCACTGCTGAAACCGCTTTTGCCGTGATGTTGTCGACAAACGCCGCCAAAACGGCAATTTGTCTCAACATTGCATTTTTCGTCGCCAACAAGTGTTCCAGGCATGGATGGATCTTCGGCGCAATGCTGTGCCCTTCCGCGCAAAGCACCGTGCCATTCTGCAAAGAGAGAGAAAAAGGCGCTTGGTTTTTAATCTGCTTATGGCAGATGTCAACGTCTGCAAAAATCTGACAAAACTAAAGGCAGGAAAAACTTTATCTGCCAAAGCGCAGCACGTGTCACCGTTTATGGCTGTAATCTGTACGTAGGACTTTACAATGTAATTCTTTTGCCTCGCGGTAAGAATATCTTGGAGTGGATGAAGCGAAAGAGGCTTGTTCTGCTAAATACAGTATTTTCCACTTTTGCGGGAAGGGTTTTTCGAACAATATGCCAACAACAACCTATTGAGTTTAAAATTATAACGGTGAAGTTACCTCTAAGCTTGCAGTGGCAAGCTGTTCTGCACAGACAGTTGCAATTCTGGTTGGATGATCAGGACATACAAAAAAAATCTCGTGATAATGTTATTTTTAAAACTGTGAGCAAGTTACGCATTGTACTGTGCGTGTTGCGTTGGCTTCCATACAAACAAACGCAAAAGGGAAAGTTTCTAACTTCTGTTCTCACAGTCATGTTGCACTGATAATGTTGGGGTCGAGAAAAAATTTTCTGGTTTCATATATTATGTTCGATTATTTCACAAATTAATAACAAATATGCTTTCCCATAGAAACAGTGCGTTGTAAAAGCAATTAAAATAAACAGGCTAAAATGCACCAATACCTCTGCTCGTTTAACGTGCTTAGTTTGTGTAAATAGATATGCCAAACAAATACCGCTGTTTTCGCAGCAGGTTCTACCTGCATAACATAACTTATACGTGAAAGGTTAGCCACTCTGTCAGTTGAATTGCGCTATGCCGCCAGTTTGAGTCACGGTGACAATTTGACGCTCTTGAGCATAAGCCGGCAAGTGAACAAAATCAAGAGGAGGTCTTGACAAAATGCACATGACATACGTGCTTACGCAAGGCCTCATCAATGTCTTGAATGCCATCTTCATGTTTTAAATGTCTAACAACAGAACGTGATTTTATCGTTAATGTCGTTGTGGGTGTCAGATAAGAAAATCAAAATGGTGAGCCGATTATGAAGTGACTTCAAAGCGATGGCGCTTGATTTCGTCAACGATTACTCATGCCTCCGCCATGATATCTGCCACAAGCTCATGGCGGCGAGTTCACTCGGTATTTGGGGTTAAATCAAGTTCATTTCGAAAAGAGAGGAAAGCGCAGTGGCCGGTAAAATAAAGGAACAAGCTATGCCACAAACTTTTTAAATTTGAAATGTGCTTCTCACGAAAAATATCCAAAGTATAATTCTTATTTATCTCGTTGCTTGCTTCTTAGCAAACCGATACGCACATAAGTTCTCATGGCGAATGCCATTTAGCGTCACTTTAGGTTAGTAACTAACTTTCCATTCCACGCTAGCAGAATGTTTTTAGATATTTTTCACTCACCGTACGTTCCCGTTCCACTTTTCACCAAATGAAGGAAAAAGATGATGAAAAGCAAGTTCAAGCAAACGGCGCGACGTCCTTCGTTGTAAGGATTCATTCGAAAAAATCGCGAACAGGATGTAAGCAAACAGAACGAACATTCAATAAACATGATCGACATCTAACAAATTTTTTTTGATAAAATATGGTTTCTGCAGAGAAAAGGAACGTGAAGCATGTTGTGGGGGAAAGACCAGCTTCACGCTACTACGATGCTTTAAGGAACTCCGGTAGCAAAAATAATAAAGAAAAAAATTTTTAGTCGTCCGATTCTGCTGCTGTCAAAAAACTCCACCTTCCTTAAGACCTTTTCATTAAGGACTTCCCGGGCGCCATCTAACCTCGTTACGCCCCTGCCTATAGTCCTTTTCTACGAAACAGCAAACTCCATTTTGATCTATCTATACGATATCTGCATTAGTTACCATAGATAAACACGCTAACTTAAGAGATAAAACTGTTCTGCAAAAAATCAGAAATGAAACAAGGGGCATCGTTCCAAGTCCTTTTACAAACAGACAGTGGGGGCAGAGGTGCCTGTTTAAAAAAAGCCACTAGTAACTTGGTAACTAAATTTATAATAGTTTGACTATTATTGTTTAACTCGAAGTTGTGGAGAACATTTAAAAGCAACAATCATTACGAATATCAAAGTTGTCCATGCGTTTTTCCCAAGAGGGCTAAATGTGATTATGTAAAGACGTCCGCGGGACGGTATTTCCTTCTGACATTTTTAAAAGTTAGTGTAGTCCGGGCATTTTTCTTAGTTTAGGTTAGAAGTAGAGAATCCTTTGCGACGGGCACTATAAACATCTGAAACCAAAGCCGAGCCATAAGAAAGGTGCTCGCGGACCGCATTTGGTCCTTACTGCCCGAAATAGATGCATTTCTGCGTTGGCTACGAGAAGTGGTCACCGTTTTTGAGGTCAAAATTGTCATGCAACAATAGTTAAGATCAGTGATCTTCAACGTGGGCGAAATTGCCCTAAAGGGGCGATTTTGTGATTTAGTGAGCGATTTCTGCAGGCTAAAACATACTCAAATGTTGAATTGATTCTAAAAAAAACAATATTTTCCACTTTGGAACCAAAGCATTTGATGCACTTTGAGAGTCAAGCATTGCGGTTCCCACGAAGGGTATAGGGCAACCGATTTTTTGACCTGAAAACTTGAAATTTTGACTTGATTTTGACTTATCAATTTCCTGCGTTTGCAACTACAAAATACTTCAGACTTTGGTGTTGAAGTTAACTCAGAAGCATATTCATGCCGTACGCTTCAAACTTTCAAAGAATTTGTTATTTAACCTTAACTATTATATATGTGGTAAGTAGCCTACATTTAATAACTACAGTAGAGGCAAACATGAGAACATCATAAACTTAAAGCACTATATGCAAATTGAATAGAACATTAACCAAACCAAGTAAGTACTGTAAGACCTCGTTTCTTGCCTTCCCACGCCTAGCCTACTTAATATGCAATCGTCTAATAGTGGGTGAACGTTTTCCAGAACTGTGGGGGAAAGTGAAGCAATTATTACTGGGGTTTCCCACGACGTATTTTCTTGAGCAAGGTTTCTGCCAAGCACTGCACAGTGCACACGCGTAATAAATACCGTAATCGCCTTGACATGACCAAGATCAGGGAAACGTCACACGGCTTCAAATGGCCAACTTGCAACCTGCTTTGAAAAAGTTTGCACATAAGCACCTTCGCAAGGTTCGCAGTAATTGGAATCAGCGGTTTTTATGGAAATGATTAACATTTATTCTATAAATGCACTTGCATTCGTTTTGTCTCATGCTAACTAGATTGCCCATTTATATTTCATTAGCACTGAATTATTTTCAAAACCAAATACTATTTTTGAACAACGCATGAATTATAGAAAAGGGGGAGATTTTCAGGCAAAATTCCTGTAGGGGGGTGATTGCACAAACAAGGTTGAAGACCACTGGTTTAGATGTAACACGCCACATCATCACGAAAAAATGACCTACGCTTCTCATCCAGTTGTTCATCAGAACCGGCGCCAAGAGCGACCACAAACAGGGCCCCGACAAGAGGGGGGGGGGGCAATGCCCCGGGGCGACACTTTTGGTGAAAAGAAAGAATAGCAAATGGTCTTTCACGAATGAACCTGAAGTTAGATTTAGGTTTAGGTTTTAGATTTTGATTAAGCTTGGACCTACCATACGTCCCCAGTTTGGCCGGGACTGTCCCGGTTTAAACGTTGGTCTCGGTTAGCAAAATGTCCGGGGAGGCACTTCTCCATGTCGGGGCCCTGACCACAAAGGCATGATGATGCGTAAAAATCTACCTACTTCTACAAGATTGGAAAATGCTGCATTCCTGGTGATTAAATAACATAACTGTCGGTAGGCTATCCCAGCTTTTTCATCATGTAAAACTGAAATAGGGACGTAGGTCTGCCCATAAGCACAATTTGCCGCTTGTACCTCATTGATGGAAGGGTTGGCCGGTATTGACAAGCAACGCCTACTTTTTTATGGGAGCCACTGGCTCATGCACCTATTTTTTCGGTAATTTTTCGGTCATAGACCGAAATGATTTTGAAATGACTGAAAAAATCAAGTCATTTCCGTCAGAATGTCTGAAAATATAGGCTATAAGCACTGTTACGGTGAGTTTTAAAACTGTGAGACAAATGACCGAAATGTTTCTGCAAAAAATGACCCAAATGTTTCAGCGAAAAAAAAGTCATGCACTGACTTGGTTTTGCGCACAGGCAGCCAAAGCATCACGGTTACAATATAGAAAAAGTCACCATAACACTAAGAATCGCCCTAAGATTTAAAAACATCGTATTTGTACGAACGGTTTATTGCAAAATTATAAGTTGTCAACGGAATGTAACGTCACGTTTTTCACAATAGCTCACAAGTCCGATCTGTGCTTTCGGGTTACTACTGTATTCGCTGCCAAAGTTTGTGAATGCAACAACTTGATAAACAATTATCGTTTTTCGACAATGCCATGGTCAGGTTTTCTTTGGCCTCCTGCCCCCACTGTTTCAGGGTCCCTAAAATTAAGTGCATCATTAGGCGTGCTTACTGCGAAAAGGTTGTAGGAGTTTCAACACAATTGCGTATCTTGGTTGGTTTTGCTGCGACCTTTCAGCACTGAACAAGGTTTTATCAATTAATTATTCCTTCCAAAGTTGTTAAAGACATAGATACTACCATTTAAAATTTTTCGCCATGTTAGCAAGAAAATTGTTTGGCTGAATATGAAATGTTTTATTTCCCTGAAGGTGTTACGAACACAGGAGGGTCAAAGTTGTGTGCTATGTTCAGGCTTTGATACATCAGCCGGACAATATGCAATAGATTCACTCAGCTTTTCTATAATTTTAGACTCTTCGTCGGGAAGAGGAAATTACAAAATCCTCAGGTTCTCAAATCGTCTAATATTTTGCATTTATACCTGCTTGCTTAAGCACGCTATTGCAGTATAAGTTCTTAGTTATCCTGTTTTTGTTGGGTGAACCTACATTCCTACAATAAGCGCAGTCATTAAAAGTTCGACTAAAATTGCTAGTTCAAAGTAGGTCAAATCTGCGAACATCGAGTTAACGCAAACTCAGCCTGTGGTTACCAGACAGAGTTCACCATAAAGACAATTCTCATGCTTCACTTAAAAACGCCTGAAACCAGCCATTACCTGTAAGTATTAGGCCTAAAGTCGCAGTGCAGTCTACCTGCTGGACTAATTCAGTGATTCATGGCTGAGAAGACTGCTTCGACAACTTACGCGTAAAACCTGAAACGACCTCGGCGACACGAGAAGTTCCTCTGCTCTGTTCAGGACATACACTGCGATTAAAAGGCAGACCACCAATATCGAACTGAGAACACGTAAAAGGCGTGCTGAGTACACAGCCTACAAACGCAAATATATCGGAGCTTTAAAATATCACGGGTAATGGCATGGACCGTAACGCGATCCACGGGATAACAGACGCATACAAGCGTTCTGCTATCGCCTAAGAGTCACCCTCAACACAGCCTGAAAATCTTTTCTTGTCTGTAGCCTTACTTGAGGTACTTTGAAATGATTCGCAGACATTACAAATGTACTGATATTTTGCATTCGCAACTGCCAAAAGTTTAACTCTACTAGTTGTCCAATTCAACTTTTTAACAAGGCTACATTAAAACGTGTTCAGCACCTGCAAGCGACGAGCAAAGGATTTTGTAGATTACCGCGCTCCATTGCTTTCAGAGGCGAAGCTGTGTCATGCTGCTGACATATATGTTCTGCTCTCTTTTCTTGTCACCTTTACGGCTCCCTCACCTCTTGCTTCACAACATGCATGGATGAGTGCGGTATGCACGCCGTAACGAGACCTTAAACGCTGTACTGCTTACTTGGGTGGTAGGCAACGTGGTTGAAAGTAATGCGTAGAAGGCTTGGTAGTATAAGCAACGGAAAGCTTTATTCGTCAAGAATGACACGGCGGATCACATCGAGATTGTGCAAGAATAGCAGTGAACAAAACTAAAGCCAGGGAAACTAAAGTTGCAGAACGCTTTCCTCATTGTTATATATACATACTGAAAATTGTGAACAAGTCCAGACAGCATCGGCGCAGTATACAAGTTTGCGCTGACAATTATGAAACAAGTTCTGTTGTTTCAGAAAGTCTGTTCAGCCTGCATCTTTCACTCTCAATGTTTCATTACGCTGACAAAACTAACATATTTATCCCTTTTGTACTGCTTTGGCACTATTAGTTGGTATAAGTATGATGATATGTAAAAAAGCGTTACGATTTGGTTGCCATTTCGCTAAAATCGAGAGCATTCTGGTTCTGTTGCATAACCATAATGCCGAATTTCATCAAAAGCAAAACGTTTTTGCTGCAAAATGCAAAACACTTAGGTTTTCAGAGTAAGAGAGTTGCATGAAAAATACCACGAACTGATAAAGTATTACAACGACTGCAAACTCATTTAAAAGACATATTCTACAGACCGTCTGACGGAATTACAGCAAATTGCCCATTTAAAGTTAACTTTATTCGACGTGTTCACGAAGGCCCATTGACGTTGCGTCGCAAATTTCAATTATAGAGTATAATTTTACAAAAAATCTTAGCAAACGACGGTAACAGAAAACACTGTGAGATCTTATAACATTGCGAAAATGTGGTGATAACGACTCAATTCATACGCGGATCGCATACCACTTTTTTATCACCAACTCATTTTCGACAAGGTTGTTTTTAGATGCTCACACTTTCTGCTGCTGGATGCCACTGGATAGGCTAGACCGGGAGTTCTTAACCTTTTCTCTTCTGCCAGGCCTCCCTTTAAGTGGTTGTCTTTTGTTTCAAGCCCCCCTGACTTGGAATAAGTAAATTAGACGGGACACTTTCCCGCTCAAAAACTTTCCACGTTGTAGTGTGCGTAAGGCCTCGCGCCCCCCAGGGAATTTATTGACGCCCTTTTGGGGAGGCGTGTCCCCCGGTTAAGAACCATTGGGCTAGACCTATCCACACGATAAATCATTCCACACGCATGATTGGAAAACTTCGGTCTTCGCAGTGTTCCATAAAACATCTCACTACGCATTTTTTCGTTGAATGCTTTCAAAAAATAACTTTTCTCTGTTTTCGATTCCTTTGAATTACAGCGGTTCATTATTGTTACTGACCTTAGATCAGGGATTTTCAAACTACGGTCCGCGAAGCCTTTTCATCCGATCCGCGAAGCCATTTTGTTAACAAAGAAAAAATAATGTATTTACGAAAAATGTGTTGATTGCGTAAAATGTAACATAATCCGAAACAATCACATTACCTAAGATGTCCGGCCATCGAACTGTTGTGTAACAGCGCATGTGGCCCTCTGACAAAAAATTCGGAGACCCCTGGTTTAGACAATTTACTGTTCAAAATTTGCATTAAAATTTAGTAACAACAAATCTTCATGTCTAAAATTGATACACTTTAAAGCGCAGGAAGAACAACTATTAGAAGCTGTCTACATTGATTTGACTGAAGATTCCTCACAAAAAATTTGAGGACATCAATCGAAATGTGCCTTGAATACTCTGCACAAAGCAGGTCTGAAGCTGGACAGATGAGACAAATGGTCTTTGTCCTTAGTTTTAAATCATTATTGCAAAATAACGTCAATCCAATAACTGACGGGGTGCTGCATTCTTCCAAAAAAGTTTTTGCCAATGACAAACAAGGCTCACATTTATGCAAACAAAGAAAAGCATTTCCACAGCGCAATTTTTTGCAAATTTCACTCAACTGCTCAGGAAACTTTCCTTAAGGTCATGGACCTTACAAGCCTTTCTAAACAGCTAGGCTCACGAAACGCGACTGAATCATCTATTTCTGATACTACTATTCCATGTCTAAGCCGAACTTTTTTCAGAACAGAAAGAAATTTTCTCCGCGTGTTTACCAGAGGCAACGGTCTCGATCAGCTTCAGTTGTAAAACCTGATACCGTGTTCATCTTGCTGACTGACGGTTCTTGAGCTCTTTGATGATAGCGACTGACGTCACTCATTGGTGTAAAACGTACCAAGTGTTTACAGCGAAAGTCTGTGACGTAGTTTTGAAGTTAAATAGATGAAGCAATAACAACCGATAAAAAAATCACCTAAATACAAAATGAATATTTACACTGAACTTTTGGTGGATATTAGTGGTTGCTGTGCACTGTTGCAGTACGCATGCCCAAGCAGGCAAATCCTGCATGAAGCTTTCGTTAAAAGCCAAGCTGTCTCATCGAGGGATGTCAAACCACTTTTTAAATCCTAAACTTCAGTAAAACTCTTTGGTAATTTTCAAGTTCATAAGGTTAAACAACGGCGTAATTTGCCTATCAATGCACTCTGACCAGAGTGTCAGCCAGACCTTGTCTTCTACAAGGACTAAATTCTTGAGGAAGAAGATAGATTATTTAGTGGAGCAAGTTGCTTCATGCAGTGCTTCTGTTTGCTGTCAGGTTCGTAATTTTGTCTTCTTATTTCTACCAAAGAAAAAATGAATCGCCTATATACCGAAACTCGCGTTTAAATGTTACTTTGCGACGAGTGCACCCATGAAGTATGGAATCATTTTTATTTTGCTACCTGTAAAGGTAATTGACAAATAGATTTTACTGTCGCATTTCCAAAAGGGCGCACGTCAAGTACAATCTCATGAAGCCAGTGAAGTGATTGTCATGGGTTCTGATCAAATGTACTTCTCCGAGGTGTGGGCGGACCGCAAAACAAGATGTGGTACACTTGTTGCGGTTGACGTTGGAATGACTTCATTCGGGAACTTTCTGCACTATTCGCACTTTGTAGGGTTAACAAGAAAACTTGTGGTGTTCAACATCGAGAAACTCGCCCGGTGCCGGCCTTATATAAAGATACAGCAACAGTCAGTTTGTTGTTCGTGACTTGCCCAAGTTCCGCAGTCAAAACCGACGTACAAATAAAATACGCGCGTGAGCGGTCTAAATGTTTCCACCACAAAAAACATCGCTTTTCGTCTTCAGGGTAAATCACTTGATCATAAAAAATATAAAAAAAATCACAATTGTCTGCCTAGAAAGCTTTTCTCTGTGACCAGTGTCACAGATTGCGCAAGCTAAAGGCATTGTTCCTGGTGAAACTGAGTGAACGTCACAGTTTATTAAGTGATTTGCACAGGCTGAAATTTTGCTTTTGATTTCAGCACAAGCGGTATTCAAGCTTGCGTTGTCTTGCTGCCACTTCACGTTTTCACGAAAATGCCAAACAACCTACATTTCTTGTTTTTCTCATAAAGTATATTTTTGATGTTGTTCGCATATACTTCATAATACTTGTTTAAAACAATGTTACCCGAAACACTATGAGGAGGGAAGCGAAATAAATGTATATTGCAAATGACGAAATGATTTTACGCCTCTGTCTCCAAGTTTTGCTGGCAGATATTTCTGCCCGTCATTTATTACAAAGTGAAGAATGAGTTGAAGTCCATCACACCCAAATCATGTACTATGCTCTACTGTTCGCACCACAATATGTTTAACTCTCCATTTGCGCTTCCTTTTGGATTTTGTTCCGTTGGGCAAAACAAACAAATACGATTGGAGGTTTCTGATTTTTATCGTATATTAAAATCCAGCTTCTTGAATATTTTAAAGTGATTATTTTGCGAATAACCGACAAATCACACGTCTTCAACTGAAAATGAGGATCGCTATTTCTGTGCAATATCTTCTGCTTGTTTTAAGGATATGTGCCGTTGCTGACGACAGCAGAACAAAAACAATCACTACATTCTCCTTGAAGTCAATTATGCACAACGGAGCACTTTGTTCGTTGACTGGATACACGCGTTGGTTGGCATTCAGTGTTATCGTAAAACAACAACAAATCGTTGGTTTTTGGTCCTCACGGGCATCAGGTTTTTGAGTGAAGTTTTGACCACAAAATTTCGTTAAATGTTTTTGAGAAAATGACGTCATCTACAAATGACAATATTGATATACATTGCTGATTCGCATATTCTGATAATTTCAAACAAAACTTTTCATACTAATCTCATAAGAGAAAACTAAAATTTGAAAACTGTTTAATGCACTTATCATAAAACTTTTAATTAACCGTTGACCTTGCATGCAGTGGCGTCGCCAGCTCAAAATTTGGGGGAAAATCTTTTGACTTTAAGCAAGCAACAGTATTCTGTTTGAGACACCGCCTCTCAAAGCACAAAATAACAAGATACGCTAGAAATTCGGGGGGGAATGGACGCCTTGGCCCCCTAGCTACGCCTATGCTTGCATGTTGCTCCAAATGAAGCTTGGCAATTGCTCCCCGTGACAGATGACAGCGAAACACAGCACAAACCGCTTTTCAAAGTCTGGTCGAACCTTATTGGACATAAGCATGCTCAAAACACTGACGACTTTTACTTACCGAAACAAAGCTGGGCTGGATATCGTACACCATTTAATAGGCTTTTAAGTAAGAATCTAAAGTGGAAACGAGTTCCAATGGTAGAAAGTTTTTGCGCCTGAGATACGAGTGGCAGTTACTTTACAAAGCCCAAAACAGCACGTCACCTTTTAATGGTTTAATTACAGCAATCATTGACATCCACTTGAATGTTCTTGGATATACAAAAATAACTTTCCAATTTCATGATAAATATTTGTAACCCGCGCGGGCTTAAACTGCTGTCTTTGCTTTGCACTAAATTGCTGAAGAATGGCACCATTTGATTAGCGAGCAGGTTCAATAAACGTTGCCTGCGATAGCAAAAATGTTCTAAACTAAACAAACTTCGTTGAGAAAATTAATCGATATTTAGGTTTAAGGGAGAGCTTATCGCCTTGAATTAACTTTGGATAGCCTGAGTTTGGTGCGAATTATGGATTGTTTTTGTTTTCTGAAAATAAAATTACTAGCCTTATAATAAATACTACGGCCAAAGCAAACGATAAAATAACTAGATTTCCAACCTTACCAAATAGGCTCGTTTTCGGAAAATATTTTGAGCACTCTGATCAAAAAATAGCTCTTCGTGAACCAGTTGAAAAAAAACTGAAAAACATCTACAAGCAGTCTACTGTAAACAAACACAATGTATATGCAAATGCTCTTTCTGGTAAATCATTGGCACCACGGTCAGCGAAAAGCAACACGAGAGGTTTTGGAAGAAAGCACAATGACAATTGTACAGAGAGTAAACTGCAATAAGCCAATAACTGAGACCAGTTCTGACAAATCATCTGATGCGTTGGCGCATGACGAACAACCATGAAGACAAGTTGGTTACGAATCTTCTCCTGCCTGAAGACGATTATTGCAAAAGACAAATGAGGCTAAGAAGGAAAAGTTGTTTGGCTATTGGGCAACGTCTCATTAATTGTCGTGAACATTTTGGATCTCTATGAAACGGCTTTTAACAGCATACCAATGCGTTCTTCAACCGCATATCACCAAAAGACAGGTCATCGACATTTGTGGTTCAACAGCAACAGGTGTAGTGGCTTATCTGTCGCCGATGCTTGCCCTAAGCAAGTCGAACTGACTTAAGATGCGCTGAACGGGCTAATGGCCCAGAGCGCTTGTATTCATGACACAGCCAGAAGTAAACAACACGTTAACTGGCCAACTTTCTTGTTTGAAGCCCAAAGCCGGTATGAACCATATAAGGTAGGCAAAGTGGCAACAGCGAGTTGAAGACTGTTATAAGCATCATCAGAAGCATACATAAAAAAAGACATGTATTGTACCAATCAGGTTCCCATTTCTGGTAAAACAACCTAATCGCGCATATTCCATGGCAAATGATATCAATGTAAAAATGTCGTTCTCACCATCATCCACACAGCCATATGCCAAATGTGCTACGTCACTTAAAGCATCCGGTGCTCATTATGTGAGACGGAATAAGACAAAACGCCAAAACCAACTTTCACTAAACTAGCATCTGCACAAAGTTGAAAGTGTTTCTCCCAAAATCGTAACATTCGAATTCACGATTTCGTGACTAAATATAGTATCTTGTTCATGCAAGACGTTTTCGGTAACAAACGGTTTGCGTTAGCAGATATACGCAATCGAAACAGGTTGGTCCTTTGCGATTCAGTGAAAAAAATCTACACTGATTTCTTGTAAAATCTGATTCGTACAAGAGTTTTATGGGAATAAAAGTAAGGCAGTATACTGGATGTATTAAATTTGTGCTTACAGACTTTTTGTCCGAATCACTGAAGATTTTTTCCAGTTTGGAAGCTCTGTTTTGCATGTCGGCAACTTCAAACCTTTCAAAATCTATTTATGTTGCTGGCAGCTCAAGCAAACAAGCAAAATCAAACATCATTGTTTAAGATTTGATGCTAAACGTACAACTTTCAACCTAAATAAGTGCCGGTAATTGTAACTTAAAGTTGCATTTAGAATAGTGAAAGTTAATCAAGAATGTTCAACTACTGACAGAAATTCAGTTGCCGTTTAAAACCATACATGGACTGGTGATAGCATATCCGAAAACCTAGCGCACTTGTAATAGTTATAATAACTGAAATAGTTTCTTAATAAACTAAGCAAAATCTAAGTTTAAATCTTGTTCCAATTGTCAACAACCGGAGCACAAGACCACAGTGGAAAAAGCAAAGCCAAGCACCACAACATGGCGAAGAAAATTGGATTGAAGCATTTGGCTTGATCAAAACCATCAAAATTAAAAAAGAGGCGAAGCTGACAATTCGTGGGACTGCAACGTTAGATCTTAGTTTCGTGCTGGTGGAATACATGCCCTACACCAGGGGTCGGCAACCTTTTTTACGAAAAAGCCACTCTGCTTCATCATCAAGAAGATACGACCGCTGACGAGTCACAAAACGTTGATGCCGTTTTATTTTTCATGCAAATTTATAGGAGCATCGGCTAAATTGTAACAAACTTAATTCTAACAATAATCTAATGGGCATTTAAATTCCAAGTTTTGTCAAGTCGAAAGAGTCATTGTGGAGGAGCTAAAGAGCCATAGGTTGCTCACCCCTGCCCGACACCATATGCCACTGTTACTTCATTCGTTTCTGTACAGTACTACATACGATGTAAAGTTAGGCAAACAAATCCGAAAACCGAGGCATGCTTGGGCGTCCGCAGGGGGATAAAACGGACATTTGCCTCTCCCTGGAAATTGGGACTAAGTAACAAAAATTTCTAGAAAATCTGAAGTTAGCAGCTTAATTCCGATTGATTCACTTTAAGTCTTGCGATGACGGCTCATTTGCCAGAATGACACTCACACTGCACAAGAGCCAAGTTCACTGTTCCGGTATCATGCAGTGATGAGCTTGCATTTCACTCATGTCCGCTCCTTTGCCTGCAGAGTCAGGTTGCCGAAACTTGCGATCGAATCGTTCTGCTGTTGGGCTTTAATGCGTAACCATTACATGTCAGCAAATCTTGAAAGGTTCGCTTCAACTTACAGCAGTAGGTGTTTTTCCGCATGTGAATGTTAAACTCAGACATCTTGGCAGGTAACACAGCGAGACAGTGACTGCTGATAGCGGCAAGCCAAGCAGTAGTATACTGTGTGAAAAGAAGCGTTAGTGAATTTGTACCAATGCTTCCAAAAGTCTGAAAATCCATTTTCAGTGTGAGCAGTGGTGCAACTAGAGGTTTGAGCCAGGGAGGGAAAACTTAGCTGACAGGGGCACACTTGCCATTGCAGGGGCCCAATAACCAATATTCTGAGAAAAAGCTTCATAAATGATGGCCAATCCGGATGTGGATGGCCGCACTAAAACCTTAATCACCGGAAAATACTCCAAAAGCGCAAACAAACAAACAACCTAATGAAAAGCAAAAGTATACTAATATTGAAGTATAAGCTAAGTGGGGGCCAGGTTTTAACATTCAACTTGCCAGGGGGAAGATTCGCCCCTCTGCCCCACAGTCAGTTACACCACTGATTGTGAGACTGTGAGTGTGACCAATGTGCCTGAGTGACTAGTTTCCTGCTCAGGAATCCTGGGTGGTCCACTACACAGGGCTTGTTTTTTTGTTGATTTCATATACTTACTAAAATGTTAGAAGCCTGTGTTTCCATGACTTTTCCTGATTTTCAGAGACAAAGGGAATGGTGTCAGAGTTATTTTACAAATCTATCCCTGAAAGCTTACGAATAGAAAATTGAGGCACTCGGGCTACATGACCTGTAGCGAATTTTGTGCGCCCTACTACCTTAACATTTCAATGTGATTCTTAGTGCAAAACGTTTTTGGCCAAATATGACATCGGAAACCTTATATGTGAAGAGTATTTTATTCCTACACCATGTCTTGTTCTGAAGAAAAAACGATTCTACAACCTGCATGAGGTTTTCTACGCACAAACAAAAATTCCCATCTAATTAAGCACGTGTTTGGAGCGACAGTGCATAAAATTTGTATGCTACAGGGTCGGATCCAGCCAGTGACGTTTGGGGGAGAGATTTCAATAATATTTGGTAGTCGTCTCATTACTGGTTCACTACTGGAAGAGGGATGAAGCATGCAAGTATGCTGTTTTTTTCATTACGCGTTTACTACTGCAAGAGGGATGAAGTATGCCGTTTTTTTCTGAAAAACGAATGCTGTTTTCTGAATTGTAAAAACGATGGTGAATAAAGTTACTTTCGTAGGTTTTAGGGGGATCCATCGCCCCCCTGGATCCGTCCCTGGTATGCTATGTATGTTTCGCTGCGCATTTTTTTATGTTTCGCTGCGATTTTGTTGTGAAACCTAAACTGGGCCGCATGCGGCCCGCGGGTTGAACATAGCTGATCCAGCCTATCCATCAACGGGTCCGCATAGAAACACCTGGTTTTTAAAATGGGGTCACAGAACAAAAATGTTTTTGAGAAGCCCAGGCACAGGGGATTAAAACACTATATTTTGTATTTCTTGGAAAAAGACAACTTCAAAGCGGCATAAATAAGCTCTGTGTCCACTGAATGAATTGCGCTTGTTTCTTTCATTAAATATGCGGCTACATTACTATAAAAAAGGAGTTTACGTATAGGTAATCAGATCGACAGCTAGACGATACTTTCGAGAGCGGCAACACGATCCCGCACGAACATGTATAGGCTACATCCAAAAAACAAACCTTCAAAAAACGCTAGAAATCACGGAAATTTAACGAAGAGAACTTCTGAACTACGCGAAAGAGCTATAAATTTCAAGAAAAGGTCGCATGGCCATTTGTCCTTTAGAAGAATAGGAAAGGCTTTAATTTCTATTTACATCTACTGCAGCGTTTTTTTAAGGAAATGTTAGGTACCCAGTATGGACCTGTACGGACCCGATTTCTCTGATTCTAGGGACCCGATGACAATTTTCGCTGATTCTAGGGACCCGATTTAAAATTCTAGGGACCCGAATCGGGTCCCTAAAACGCCTTAAAAAATCCTGATCTGCTGTTATGTAGAACCAAAGTCGCCAGAACAAAAGATAGATTGAGGTGGGCACTACACATAGGAGGGGTATTCTTTCACGCTTTTCAGACAAACAGCCAAATAGGTTTCATATGCTTGGGACCCCCAAAACTAAGATGGCCTAGGGCCCCGCGCTCCCTGAATCCGTCCCTGTGTGCAAGAGCAGTGCTGATGTGCACTAAACATTTAGCAAAAGACACCATATCCGGATAAACTAAAGCACTAAAGTAGGGTTCTCAGCCTTTCTAAGCATGTAGCCCAACTAATAAACAGAAAATCTTGGTCTAACGACTGCAGTGCCGTACGCAGAAATTTTTTATGGGGGGTGGTTTCATCCAGTGGCATATGGTGGACATTTGTATTTGGTGTGCGCTGTTTGTGACGTCACAATTTGACGTCATAGTTATGTTTCCAAAGCAACGTTTTGGCGAAGTTTCTTGACATAATATGCATATTTTTCTACATCCACTCCCTTTATTTCATTGCACTGAATATAAACTTTTAGCGCTCCAAGTTAGGCTATCGGAGTACAATACACTCAACGCTACGACGAAGCAGTTCATAACGGCAAAAATATCAGGCTACGCGTTAAAACAGTGGGTAAAACACACTCATCAGTGCGTCAGAGCAATTTACAGCTGCAGAAGGAGGCGGCGCTAATGTCTTATCGAATGCGAGCAGTCGAGCATAGAAAAAGTGCGGCTGGACTGGCTGGCGCATATCCCCGTTTGAAAGATCGAATCTTGCTCGTTGCTACACTACACAAGAATTGAGAATGCGAATAAAGTGCACAAGAAAACTTTCGATTTTTTATTATCGATAGAAGTCCAGCAAAAATTTAGCTTTCGTTTTTCCCTGCTGAGACATTATTAAATGCCTGAATGCTTCTGTGATAACAGCTGCTGTTTTTGAGCTCGTGCAACAGTTCTACCCTGCTACAAAAATTGGTAATGTAGCCAATGGGTCATCGCTTGCGCTGATCACCCTTAGCAGACAAAATAAATGTAATTGTTTCGGATAAAGTGAACTATCGCGGAACACAATCTTATACATGCGTAGTGGACGAAAGGTCTGCAAAAACTGGTGAGATGGTTTCTGGACGCAGACCACAACCCAGATTTCCACCGAAACCTAATTATTACTAATTGGCCCATTTACAATGTTCCTTGAAGTTTGCATGCAAATTAATTCCGTGGTATTTGCATTCAGTCGACAAATAACAAGCAAAGGTATGCAAAAACCATTAATCTCTTTTGTGCAGGTAATAAGTTTTTGTAAAATGTCAAGCTCAAGAGGGTTTATTGCCAAACCCCCGCCTTGCGTACGCCCTTGCCCACAAAAACCTAATTATTACATTTTGGCCCATTTACAATGTTCCTTGAAATTTGCATGAAAATGTATTCTGTGGTATTTGGTTTAAGTCGACAAATTAACAAGCAAAAAGTATGCGAAAACAATTAACCACCTTTGCGCAGGAAATAAAGCTTTTGTAAAATGTCAAGCTCAAGGGGGGGTTAACCCCAACCTCCCTTGCGTACGCCCTTGAACGACTGTACAACTTCTCCAATGCGATAACTTTGCACCATGGGCGCAACGAGGAGGATAAGGGGGAACAATACCCCAGGCACCGAATCACTGGACGCCGCCGAGAAGTCCCAACAATGTCGCAAGTACTTTCTTCAACACCGTACATTTCCTCCGAAAGACCTTAGGTTCGAACATGGGGGCGGCAAAGTTATTTCTTTGCCCGGACGCCATCCAACCTTGGTACGCCCCTGCTTTGTACATGCACAGAGCAGAAATAAAAACAACTTTTAATAACACAACCTTCTCTACAATCAATGCAAAGGCTGAGCTTGTTTGTTGTTAGAAAGCATAGATGTTCGAGGCTAATGCACAGATCAAGTTATCTTCCACAGCCTGCTTCTAGATTTCGTTTTCATGGCAGCAAGAGCGGCATGTCTGCCTCAACATGTCTTCAGTAACTGCATATTGACACTGTGCACAACGAGGTAGGTTCCGTGGAAATTTCCATGTAGCAATATTTTCTAACACATAATGATGAAAGAGAGCGTATTAAAACGTTTGTTGCTCTTTTGAGCTACCTACCTTTTCGATCAAAGGGTTCAACTTACAAAACGTGCTCAATTTCAGTAACACCAGGCCGGGACCCGTCAAAAATTCTTCCGTGACCCCAGGGGCGTAACGAGGTTAGATGGCGCCCGGGGAAAAAAGCAAGCTTGGCGCCCCTATGTTCGAGACTAAAGCCTTTCGGAAGCAAATGTACTGTATTGAAGGAAGTACTACTTGTGACATTGTTGGAACTTTTCAGCGCCCCTCGCAGCCACGCAGTGCAGTGCTTTTGGCGCCCCCGTAGTGGCTCGGCGCCCGGGGAATTGCTCCCCGTTTCCCACGCCCCAGCGTGACCCACAGGTTGAGAAACCCTGCCCTGCACTAAACCTTCAAATACACAATTTCGTGCAGCCTAACCTTTTCAGCCCGGCAAAAAAAAACAACATCAGGCAGCGGTAATGTCTTATGCTACCTAAGCCTTGCTGATGGCAAGCAGCCTGCGAAATTTGCATCTAATTGTTTGCTTTTCATCTGGATCGTCATAAGCACTGCTAACACGTTTTCTCTAATTATTAAAAATAAGATTTCCTTTGCACTCAAATGTACGCAAAAAATTACTTTTCAAAAGTATTGCACTTCATCGCTAACTAAAAGACGTCTGTAATTACATCTGTTTCAGTCGAAGTTGTTTTCAGACTCTTGCAAAGTCTGTCATCAAGGCGAAAATGCTGTGTGTGACACCAACCTCTCGACACATTAAGAGCTACTCAGGCATAAACATCACTTTCTGCACGCTTCGTCAGACAATCAAGTGAAATTTTGCTAAATTTGAAACAACAACCACAGGAAACTCTGAAGACACCGAGCCTGTGCTACGAATCTTGCATCAAATATTCGCCTGGTAGCTCACGTAGCTCAGTCGTTTGCCCAGTTACACGGTCGGTACAAATTCCACGGCAATGCACTCCCGCGTGGTTACGCCACACAACAACTGAACGCGTCTGATAATCTTCCAAAATCGCGTACCAACCAATGCAGTGCCTCCGGCGGTGCTTTCTTTGCCACTTCTATGACGTGACTAAGACTGAAAAATCGTGTGGTGTTTGGCATTGTTAGGAGACACGAGTGTCACGTGGTTGCTATGCCTGGTGCTGCATGTTGCTCCAGTGATGGCCTTTGCTCGAATAAGCCAATCGCGCTTTCAGAAATCTTTTGTCAATACATATCAGAGCAAGTTCATAACATCAGCAACAAAAACACTTACTTCAATGACTGCAGAACTGACTGTTAATAGCACCTGGGATCAGGGTCGGCGTTAGCAAGCGCGGGGCCCTATTTGAAACATTTTTGCGGGGTCCCCACTCAGTGGTGCGTAGTAATTTTTGAGGAGGTGCATGGCGTAATGATAGAAATCGGTGATGTTACAAAGCGAGGCCCGAAAGGTTAACGCCAAGACCTCTCCAGCAGAGACTTCAATGGACAGCGCCGTTAAACCCAATAAATCAAATAATTACAATCCTCATCAATGCCTCCTCTCTGGTCAGGCACCTCCCTGATCAGTAGGGAGTTACGAGTGTAGTACCTCCAGAGAGGAGAGGTATTGAAAGCTGTGCTAGTGGATATCCAGAGCTGAAAAGTTTGCAGTAGTAACAAAAGATATCGAGAGCGGAAAATTTGCAGTAGTAACAAAAGAGGTCAGTGGGGCGGCAATACTGCAGTGGTAAAGTGTCCGCCTCTCAATTGAAAGATTGGGTGCTCGATCCACGACCACTGAATGAATTGCCGCAGCGCTCCTTGGGCAAGAGCGTTCACCTCAACTACCCCAGCAAGAAGCACAATTCAGGCTTCGGCCTGCCGCCAATAGCTGTCATCAAAATTGTAAAAAAATAGCTGAACTGTTAGTAATTTTCTGTTGCTCTTTAGGGAACCGTTATTTTTTGCACACCTGAAATAGTCATTCATAATTAAGACTAAGTTTATTTCAAACGTTTTCGCCAATCTCAGGTTGCCTATTAAATCTTTACGAGAGGGACAATGAACAACGCTATTAAGAGTCTGACTAAGCAGCACACATTTGCAATTACGAATTAAAAGTTACCTTCAGAAAAAAAGTAGTAGTAAATATTGAAATATCAACATTCAACAACTATCGAACCGTAATTTGCAGCAACTATTGAAACATGACCTGCCAAATACGAAACGCTTTTATGAATGAAACAGAAAACAGCTCAAAAACTTGAGCTCTTTCTGCCTTAGCTAGGTGCTAGTGAAAAAAACGTGGCTACTCACTCTGAAAGCAATGACCATTATACTATAGAACTTTGATGAGGGCGTTAAAAACAGCGGAGTTCACTTGGATTTTAGTTGGCAACGGATCCCATGTGGGCACCTCCAGAGTTTTCTTACGCTTTGACCTTGCTCACTGCAAAGACTTTTTCAGAGACCGCAACTATATCGTCTGAATACCGAGATGTTTGCAAATCAAGGTTTTGGTGTACTTTGATGGTGGTATTAAAGTGAGTTTATACCGTATTTTCAGAAACCTTTGGAAAAATTTGATGATCGTTTTGGTCTCTCAAAATAACATTAAAAACACTGGGCCCTGCGCCGGCACTATACACAAGCAGCTTGGATAGAAAGTGTAAGTTTACGTTGGTTAGTACGCGGAGCGCGGGGCCCCCTTAGACGCGGAGCCCAGTTAGAAGAAATCGGTCAAATCGGCTTAAAACCGGCCCTGCCTGCGATCAAAGTTATTCTCTTCGGTCATTCTTCGGTGCCAAAGCCTTAACTGGTTGTTAAGACAAATCACATTGCGGTCTTCACTTAGTGGATTTTCGAGTCCTAACAGATGTGGCAGTTGGATTGGCATTACTTGGAAAACCTTTAATATGGGATTTGTCAAAAGGATCGTCACAAAATTGGGATAATAGAAATCAACCACGGAACAAATATGCAACTCTGTGAAGCTAGTCTGGTAAAAATATTTCATGGCTTTTTGTCACCATGCTAGGGGGAATAAATGGGTTTACTTGATGACTAGGGAGCATGTACACTGACAGGCTAGATCAGCAGGGTTCTTGAAGTTTGCCTCAATATCCCCAGGAGGTATTGATATTTGATTTTGGGGGTAATGAGTATTTATTTCAAAATAGGAGACGTATTGTACAGTGAAACGTCATTATAACGCCATCGTCAGGATCGAAAAAACGCCATCGCGAGCAATTATACAGTCGCATCGCCAAGGGGGCTTTGGTGGACTTAGCCCTCCCCAAACAAACTCGAAGCCAGCCCAAATTGAAACAAGAAACACTATAAATCAGTGTAGTTTTCTTCAATTTTTAGTATGTCAAGCCCCCCACGCACAAATGCAAAGCCCCCCATTGAAAACTTTCTGGCGACGTTTCTGATCGCAAAAAGGAAATACCTCGTAATTTCGTACGGTGGAATCACAAATGAGATCAATATGTCCAGATCGGGCCCAGTTTTTTTCGATTTAATTTTAAAATTATTATACAGTAGTTATCTGCCCAGGCCCGTAGCCAGGTTTTAAGATATGGGGCACAAAATGCACGTTTGGGGGAAAGATATTTGTTCTTGTTAAATATTTGAAAGTAATTTTATGGACAAAACAAAGTTTGGTGGGCACAAAAAATTTGGGGGACATTTTCCCCAAATACCCGCCCCGTGGCTAAAGGCTTGTAACTATCTATCGAAAGGAATCCTTTCCCAGCAAAAAATCAGGCGCTAAGGTCTTATAGAGTATATATTTCATGTACTAGGTAGGCATCATCAGCTCTTATTCAAATAGAGTCATTTTTATAGTTAACGTATAGGTATAATGTAGGCCTATTTATAGTTACCGTATAGTGTCAGTTCTTCCAGTATCTGATTTTTGTACGCGATCTCTCCGAGAGATCACTGCCATGGAGAATAAATCAAAGTCCATAGCAGATTAGTCTGCCAAAACGAACCGTTGAGTGTCGGGAAATTCACTAATATTCAGATTTACGCTGATTGGGATTAGGGTTATTGAGGCTTTCAAATGTTAAGGACAGATGGCGAGGGAAGGGGTGGGAAATTAATTTGGCCCGGGGGCCAAATTGCGAAGGCCGCGTTTTGCGGAGGGCCGTACCTTCTATTTTTAATGCAGTGTTTCTCAACCTCTGTCGGTTCGTGACCCGTTTGTTATTTTTGCACACCTGGTGACCCCTTCCAACTCTTTTTTTCAGTTCTTATGATTGTAACCATCATGATTGCAACATAATGCATTTCTAGGAAAATGCAACCAACTACCACAACATTTTTGCAACACAAATGCATTTCATAAACGCTTAATTTCAAACGGCAATTGAATTTCGCAAATATTTTTAATGCGACAGTAGACTTTGCAACCGTATGGCCAACTTCGAAATTCGTAGTTGAGCACCTGACGGTGCTAATCTTATTTCATGTTCGACTTTACTTTGATTTCGTGTCTCCGGTTTGATGTGAGCTAGAGCTGAAAAAACTCTCTCGCAGAGATATTGTGGCAACGGAACCAAAATTCGGAAAGCCAGTTCAGACAGTTGTGGGTATGATTTACGCACAGCCAGGCCCGTAGCCAGGGGGTGCATTCGGGGGAAGTTCCCTCCCAAATTCTTTGTGTCCCCCACACTTTGTTGTGCCCAGAAAAATTCGTTTTGAGCATATAATAAACACAAAAATATTTCCCCGCTAAAAATGTATTTTGCCCCTCCAAACCGTAAAACCTGGCTACGGGCCTGCGCACAGTTCACCAGAACAGAGAAAGTGGCAGTTCATGAAAAATATGACGTGCTGATGAATCATTCTTAAGATTACAAAAGTGGTCCCGTACTTCATCAAGAATATTGGCTATATCCAGAGAGGTAGAGAACGGACTTCGTACAAATGCATCTTCTTCCTCCTTGAGCTCTAGGAAATATCACTGGAATTTAATTTCAAGCGATGGAACGTGGTACAGATGTCTTCAAATTACCAGCAGGTTCTTCAGTTTTTAACAACACTTGGCAGTTAATAAAGCTTATCAACGTTTCCTTGCATTACTTTACGACGCCAGTTTTGCAACTTCGAATAAAATGCTGGCAAATTCGTCACGAAGCTGGCTGATGTTTGTACTGTATAACCTTTCCTTGTAGCTTCAGACTGAAGTTACTCAATTTTTTAAAAAATTCAGCCAAATAAGCAAGACTTTCAACCAAATCTTGTCACTAATGTAAGACAAGGAGTCGTTTGCTTTCAGTTCTGAGAATAACTTTGTTTCATCCTTCATCACAAAAACGCGCTTTAGAACGTTTCCTTTCTAGAGCAGGTGCTAAGGTTTTCAGATTTGATGTAATTGAAAGCCGTAACGTGATCCAATCATTGCAGGGGTTCTATCAGCACAAACCCCACAAACATATTTCCACTATAACTGTGTGGAATCAAAAATTTTTTTACTTCTCCAGAACATAGGCAGGGACGGGGCCCTAGGCCATGTTAGTTTTTGGAGCCCCACGCAAGTGTGACCCATTTGGCCGTTTGTGTGAAAAGTGTGAAAGTATGCCCCTCTTGTGTGTAGTGCCCCTTTCCTACATTCGTCTAAAGAATAAATGGCATTGGGATCTTTTCTTGGAATTTATAGCTCTTTCGTGTAGTTCAGAAGTTCTCTTCGTTAAATTTCCGCGATTTCTCGCGTTTTTAGTAGGTTTCTTTTTCGGATATACAGATTTTCATGCGGGACCGTGTTGCCTCCCTCGAAAATATCGTCTAGCTGTCGATCTGATTACCTGTACATAAACTCCTTTTGGTAGTAACAGTACTCCCTATTTTTTTAACCAAACAAGCACAATCCATTCAGTGGGCACAGGGCTTATTCATGCCGTTTTGAAATTATCATTTTCCAAGCAATATAAGATATAGTGTTTTCATCCTCTATACCATAGGCCCATAGGCGTACGAGGCGGGGGGCCTGCCGCCCCACGGCTTGACAAATTTCAGGCAAATTCTGTTTTCAGGGCAAGCGCAAGTTGCACAAAATCCTGAATGATAAAAAATATTTCAAAACAGTGAAAAATTTCAGTGCAACTCAATTTCAACTGATGCCTGTCTTCGTGGTGGAAACTTCCGCCAAGATAAGTCTCTGACGTTTCAAACTCGCTTCATGGGGCTGGAAGAGTTCAAACTTTTTGTGGCGTGATTGGGATGCTTTGTCTCTAAACGCCGTATCAACATCGAAGGCTTCATATACCTAGCACTAAGAGCAGGGCCGGATTAAATGAGCGCGAGGCCCCGGGCAAAGTCATGACCGCGAGGCCCCCCCCTAAACGCTTAGGGGAACTGAGTAGCGTTTCACATACCCTCGTTTCAACTGAGCAAAAACACCGCTCAAAAACGTCCAAACTGATAGGATTTGGCAGCCTACACTTCAGAGACAATTGGGGGTGATCATGTACGGCGGCTCGTATGTGGTCAACAAACTTCATTTTTTCAAACATGCAATGATGAGATTGCAGTTCGTTAAAGTCCTCTCCTTTGACTGCAGAGGAAGGTTGCGAAACTAGCTAGCGGATTGTTCTACTGTGGGTGCTTCTTGCGTAAGAATAACACGGTAATATACCTTAAACGTTCACTTCAAGTCACGGCAGTGGGCGTTTTTCCGCATGTGACCATGTAGGGTTCCCACTGCGGGGTTTTTCCACCCAGATCTGCTTTTTTACTCGACATGGATGGCTATAGGATTAATTATGAAAAATCGCGTCAAATCTATTTTTTGAAGTGATAAATTCATCAGCAACTTCATGTGTTCATTAATATAAGGACAACTTTATATTACAGTGCTTGCATGCGCACATCGGTGAGAAAGCACGCATAACGGATGAAGCCGAACGTGTTCAGTCGATTTCATTTTATAGTAATCACTAGTTTCATATCCTCATATAAGATCATTGTCGGGGTTATATAGCCTATATATAATTTTATTGTCTGTAATGCCAATTGAAGTAACTGGTGAAACAAGGGTTAGGACTGATTGTTTAAATTTCCATGTTTCTCTATGCATACAAATTAAAAAACAAATTTCAATTAGGGGAAGAAAGCATTAGGAATATATTTTTGTGGGATTTTAAATCACGCTGCTGTTCAAGATTCCACAAAATTTCCTAGTTTAATGACAAAATGTACTCCTACAATTAGTGAGAGATATCATCAACGGAGAATGTTACCAGCAGGCCCGTAACCAGCTTGGGACACCAGGAGGGGCGAAGAGTTTTCCGAGAGGGGCCCAAAATTTTGAACTATGTCCAATAGTTTTAAATAATGTCCAACACAATTTTCCAGGGGGGGCGAAAAACTTTCTAGTGGGGGCTTTGCCCTCCTGCGCCCCCGCGGTTACGGGCCTGGTTATCAGCGTCATGAAAAACGTCTTGAGCAACAAAAACGTCTTCCAAATGTTTATGTTTTCGTTGCAGAAGAACATTTAAAGGAGGGGCTATAATTAAATCAGCATTCGATTATATCGTTTCAAATCAAATAAGCACACTCATATTTTTGTTGGCAACAGAAATCCAAACATGAAATGGGGGCACAGATTTTAAAGGGGAGGCAGGGCATCACTGGCTCCCCGCTGCCGCTGTCGACGGCCCTGTTTTTATTGTACGATAATACAGGCTTATTTTGGTGTGCAATCTTGGTTTATTTGAAACCGTTGAATGGGAGCCCTGCAAGTGACTGTTGAACACAAACATCGTGGCAGGTAATGCAGCGAGACAGTGACACTGCTGATAGGGGTAAGCCACGTATAGTTATATACTGTGTGAAAAGAAGCATAAGTAAATCTGTAGTAATTCTTCCACAAGTTTGAAAAATCCATTGTTAGTGTGAGACTGTGGTCATCGTGCCCGAGTGAATAGCTTAATCAAACGAGGGTTAAGCAGGCTTCTTTTCACGTAGCGCAAAAATACGTAGCTTATTGTTAGAATACGTCTATTCAGACTTGTGGGAACACGTCTTTATCGTTAAGGTTTAATTCTGACTTCTTCGTGAGCACTAAGGACAAAGTTATGTTTGCTGCTGCGTGTTTTCGTAATTCATCTGCTCAGTTTTTAAAGCCTGCGTGATGTTCTAACTTCAGTAAGTTGTCCGATAGTCTTGTCAACATATACTTCTACACTTCTCATTGCTTGAAACAGTTTTGTGAGAGTGTCTTTTCACCGCTCATGTTGTTCTGGACCTTGATTATTCGTAAATTATGACTTATTTGAAGAAAGTGCCCGAAAAATGGATATTAGGTAGTTTATGAAAAGAAAAGGATTTCTGCTAGCCGACGTGTAAAAAATGTTTCAGACAAACGATTGAGAATTGAGGTTCAACCAGCACAAACTAATGCGGTAGAAAGGGTTAAGTGTTTTGTGAACGTCCATTTGCATGGTATTGCCAGCAACCTGTAAAGGATAAACAAATTTTGGTCGTTGTCCTCCAAGGAAAAATTTCTGCGGACGTCCACGGGATGCACTGAGTTCGATCTAGTTCTTGGGTCATAAAGCGTGGTGGTGTGTGGTTAATTCTTTTAAGTCACTCAAAAACGATAAATGCCAAAATTATCAGTTTCGCTGACCTATATACCAAACGCAGTAATCAAAAAGCTCTACAATTTTGATGCGTGGTGAACAGCCTAAAATATGAAAAACCAGTAAAGGAGTGTTTTGGTATCCAAGCGCGAGGCCCCCAAAACCGCGAGGTCCCGGGCATTTGCCCGGTTTGCCCAATGGTTAATCCGGCCCTGACGGAGAGCCATTATACAACTGCAATACGTTTCTTTCTGAATCTTGACTGCAACTTCACAACAATAAACTGTTGGCAGGCTGTCTTAGACCAGGATCGTATCCAGCCAGTAAGGTTAGGAGGCGGGGCGATTTCACTAATATTTGGTAATCATATCTGATAATGGCTTCGCTACAGTAAGGCGATCGCCCGATCGCCCCCTTCTGGATCCGCCCCTGTCTTAGTCAACAACATAAAAACTGGAATAAATTCTTTGTGACGTGTTGGAAGGCTTTGGCTCTAAATGCTGTATGAATTTGGAAGGTTTCGTGTCCACAGTAACAATAGACTTGAAAGGATCAAAATACTGTTGCAGTTAGAATATCTTTCTGCCCGACTGCTGGCTACAACTTCATAGTAATAAACTGCTGGTATCAAAGACTACAACTGTTTTAGAACAAGAACGGCTAAGTGTGTCGCTTGACGCAAGCGATGTACCGCTGGTGGTTCAGTTTCCCTCGGATTTCGACAATAGACGTGCAAGATTGTTTGATGATAAAACTAAAAGATTGGACTGTGCAGCGGTGGTCTGACGACGGAAAGATACATATCCTCTTCAGGTTGCGACTTCGGATGCATACACTACCAATCATATTTTGCAACTTATTATGATATTTGGATTGGCAACTCCGACGCTTTACATTTCACTGGTAAATTACGGTGTACGCAACAAACAAGCTGCTCCGAGAAGCAAATTCATCGCGATTGCCAGATGTTTGCGATTTGTGTTAAGACAAAAACGACAAGTCAAACATATTGCTACATTGAAATCTTTGCGCACCCTGAAAAACTTCTTGACCGCAGGTTGAGAAATGCTGTTCTAGCAGAAATAAAAGCAAGTCTCGGTTCAAGTTAGCCTGAACACTAGCATTTACTACGGTAAGTTCGTGGAAATTTCAGACTTGATAGTTTTTCCTGACTGATTCCACGGGCCACTGAAAACGCTGTGGCGGGCCACATGTGGCCCGCGGGCCTCTAATTGCCCACCCCTTGGCTAGGGTATAGCTCAGCGGTTCCCAAACTCTTTTGGAACGCGACCCAAATCTGAATTTGGAGAACACTCGAGACCCAAACCTCAAACAGCGTATGATAATGATTGTATGGAAGATCTTTTGGCATGAAGCTCTTAAGTTCGTTTTCATTCTCAGCAATCTAAATGTATAAAACAAAATAAAAATAGTAAACGTAGAAAATTTTCTTCAAAATAATACCGTAGCCTACTCAACTAATCTCGACTTGCGAAGTTACAAACCACAATATCTTTCACCACGCAGATGTTAAAATTCCCAGATGAGAAGTGTATGATGCGATAATTCAGTCTATAATGAAAGAGATTGAAAGAAGTTCTAAAGAGGAAAAAAAGAACTTTGAAAATGTACAAACCAGGTTTGGATCGGTTCGGCGCAAGTCATTTTTGATCCTTCGCTGCTCTTGCATACGTTGGGAATGTAGCAGTCACGCTAGCGCGACCGCTACATGTGAGCAGAGTCGGCCAAAGCAAGGAGAAGTGAAAGACAAAGCAAGCGACACTTATAAGTGACTTCCGGAGTTAACATCGATGATGTCACAATCCATACTTCCCAAGGCTCGAGGATCAATCCCACACTGAAGCGGGACTCAACAACCGGGAAATTCCGCTTCAATGGCTCCCGATAACAGACACCTCCTTGAGGAGCTGGGATGGACAACGTGCGTCGCATGGAAAAAGCAACAAGAAGAGAAGAGATAAGGAAGACAAAGGCTCAACGTACCGAAGCCCAATCAAGCATGACACGCACGTCATCGGACCTGGACTCTTGATATCAATTGGCAAGATAGTTCAAAGAGAAGAGAGTGGGCAATCCAAAGACTTCGAGGAAGGAAAGTGATGTAGCAATAGTGCTAGCGTGACCGCTACATGTGAGCAAAGCCGGCCAAAGCAAAGAGAAGGGAAATACCAAGCAAGCGACACTTACAAGTGACTTCCATGAACATGGAAATAAGAGCTCTCTTTGGCCGGTTCGTCTGGCGTGGAGTTAACATCGATGACGTCAGAATCCATCCTTCCCGAGGTTCGAGGATCAATCCCACACTGAAGAGATTGATCATCGAACCGGCCAAAGAGAACAACCGGGTAGTTCCGCTTCAGGAACCACTGGTCTAAACTGGCAACCTGCAGTTCTTTCAAACATCTCATGCGAATTTCGACAAAAAAAACAGCTGCTCCAGGCTATAGCAAAATATGAACAACATTTCTGATGTTAGGCCATTCCAGACAAATGTCCTAAAATTAAAAATTCCCAGTTTGTCCCTCTACACATTTTCCCAAACAGAGTCAAAATGTTGTGCAGAGCTTTGCATTAAGAATTTCAGCTGAAAATTCAGATTAGTTTTGGGATTGTGATGCTTAAAACAAAACTTTTACTTACTTCTCAGCTTCCTTGTTCTTAGCAACATTTTCAAGGAAGCATATTTCCTATATGAAAGGTGATCCTTTTAAGTCCCGGGTGCATCACTTTTTTGCGTCACTTCACACCAACATAACTCGCGAGTCGATTGAACTAGAGAGCTGTATAGATTACCTTGGTTAAAATGCGTAAACCTACCCCAATTATGGCTTCACCAACAAAAAACTCAAATCCAAAACTTTCAAATTTTTTAAAATCTGAACTACTAAGGTTGGACTTGGACTAAGTTTTTATTCAGTACTGGATCTGGATCGCAAAATGTGACAGTCCGCTCATCTCTGAAGGCTGCAACACATGGTCATACACTTTCGTCAAAAGAGATTTGTAATGAATATGCAGCTCAGAGAATATTTTGCAAGAGCCAAGCCCTTTCCGACTGAAAAAAGGCTGGTTTTAAAGACTCTGACTACTGTTTTTTGAATTTCAAAAAAGCCAGGTGGGTAAAAAAAACTGAATTTCAAAATCTCGCTTTTAAAAACCCAAATTAGCAATTCTGTTCTTTCATTTAATTCAAAACATGGTTCACTGATTTGCGTGGAAACAAGTGAAAAGGAACGTTAGGAGAAAGGCAAATTGGAGAGAACAACAGCAAAATAATTTCGTTGTTAGATTTTGAAACTTTGCAAAAACCAAAAATCTGTGCCTAATTGGCGAGCAGATCGCAGCGGCCCATAACGGCCAGGAATGATGTCGTTTCTAAAAAATTGTTAGCGAATTATTCCAAAACCTTTACGGGATGGATTGAAAACTGGACTGTCAGCGCCCCATGCCACCTCTAAGTCTAAGAACAAATCTTCTTTTGATATTGTGTGGACGACTGCGAAAAAGGGGCCCCTGGTAGAACATATCTACTGCTATGAGTTCCCAAGTGTTTTGTTGTGTTCAGACATCATTGAACACTGGCAAGCCTTTGCAAACACACAGAGCTCGCCAAAGATATCCCGCCAAATTTGCCGGAAAACTAACACTAAAGCTTACCACTATTCGAAACTTTAACACTAAAATTAGTCTTCCCCATCCCCTATCCATAACACCTAATGCGACAGAGGGAAGTGTATAACACCATGGCCCGCATATCCTCTTCCTAGGTATGACGACGTCATCAGAGGGCCCCCTTTTCAGCCTTGCTTCGGGCCTCCCCAATCCTAAGTCTGTTGGCCTACTGAATGAGATGTTTGGAGATTTTGTAAAAATGACTCTGACTCGAGTCTGGAGTCATTGATTGCAACTCGATTCGAATCGGGTAAAAACGTGAATAGAGTCGAGTTTTCACAGCAGCACGTTTTCTCAAGGCGACATGATTTGAGTCACTTTTGGGATTAAGAACCAGATATTTCAGGAAAAACCTGAAGTCGGCTCAATTCCTATTAAATGATTTGATTCTTGCAATGACAGTTTTTGCAAGTATGAAACTCACACCGCACAAGAGTCAGGTTCACAGCTATAGTGTCCTGCAGTGATGAGCTTGCAGTTCACTTATGTCTCCTCCTTCGCCTGCAAAGGTGGGCCCTTTGCCTGCAGAGGAAGTCGCGAGCGGATTGTTCTACTGTTGGTCTTTATTGCGTAACATTAACATGGCAACAAATCTGCAAAGATTCACTTTATATTACGATGGCAGCCGCTTTATTGCATGAGACTGTTGAACGCAGACATTTTGGCAGGTAGTACTGCGAGAAGTGACATGCTTATAGCGGTAGGCAACGTACATTTATACTTTGTGAAAAGAAGCATGAGTGAGTCCGTAGCAATGCTTCCACAAGTTTGAAAAATCCATTATTAGTGCGAGTGTGACCAATGTGCCTGAGTGTCAAACTACACTCATGCAGGCTTCTTTTCACGCAGTATAAAATTACGTGGTTTGTTACAGTAGAATACATCTATGCAGGCTTGTGGGAATACGTCTTAATTGCTAAGGTTTAGTTCTGACATCTGCGTGAATACTGAGTGCAAAGCTACATTTGCTGTGACGAGTTTTCACAATTCATCTGGTCAATTTTGCAAAACCTGCGTGGTGTTCTAATTGTAGTAAGTTAGTCGGTAGTCGTGTTCACATACAAGTCTACTTAATTGTCCGGTTTGTGTAGCAATGTTTTATTGATCGCTTTGGACGAGATCCCAGACGTTTGCAGCACTTGTTTCTAAATGATGCTGACAAGTCTTGCTAGCTGATCCCGCAATCAGGGGGAGAGCAACCGGGCAATTCCCCCGATTTTTTTCAATACATGTTCAGTTGTTGTTTCAGTTGAATATATCAGCTGGGTGCGTTACTGCTCGCTAAGTAAAATAAAGTCATGATTTGTAATTTCGTTGAAATGGCAATTCAGTGCTTCTTTCTTTACACATCATTGCAATGCTTACTTGAAAAGAAATGCCCTGCGTTGAAAATCTGTAGATAGCGTACTGTGTAAATTGTCGTAATACTAATATA
>Ga0210059_1001451_pt1 | contig 35683 bp, 19 predicted proteins | sample Ectturendosymbi2_FD_188042 | JGI IMG/M metagenome (GOLD analysis project Ga0210059, IMG submission 188042) | Ecteinascidia turbinata endosymbiont from Florida, USA - Sample 2 (SPAdes) (version 2) | ecosystem: Host-associated > Tunicates > Ascidians > Unclassified | place: Key West, Florida... | reverse complement strand
GTGGTTTCCGTAATAAACACCGACTTGACCTTTCAGAGGAACTGGCGGCTTCAAATGTAAGTAACAAACAACGTGGATTTTTGCATCAGCGGTCATGCCAAATGCAAAACTGGCTCAACTTTGAGTGTGACCCGCGAAAAAATGGAACTCAAAATCCACATTAAGGCTACGTATGACGAAAAATTCTCCAATGTAAAGCATTTTGTTGTATTTTCTCAGTTATGCTACATTTGTTCAATTCAAAAAACTTGTGGAAAACATTGGTAGCACGTTGCTAAATTCAAACCAGAAACTTCATCATAAGAAGTCATTGCAGTTCCAGCCAACATTTTTCTTTGTAGACCTATAAAACATTGCTATACTATTACTTTAGTAAGTCAAAAAATTGGTTCCTAGCAGTGGCTCGTACTTTAGATTTAGCTACAGTTCAAGTCCACATTCGTTTGTTGATCATTTTAAGCAATTGGGGCTTAGTGGAAGGTGGGGTACAGTCGACGCTATTTTGCATTTTCAACCACTGCTACTTTATTTCAAGTCCAAACAAGCTCAAAATTTCTCATACAATATTGAATTGTATTTTTTCGCAGCTATATGACAATTTAACGGCCAAAGAAAACAACATTCAAAAGATTCAGAACAATTGAGAAATGACCATTTTCTTAGCAATAGCACAGCGAAAGATCTTGCGATCACCTGGCCTAACTGCACCATTCCTGCGATTCTGCTGTTTTAAATTCACTGACATTGATACCCGAAAATATCTAACATTACACTTCATAAAAAAGAAGCAATTCACAACAGAGACATAAAAAAAAAATACAGACAAAAAAAGATACTGGACGCGACAATGTTAGTGTCACTGCGAGCACAAGTTATTTACTTGATGAAAATGTGAAGGTGTCCTCACTCCTTTACTGCAACAGGTATATATGATAACAATAAATCCAACGTCACTTAAAGTTTATAGTTTATATTCAACACTAAGGTAATTTTATTGTAAGACAATTGATTTCATTGAAGTACAGATAATTTATCAATTTTACCAACGTGCATTATTACAGTAGTCTACACGTCCTCAGAGGATGCTGTTAAACATATTTCACGCAAACCACTTGTGAACAACTGAAATGAAATAGATTTTAGGTTGTTTGGGATTTGGGACCAGATTTTGGGGCCAGTAAATCTTAATTGCTTCTGGGTCTTTTCAAGATTAAATCGAGACAGAAAATAGTTTTCTGTATTACTTAATCCAGTTTCGTATTTGTGTTTTTGATCTAGCTTAGAAAAGTATTTTGTGAAAATGGGTGGGTAGTTTTCCCTTGTGATACTGAAACATGAATTTACCAATTTCTAGTTCATATATTTTTGTTATTGACAATTTTTTGGAAGGTGTGTTAGAGCTGCAGTTTGACATTGATTTAGATTCAATGATTTTTATTATCTTTTGATGCATTTGCTTTAGTGGCTTTAAGACTGTTTCACCAGCACTGCCCCAACTAATAATTCCATAATTTAGATGTGAGTTAACAAATGAGTAGTGGATACTGAAAAGATTTGGTGAGGTAGCAAACTTTTTTATATGTCGAATGATTCCCAGTGATTGTGCTAACTTTTTGCAAATACATTGAATATGTGGTACCCAAGTTAATTTCTTGTCAAATATTACACCAAGGTATTTATACGTGTCTACCTGCTCTAGGTCTTGCGCTGAAGATAGGCTTATTTTGATATGAGGATCCTCTACGTCTTTCTTGTTGTTGGGTGCAAAGATCATGTACTTGGTTTTAGTGTGATTCACACATAGTTTGTTATTGTATAGCCAGGTACTATTGCACCGACTTGTTCATTCACATTATGTAGCAAAGTTTTTAGATTTGGGCTAGACATTAGCAAAATAGTATCATCTGCAAAAAGCCTTGTGATAAAATTAGATGCTTGAGGTAAGTCATTGATATAAACCATAAATACTAAGGGGCCTAGCGTTGATCCTTGAGGTATTTCAGTTTTGATTGGATGGGCTAGACACAACGTTAGTAGATACAACGTCGTCCACAACTGTGTATTAGATCCTATTTGTAAGATAGCTTTTCATTAAATCAGATGCTTTCCCTCGAATTAAGAGTATCAAATGCTTTTTTGAGGTCTAAAAAGACTGCGCGTGTATAATTTTTGCGGTCAAGATTGTCAAATATATTGCTTGAAATGTCAGCTATTCCTAGGGAGGTTGAGTGGCCACGTCGAAAACCAAAGTGTTCTTCACATATTATATTGTTCCGAATGAAGAAACTGTTCAGCCCAGAGATTTTTTCAAAAACCTTGGCAATTGGAGAAAGAACATAAATGGGACGGAAGTTTATGGCCATGGGGTCCAGCTTTATAAAGAGGTGTTACTTTAGCTACTTTTAAGGATGAAGGAAAAGTTCTATTTTCTATGTGGGTGTTGAAAATCATGCAGAGTATAGATGAAATAAATGTCTCCTACTATTTTAATACATTTTACTGGTAATCCGTATATTCCTGCTGACTTCTTATGGTCAAGCAAATTAATGTATTAAAAGATTTCATCTGCAGTTGTTGGGAAAAAATAGAAAGATTCTGTTGGACTCAGCAGGTCCGAACAACGTTTTGGATTGGTATTGACTGGAACTGGTAGGAATTCACTAATGTTCTTGCCAATATTTGTAAAAAATTTATTGAATTCATTGCTGATGGATATTGTGCCAGTTACACACTTACCATCTGGTGTCATTAGTTTAGGTGTTACTTGTGTTTTTCTCTTCTTTCTCCTAATATTTTATTAATTATTTTCCATTGTTTGCCTATATCCTTTTTGTTTTCTTCAAGTTTCTGTTGATAAAAGGAGTTTTCTGCTGCTTTTTTGATTTTATGAGTTTATTAGCATATTGTTTGTGATGTTGCAGAGTGCAATTGGTATTTTTGTTTTTATAACAAGATCTACACATTTTGTTTTTGGTGTTATAGATTTAATAATTCCTGGTGTTAACCATAGTTTGGCTTTAAATTTCATAATTTTATGTGAGACTTGCTTCAGTGGTACATGTTTATCCAGAATATATGCAAATAGGCTGATCAATTTTTCATATCTAATTTGTGAGGTTTCATGTACTGTGTTGCTATCGCAAAGCTCATTATACAGTATTTCATACAGATCTGCACTCAAAAGGTCTTTATTAAGGTTTTGGTCGTCTCGAAAACAGTGCTTTTGTTCAACTCTAGTCATTTTTCTTCTGCATAATGCATATATTGGCAAGTGGTCAGAGATATCAAATACTAGTACGCCTGTTTCAACCTCATGCCTTAGGTCATTGGTGTAAATATGGTCCAGAAGGGTAGCAGAAGAATCTCCAATTCTAGTTGGTTTGGTGATTATAGTTTTTGCTCCTGCGCTCCACAGAAAGTTTGTATATTCATTGATTTGAGGGCTTGCTTCTGGGTTCAGCAAGTTAATGTTAACGTCTCCACATATGTGGAATGTGGCATTCCTCAAGTCATGTAATCCAGCTGATAGCTCAGATTGAATATCACTAATACTGCAAAAACCATGTCTATAGATGACACCTATTATGCTACCTTTAGGGTCATTTTGGCTGGTTAATTCTACCCATAAATTTTCGCAACCTGGTAGTTTGATGGTTAAGTCGTTTCTTGGTAGATAACATACTTCATTAAGGATGAACAAAGCTATTCCACCAGCATTAGTTTCAGATCAGCATGTAAAAAATCATAGTTTTCAAGGCCAACTTGTTGAATATTGCCATTATGCAGTTTTGTTTCACTAATTACGATTAATTCTGGTATTTTAGCACAGTTTATCAAAAGTTCCTCTATCTTATGTTGATTTTTTGGCAAAGATCTAGAATCCATGTACAGTAAAGCAATGTCGGTTGGATTTCTATTGCTAAATAATTTTTGGAAGGTTTCAGGGCTAGTGTATGTGAGGAAGGGCTAACACTCTTGTCCTCGGGATCATTTGCAAAGGTAATATCTAACATTGGTGTTGCTCTATTTATCTCTTGTATAAAATGTAAGTTATTGCCAAGTGTTTGCAAATTCATCATCAGTGATAGAATTGAGGGGAATACAGTATTAAGACATTTTATACAAAAATACTTTCCGTCAGTTTCTGAATAACTCCTAAAATCAGTGAGGTTTAATCCAGCACATCTCAAATGATACCAGAGGTCACAAAGGTCACACTGTATACAGTTTTGGTTATTCCTGCATCCTTAAGGCACATGACACATGGATGCTTAGGTGACAGGGTCATGGTGGCATGATGGTATATGACTAGCATATTCAAAACAGTGGGTTATAGTATACGTACAACAGCACATTAATTTAAGTGAGGTCTGGACACCAGCAATAATACAAAAACACACATAAACTAACTTGTTGTTGCACAGCTCACAAAGCTGTGTTGCATAACTGGTTCTAAGAGTTGATAGTCAGTAGATGTTGTTGAGGTCATCTGTCTGCTGGATAATTACTGCTTTAGTACCTTCATGAGTTTTACAGTATATTTTACCATTCTTTGCCCATATGTATTTCCAACCCATTTCCTTCCTTTTCAAATCTGTTTCATGCATCAGTGAACGAGTAGCTGGTGTTAAATTTTCATTAATAAATGTGCAATTTGCTGTTTCAAATCCAAGGTCTTTGGTAGTGAATGAGTACACTTTTTTCTTGTTCTTGTAGATTTTGTTTCTAACGTTTCTAGTTGTGAACCTGACAATGATAGGCCTTGTTTTCTTAATTTTGCTTTTGTCATCTTTGTGTCTGCCAGTCCTGTGTGCGACATCTATGTCAGATGATGAAACATTTTCATCTATTTTTTGTAGAGCCCATGCAAGCTTTTCAGTGTTTTCATTGTCAGATGTAGATAATCCATGAATTTCAAGATTCCGTCTTCTCCCATACTGGTCCAAGTCCTAAAGATGCCTTTGCAGAAAATCCATTCGTTTTGTCAAAGTGATGTTTTCATTTCTTAGGTATTGGTTTTCTCTTTTCATTTCTAATACATCCATTTGAAGCTTTTCAAAATTACTTTTCATGAACTGAACAGATTTAAGAAGATCACCTACTTCTTCTAGCATTGACTGTAAGTTTTCTATGGACAGTTTGATCTCCTCCAGTGTTTTATTTTAATCACCATTACATCCCTTCCTTTCTGCTCTTTCATCTGGCTTGTGTTTAGTGTTGTATTCCTTCCTTGAGCTCATTTTTAGCAATTTACAACTACTTTCAATTCAGCAACAGAACAGCACTCACGGAAATTACAGTACTTAAATTCCAACAAAACTGCACATAGCTAAAACCTTATTCGAATAGAATAAAATGTCTAGATACTGTATTCCCCAACAAAGCAACTCTATATACACAATATCACGCCAAAACATGAAAACAACGCCCTTCAGAAAAATTTTACAATCAATTTAAAAAGGGTACTTTTTCTGTCGAATGTGCCCCATGACCGTGGCACATTCGACATAAGCATGGGGCACACTTGACCGGTTAATAATGCATTTCATAATGTTCACGTGATATCCCATGTAAAATAGGCACTTGGTGACTGCCTGTCCACTTTTGTCGCATTCTAATTATCCACTATCACTGCATGTCAAAAAAAATTTGTATGATTGCCAAACATTAAATGAAACCAATGAAGTATGTTGAAATTCATACTTTACCATACAAATATAATGTGCCTATAAGCACATAATAAACCTAAAAATGCTCATAGCTTAGAATTATTCTGTACTGCATTCCAATACAACCCCTCAAGCTTTACCTTGTTTAGACTGACCTAGTGGCAATGTGTTGAGTGTGCCCCATTTTTTGTCAGATGTGCCCCATGCATATCTAAAATATAAAATGAAGAAGTACCAATTCAACTTAAAAAGAATTTGAAATTTGGCATTATCAAATAACGTTGCACTGCCCTGACTACAATGCCACAAAAACTCAGAACAGAAGATGTTGATTAACGTGGGCAAAACTCAAATCTAAATGCAATTTTATAAATTATTTTGGGTAGGAGCAAAAACACAACTTGCTCTGTAACTCGTGACAAGGGCTGCCTATCAAGGAAGAATTCACTTTAGTACTACGGCTGGTATGAGACTAAATCACCATGGAAACTTTGAAGTTCAAAGTTTTCAACATTTTGAATAAATAGAAAAAGACGACTGTGCCCCTAGTCCTACTGTGCCCCACCTTCCCCTACATGATATTTTCAAACTTTAAGTTTGTATGCTATATATATTGGTAGATCGCAAGTTGGCAATAAAAGTAAAAATGATTTTGCTCAGAAAATCTGGAAGGCCAATTTTGGCTAACACGATAGCACAACCATTGCTTGAAAGTTTAACTAATCAAATATCGTCTACAATACCATGAAAGCATCTTAGCTTTTGACAACAGTTTCAAAAACAAATTACTGCATATTGTGATTTACTGTACAAGTAAGTATAACGAGCTACAAGGCACGATCAGGAATTTCAATTGCTGGTATTACGATGCGTATACGGGTAGAACTGAACAGAAATAACTAAAAAATAGGTTTCACATAATGCAAAAGTCAACCAGCTTTTAAACGCATTTGACATATGTAGGCAGGACCGAAAGTTTGATAATAGAAGTGATGTTTGATGCAAAATGTTTGGACTAACCCAGTTGTTCTTAATCTTTACAAACACGCCGAACCCTTACGTAGTTTTCCAAGCTTTTGTCGAACCCTATTTTTGCCCAATATAACAGAAAGTAAAAATAGGTTACTACAAAGGTGACCATGGTTAGCTTACTATGATGTAACCACGCTTTTAGTCATTATTCAGATGACCTTCGTCGAACCCTGAAACGGCTCAGTCGAACCAGAGGCACAATCAGCTCTTCATTTCGGGGATGCAATTTTCATGAACTTTCATTCGATTATTCAACCGTGGTACAACTTTTTCGCAAACGGTCACATATAATAGTATTGTATTTTTGCCCGCAAACACGAAGTCCATAACATACAAACACACACATTCTGCACACGCTGCTTAATAAAAACAGACAAAACAGGACGTTACGACAGCGTTGGAGGCTGCATCACTGGTGTCAAGCGAACTTTCTGACTTCACGCCATATGCGCATGCACAGGGCAACATTCAACATATCAAATACGCTGAGAAAACTGATGATTAGGGCTTAGGATTTGGTGTTTAGGTAAGTGTGTCAGGTTAGGGTTAATGGTACCGTTAGAAAAAGAAAAATAATTAAAGTCTAAGATTAAGTCCAATATTTTTCACTGGTTTTACTTTTTCTCGTACTGTAGCTTGTTGTGGGTATCTGACATCTAACCAAAAAGTTTAATTTACACAACATACATCAAAAAAGTAATCGCCAAACTTTATTCTTTCACTCTGAGAAGCAAAATAACTGACAAATAGGTCAGATATTTCGCTTGACACCGGTTCGAGGCCTAGCCTCAGGTTTACAGACGCATTCTTAACACTATTTGTTCACTTGATACAGCACTACTGCAGAGTGGGACGCTTATTCCTAAACTGGTCAAGCCCAGCTAAAGTACGAATGCATTGTGACAAGCATACCTTCAAACGAATAAACACTGCAATGTCCGAGCACTCAGTCACAAAGCAAAATGCGATTGTAGTGTTCAAAGAATAAGGAATAATATAAACAATCTGACTGTATCAAAGCAGGCAACCATTACGTTATTAGACCTTCTGCATCTTTCGAGAAACAAGTGCATATTTTTTCTTAATACAGCCTCAAATGTAGGAATGTTACATTGAACCTGATGAGTCATGACTACTAACACTCGCTCTCCAGGGAAGGCTGTATAGAGCCCTGCATCCAAAATTACAGGCCACACGCAATCTTTGCATGCATGACTTTCTGAAATTCCACCATAATTGTGATGCATACATGGGTGTACAAACGGAACGAAAAAGTATATTTTTAACTACATTTGAACATCGGGAGAAGAGGCTCGCAGCTTCTTTGCTGCACAATATTTTTATCGCAGCTGTCTCTGAATGTCTTTGTCATCTGGGAGCTCAGTATCCAGTACAGCTCCCAGATATTTGTATTGGTTAACAGATTTTAGATTTTTACCACCCATGTGTCAGTAATGGAGTGACTGTGCTTTTTGCAAACAGTTTTGCTGTAGTTGAAAATAATTCCATGTGATTCTGGATAAGCCTGACACACAGATAAAAGTTCTCTTTACCACATTTCCGAAAATGAGAACTTTTCAGTTTCAATCAAGATGCAGAACGAACGATCAGGACAGATTAAAAATGTGTATTCTCATGCAAACACCTGGTTCCGTACTCAACTAGTGCTTTGGTGTGACAGATGTATCGGCTACTACAGTAGTAAACCTGTCTAATTTTTGTCTAGTTTTAGCAAATTCGTTCTAGCCCTATTCTTCTAGCACGTGCTTGAATTTCTATCACAATTGAAGATCCCAAACTTGAAAGACAACCTATGTCAAGGGTGAGGGGATCTGTGAATGCTACCTTTTCGGGCAAAACGGATCAGGTGCCTTGTGCCTTTGGCGCATAACTGATCAGGTGCGTTTGAGGCAAAACGGCTTTTTCTGGTATCCATGAGCTGTGTGAAAGTTTTTAGAAGCACGTTTAGGGCTATGAGCTTTCAGGACTTGCACTGGTTGCAAAAGTTAGGGTCTTGTACAGCGTCATTTGGAACCAAAGTGGTCTAGTAGGTAGGTGCGTTCAACACTTGACTAGCACTCATATGACAGTTTACTAAACCTTTTTCCCAAGCCGTGGTACTGGGATCAACCCAGAAAGACACTAAAATGTGAAACAGTCCTCATCCTAAATTTAGTTAAAAACTATCAGATTTCGAAGCGAAAATGCAGCTAAGCAACGCTTTTTTAGGAAATGTACTACGCTAATAATGGTGGTCCGCTTTGCCCCTGTTGCGATCGGAAATCCCGAGCGGCATGTGCGCAGAGCTTCGCACCGTGGCAGCAAGCAACAATAGAGATCACCCGACGAGATCACTCTAATATTGCTAGTTCGCGCCACTTACATACTTGTACTTGTATTTTTGTTCTTCGCGCACATCCCGTTCGTGGTGAATCACACAATCAACGCAACACCACCGGAAAGGTTGCAACACCCCTAACAAAAATAATAATCAAAAGGTCGCAGAAGAACAAGCGCTTTGACGAGGCACTAACTGCTATGTCAAGATTTCTCTTATCAATTTGAAAGTTTCAGCAATTTGCGTGGTTAAACAGTACCCTAACGTTATAAAGTTACATGAGGGCAAATTGAGGCCTGTCTAAGACAAAATAGTACACGAACAAATAGACAAAAAATGCCTTAAAAATACGAACATTTTAAACTACAGTATCTCCCAAGTTGACACTTCCAGCATATTTGTGGTTGAAAACCAATCATTTACGAAATTTTCGATCAGATAACCTGTCTCAAGATAAATCTTGTAAGGAGGTACACTAATAATTAACGAGGCAGACAAAGAAAAATTCCAATAAGATTTCTTAAAAATGATTAGAATATAAAATTTCATTTTATTCTTTGAAAGTTTCTACAAATGCCAAAATTGCTATGCAATGTTTTGAAAATCTCGGAGGGGCAAATGCCCCTCACCTGGTTGTGCGCCTGCGTCGAACCGTAGGGGTTCGATCGATCCCAGTTTATGAACTACTGGTCTAACCCATCTCATCAGTGCTTCGGTGACTCCTAGTGGCCAAGCGGTGGTTTGGAATGATTATAACAATTTTCAAAAAATCCTTCGACTAGTCCTTGTTCGAAACAGGATGGAGCTGTGAAATTTTGAGACATACCGTATTAAGACCTTTGCCATTTTAATAGTGTGAGATAAGTTTGCAGGTACTTTATGCTGCAATTGTGAGAATTTTGCTCACTAACTGCTAAGCACCGGATTTCAACTTGACTATGTTTAAGTTTCCCTGCAGTTTCGTTTGTCGATATGCAACCAATCACATTGCAATGGCAAAGTATTTTATACCTGCCACTATGGATTCAGCACTCCTCTCGATCGAAGCAACCGACGATCTGTGACAAAACTGACAAGCTACCAAGAACTAAACCGCCTGACGGAAATGTTGAGTCACGTTCGACTCAATGATCTATCAGTTGTAATCGGCCCTGCAAGCAACCTAGAAGTTGAATGGGTAAGCGTTTCTGGACATTGCAATAAAGAAGTCAAAAATTCACGTACTTATCAATATTGCTGTTTTGTAAAGTAGCACTTGTCACGGCACTAGACCCACATCGCGAGCTCTGGGGTCAAACCAGTACAGAGTTTTCTAACACGTTCTTGACAACGTTCCGCTTATTTTTACACCTCACAAGTTCCGTGGATCAACTATTCTGCAAACTGGCATTCCGCAAACAAGTGTTTACGGACACATGAAGGTTTGATCGATTTATTCTCATACCAGCTTTTCCTCACAGGAAGAACGCGGGAGCAACAGCGCGAGGGGGACTCGAAATACCAACTAAAGCATAGGTCTGATGCAGATCGTATCATCGAGATATTCACAAGCACTTGTGCAGGAAAGTTTCACGAGCAGATCGTGGTATTGATCCAAACAAGGCCGACCTTAAGCCGATTCAACCAATGCGGCTACATTGGGCCTCGCGCTTCAGGGGCCCCGCGCCATGGCGTTTGGAGTGGTTGTTCATTTTTGCCAGATGCTCCTTGCGCACGAGAATTGGAAAAAGGCTTATAAATATCATTGTTAAGAAATAATTATCTCGTTTGAATGAATGGTGCATTTCCTCTAATTATATCAAACGCTACCAAACGTGCTCAATTCTCATTCAGAGCGTTATATCTGCCCTCCACCACGTCCCACTCCTTATGCATAGAATGTGGTTGTTTCTAGTGCCAGCTGAAACTGAAGTAGACCTACAGCTACTGCAAACAACGTGTGTGTTGATTCAACTCGCAATGAACAGGTCAACACGAGTGTCTGTCGTATTAATTTTGATGGCAGGTCTGCTAACGTAGCGTTTTCAGTTCTCGAAAGATTCTTTTTCGGAAGTTTTGATTACTTGCTTGCTGGTCATCTGCCTTTTAACACAGGCTTACAGTTTTGCTTCAGAGAAGATTTTGACACAGACTAGACAACTTATTGTTTTATCAAAATAAAATTAATTGTACCACATTGAAACAAACGATAAAAGATGAGAAGTTGGTAATCCTGCGGAGACCAAAAATCTCATCCAAAACCCTGGAAAAATTTTGTGAAGTGTTCGCACTTAAACTTGCCTGCTTTCTTTTGTCCACAAAATTGTTCGGCGTTATTTGTCGGTCCTGTAAGAACTTTTATAATTTGCTGCCCCACCAAACCTTTATTGTGATTTGGCTGTTTTTGAGCGCAAGTGGTAGAAAAACCACCACTTCAAAGTCCATGCAGGTTCATAAACGTTAAGGACACTAAAAGCTGCTCTGCAGCTAAACTAGGCAAGGCAAGAATTGTGAATGTCATCCAGCACACTCGTTCCTGTTTATCGATATATTCGGCGGCTATATGCCTCTGTTTTCATCAGTCACCCATGCGGATTATATATTGCGTTTGATAAATTATTATACAACTGTGACGTGGTAGTTGAAAATCTTTGTACATTGCATTTGTAATTCATAAAAAAACAGTGTGCATTCCACGTGCATGCATAATGAAGTATAATGAGTAAGTTCTATGACAAACGCGGGTTTTTGGGGAACTCTGGGCGGATGTATGGGTTCTTCTCTTGTGAAGTCTGCTTTTTCCTTGTATGTGTCATAAAATGGACAGTTGATCATGCGTTCAGACGAACCTTTATGCAAAAACGCGTCTGCGATTGTGGTTGTCGAAAGTGAGATAAGTAATCAGTTCATCTTAACAATTTTCTCTAAGTTAGCTGTTCTTCGACCGGAAGTGTCGTTCAACAAGAGCGAAGCAATTGCATTGCAAGTTCAATTCGCTTGTCAGTTCGGTTTGGATGACGTAACTTTCCACTTGCGCTCGCCGCTCCATTGCAGAACTTCCTTTACTACTTTCGGCTTGATTACGAGTGGTAGCGGTACACTGTCTAATGCCCACCACAGCAGCAGCATGCTATTAGTCATAAACATGACCGTAGCTTGGGGACACATGAACGGCCGTAACGAGGGTGGGCAAGGGCGCGCAATTCCCCGGGTGCCGAATGACTGCGGGGGGCACCGAAAAGTCCCAACAATGTCACATGTACTTTCTTCAATACAGTACATTTGCTTTCGAAAGACCTCAGGTTCAAACATGGGGACGCCAAATTTGCTTCTTGCCCCAGGCGCCATCTAAACTCGTTACGCCCCTGGAGACATGAGCTATGCCCAGGCCCCATAAAAACTATTGTGTTATCATGCAGCCTATGTAGATCAACTCCAACAATTTGCCGTCTTTTTGATATTCATATAGTTGTTCTGTTAAAATATCTTCATAGAAAGGTCATATCACGGTTGACTGAGAATGGTGATGTAATAACACCACTGTTCAGAGCGGCCCCGTGCCTAGGTCTTGCATTAGGTCCCGGACCTAGCAGGTCCGGCCCTGATTTCATGCACTAATTTACTACAACAACCTGAAAAAGAAAAGAGGAATAATCAAAATAAAAAAGTTTATTCAAAGATTTGCGGGTTCTGATTTTTTTGGGCACCCTGTATTATTCAAACAGTACAGTGACGAAAGATAGAAACATTTGTCAAAAATGTTGAAGGTGAAAGGGCATGATTCATTTTCTGGTTTCGCTATATAACGGAAACACAGCGCATCCAGTGACGCAGTCCATTCTCATTTTCACTTTGAATGTAAACAACGGCATTCGCTTCCCCTTCTCAATGGAAGTGGCCTCAAAGAAATTACGTCGATGGATAGGACCTACTATATGTTGTAACACTGATGTGGTAAGTTTTTACAAAGTGAATGCGTACATCAAGATATCAAACTGCAGTGTGTACACTTTAAGCTATACAAATGACGGGCACAAGATAAACATTTTCTCAGTATTTTAAATCTGCGTCATGTTGTGAAAAATATTGCCACAATGAATTAAATGGACAGTGCTCACGAATTCAGAAAGGGTTTGTGTTAATTGAAAAAATGTGCATGTAATCGGTGTAATAGAAAGAGCAAAACTGTAAGCATTGCTGCAAGTACCTTTTCTATTTTTTTATTTCATTTTACAAAGATTCACCCCCTGATGGTTGTGTACAACATATCGCACGTTGCTCCCATGGCCAGCAATCCATCTTTCCTAGACACGGGAAAATTTCCCAATCTTATTCGATTAGGTCCTGACAGCAACTTCCAACTTCAGGTATGTTTCTTTCATTTCTGGCGTGGTGCTGTCAAAAAGTGCGTTCGCGTTTTTGATTGATTCTCTGATCGGGGCGATGTGTTGACAAAATCTCGTTACAGTATAAGACTGATGATTCAAAATCCTGAAAAACGCAAGAAAATACGTTTTCCTTATTATAAGCAATACGTTCAAACGTAAATTAAAGATAGTAAGCATATTTGTGAGGACAAGAAGTTTTTGGTTGATATTCTTCAGCTAATGAAACACCTGATCTTTTTGAATAATATGCCCAACCTTTCCCGTGTTTTCTGTTTTGTGAAACCTCTGAAACAACTAAAACTGAGGAAATCGTGCCAACATGATTTTACAAGCTTCGAATTCTGTGATTGTTTTTAATGCAATTCTCAAACTTAAAACCAACTTTAACCAAAAGATTTGTTGGCAACTGAGGAGAAATTATTTCCTTGTCTCCTCACCTTCTTTGGGTATGCACCCAATCAAAAAATTTTGCATTGAAAAAATAAAAACTATAAATAAAAAGCTGTCACTTTTCGTTTTTCAACTCTACAGGCAGTTATCAGCCTGTTGAAATTCTTTCGCTTTTCGGAAATGTCCATTGTTTCATCACATGATGAGCACGGACTGGCCATAATGGAAATATTTCGACGCGACTCGTACAGCACAAACTTATATGAACTGAGAGAAACCACAATGCTTCAGGTGCAGTACAGGCCTACCGCTTTTCTAGTATGAGCAACATTGATTGAAATTGGGTTTGCCTCGATGAACCTGTATTTTTATCATAATAAAAGCGTGCGCATTTTTGCTATTACCCTGAAATTCTTTTTTGATATGTTAGAAGGATATAATTAAAGCGTTGGTAACAAGGAACTCTAGCACGTTACACTGGTTAAAATTTCTATCATCTTGTGCCTAGGAAACAGTCTTCAAGAAGAGTAGCAGAGGATAAACAATAGTACTGTAGAACTATAGTAGCAAACGCAGCGATTGTTACTTGTCTCGCGCTTTTGGGATCCCGCGGTCCTTCGTGTTAAATTTGTTTATTGTCATGACTCGTATGTATGAAACTTTTTCAGTCCATGAAGTCACTATTTTGATAAATTTGTCATAAGATATTGAGCAAAGGTTGTCAATTGAACGTTTTCCATTAGCCTACTGTGAATCGAAAATTAACATATTTTGTAGTCAGTTGCAAAAGAGTGGGACAACTCGATGAATGAGGCCGAATTTCAGCAATTTCTACATACGAGTATTGCTGATTTAATTGTTACTAGCTTGACATAAGTGCTACAGTATTTGTTACACTAGCTTGACATATGTGCTAGAGCAGGGTTTCCCAACCCGAGTCCGCGGCCTCATTTGAGTCTGCGGAAGACTCTGGATGAGTCCGTAAACACTAGAGCAAACAAGTTTGCTTTTATGCCTTCACACAATGATAACTTTATCAATTTTATACAATCGACGTTTATGTTCGTACATCGATCAAATGTACCCATCCAGCATGAAAAATAAAAAAATTTTACTGTTCTACATGGCATTTATGCTTTTGAAGTAATGTGGTCGGTAGCTAAAGTGGAAAGTTGTCATCTATACAGCGCTTGGTTTTTGTTAAACGAAAGAAGGCATTTGCACATACCGACAACTACTTGAAACTTGGATTTACGTCAGTCGAAGTAAACGGTGAAATCCAGTCACGGTGCACGTTATACTTAGAAGTCTTTGTTCACGGGTCTCTCACAGAAGCTAAACTACGTCGGCATCTCGAGCAAAGATATGTAAAATACGTTGACAAAAACCTTGAGCTTTTTTAAAGAGAAAAAACACCAGGCGCCATGAAGTCGTAAGCCTACTGAAAGCAAAAGCGTTCTGTACTGCGGGAGAGAGCCTGGTCAAACCAGCAGCCAGGATAATGTGCAGTGATGCAGTAGCAACTAAGTTAGCTATGATTCTTTTGTGAAACAACACCACCAAGTGGCGCATCCAAGAACTTTCAACCCATATTCTGAAACAAACTGGGTATTGCTGCTGCGAATCGACGTGGCAATCTTATTTTAGAGTTGTGCTTTTTTTCGCTATCCCAGAAAATTTATTTTATGCCTATAGCGCCATTGTAGATAGTTTAGTGATAGTTTCTTTTTTTCTTGGGAAACATTATATTCCCCAGTATTATCGTTGACTAACATGCTACGCTTGTGCCACATTATGGTAATGGTTTGGTCAAGGTGGCTGATATTTTCGGTGTGATAAACCGTGTACCTGCAACTACGCCTGTACACAACGTTTTTTGTGACTCCACAGTTGCGCATATCCTAACTCCCTCGGTAAATTTGGCTTTCGGGCCTAAATCGGGCTTCAATTATAAAAATCGGGCTCCAGCCGTGTTCGGCCTGGTTTCAGGCTTCAAAATAAGGCCCTTTTACAACTCTGTGTGGGTATGTATGCAGGGGACAACAAGGGGAGATTGAAAGGATATATCCTCCACTCCACCCACCGACAGTAAAAATAGATTGAAATCATTGTGCAAAGTAGGCCACGCTAATTTTAAGCCAAGTTTTTGCTGGTAAGAGGATATCAATGGAGATTTTGGTACTGGTGTGGCTGCATGCATGATGCCCAGCAGGCCCGCAACCAGAGGGTGGCAATCGGGCAATTGCCTCCCCCGAAATTTTCACAAACGTATGTATTTGTTGGGTGCAGCACGAAGTTACATCATTTTGCCCCCCCAAAATATCAGTTGGTTGCGGCCCTGATGCCCAGTAACATTAAAAAGATTTGTAGCTTTTTTCAAAAAGGGAAATGTGCAAGGAAAATATTTATCGTCTTTGTAACGTTAAGCGACTTGAACAGGACATCAAATCGCGCTGTAACACACACTTATAAAATGCATGAAAACTGAATTGTTCCACTGTAAGAGTGATATGCACGTGCGACCAATGCGATTCAGCATTTTGTGCACTTCAACTGACAGCTTTGATAAAACCCAATTGATGTGTTCTACTATGTTGCTGTGCTTGTTTGCATCCAAATATGGTATTAATGGAAGCAGTTTGAACTACAGTACCGTGTCCAGCAACAAATTTAAGCATATTAAATATGTAAATCTTCTGCAAGGACAAAACATGATTAGTGTTGCTCTCAAAACACCTCTAGAAATAAGATTGGGAATCTGCATAAGTAAAACGTCACTTCTGCATCGATCCGATGACTACATTGGTTTCATTCCAAGCCAGGTTTTTTGAGGTGATTTAGGGACCCGATTCGGGACCCTTGAATTCAAAATAGGGTCCCTAGAATCAGAGAAAGTTATCATCGGGTTCCTAGTATCAGAGAAAATCGGGTCCCTACAGGTCCATACCGGGTACCTAACATTTTCCTTAAAAAAACCCTGTACCAAGCTGTCCCCCCACATTTTGCAACAAAATTACGCCCATGCTGACGACTACATGGAACAATTTCTCTTTCGCCGCCCCCTTTCCAAAAATACCACAAGAATTGTAATGTTTAAGAAGGTAGATTACTTTAGCAACATCAGCTTTCGTGAACTAACTGCATGTCTTTTTGTGCCGATGGTGCTTCCGCCATGATGAAAACCAAAAAATGTTCATGAATTTCCGAAATAATTCTTGCTATATTTTTTGTGTTCTTTGACACGGACCGACCTTTCCCCCAAATATGTTTAGGTAGCTATTGAAAACGAAAAATATTTAGGTTGTTATTCTCTTCTTCACTGAGAATAAATTTGGAAGCGAAAGAAATTTAAGAAGATCTGACATTAGTTTCAAATGTGTTTAATCTGCTGTCAATCACATCAAATGCCATCCTTTACGCATTCGTTAATTTGGTACTTTGTGTGGGAGACGGGGGCAGGCACAGTAGGCGTTTGTTTCATTTGAACATCCGTTGGCTATCATGAAGAAACATGCTGGGGAGAGTGGCCCAGGCAGTGACACCGATGCTTTAGAAGAGAATCATAACTTTCCTTAACGATTTAAAGACAGCAAGTGGATTGCCAAATAGCTTTCCCTACGTGATTTTTTAGACGTTTGAACTAGCGAAGCATCTCCATGCAAAGAAATGACAAAATATTTTTAGATGTGTCCAAGACATCGTCGCGTTTAAAGGTATAATACAGTTGTGGATCCCTTGAATTGAAAGTAGAAAAATAGTTGCTTTTCTGGCATTAAACGCATCTGCAGAAGAGTTAGAAACTGATTCACGCTGCGTTCGTTAAATCTTTCTTGACCACCTTACTACATCTCTCCGAGATGGGTAGATATGTCCCTTCTCACAATTACAGCTAAACATTTAACTGGTTTTGAGGTGCCAGACCTTCAGGTTCATTGTGAAATAGATTGCATTGCTGAACAGCTGATTGAGCTGCAAGTCGACAGATGTGGAGCCTCTGACTCACTTTTGAGTGGATGTCCAATCAACGGAACCAAATCTCTCTGATCTGTGTCGGCAGGCAGCAAAAACCCTTTTGCTTTTTCCAACTACGTACCGTTGTGAAGCTGTTTTTTAACGATGTAACTAATTTTATAACCAAGCACAGAAACCAACATCAACCAGAAGACGACATCAGGTGTGCGTTAATGACCATAGGCCAATATTTCGACAATCTTGTGAAACAAACTTAGAGACATGGTTCACATTGAAATTTGTGAATGTCGGCGATAAATGAAATCTGCTAAAATTATTGTTTGCATTATTCTCGTAGTCTTAGTCTATCTTGAGTCCGTGAAGGTTTATACTGGTCCGAACAAAGTCCGGGTCTTAAAAACACTGTGCTGCAGTGTTTGAAGAATTTTTAAAATGAAATTCTTGGTAAAGTTACTTTGAAAAATTTATTGTTTTAGAAATGATGAAATAGATTGCCTTTTCATCGATATCAATGCATGATTTTGTGAACGAATTGGTTTTATCCTATTAGAAACCTAGTAACGAAGTGGAAATTCAGAAGACTTTTCAGCAATTAAAGAAGTTCAAGCCGCACATGATTGTTCTGGCTTTGAACAAAGCCCAAGGCAAAGAAATTCTTGGAGAAGCGAGTATAGCTAATTTCACAACACCCCACGGCTGGTTGTGGCTTGTAATGGACTTCATGGCAACATGGTCCCCTGAGAAGAGTGCAATTTCAGGCAAATCGCACATTTTCAGAGGTGAACACTTGTCATATCTCATTAAAAGATGAAACGTTGCTGAAGTTTGTAGTTAGTTGTGCAAGATTTGTCTGGTGACACTGAGCGCATAGGTGTTATGCTTAATATTATTAAAGTTTATATGTAAGCCGGTATCGCGTCTCCAGGTTGTGATTTTGGAGTGCCAAGAGTAAAAGGAAAGAAGGAATCACTCTCACGAACATGCGTGTCGGAAGAAGTGGGTAGGGGAGGACAAGCCCCCATGGAGATTATTCTTTGATGTTTTGCTATTTAACTTTTGGTAGAAAAATGTTTTTCTCTTGGTACTGAGCTGGTGATATGAAATTTCACCACTGCTGCGCCCCCCTGGAAAAATGCTTCTGGCAACCACTTGGAAAAGTCCACTATTGTCACCCCCGGAAAAAAAACACTTAACCGCCCTTGTTCTGATGAACAAAAAGGAGATTCATCTGATTTTATGTGAGGGTCTTGGAATCAGCGACTCCCTACTGGCGATTCTCCCCATTCATATCCTGGTTCAAATGATCAAATTATCAGTTTCATGCGCTTTTACATTTATGCAAATTGTTTTCATTGTTTCACATTCAGACTATAACATTGCCTAGCGGATCTCTTAGTGGTAGAGGTACACCAAAGTCTGCATTTGTTTTTGCGTCTGTTAATTAAAATAAATGACAGATTTGTGTGGAAAGCGGATGTTCATGAAAAGAAAACAAGCTTGTTTCAAAAATTTTAAACAACCAATTAACGTAAAATTAGTTGAATTTTTTTAAACATCATTCGATGCAATGTTTATTTTGTTTTACTTTCGTGCATTCTAAGTGCTCATTCTCTGAAACTGCTTCCACCTTATGTCCACTCTCGCAAGGTGAAGTCAGTGTAACCTCATTTTGCACACTGAGCGCTTTCTCTCGAATTATAGTCCCTTTTTCACATTCTGAAAATACGAGAGCGCAATGAAACAAGCAACGACGACTGAAAATTTTGTTTGTCAATTCTCCCTTTACGTCCCGGGATTTTTCTGCCAAAACTCGTCAGCAAATTGAGCTAGAGAGCTGTTCAAACCCTCTAAAGATGCGGAAAGTCTTGAAGTTTCGATTTAAAAAATGTGGAAGTTTGAGATTTGAACTTTTTATGGGGCGCGACACAATTGGGGCTGGTTTAGGGTTTATTGGATGATATAATCGGGCCCCAATCCCAAGAGGCAATTTTTTGTTTCTTTTTTAACATAAAACTAAAGTAAAATGCGCAAATTCAGAGACCTTGATCGGCCTTCTAGCGTTTGTTGTTAGAAAGTTATGGTCGAAAAATTGAAAATTAATCAGCCAAGTCCCTAGGCACTCATTAGGGAATTAATTAATTAATTTCTTGTTTTTAGGGCATACGTTTTGAACCAGAAACGCTGGAAATTCGATCAAGGGCTTTAAAGACTTGTAATAAAGCCTAGCTTCCAATACAATTTTTAACCACGAATTCGGCTTGTTGAGTTGTTTCTCAGGGTCAATGAGGTCATCCAAAAAACGCAAAATCTATCCCAGTTATGACGTCTCCCACAAAAAAACAAAAATCCAAAACTTATCATTTTTGTCAAATCTAAACTACAAGACTTCCCAAATCTTCAGAGGGTTTGAACAGCTCGCTAGCTCAATCACCTGACGAGTTATGATGGTGCAAACGTGAGCGAATTTCAGCAAGAAAAGTGGCGTACGCGGGACTTAAAGGGTTCATAGCTTTGGCATTTCGACAGAGGCCAACTTAACCAATGTAGAATGCAAAACTCGGTTACCCGCGAAATGGCCAAATTACTTGATTGGCTAAGCGGGAACTGCGAACAAGTTCTAACTAAATATTTATAAAACAAGATTAATGTTAATCACGAATCAACATGTTAGCACAGATTCCTCTGAAATGAATGCAAACGGCAAACGTACTGAAAAAGCTGAGTTGCAACTACGTAGCTTGGGTAATTGTAGACGAAAAAATACATAGAAAGAGAATGTAATGTACATAATTAAAAAGTATGCCTTGAACAAGCACTTGTATGTTCTATTACAGCCTAAGAAGTTCACGAGTACAACAGGGAATTATTGCCTGTTGAAGAGCAGCTTCTTCATGCCACCTGCAGGCAATATCGGTTGTTTGAAATCGTGTGATGAGATGTTTGAACACATATGGAATTTCGACTCATCAAGTTACTAGCATTTATGAAACGCAGAAAGTTCTGCAACGAAAAGATATTTCCTGTCTTGAAGTGGAAAAATTCATGATTAGAATAAATACGTTTCAGCTACCGGCTACTTAAAAGTATTTTAAACTCGTCCTAGATGAACATCCCTCTTGTACGAGACAAACTAAAAGTCAGGAGTTTGCATTGCCTTAAGCAAACTCAGGTGCAAAAACTCAGAGGTTCAATGCATTAGATATCTGGTTAAAAATTCCTTCATAAAAAATAAACCACATTTGACACTTTTTCCAGACCAATATATAAATGTGCTACTCAGGTGCTAGAAAACATTTTAAGTATTCTTATCCAGGGGCGGATTAAGGTGGTATGAGGCCCCTGGCTGAAACTTAGAAAGGGGCCCCTTCTAACAATTAGACATTACACTTTTTTCACCAACTTAGGTTGACCCTAAATGGTTGGGACCCTGAATTAGCCCAGTCAGCCCCCCTTAATCCGCTACTGTTCTTACTTTGGTTGTTTTGGTGCGTTAAGCAAGTGTATTGAAACTATAGTTTCACGAGGTATTGTTGTCCATCTTACTTAGTTTGGATTTTGTTGCGTACACTGAAATTGGTCACATTAGACTCCCGTGCAAGTAGTGGGTTGCCTTTAATTTCCAATCGTAGTGCGAATCCTGTATCTACTGAGCAGTAAACGAATTTCCACTCTCATGCATGAATCACCGCATCGACTGAAAATGCATTTCTCAAACGCACGGTTGGACGCCTTGTTCTCAATCTGGTTAAGTTTTGTGACACACATTGTAGCGCTGCACTAGCCCATATCCAGTGATGCAGTGGGGCGGTAACGCGTGTGAAAAAGTTTTCTTAAACTATTTCTGGGTGTGTTTTCGTTTGTATTCTAATGAAGGTCAGTATTTCATTAAATCCTAATTTAAAAATAAGTTTGAAGTGCTGCTGAACATGGTACGATTTTTGGTTGTGTTCCTTAACATCTTTTTTAGCACAAAACTCCAGCCCATAACTGTCGTAACGCGTTTCCAACTTTAGATTTCACGAATGTTTACGATATATGAGAAAACTGCATCGCATTTTGCTTCCGTTAAAATACGAAAGCATTGCGCATATTAAACCTTATTCTTAGAGCAACGGACTTTCAAATTACTGTACTGTTCCCTTTACACTCTAGTCTAGGTAGATTCACCCTTCGCCACCTCCCATTCCCCCATACATTTAGCAAATCGGTGTGCTTGGAACCTGTCACAATACTACGCAACAGTGCTAACGCATTATTGCATAGCAACCCCATTACTGCATCAATGTTTTTTTCTTTTTTCTGGTTCCGCATGTCTGTGCTTGTGCTTCTTCAAAGTAACCACGTCAGCGCCATCGAAGGGTACTGTATGCTTCTTATTACCGCCACATATCTGTGTTCATGTCATTTCATGTATCTGTGTATTTCTTGTTATTGCCATGGATGCCTAGGTCTACTCCGTTGCGTGTGGCCGTGCAGACGTTGCACAGTACAATGCAATCTAATACGCCTTTTTGTTAAGCCCTCTCCTGAATGCAAGCATATGGAGTTTTCACAATGTATAAACACTGCTTTAATTGTTCGGTCAGGAACTCTGTTACTTTGAACAAGTATTTGCAGAACTTCTAGGCCTACGTCCTCGACACAATCCAAATAAACGATACGCGGCGCTGGAGAGTTCTTCACCCGAAGTGGGTTTTACAGCGAAGCGATACATCGACGGTTTGGATCTAGTCACTGATCGGTTACAGAGCAGTTGCCAAATGTCAAAGGTGAGTCAGAGATGCATCGTTATTTCGTCATACCTGACTTTGCGCAGTTTTGTGAAGTGGAGAACTGCCTGCATTTGCGCAAACTAATCTGATTGTAAAATTTGCACCTGAAACTCGGCCCTATGAAGTTCAGTGACGAAGCAAATATGTGTTTTGCATTAGGTGGCTGAGGTCAACCGTTTGTTCCTGACTTTTTTGACCGAAAACAGTACATCAAAACACCTTCTGCAAACCGTTGATGTTAAAACAATCGTTGATCGATGTTTGAGTTGCAAAAGCTAAACGAGAGTTGGTTTCGTGATTGGTTTATCTCGAAATACTAGACATTCAAAAAAAGAATTGTTCATTAAATGTTTCAGAAGTATGGGACTCGAAGTTTCCATGAAACAAGGAATGGAAATTTTTTATCTGGCACTTTAAGCGCTCAAAATCATTCAAATCTACCGGTGTTTTACGACGTCTTGCTGTCCTCCGAATCTGGTTGGTCAGTAATCGGAAACTGGACATCCAACTCAACGGATCCAGACAAACACTTGTTCATGGCGAAAGGCACCAAATCCATTCGTCCGGAAAACCGATTGAGAGTAACGACAGTTATGGAAAGCCCATTTTCCTACTTCGAAAGCAGTAATGAAACGGACCCCTCTAAATTGCAAGGATATGCAATTGATTTGCTTGAGGAGTTATGTAGACTGGAAGGTTTGGAATATGATTTGCAGCTGGTGAAAGATGGGCAGTATGGAATATTTAATGAAACAAGTGGCCAGTGGACTGGAATGATAGGAGAGGTTTCGAGAGGAGAGGCTGACATTGCTGTAGCTCCAATTACAGTGACAGCAGAGAGGGCGCAAGCAGTAGACTTTTTGCCATATTATTTAAGACTACAGTTAGATTTCATAGTAAAAGCAGCATTTGAAAGTAATTATAAATACAATCCCTACGCTTTCTTTAATCCATTTGATGTGAGCTTTTACGGCGCTTTACTTGTAACCATATTGGGTTTAAGCATTATTCTGCCCGCTCTGTCAACATTAAGTCCTTATGGAATTCGAGGAAGTTTTTTTCAATCATCCAAATATGACGAATGCAAAGAAGCTGATAAAGCTATTGCGAAAGCCAAGAACTATTCTGAGTTGAGCAAACGCCATCGGAAAATTATCAAAGAACGCCACGAGGCGCAGTGGAATATGGGTATTAACAACGCCATGTACTTTTTGTGGTCTGCCTTGTTCTGTCAATCACCAGAAAGGGTTCCGCAGTCTGTATCTGGAAAGATTGTGACCATAGCATGGTATTTTGCATCCACCATCATTGTTGCGTCATACACTGCTAATTTTGTGACGTCTGTGTCACTATACGCTCGAAACTTGAACAAAATAGATTCAGTTGCAGATTTGCTTCTGCGGCCTGATGTTGGGTACGGAACCGAAAAGGATTCGATTATTGAAGTCCTATTGAGAGACACACAAACAAGCACCGCTAGACAAATGTACCGAAACCTCATCAGTGGTAAGAGTCACCTGCATTACTTTGTGCCAAGCCAAACTGCTGGCATCGAAGCTGTGAAGCAGGGAAGATACGCTTTCATATACGATTCGATTGTTTTGGATTTGCATGCCGTTGAAAGTGAGTGCAAACTGAAGACTGTGCCTCTTGGTTTTGGATTCATCGACTATGCTGTGGTTGTTCGGAAGGTTTTTCCGATGTATGAAGCCTTGGCCAATCACACTCGCAAACTGAAAGAAAACGGATTTCTCGAAGCACTGTGGCTCAAGTATTTAGCCAGGTTAGAATACTGCGATAATGTTCACAAGGAGATATATTATGATAAATCAAGATCGTTGACCTATATTGACTTTGCCGGAGTATTCAACTTAGTAGCAGCTGGAATATTTACAGGATGCATTGTCTTGGTCATGGAATGGCTTGTTGCCGCATTTCATGACGTGAGCTCATCCCGGCCAAATAAGCCTGCCACAATGGGAGAAGCTTTGAAAATCAGGAAAACCAGGCTTTGTAACTATATTCACTTAAACTGGTTACCTGTTGACTGGATACTTCAAAAGTGGAAAACGCCACAGCCATCATCTGAAAAGTTTGCCAACACTTTACAAAGAGACGTTAGCATTATAATCGAAGATAAAAGCAATCAAGGCGAGGAACCGAGTTTGAGTGAAAGAAGCGACTCAGCAGCAGAACGATATTAAGGGGATGTGTCAGTCAAACCAACGTAGGTTTGCGCGCCTGTGATGCCAGATTTGTTTTTCATGGCGCAAAATATACCCATGCTTGTTATTATAACATTAGAAGATACTTTTGGCTGCCAATGTATAAATCGTAATCTTATCAACTATTGTTTCGCACGCCTTTGCTTCGCTAACGGTCATTCCCGATTTATTAGCCTTGGGTTGGGAACATTTTAATGTAAACCTTTAAGTCTTTCGTGGTCATCGGTTCTTTGTTAAGATGAAGATTTTGTTCGAAAATCAACGCAAAACTGCAACGTAATTTTTTGTTGGCTTTGTTCTTATCTTTTTGTTCGTTTTTTTTGCTAGTGCATATACTTATGGCAACACCGCAAAAGGTGACGTTTGTAGCTAAAGTTATCTACTAGTTTTCAAGCTTCAGAGCCGTGATCATGGGGAAAAAAATTCATTCCTCTCCTAAACGTTGCAAAAGATGGCAAAGTCACAGGTTAATCCTATTTTGTGACTAGAATGGGATAAATCATGAAAATTTTTTCAACAAAATATACGTGCAGAACCAGGCAAAACGAATAGGAATACATAACCTAAATGTTTGCTAAAGCTACCGTGTTTAAAAATTACTTTTTCATGTGAAATTGACTGAGTTTGTTATCTCTGAGGACGATAGAGGTTTTCCACGGTGAATTATATCAACTTGCAAATTGCAATGTTGTTTCAATCAAAGTTTTCAAAATTGTTGTGTAAAAGTGCAGATATCAATCCAAGTATTTTTTGCAACTGATAGTGGTACCGATTGCTTTTAAACATTTTAGTTTTTTGACTGAAGATGGATTAAGAATAATCCGAACGTCTCAAAATAAAAATGTATAGTTTTTTGAAGGCTTTTTTAGTGTTGATGAAGCTGTTAAGTCTATCCCAATTTTATGCTCCAAAATCCAAGTATTATTTCAAACAAAAATTTCTTGAATATTTGCTTAGGATTTTTTGCCCAAGAGTTGGATCGTTCCCGAGCCTACGCCATAAACTACTTTAAGCTGCGGCATGCAGTGTTTGCACAAGAGCGTGGACTTAAACATATCAAATTTCGAGGTGCTTCGGTACATTTTCATTTTTGCAACTGATAGTGGTATTGATTGCTTTTAAATAAAAAAAATTGAGACAGTGAAACATTTTTGTGTAAATTCTAATAAATCTGTGGTGTCTGCGGGGTCGGTGAAACTCCTGCAAAAATGTGTTATTTAAAGGATATAATCTACAATAAAATGCATGAAACAAACTTGTTTTAAAGTTTGAGCCAGATGAAGATAGTTTATAAGCCATCGCTGTCATAGAGTCTGAGCAAAATATCTAAACCGCTTTCTAACTAAAAAACAAAAGCATACATTTGTTGGTTGGATGACAACTCAGAATTTTCGTGCTTATAGTAACCAAAAAAACTTAAAGAGAAGAAAGCAGCATGTGGAAACGCTGTTTTCAAATTTAGCCTTTAATTACCACAAAACGAGAGCTAAAATTATTGCTTCACAGCGCAAGCAATTCAAAAATAAAAGATCCGTCTAATCTTCATTGTGTTTCGTGAATGAAGCAGTCCTGTCGCCACGGCGCTTTTGTGGGCTTAGCCCCCAAAATTGAAATATGAAACGCTAGAAATCAATGGAGTTTATTAATCCGTATTTTGTTATGTCATTTATGGAAAGAGCGATACTTACCCATAGGCGTAGCCAGAGGGGCCATGCCCCCTCTGGCTACTTTTTTGAAACGTGTAGTCATTTTGTGCTTTCAGAGGCGGTATCCCAATGAAAATAGGTGTCATTCGCCTAAAATGAAACATTTTGGGCCCCCCACATTTTTGGGCTGGCTACGCTACTGTACTTACCGCTGTTGCTTGAATCAACATCGCCTGATCATTTTTTATCCGTTGTTGAGGCAATAAAGGTATTTGAAGCTTGAACGCAAAGCGTCAGCATTCGTTGCTTGGAGTGTTGATCGTGACGTTTGCTTATGTGTTTAGTTGCATACGTTCAGAAGGCTGACATCCTACTGATCAGGGGCGTATACTTCCGATCAAACTTATCATGATTTGACCTTTTCTAGTACCTGCGATCAAGGTAAAATCACCAAAAAGTTGTGAAAGATATGGACGTTTCATTGATTTTCCAAGCCAAATATCAAACCTGTACTTTTTCAAGATTCTTCACGTTTTATTGATTTTCTAAGCCAAATATCAAGAACGTCCTTTGTCAACTTGCTTCATTTAGTCAACTTTTTCATGCATCTCCAGTTTCCCGTTTCATTTTTTCATGTGGAAACCCTGGGTGTGCGCTGAGTTGCAGCGTTGCTGTTGCTGCCATGTAACTTACAAATCAATAACTAATGTAAAAGAATGCACAGATCTCACTGTAAAATGGACAGAGGAAACGCATTTTATGATTGTGTGGAATGATTACCATGCGATAATGTGCATAAGAGCGTTTGCTGTGCAAAATTTCAAAAGACCCACAAAAATTAAGTTTTGCACTGACTTAAGAATATTTGTGAAGGTGTAATGGCATCGACAGAACATTCTCCACACAAAAGTTTAAAGTTGAAGTTGGGTTTCCTTAATGTGGTCAGAGGATGAAGAAACTTGATTAAAAGTCTATGATTAAAAGTCACTGAAAATTTCAGTTTGTCAGTTTCGTGGACTGCAAAAAATAGGGTCTGGTGCATTTACGAGTCTTTGCAAAACCAATTTGTAAAGGCAGTGGCTGCAGATGGTGTACATATCATCGCACCTTACGTAAAGATTATAACATGTATCTACAGCCTCCGCCATTTACAAAACTATTTGCAAATGCAAAACGAAACAACTGACTGCTGCTGTCAGAACTTTTTTGAAAACCAAAGTTTTAACAAATCACCATGCTCCCGCATGGTCAGGGCCGGCCGCAAGCCGATGCAGCTGCATTGGGCCCCGCGCCTCTGGGGTCCCGCGCCATGGTGTTTGGGTAGATTGTTCATTTTTACCCGATACACCTTGCGCTTGAGAATTCAGTAGAAACGCCATATAAATTCCATTGTTGACAAAGAACGCTCTCGTCAGAACTAGGAAATTTCCTCTCGAACATTAGGAAACATGTTCAATGCTCGTGTAGTGCTGCACTGTACATCTGCGCTCTACCACGATCGTAACACGGTTGACTGAGCACGATGACGTCACAAAACCACTGCTCAGAGGGGCCCCACGCCTAGGTCTTGCATTGGGCTCCGCGCCCAAACATCTTTCATGCAATTAGTTTCATAATAAAACATCTTTCATGCAATTAGTTTCATAATATTGTTAAAGGTGATTTTACGTTTTAAAGAAATTTAAGGAAACTGAAAATATTCATAAGCTGAATAGGACAAGTCAATAAGGATTTTGTTTTGTGTGTTTTGACTGAAACATCTTCCACATTGGACGTGTTTCTTCAATGCTTAAAACTTATCAGTACCTCGTAGGCCTGATTGTTATTTGACTTGCAAAGTCTACAGTAGATAACACAGTCAACTAAGTGATAGTCGTAAGTTGTCCTCCCTTTTTGCGATGAAAATGTGGCAACCTTATTGAGCTTATTTATAAATATGCATGGACAGAAAGGGGATCGTCATCTTGACAAGTGTAGAGCTTATCCAAGTGGTTCTGAAAGAAGCTGAGGCAAAAATGAGAGAAGACGAAGCTGCAGCCAAGTCAAGAAACATTTAAGTGACTATTTTCCAGTAGCAGCGAAGATCAGCGGAGACATTTCTGCGCAACCTGTAAGAGTGCAGAAAATCGAAGAACATGTTGTGACAGACTTAGATCTACGTAACGATGAAAATAGACCTAGTTTAACCAGCAGTGCAGTAACAGAAGAACGTCAAGTTGTATCATAAGAAAACACGATAGATGAGATGGCTGACGTTATCACTGGAGGCAATGATATCGGTCTCTGGGCCCTCTGGCCAACCAATATACCGGAAAAATGAGGGAATATTGATTGAAAAATGAAACATGTTCTTTTTGACATTGTGATGAAAAGTTACTTTAAAAACATGACGTCCCACAACACAGGAAAGACAGAAACTTGTCACAGAAATGTACCACAAGTAATTCGTGGCCAGAACCACAATGGCGAAGTAGTTGACAGAAGCTGGCTTTGTTTTTCTCTTTCACAAATTTGTGTTAAATGTTTCACTTGTAGACTGATGTGTGCGGATGCGACTAACTGGAATCTTCGACTGGATCACGCTCTTGAGCGCCTGAGGAGCCACGAGCATTCAATGGAACATACAGCTGCCACGATTATATTTAGTCGCAGATGTAATTGCTCACTATGAAGAATTGATACAGAACTAGCCAGTCAGGTCATTCAATGCGAACAATATAGGAAATCGCCTCTGCCTGGAACGTTTGGTTTCTGCCGTAAAATTTATTGTTGAACGAGTACTGGCGTTTAGAGATGATGAAAAGGTTGGATCACCCAGAAACCTTTTTTTTTGAGTTAACAAATGTGCCATCATAAGGTAACGTCATAAATATTAATATGTGGAAATACTAGTGACTTCATCGATCATCTCCCACCTAAATATTTTACATCCGGACATGGAGTCTCCCACCACGCCTGGCCCCAGGCCCCCCACCATCTTAATCCGGAACTGGAACACACTGCAGCTACAGTATATCCACAGCCACAGTACAGCAAAACACGCGAAATGACTGAAAACCACGCTAAGGACGTTTTGCAAGTTACGGCTAGCTGTTACTAATTTTTACTTCCTACGTAAATCGTCTCGTAATAGTCTTATTTCCAGTATTTTAACAATAGAACACACTTCAGCAGGCCTACATTGTTTTACTCAAGATACTAACCAAGAATTATAAAGCACGTGATAAAAGACTGTCATACAGTATTTTTGCCTATGAAACAATGGTTTGGCAATGCCGTACAGAAGGCCATGAAGATTCGTTTCAAGGCAATTTTGCTAATAATCACACAATACTGCTGGAGGGATTTGTGACAGGGTTCACAACGAAAAGTTACTGCGCTAAGCTTGACGGCAACTTGCAATTACAATTCACTATCGCCGCGAAAGTCGATGCGATGATTTAGTGGTTGCAATATTATGATTGTTGGGCTATTTTTACTATCTTTCAAAAAGCTGAAGTTTTTCTTTTGAAAAATGGAGTTTGACCGATGGGATATTTTCCGATAGCTATATCAGTACTAGGTGCTTTCAACCAATATCACTATAATATAGAACTACTTAAGGCATAGCCTACTATACGAGAAACGTCCAAAACCCCGAGTGCTGATGTATACAAGCTGGCAGATGTTATTGCTTGATGTCTTTCTTAAGACGTTGATCATGCAACGATTGGGTTAACCAACATAACAAACTACTCAATGCTACAGTTTCTCTACTCTTTCATCTGATTTTGAACATTAGACTCAACAAAATACCTGCACGTTCATAATCTTCGTAAGAATCGCAATGCTTGACTCTCAACCAATGACAATTTGAGTGGTCTTGGATAGTTGGTGCAGTGAAGTGTTAAACAGAACCATGTTACTTTGATTGTTACGTGACGAGTCCGATACGTATTTTATACCTTACGAACCATGGCGTCGAAAGTGCATCAAATGCTTAATTCCCAAGTCACAAATATGTTTTTTCTGGAATTAGTTCAAAATTTTATTTTTTCAACCTGAAGAAATCCTCCCTGGAAACTGAAATCGCCCCCCAAATCTCGTAAATCACAAAATCGCCCCCATAACGCATAAAACCGCCCCCAGTGGGGCGATTTCGTCCACGTTGAAGACGACTGGCCTTCTGTATTGTGCAAATGAATTGACTCAATTGGATTTTTTCACTTGCAAAAACTTTGGACGAGCTTAACCATGCTTATTCAGTAGAAACCCGACTTTTGTAATGTAACAATGAAAGAACAACATTGCACAATGTTTGTCGTGAACAATGGAGACAACTTTGACGTCATTATGGGACTTACGTCATATTTGAACCAGGGTACTCTCCTTAAAGCTGTTTCTAGTGGGACTTTGGGCTGCAGAAAATTAACAGTAAATGGCAGGTACTACTCCAAAGAGGCGTGTTCAGTATTTCAACCCTTCATCAGCATTGTAAAAGGTCATCGAGTGATATAGCCAACATGGGTGGAGTAAGTCAAAGCCCAGCATGTCGTCTTGTTAGGAGGTTCAAGGCAACAGGGTCATTGAGTATTCACCTCCAATCCAAAAGGGAAAATGTGGTAAAAAATGAAACCAACTCCGAAAGACGATGCATATCTTATGAGAAATAGCAAAACCAGTCCAAAAAAACTAGTAGTGACCTCAAAAAAGATTTGGAGTATTTCGGAGTGAAAATTAGTGCGTCTCTTGGGGGAAGAAGGCTGGTTTTAGCCAAAAAACGCAACGGAAGCAACTTTTCACTGAGAAAATGCGAAGGAAATGTCTTTCGTGGGCACAGAGTACAAAGAATGGAGTGCAGAAAATTGTAAGAAGGTTTTATTTTCTAACGAAAGCCAGTGTTTGGAGCAGAGTCAGCAATGTTGTCGTATCTGCAGAAGTTATGGGGGAAAGATCATAAAGGGTCATCATCACCCAAAGTGTTGAACATTCTCAAAAGAAAATCTTTTGGATCTATTTCAACTTCCAGGGTGTTGGGTTGATGGATTACAGGGATGATGAATGCGGAAAAATAAAGCGAGGTTGTGAGACAAAACGTGGTGAGAGAAATCGAATGGGCTCTTATAGCTGGAGGGGTATTTTGAACAAGATTTGGCTCCCCGTCCGTCTGCACAAAAAGTGAAGCAATTTTAGAGTAGTAAGGTATCAAGATTCTTGATTGGCCAGGGAACTGACTTGACATGAAGCCCATCGAAAATCTGTGGAGACTTGTGAAAACAAGCCGAGTGAAGAAAGATTGCACCACCCTAACCAAGCCAGTTGGAGTTATATTGCCATAGGGTTCCGTGATAATAGAATTGCTTATGACTGTCAAAAAACTTGTGTAATCGATGCCAAGATGTGTTGAACAGTTAATAAAGAACAAAGGTGATCATATCGCTTGTTAAAAACAGCGTCAGTTTTGTTCAAAAGCAATAAAGCAACAAAAGGCAATTTGTGTCTGGATTTTGTTAGTGAGTCAATTAATTTGCACAATACTCTACTTCAGGAGAGAGTGTCTTCGAGAAAAGTCGCTACTCGGCTTCGATTGAAGGTGTGTTGGTGTACATTAGAAGCGCGTAAATATGAAAAGCACAATTATTATGGCGGCCACGACAACTTCTTGCTCAACTGCAATATTGGCTGCAAAAAGCATACTGCACATCTTGCACTTACAGCATTGAGGTTTACACAAACGCTTTTGCAAGAAAGTGTTATGAGCAAATGGTGGCTTTCATCCAGAGAAAAAGCTTGGGACTTTGCCAAAAATAAAATTTTAAAACTTGTCAATTCAATGAAAATAGATTTTCTATTTGCCGGCTTAAATCTGAACATTAAATATTTGAATGTTGTGACTTGGTTGTTGTTTTCCCCCTATCAAAATTTCTGGCTTCGCGCCTGCCTGCCTCAAAGTTGACATTGGTTGTGTGGCATATCCATTTGCAGTAGAGATCTCAAATACGTGGCCCGTGAGCTAATTGTCTGAGGTTCTCAGTAATCTTATTCCTCTCTTGAAAATATTTATTTGTCGCTGTCACTAACTGAGTTCCAAATTTCTAAAGGCCTTCTGCAGTACATTTCTTATACAAATATTCCACCTACGTAGGGCTGTTGCGCATATAGATGCATGAAATGTGCGGTGCGTAGCCTAGTTAAAATCTAGTGCGAAGCTTGCTTGAGTCTTGACCCAGGGACTTTTTCGCTTCAAAATGGCCCTTTTCCGCCCATGAATTTGATATCTCTGCTTAATTAAACATAAGGGCGAGAAAATGAATTCGTTTCTCCTCGGAATGGATCAGCGCCTCTGTACGTAACTCCACAAGCACAAGCGTCACAGCAGTTTAATCACAAAAATAATTTCATTTGGGAATTTGAGAAAAAAGTCGAAGTAAATGTATAAATACTGTAATAGCCTTGTCGACAAATGCAGATCAGAACATATGGACTAAACCACAGGTAACGCTGTAAGAAAAAACAAATGAAACAGTTTTACTTTTAAAGTCAAACGTGGTAAAAGAGACTTCATGTCTGAGATGAATCGATGCGACCAAGACAATTTTTAATATAAAAGATTGAGGCCTTCACAACTGTGAACACATCAAAAACATTTTTGAATATAAGGGGATCAGGCTTCTATAACTGTGAACATTTCAAAATTAATAGTTACTTTTGAGAGAGCCGTTTCCATAGGAAACAAATCCTTCAAAAAAGCCTTTGTCACAACTTGCGTTATCCTAATTCATCTGCGCACAAACACAGTCTTTCAGTAATTCAGAATAAGCCCAATCTTAACTTCCCTCTGAACCTTACTAATGATAAGGCCCAAAATGTGTTTTTCGCCATAGAAATAAATACATGTTGATCATTTTCCAATTTTTTTCAGTGGTTTGGTTGTTCAAAGACAATATTTTAATCTCATCAGTACTGGCTTCATTCACAAATTTCTAAAGTACCAATTAAATTGTGGGGGAAGAAGATTTTGTCTGCATTATCAATAGGCCAGGCAAAAAATTCAAGCCTGCATATACTGCAAACATCCTGGAAAATGCTTCTGAACCTAATTCGGAAAAGCGTGAAGAACTGTTCATATCAAAAACTGGTTATGCGGTGTGGAGTAAAATTGCCCTGTATCATACATATGTTCAAAAATGTTGGTCAGATACAAAGGTATACGCAGTCACAGTTATATCTGTTGTGTTTCGGACGCGTTACTGACGATCGAGCAGGAACAGTTGAGGCTCGAGCAGGCTAGTGCTTGACTCGTTTTCAAAGCTTAGACCTGGCTTTGCTGTTGACAGTTTCACCTCAAGCTGGGAATTATCTCGTTTCTCAAATATTGATTTTATCTCGGGAAAAGGTGCTACATTTGCATTTTCAGCTGCATTTTCCAATGGCGATCTCAAACGAACTGGTGAAACTTGCCAGAGTCTACTGCAGTCGAGCTTAGATCCTTGTTCACTTGTCCTCAGACGGTTGGCAACAATCGTTTCGGAAAGCTCCTGGGTTGGTAAATCCAATTTCTTCCATTTCTGAATCCATCTCTGGAGAGGAAACCAGTTTAAGAAAAGGTAGCGAACAAACCTCTTTCTTCTAATTCTGAAAGCTTGTGTAAGTGTTTGCGGTGGATTGGCTTTCAACGATGTCATGTCATGAAAACAAGCCACAAACCACTCGATGACCAAGACAATGCAACCAGCAATGAGTCCAGTAGCAACTACATAGAATACTCCGGCCAAGTCTGTGTAAGTCAGTGACCTGAGACGGTTATCTGTTTCACTGACGTTGGAGCAAGCCTGTGTAAATTGGAAGTATTTTTTCCACAAATGTTCCAAGAATCCGTTTCTTTTCAGCACCCTCATATGGCTGGAAAGTGACTTAAACAATGGCAACGACCTGCGAACAGGGACAGCATAGCCAATCAAGCCAAAACCTAGAGGTACAGTTTTCAACTCGCAGTTGCTTTCGACAGCATGCAGATCTAAGAAAATCGAATCGGAGATATAAGCGAACTTTCCCTTCTTCGCAAGGTCAAGCGCGGTCCCCACCGTTGGCACCAACATATGCAGCGGCTTGTCATGGCCAACGATGGAGTGGTATAATTGCTTGGCTACACTAGTTTGAGACTCCTTCAACTGACTCACCACGATGACATTCTCTAACGCTCCGTAACCAACGGTTGATTGCAGAAGGAGGTCTTCAACAGACTGGATGTACTCGATATCACGAGCGTGCAAAGACACAGATGTGACAACATTAGCAGTATATGAAGCAACGATTATCTTAGATGCAAAATACCACGTCAAGTTGATAATCTTTGCCGATAGAGACTGAGGAATTCTTTCTGGAGATTTGCAGAACAAGGCAGACCACAACAGGAACATGGCGTTGTTAATTCCCATATTCCACTGTGCATCCTGGCGTTCTTTGATAATTCTCCTATGACGTTTGCTCAACTCAGAATAGTCCTTGGCTGCCAAGATTGCATTGTCGACTTCTCTACTTTGGTCCGCTTTCGATGATTGGAAAAAACGTCCTCGAATTCCATAAGGACTTAATGTTGACAGAGCGGGCAGAACAATGCTTAGGCATAATATGCTAACAAGCAAAGCTCTATAAAAAGACAAATCGAATGGATCAAAGAAAGCATAGGGATTGTATTTATAATTACTTTCGAAACTGCGCTTCACGACAAAATCCAAATGTAGTGTCATGAAATTAGGTAGGAAGTCAACTACTTCATGTCTTTGTTTCGTTGCAGTAATTGCACCAATCGCCATGTCAGCTTCCCCCCTTGCAACCTCACCTATCATTCCAGTCCACTGGCCACTTGTCTCATTCAATATTCCATACTGCCCATCTTTCACCAGCTGCAAATCATATTCGAAACCTTCCAGCCGGCTCAACTCCTCAAGCAAATCAACTGCATATCCTTGCAATTTAGAGGGGTCAGTTTCGTTGCTGTTTTCGAAGTAGGAAAATTGATTTTGCACGACTGTTGCGACCTTCAGTCGGTTGACTGGTCTGATTGATTTCGATCCTCTAACCATGAATAACTGTTCTTTGCAGCTGCCGTTTGACGTCCATTGCCCAACGACAGACCAAGTAGTATCAGTTAATTGCAAAACATCATAAATCACAGGAAAACTTCCATTCCTTTCAAGAAAGTAGGGTAACGAGAAATAATCGCTATTCCTGCTTCCACTAAGTCGATCGTTCCCATAATTCTGCAATAGAATTAGTTTTATTTGGTAATG
>Ga0210059_1001450_pt1 | contig 35689 bp, 21 predicted proteins | sample Ectturendosymbi2_FD_188042 | JGI IMG/M metagenome (GOLD analysis project Ga0210059, IMG submission 188042) | Ecteinascidia turbinata endosymbiont from Florida, USA - Sample 2 (SPAdes) (version 2) | ecosystem: Host-associated > Tunicates > Ascidians > Unclassified | place: Key West, Florida... | reverse complement strand
AACTGTGCTGTAAATGCCTTCGTTGCGGAAGCCATCAAAACTTATCAAACAATGACCTCACAGTTGTGAATTCCAGCTCAAGCAAATTGACATTTTCGATTTCATAAATTGTTCAGAAGAACCGGCGTAGATCTTGATTATGCACAAAAAACGCGATGTGTCAGACATAAAAGAAGTATTTCTAATACTTTGACGACTACGGTTTACGGCACACTACAGCTTTATCACAGTTAGTTTCATATAAACACAGATCGAAATATCTAATACCACCAACCCCTAATGCTTAAGACTAGCACTGTGATGTGCTGATGATTCGCGTGCGTATCTCAAATAAAAAATGATTTTCACAATGAACTGCTGCTTCCAACTTTACAGACCGTAGTCACCCTTGTATATGAAATGCAGTGCCTGCTTATGATCTGTGATAAAACCAACGAGCAATTCTTTTTCAAACAATATAAGACAAGCCGCACCTCGTGGTCGTTAATCTGCGAGTAATGCATCCCGATCTTGTGGTAATACTTGCCACTCATTGACGGGTCCTGACTTTCCAAAATAAGGATAGCTTTCTTGAACTGGTGCGAAGCGATGGCAGCCTCAACCGCTTTTTCGGTGGCTCCTGCTTCAATGTAGTGATTAATGGCTGCGAAGAAACAAAACGAAGCTTGCTCTTCCGGCCAAGGAAGCTGATACGGCGCTTATTCCCGGAAACACTGATGATGAGTGGAAAAGTTACCTGAGTCAAGCTGCTTAATCGAATTCAGATGCTCGGCCCATTCGTACTCAAGCCGAACAACCTCAGAAGGAAAAGAGGTGCGGGCGAGCTCCACAGCTCGTCTGAACACGACAGAGTGAACATTAGAAGAGATACGGAGCAAAAACGTAAGCAAGAGACAAACAGTATTGCAAAGCTCACTAACCTGTAAGCCTTGTCTTTCCTGTAACAATCCAGGGCATTCTGAAAATTACCTGTGCGTTCGAACAGCTCCCCAGCCTGCGAATTGCGGTAAATCGGGTAAAAATTGTACAAGTCTGATATGATTTATCATTTTATATCAATTAAAGCCAACCTGCTCATTCAGGTCATATCTTAGCAACCCGGACGCAATCTGTTCCATTAGGTTTCGATTGGACATTAATTCCTGCGAATAAAAAGCGTGAAGAGTTCACGTGTCAGCGTCGTATTGTTGAAATCCGTGAAACTATACAAAAAGCAACTTTTGTGTTAATGTGCTACGATGGTATTCATTTCAAAACTTCAGCTAAACCACGAGGTGTCAAATGTCAAAAGAAAATAATATGCACCACCTACCACAAAGAAAGATCCTTAGCAATTTCCGTTGCAATTTTAAGGTAGTACCAACCAGGCCCGTAACCAGCTTGGGACACCAGGGGGGCGAAAAGTTTTCTGAGTGGCCCAATACTTTTAAACTATGTCAAATAGTTTTAAACTATGTCCAACACATTTTTCCAGGGGGGGGGCGAAAAATTTTGCTGGGGGCTAATCCCCTCCTGCGCCCCCCCTGGTTACGGGCCTGTTACCAAGTAAGCTGATGCTTAAGGACCCAGTCAAGTAATGGAAAGACCCGTCAAGTCTGCAACCGCAGCTAAATTGTAGCATCATGTACGGCACTCCTTCACGAGTCCGGTGATTGAATGGGATGTTGTGGCCCCACTCAAAAACCATGTGATTTTGAGTAGGGTTGTGCTGTCTTCACTTGTTTGCACCGGAGAAGTGCTGCGTTTCGTATGCCGCTGAGTGGGCCTGGTTGGGAGTTTTTTGGGTCAAATTACTGTAATTTTATTGAATATACATCGCAGCCTGTTGTTATGGCTTAAAAAATAAAAACTACGAGACCTTGATCAGACGGTAGCCATAAAAGATTTGAACGAAAATCGTTTGGTAAAACACAAGAGGCAAGTTTTGATTAGTTTGAATTCCTCCTGCTGCAGAAAGCACAATTCCAATTTGCGTGCGCAAAGAAAGACAGATCTTCACTTGGACGGAGAATAAAAATAGAAACATCATCACTTTGTGCACTTTCACTTGAGTAAATCATAAAACCATGTCGGCTGTGTTACTTTGTGAGCTACCTTCTATGTCACAACAGAATTTGCCGAGTTCAAAACTGAAGATATATTCCCGCAAGTTTTAACATCATCTGCTTGAAACGAGCAGCAGTTATGGTCAAGCAGCGGTTTCGGTAAAACACGCGGAAATGGAGAACATCCATCCGAAAAAGCTCAAAGTATATGAAAACCATCACTTACGGACTTTGACAACGCCAGTTTCGAAGCACGAGCTGGCAGTCCAGCCTTCATATACAGAGCAATCGCACCGTGGAAATCACCCTGCTTTTCCTTTAGCAGGCCCGCGGACTCATCTTGGTTTGTGTCGATTAACCACTGATAATAATTCTGTTGCAGCTGACTCAATTCCGGATGGTTCTGCCCGAACGAATCAACGTGCCATGAAATGCTTCGGTCAGATCTCCAACACATATCGATTACTTTTAACAACTCCTGATTTGTTGATGCCAGCTAAAATAGCCAGCCAATAACACTGTTATTACTAAAGAACTTATATAAAACAACAATCAAATGTTTATAAGAGCTCTCAAAATGCAGGTTGAGGAATAAGCCTTTTCATACTAAGTGCAAAACCCGTAAAATAAAAACAATAGTTTTTAGGAGCATACGTCTAAACATCGGCACCAGTTTTTGAAATAAACAATAGATGATAGCTGTTTACAACTTCTATTCCATCCAATTACAAGCTGACGTTTAATACAGCATCCACAGTTTTGCTTATTATCGCATGGTGAGGCGAATACGGTTGGCGTGTCCAAGACAACCAGAACAAACCGCAAGTTATTTCAAAGCAGAATCTGACGTTGGTGGACATACGTATTGGACCTATACACTGATAAACTGAACATGACAACATACTTTACACTCGGCAACCGCCAGGGCTTCATTCCACATGTGCATGTCTTGATAAAACTGTATGCAGTCATCTATGGCACCATTCTCCAAATATATCTAAAATCAACGTATTTTTATTTGAAGTTCAAACTTCACAGAAAACAAAAACTTTACATGTGTTACCAATTTTAAGGAGACAAAAAGTATTCGAGGTGGTAACTTTCAAGAAATGTTTTTAACTTCAACGCAAATAGTGACCACAGCACCGTGCATCCAATGCAGATACCTGCTCTGCACGCTTGAAATCTTTTTTGAAAATTGCGAGTCGGGCTTGGACTTTGAAAAAGCTCAATCCGTCCATTCCCTGACGATAGAAGACAAAGGCAAGCAATTAACCTGTTTATTTAATGCATTGAAACCCAAGATTTTCACTAGGTGTGTCGAGCGGTTTCATTGTGAAAAAAAGCGTAGTCTGCAACAAATTGATGGGTAACGGCCATGTGTTGATGGCTCAACACTCCAGGTTCAAATACTTTAACCAGTTTTAATTAATACATGCAGTTCGCTACCTAGGGAACAGTAACTTTTGAAAATGAAGGCTTACCGTCTCTTTTGTGTATTCATCCATCATGTCTTCGATTCCTTTCAAAAACCGCGCTTTAGAAAATTCTCCCAAAGCAGCAAAACACCTTAAACAAAGTAAAGTTCTCAATTGACGTCTCTCATCTGTTTTTTATTCTTGTGTTTGTTGGCAGCGCAAAAAGATTTAAGGTGAACTTGGAATTTGCTGATTTACGTTTTGAAGCCAACAGTTGTTATTAAAGAGCAGAACAACAGGTAATAAAAATTCTCCATTAAAAACGAAGCACATCTTTATCAAAACAGGAGAATTATTACACCAAGTAGAGTCCAAAATACGCCACAGCAGACTAACTTTTTCACGAACACGTTGCTCTGCTGGATGGAGCAGTTTTTGCGATCAATAACACGATGTAAAGGCCATCAACAACCACCACCAGATCTTTCAACGTTTTACAAAAACAAATATCTTCTTTGCCTTCGTGCTTAAAATCAGTTAAAACTGGCGGTTTTTAACCACCGTCTAATAAAAAGTACGCCATTTCATTAAAAAATGAAGTGAAAACCTTTTGCCAAATCAAAAGTCGTAAACGCCAGACTCGTTGCAGAAGGCTGCGTAGAACTTGAAGCCTCTCGCGCGTTAATAAAGAACTCAGTCAACAAAAATTGCACGACATTAAAACGCCATCAAGCCATTCCAATGTTAACATCATCTCGTAAGTTATCATCTGCAAGCGGATATTTTAACTGCTTTACCTGTGAGCCTTTGCATGAAACCTACCTTCCAGCAACAAATATATTTTGAGCATCAAGTGAAAGTTTACTCAGTGTGTTCCACATTGCTTCTGTTTCGGGTGACATGTCCAAAGATTCCAAGAAAGCGACAGCTCTGATGACAACAAAATTGTGTTGTCGAGAACAAAATGAAGCCCAGCCGGCAAAATATTACCTACATGAGATAAACGTGGGGCCTGAAATAAATTCACGTTACTTTTGCAGACTAACTTACGTGAGCTCGGATTACTATGTACACGCACCGAAACATAAGGCGACATTGATTCTTCGTAGATATCAAAATGAGAAGGCAAGAAACACACAAACCGTTTAGAGCAGTGGTGATCAAACGTTTTGGCTCGTGGGCCACATTTGTCTTTCAGAAACCCTTCGCGGGCCACAAGAATTAATAATCTCAATAAAAATTCTCTTAAATGATTAAAAAATCTCAATAAAAATTGTCTTAAATGATCCGATTGAAAACTGAAATTCCTGGTGAATTTTGTTCAAGTCAAATGGCAACTTTTGCTTCAGGGCCACCGCTTAAAAGAACCAAAGTGAACGAGAGTCCAGTAATTGACGGCAAGGCACAAAAGACGAGCAAGCCTGGTTTGGACTGAATCGAGTAGGTCCAAGAAAATTGAAAAAGTACGAAATAAAAACAAGTTGCACATGACGCTGCTTAAGAACTCTAGGCGATGCAACTTTTACAGCAGTTACTTCTGAAGAGTCGAGCAAGCAGTGACATCAACTATCGATATTATTCTCAACCGCATTAATGAACAACAAGCAACCTGTCGAAGTCTCCGTCCTCGGTAGCGGTGCCGAATTCAATCAAGTTCTCATCCAATGTGTACGTCACAGTGTTCACGCCATCCTGGACTAGAACCTACGAAGTAAGAGTATTATAAAATTCCTGATTTGAAAAGAGCCATTTTCATTCTATCTGAGGAATAGCTGATGATACCTGCCTGGTAGGTAACATATATGCTCTGATAAAATCATAGTGTCTAGCCGAATTCCTTTCGATAGGAAAGATCAGAGTATTATATTCGCATTATGATCCATCCTCATTGCAACTGCCACATAGAAATCACAAAAAAGCAAATGTGTTTGCAGTGAGGAGTATACAGTTTTCATTTGATCGAACAAAAGGTTCAATTATTTTTTTTCGCAAAGCAGAGCATCATTTCATGAGAAAACATAAACGCAAGGACGGCTGTTAGTGTTAACACTGTGATCAGCTGGGGAACTTGTTAGCTGTGGGTACGAAGCACCAGTCAAGCCGTCGAAAAAAAAAGTTTGATTATTAGCAAAATAGCAATAATAAGTTGTCTGATTTACATAAAGCTATGTGTAATAAAATAATAGCACAAGTACATAAATGCCCACAATAAAATGTAAAACCAGATTGCCGGTCATATAAAAATGTAAATTGCATGGTAACCAGGTATTAAGAGTGATTCACTGACGAGGAAGAACCAGACTTGATAAGATTCATGCACACTTTGAAGCAAGTGGGTTTTTAGCAAACGCTTAAATGCACACAAGTTTTCAGCTTCCTAAACATTCAAATTGTTTCATAGTACTACGGCAGTGGTGACCTTTGGTGAAGTTGGCAGAGAGTTGCATTCATAACCCAGATACGTCAGATAAAACAGTTTCAGTTACAGGCTTCGGAGCACAGTAAAAACAAGCGCAGAATTTCTACCAAATGATTCTTGAATTTATATGTAAAAAGTGAAAGTTAGCGCAAGTGGGGTTAAAATTAGGCTGATATGGCGCCCGTTTTATGCTGCTACCATTTGTAACTTTTTTTTCAGAACCACAGTCAGGGAGATTTGGTCTGAGCTGCGATACTCGTTCTGAAAGACAGATTTTTCAATGGAGAGGGAGAGACAGAAAAACTTCACATCAACACCAACAGTTACAGAAAAACTTCAACACCAACTGCTGTTCACAGAAGACCCCTGTAAGCCTCACGTAGATTGGTCGTGACAGCATGTGCTTGTTCTTTTGAATGTTTGTAGTAATTTCCTTATTTCTGGTACACCATTATTGCTTATACACGTTTAGTACAATTTGGTGATGTTCTAGCTAAGAGAAAATCAAATGTTAGCAACGAGAAATATCATTGAACTGAACACAAACTGGACTTCGACTGAAAAGTTCGGCAGAAGTAGCGGCAGTGTACGTAACAAGTTTGATTACCTCAGTCTTTCCTTCGCTCCTTTCCAAGGCTATGATTTCACCTTTGATGGGGAACATGGTGACTCGTTCAGGCATGTCGATGTTGTACCAAATGCACAAGCTGTCACGATTTTGTGCTACGAGCACGTCACTCTGAGGTACCCACTGGATACGCGAAAAAATACTTTTTAAAGATACAAGAGGACGACAAGAACAAAAGCATTGTCAAAACTAACAGCAAAAGCCATTTCTTAGTTTTACGGTCGTATCTGCAGCACAAACAAAATGTCATATTGACACAAAAGTTAATGAAAATTTTAGTGACTGACTTGGACAAAAGTGCAGTAGCTCAACAATGTTGTTTTCTGTTCCGTAGCTATGTCGTACAGATGAAGTCGCAACCTTTTGTCACGAAACAGCAACTTCTGACCTGAAATACAAACAAGAATGCATCATGCACACAAAGTCTCAGTGATCGCATATTCGCATCACAAATGAATCGCAAAAATCTACTATATATGTGTATTGTGTATATATACGAAATTAAGTCTACTGCATAGGTAATGTATGCATAGCGATGGTGAAAGATCTTTATAAACGGATAACTTTTTAATCCATTTCTGCCATCCGGTGTAGTCGCAAGATGTCAGAAAGTCTAACCAGCTCTGTTGAAGAGGGCTAAAAAGTTGTGCTGTTGTCGAGAGATTGACCGGGTAAGTGAATAAGTGATCACCATTTAAATGACGTTTGCTGCTGCATGTTGATATTAAACTGGGAAACAGGCAACCGCTTCGTTCGACAAGAAGTACTATTTTGAAGAACGTTCTCGGTTTTAACTTTAATCGCGTTGGAATTTCAAAGCTTTGCTTAAGACATTCTTTAACCTTTTTTACATATTTTACCTTTTATCAAACAAGATTACCAGGTTTACCCCCAATACACTCAATTGGTGCTATTTGTTGAAAATACGAAATTGACAAACTCTTACAGTTTAGAATGATTTATAAAAATTTACATTGGCTGCAATTTATGGTTCTGTATATTTACTCCCTTGGAAGATGAATTTTACCCCCAGGGTAAATTTACCCCAGGTTAAGAATCACTGCCTTAGGATATCAGCTGCGTATGAGCAAAACATGACAACTCTTGTTGGAGAACGCATTCTGCAAATTTCATTTAAACGCAGTGCTCACGTATTGTGACATCCTCAAAAGGTACAAGCTTTAACATAAATTCTTATTGTGAACAGTACAGCTACAAACATTGAAAACATTATTTTATTCAACGTTACGACTTAGTTACATGCCATCTTCAGGAAAAAATAGTAAAAAACACCGCTGATATAGAAAAGCGAAAGCACGATTTGAAGCCATTCGTGCTGTCTTACGCAATACAGGATCTCAACGTGGATGGTTCATCTATTCCGTACCTGTTATTTGACACATACCGATATTCATTAGATTACATAATATAGCACCATTGCCTTCACACCGCACCTTCTCTTTTCTATTTCCCTGGTGTGTTTTACTTTTTTCTTGAAGATGGCACATGGCTAAGTCGAAATGTCAAATAAAATAATGTTTTCGATATTTGTTTCTATACTGTTCAGTGTTCACAATATGAATTTGCAGCAACTCCATGCATTTATTATTTAACAAAAATGTTTGTCAAAACGGGAAAATTTCACAATGTTGATCAAGCTCATGAAAGTTGGCGATTATTATATTCAACCATAAAGTTAATTCCGTACCATCTTTCACAAACCACAAAATATTTTAGTGATGAAAGGCATGTTAGCTTGAACTGAAAATGTTTTAAATATGAGCAATCACCAAGCAAAAAAACAGCAAAAATTGGTTATTTAAAATCAGTAAAACGTGTTTATTCTTTTTAATCACGGAGTTTTAAATTACGGGAATAGAAGGGTTGACATATAATCATTAATCGGAAGAAATTAAAAAGAAGTTTAAAAACTCTTCGAACAGTACCAGAAATTAAGCTTTCATGTAACATGGGGTTTTAAGGTGAGAGTGCATCTTGAAAAATTGCCACCTGCATGAAGCGTAACACCACTGATTTGTCTCTGACTCTCTTTTTGCAAGAAATGTCTGAGACAATGTTATTCACCCAGAGCCAAAAAATTTTTTGTTTATTTTGCTGTCGTATTGAAAAGGCCAAGTTGGAGGCAACCACCGTAAATTACCGTACACACCTTTGTTTACAATGGTCATGATACGTCCCAGTGAGAGTTATCAGTGAGCAGTGCATAGGTTTGGCGAAGTTGTGATGGAAAGCAGTTTATTGATAAGCGGTCAAGATGTGCTGAAATGAATACTTTCTCCGCAGGAAAACTAAAATAGCTATCGTCGCTGACATTCCAGAATTGAAATTTTTTAAAGCACTCTTGTTTCTGAGCGCCAATGAACGCTTTTCACGAAGCAACATTTTACTGTTTTCAGCTTATTTCAGTTGTCACCTCAAACAGGTTCAAACGACGTTTCAACATCTTGATTGATGTTTCACACCTCGGCAATGTCACTTTTACTCTTTCCACAAACAACGAATAACCACTGGTTAAGGTATTCACAACTCTGTCAAAGCAAACAATTTTCAATATAATCGTCTTATCCTTATGTCAATAAATATCAGTAAAATCGCACTTTGTCAAGTCCAAAGTGTAAATTAAAATGCAACTACCCAGGTTGTATCAACACAGCCTTTCGTTGACATGGACTTGCATTGGTATAAACGCAAAATTAACAGTTTCGAACTGTTTCCTCGGTGGTTAGATCCAGGTTTACTTTGCACAGTTTCTATCGGACCACTATTCAAATGCTTTTCATTGTCCAGCTGATTACAGCGACAAGAGCTGCACAGCAAGCGTCGATTCGGTTCTCTGCTACATTTTGTTGGTTTCAAGCTGAGACAGTATTGAGGGTATGTCGAAAGGCAGCGTTAGCGTCGATCGCAAAGTAAAATTCAAACAATGAAACGCTGTGGGCATTATTAAAAAGCATTAAATTGTTGCGTCTCTTGTGACCACAAGCATTCTGGGCATCGCATCTTAAAGTACGTATGCGAAAGGTTCACTTCAAACTTGCTTTGTAGTTATGCAGGTACGCTTGGAGAGAGAGCACACTCGTGCCAAAGACACATGAAAGGAACAACAGCCAAACCTGTTTCATTCAACTCCAACCAGTCCAACTTGGAATTGTGCTGAATCGTGGCTACTGAATATGACAGAACCAAATCAACTGCAATGTATGCAAACAGAAAAAGTCAGCGATGCATTAACGTCTTGCAAATTTACCGACCAGCAAAATATCTTTTGCCACTTTCTTCCCAATAAAAGCCAAAATCTTATAAACCATAAATAAAAAAACAAATTCCAAAAAATAGGTGAACTTTATCTGAATTTATTTTTTTTAATTCCTTGAAAATTTCTGACATGCCTGCACATCAGCTTGTGCGTCCAAAAAATAACAATGTATGTTTTGCTTCTTATTTTCCGGTCAGAACATTCAAATAAGGTTTCAATAAAGATAAACGCAAGCTTAATAGAACAAAACAAAACTTCTACTTGGGATTTCATCGAAATCAGGTTCTTTTAGAGCCAATAACTGTAGCTTAGTTTCTAAAGTATGCTTACTTCAAACCTGTTGCACTTTTCAAAATAAACATAGTCCACAATTGAAAAAATTTCGGAAAACAAGCACTGGACGCAAGCTACATTGAAACATCGATTGATAAAGCTAGAATGTCAATCCCTTGCATTTTATCAACTCTTAAACAAGTAGCACAATTCAAAAATGTGACCAGCACAAGCACAAATAATATGCAGGCGAGACAACTCAACGGTATGGATGAAAAATAAGACAATATCGATGCATGATGCATTCGAGGTTTAATGTGAAGCTTTTCGGGAAAGTAAACGCTAAAACGTCCTGATTTTTTGACTTGATGTCATCAGGTTTATTTACAGATAATAAGCAACAATGAACTTTTTTATCTTACCAATAGATATAGTTTTGGGATCAATCAAGTACGCCATCTTCTTGTTGTCTTCTGCATCTTTGTGCGCGTGGAACCTTTCGTTGAGTCTGACACTTATCAAGTGTGGATTCATGAGCTCCGTTCGAACAGATCCCAGTATGGTACTGCTGCCGTACTCGACAAGAGACAGTTCGCCTAAACAAGGAAACAACCTCGCAATATCATCCGAATCACTTTTCAGCTTCATATCCGAATTACTCGGTTACACGAAAGCCAACTAACGAGAACATTAACGGGGTACGAAAGACATGCTTTGCGGTTTCGAGCCCGGCCCCTCCTTTGCTGACTCATCTTTATCACCTGTTCGGGTATCTTCTGCGTTACAACGCAAATTAACTTCACGACTGGCCTCCGCAAGTAACGTACTGTACTTGGCACCAAACCAATACCACAGTCGACAAATAAAAATACCACCAATCTGTATTTTTGGAGTTTGTGCAGGAGCGGGAAATCTTGTTCATCAAAAAACCCACACAAGAAAAAGAACGTTTCGCTTTCGCCACACGGTTGTTTCGATTTCGAGCTGTTTGTGAAAGTGCAAAAAAGTTTTGAACAAGCTTAGGAACATTTTATCTTACAGTCTTGATACAGCGATGAAAATAAGTTTGGCAGAAACAGTAATGCGCTGTGGTCAGCTCTGATAAAATACAGGAGGTTGAAACGAATCGTTCACATAATTTACCAGCATTGAAGATCATGCAGACGTTTTCATTTTCAAAGAAATACTTCTCGTTTCCACCAGTTCCCTGCCACGTGACCTCGGATAGTTTGTTGCGAAGCAAGTCTCCGAGCAGAAGTGTGTCAGAAGTGTGGGCGATGAGGAAACGATCCTCCCCCAAAATCTTCACTTCATCAATCTGCACCAGAGTTTGAAACCATCTTGAGCAATGCAAAACGAATAGACCGCATGTCTTCAGGAATGTTCGTTATTTACCTCGTAGCCGTAATGAGATTTCAGTACAACTCTTGTTCCAGTGCTGAGGTTTCTCACAATCACCTGCAGTACAAGCGTCGTCAAAATCACGTCAATGCTAAAGCCGGGAAACTGAGTATACACAACGATCTTCACAGTCTTGAAAAAGGTTTGTGAGTTTTAGATTACGAACTTTAGCAGTTTCATCAAACTGTGTTGAGGTGTCAAAATTTTGTCAATAACACTTGAGTTTTAGATTATTTTAATTCATTTGGCCTTTTATCGAATCAAACAAAACTGTGAAAATTCTCGATGATTTCATTTAGCTAAACTCAAAGAAATCACTAAACATTAGAAAATTTTTAGACAACTAAACAAATCACCTGGGAGAGCCCAACATAGGTAATTTCAAACTTGTTTTTGTAAATTGATCTCCGCAAGCAACAGTCAAATAATTCGACGCCACCACAGAGAGTACCCTGAAACCAAACAGTGCAAGTTAAGCACAGACACTGCATAGCTGAAAAAATATCACAAACAAAAGATGATGACAGTTTACTCAAAATAAAGGCTGAATTAAAACGTATAAATCAAGCTCCAAAGACATAAGCAAGATATAAATCTTACAGCACACAGGCGTGACCCGTCTTTTTTCCATGCAAGGCTGGTGATAGTGTAAAGGTTCTTAATTTCTTTAGGCTTAGCCTCGTCCCAAGCACCTCTGCGAAGACTGTAGTTGAATAGACGAAGTCTGCAAAGGTACACGCAACTTCAGAGTGATAGCACATACAAAAATATATTCACAAGAAAGCCTGGTCTATTGCGCCAAGCTTCTCTACTATAACTAGAATCATGCTATCTACTGTAAAACACTCATATTGGTAAAGCATTCCTGATAAAATTGATCGTTCGCAGGATCACCATTACAATTTCTTACAGAAAAAAACAAAAGACAATCTCGAATCATTTTATAGGTTTATCAGTGACCTGTTTATCAACGTGAAAATTTTACATTCCTGAAGACTAACGCATGTCATATGGAGCAAACTAAAGTTGTTCCGTAGAATCTTATTCATTCTATTTGAATAAGATTATAGGACTGACGATGCGTAGTGTTACGTGAAATCGATTTCCTATTAAAAATTTGTGATTGATTCCTTGCTTCTTTCACTTGTGGAGTGAAGTTACTTGAACAGTTTTAGAGCAGTACATGTCCAAGTACGGTAGCTTACGCAAATGTCGTGAATAATACATCACAAAAAATTTGGTATCAGCCAATTTCAAAACTTGGGAGCGCAGTAAAACCAAACAATCGAGAATACCTCAGAAGATGCGAACGACCGCACTTGTTCCAATACACGGAAGTGAAAGAGGAGGTACCTCACGGTAAGATGAAGGCCGTTAGCCTCCATTGTCTTTTTTTAACAGCCAAGAGTAATAAAATGTTTTGCTTTTATTAAAAAATGATCGATAATCTCAACCAATGTAGCTGACATGAAATCAACAACAAATGGTTAACCCAACACACGTGGCATTCTCGAAAAAAATCTACACAAATCTATGCAACATTTACAGAAAAATGAGCGAGCGATAAAAAGTTTATCGCTACCCTTAGCACAAACTTTCAAGAAATTTTGCCCAGTGTTTAGTACGAAATTACTCGACTGTCGCAGAACAACTGTTTTCTCTTCTTTCTTGCCTCCTGATGTTGTGCGAATGCGACAGACTGACGATGAATTTCATCCTTTTGTGACCAGTTGCGGCATCATAGATTTGTTTGTGTGGAAAAGGACAGGCAACCGCCAATGTGCAGTAGAGCAGTTGTTTGTGACAACAAAAGCATTCCGACAATTGGTTGCTCCTCCTTTTCCACACAAACTCGACATTTCCGTCTGTCATATATCAAATTCTAGTCATAGTAAACACCAGTGATGTGGTCGAGACCGTAACCTTCGAGACCGAGACTTCATCAAGAAGTCCGAGACTAAGGCGGAGACCTGAAACTTGGGACCGAGACTCGAAATTGGTCATACTGTATTTGCCGAAATTTTTATAGAATATTTCAAAAAAATGTCGTCACCACTTCCGAGCTGCATGTTTGTCGATTTTCTCGCGTTTTTCCTACTTTTTGGCTTTTGTTTTCCTGCAGGTTCGACAGACAGTGAACAGACTGAATTATGGAAGCTTTACTGAGCTATATGGTTGAAGTATTCAAAGTTTCGATATCACTTGTAAATATCATAATTACTTAAGCTTTTAGCTGACCTCGTGTACATGTTTGCATATGTAACAGAGTCCCGTAACATGAGACTGAGGCTCGCAAAAATGTGCCTCGAGATCAATCACTGAATCACTGGTAAGCTGCACACCTGTTGCCTAAAATGTCTCAAAGCTGCAGGGAAAGCAATTTGTGGTCAATTGGGATTTCTTAGACTGTGGTAGCTTGCTACAAATCACGATTTCTTAAATCATGTTATAATATCGTTACATAAAACTCAAACCGCGCTATAGTGAGGAGGAGTCTCAGCGTAAACAGCTCGGACTCTGCACAAACAAAACATTTACTGATTACAAACTTAGCTTTGAGGTTTCATGAAAAATCTCTACGTTGTATGTAAACTTCAAAAGATTGTCATTTATTTAAATTCACAGCGCTTTGTTTACTATCTATTTAAACCACTTGATATGCTTCGAGAAATTTGTTAGAAAAGCCTGAACTCAGTTAATTACAAAATTGTTTAAGTTTTAGAGGCAAATAAAGGCTGACCAATCAGAAAAGCAGTTTTAATTCTTGAAAAGTCGATTTACTAACAAAAGCAAGTTTCACGCCAGTCTGCGCAATTCAAACCTCATAATCACATTGCAGTGTTAAACGGTTAGGCGTGAGCTTTCTTAGAAAAGCAAAATCGTAAATAAATGATTAATCGATTCTCTTGTGGATAAAAATTTACAATTCTGTCCACTGCAAGCTGTTAAGATTTCACCTTACAACTTCAATGTATATTTCACAAGAACAGAATTTCAGGAAAGTTCAGACTGCTTGATTATTCAAGGTTTATGTAAAACATTGGGGCAGAATTATGAGTCGTGTTTAAAATATATAAACATGCATATTGTTCGCATAGCGAATACTTCTAATAAAAAAGTTGCGCTAGAAATGCAGCCGCATTGTAAATTGCATCTCAGTTGTGTGTACCTGTCGTAGCTTCCAACAACCACACTCTGTCCACTGGGGTTGGATAAGGCGACGGCAAATTCTTTTTCTGATTCATCGTGTGAGTAATCAAAGTTCTGCACCATTCGCCCTTCACGATTGTAGACAACCACACGTCGATCACAACCAGCAACTATAATGCTGTCAATAGTAAATAATAGACATGACATCCACTTTTCACACACCAGCCAAAATGATACTGCACAATTAAAAGAAACACTGCTAAAATTACATTCCGGCAGAAAAAAATTGACCACTTCCAACAAACAAACCTGGATGCTGCCCAAGCCAAAGCGTACGGTGGACAGGAATGAGAAAGTATTTTCCCTTGAGAATCTCCACTTCCTTCATCATCAAAAAAATATCTCACCAAAGTTCCATCAGCGTGACCAGACAAAACGCCTTTGCCACTTTGGCTAAACTCGCATAAAAGGAAACAAATACATTTGTTTTCAGAAAACTTCGGCGATTTCTTAAAGACAGAACACAAGAAGAAAAATGCATTGCACTTTGCTTAATAAAACTCCAGAAAAATTGAAAAAGGCGTATCTACTTACTTTGTCGCCAAAGAAACAACATAAGATTCGGTTCCATATATTGTTGATGATTTGTTATTTCGAGTGTTGGCCAACCTGACTTTGCCTTCTGCCAGTCCAAACACAATAGCGTTTTCCATTGGCCATATGAGACATGTTACGGCACTCTGTTACATATGCAAACATGTACACGAGGTCAGCTAAAAACTTAAATAATTTTGATATTTACAAGTGATATTAAAGCTATTGCAATTTTGTAGAAGCATACATCATTTGTATATGATATCATCATTTGTACACGACGTTATTAAGCATCATTGTAAAAACAATTTTTTGTAAATGTTTTCTTTTGTAAAGCGATCTTATAGTTGCACAATGGCACCTTTGTTTGTTTCAACAAGCATGTGCAGAACTGCCATTAGGAATCATTAAACTAACCTTAAAAATAACACTGTGTTCTTCCAGCCACACCTAACACAACAGAGTTGCAGTTTCTCACATTGTTTACAACTCTTTTTAATAACGTGACATCAGTAAGATAGTGACGCACTGGCAACATACATAAAAATGTAACCTTGAAACCTGCACATATCATTTTCTATATCTAAAATCAAACCACGGATCTTTCGCGGGATGTGCTATCCAAAAATGAAAAAGGAGCTAACAGACTTACTCGCAAATTAATAAAAGCATTGTAAAATGCAAATTTTGTGAAACTGCACTTATGATAGATTGCAAAATTTGATAACAAAGCAGTCAAATACACACCGTTTGAATAAATTTGTTGCAAATAACTTTCTTGTCACCCCAATCTTCTCCAATTTTGTAGACATAAATGATATTATCTGTTTGGCCAAGGGCAATCTTTGTGGAACAAGGAGAAAATGCAAGAGCTTTAACAGAATAACTTTTCTTGCCATACTGGAAAACAGCAAATGTATGTACATTTAACACACGAGCGTGCACAGAAAGTTAATTACAATGTTGTTTACAAGTAATATATTTAGATTGCGACTTTTTTTTGGAATTTATAGCACACGTATCTAAATAAAAATAAAAATGTTAAAAACTTTAAAATGTTGGTATTTTTCAAAAAATGTAAAAAATTACTTGGAACAATAATGCTATGCATAGCATATTTGTTGCAAGAGGGCTTCTTCTGAACTGACCTGCTTATTGTGTATGAACATTATCCTATACTAGGGACTGCAATAAACAGCAGCTAGCAAAATGTTATTCCTAAATAAGTTTGTTTCTTTCTGCTCCATAGATTTTTCTTGCTTTACACCACATTCCTGGACTGTGTTGTAACATCCACCATAACTGACATTTCCATTCTTTAAAAAAATTGCCCAAATATACAACTTCTTCCTGCATCCATTCACTTGTCTCAAAACGTTTGCAAAGCAAAACTTCTAAAGTGCTCACTTGAACTTATTGCGTATTAGTAAATTGATTTTGGATTTGCCACATCAACCAGAATAGACTTTAGTTCAAGAAGGTGCTTAAACATCACATAGGTTGAACGCAACGTGTTGCTTGATCAAGAATTGCAGATTTTCCACCATGTTTCTTGATCATGCGGTCTATCTTGGGCATTCTGGCAGCAACTTCAATTTGCCTAATTTTTTCAGAAGACATGCAAGTGTCCCACTTCGCAAAGCATCATGTATTGCCAGCTGAAGTGCATGAACACTACACCGTATGCAGTGGCGTAACTGATGGGGGGCAGAGGGGCGAATCGTACCCCCTGGCAAGCTACATGCAAAGACAGGGCCCCCCCTTAGCTTATAAGTCAGTTGTAGCATACTTTTTGTTTTCAGTAGGTTGTTGTTTTTAGCGTTTTCTGGAGTATTTTCCAGTGATTTAGGGTTTTAGTACAGCCATCCACCATCATTTCTCAGGTTTGTTTTGAGTGTTGGCTATCGGGCCTATTACAGTGGCCAATGGGCACCTTATAGCTTAGTTTTCCCCCTCGGTCTCAAACTTCTAGTTACACCACTGACTGTATGTGATGAACCCCATGACTCTTACTAACTGTTTCCTGTAAACTACCTAAACCTTTATGGTCACTTTCATCTGTAACAAAACAAGAACTTTAACACTTTTCACAATCTTCGTTTTTTTCTTTCAGCTTGTCTATCATGCTTATTGTGTTCGGTGCATTGTCAGTGAAGACGCATATTACAACCTGCTTCGTTTCAATCACAAAATATTTTAGAACGTCCAATGCGAGCTTTCGTAAGAAGTAACTTTCATGTTCTTTTCTCGTATCGGCAACTGACAAGGTTTTAGTTTTGACCTTACCGCCTTCACCAAACCAGGGCACGTTTATACGAAAAGCCAAAACATTGTCAAACAGAAGCTCGCAGCATTCTGCAGGCTGTATCTTTTAAACACACAAGATTGTTTGGGACACCAACAGTTTTCTTACTTACTGTGCACCTAGCGAAAATGGTGGCCCATCATTTTTATCCTGCTTTAAAAGTTTTGTGAATTAATGATATAAGTTACTTTTAAACTGTGGTGATTTCCTGAAATCACGTAGTTCAACCTACAAAACTCGGTATTTTCATGGCCTACGAAAGGTAATCATTTTCATATGACACCCAACGATTGTCATAGAAAATCTGGGATATTTAAACCAGTGAAGACTTTTCTGGCGCCCCCCTATATGAGTGTCCTTCCAAAATGCCTGGTCTGGATCTGCCACTGTACTAAAATCTTCCACTATTCTAAACCTTTATGCTCGTTTTTTGTATGTATCAGAATTCAAAATCTTCATTTACTTCTTTCAGCATTTTTATTGTGCTTATCATGTTCCATGCATTGTTGGTAATGACGCGCACAATTTGCTTCATTTCAATTTCAAGATCTTTTAGAACACTCGACGCAAGCTTTCGTAAGAACTTGCATGTTCGTTTCTCGGATCGGTAACTGACAAAGTTTGTTTTGACCTTACCATCTTCACCAAACCAATGGATGTTAATGGCAAAGTAATTTATTCAAATCTTTGTGCATGCATCCATTTTCAAGTGTGCAAATTTTCCAGTAAGTTATTTTCTCAATGCTGTTATTTCTGCCTCTTTTATCTCCATATTTTCAACATGGTCTTTACTCAATGAAACTGAGAACTTTCGTGCCATCTCGCCGTTCAGACTTTGAAATGCAGGTGTGAAAAAAAGCTTATGGAACAGAGATGTGGACAACCAAATATTTTCTTTATGAACTTTAATTCCACTCATAGCATTTGTAACTGTTTCACTTTGTTTCACTTGGAAAAAATATTTTAATGTCACAACTGCTTGATGAAGGCTTACCTTGTTCAAATTGCAAAGAGTTTCTTCAACTTTATTACAAATATTCATGTGTATTCCAATGAAATTACTGGCTCTTAATGGTCCGTGCTTACTTTGTCTACAGCTAGCACTGAGTCACAAGTTTTTCTCATTTCCTTCGCTGGTGCTGCAGCGGCAAAGGTAGCACTTCCCAGCATTGGCTAAAGTAAATTAGTAAAATGTTGAATCAGTGGATTCTCTTCTTTTCTACATGGTTACAAGAGATGAAAGTACAATTTGAAGCACAATTCTGTTTCTGTCTCTCTCTGAGAGAAAACTCTTGTATTACACTTTATGTAGACTGGAGGAATTTCCAAAGCTAGAGAAACACCTATTGATGAATCATACACTAACATTTCAAATCAAGAAATGTAGAAATAAAACTTATTTTCAAAACTGACATGAGAGGTGAGCAGGTTAAAAAGAAGTACCACTTGTAAAAATTTTTATACCGGCTTCTTTCTACAAAAGATAATATAGGAAATGTGAACTTTGCAAAAGAAAAAAATAGTTTCATGTTAATGGCAACCCAATAATTTGCATAAAGAGAAATGTTGTTGAAGTATTTTTGGTTGATTAGTATAAATGTTAAATTTGTTTGGAACCTTGTATTCTCAAGTATAGTCTCAAGTATGCACATTTAATGTCAAGTGCAGAAGTACAACAGCAAGCAACTTGTGATCACCAGTATGATTTTACAGCAAATGCACAGCATTTATTGCCAAACAGAAAAAACAGCAAATGTTGTTGTAACAAGTGTTAAAAACCTAGTGCTAGGTTTACCAACATTTTTCTACCCCACCATAAGCAACACCAAAGCATCTACAGCCACATAAAAGCCAAACAATCCCCAATTTACTAGATTTTACAAATATCTATTCATGCTAGCTATGTTTTCTGGTGTTGGAGTTGACACAAAATGCATTGCAATACTTCAAATGATCGAACATATATGACTATCTCTGACAGCTGATTAACTACTTGAATATAACCACTGAGATACTGTGAGAAAGAAACAGCTATTTACATAATTATAATGTAAAGAGCTGCTAATAGTGAAAATAGTCTTGGCACAGTAATTTAAATCACAGAGATACTATCAACATGAAGCACATTTGCTAAAATTTGGAAACAAAACTGCAAACCTTTTTTCCTGTTTTCCCTAAGCACTTCAAACATGGGGCATTGAGCATCCCATGCATTTTACATATGTAAATTATTTTTTAAATGCCAGCAGAACATGTGCCACAAGTTGGTTTCTTGCAAGTGATGCACATACACCTTGTTGCATCTCACTCCATGACATTTTTTATGTTTTCAGGGAAGATCTCAGTTGACAAATAAGGGATTGGCCACAACATTTTCAAGTGAAACTTTTTTCATCTGCACGTCATGTATCAGTTGAAGAATTATTTTCCATTTACTCAATATTTTGCCAGTCGACTTTTGAAATAACTCTTTTACTTGATGCCATATTAATCGAGTTTCTTTGGCATGAATGTAATGCAAGAACAACGTGACTTCAGAAGCAGAAACTGTTCGTCCACTGCCAACGAAAAATTTCACCTATATTTTCACTCATACATGGATGCTAATATCTGGAAACAATGCATATTGGTGTGAATCGTTCTGCTCCTGGCCCAGTAAACTCAAATATCTCAGGATAGCAGTAAATCTAACATGTGACATGTTTTCTGAAAAAATTAGAAACTGTAAGCTTCATTATAAAGAAAATGACGTACTGGAGATGAGTCCTCTGACATACTGGAGAGCAATAAACAACCCTAGCTCACACATGCTCAAGTCAAAGTCATTCTCTCCTTCTCTGTAAGCTTCTTTGACGGTGTATTTGACAACTGAATGAAGAATTACTTCTGGCATGAAGTGCTTCCATGCACTGTAAGTACTGTAGTCGGCTACTTATATTTTTAGAGATTTTTGCAGGTACAGCAGTGGTAGCAGTAAAACTGTTGTGTCCCGATGTTCTTCCTACCAATGATGAAGAAGAATATTTGCATGTTGTTCTGTTCCTGTCATAAACAATAGAACTTGCAGCCAAGAAACACTAAATGTTATTGCGCATGCACATCAACTTCTTCATTAATGTCCCCTTCGTCTGAACTGCTGCTCAGCTGGTGCTGTGGTGGAATGACAATAGCAGGTACAACTACATCTACACTGATTCATATTTCTGTTCCTCTTCATCTGATATGCCATCATCTGTACGCCAGTCAAGGCCTACATCAGCAACATCCTCCGCAGTCATTCGAATGTGCAACATGATGGAAAAACAACCAAACAAGTTCAGAAATAAGAAGTAATTTCACAAATGCGTTGTGTAAATGACCACTACTTGCATCACTGTACAACAGCATCTCCAATATACGCAGTAAAACCTGACAAACAACATTGAAGACCAAACAAAACAGCGTGTCTGCCACCAGATTGCAAACATCTCAGTCGGCACATAAAACAATCAACCTATTGAGATGAACAAAGCACCACGAGAAACAAGAAATTAGTTTTGGCTATCTCCAAGCATTGGGTGTCAAAAACAACATCTTGGTAAACGGCAGGATGCAAAAATTAAAGTGATCAAATTACTATCACAAAAATGAAACAGAATCGCACCAACCATATTTTCGGAAAGTACAGTAGGTATTTTAGGAGAAGTCAATAAATCTCAAACTCACGGGATATGCACATCTGGCAAAAATTGATTGAATTTAAAAATTACATGGTGTCAAAAATGACAGTGTTAAGTTGAAAATATGCTAAGTCAGTGGTTTCTAACCTTTTTTAGTTCATGATCCCCTTTAATGATTTCATACATTATGCAACCCCCTAACTGCTGTTTTCTAAATGTATAGCCGAGGGCTACGTAGACTACAACTAAAGAACAAGTTTAAAGAAATTGCATTTTTATGTAATTTACTTCCAACCACCTCTTTGCAGTTGCAAAAAGTGTCTGTAACCCTGTGATTTCACCGGCTTCAATGTCTTGTACTACGTTCTGTATTGTCTGTTTTTATCAACCTGCGTTCTGCAGAGTGTGTGTGTTCATACTATGGACTTCATGTCTGCTATAAACAAATAAATTAAATTAAAAATTTGATTCATGAGACAATTGTCCTTGGAATTCCATAGCCAGCTCTACATTTTGTGGTTGAGTGTTAGGCAAACTTAGTCTCATATCACCATTGAATTTCAAAGGTTTATACCTTTAACAAGAGCAGAGAAAAGGCTCTTACAGTGCAAGTTGTAGCAAAGGGAACCAACTGATTCATACTAACCACACCAGATCTAAGCAAGCAGTTTTTCCTGAAAATGATTGCATGTGGATAAATCATTCTAAAGATGAAGAAATAGATCTTGCAATCATTCTGGAATATCAGCTACCAGTACATCCAATGACAAGGAGAACAGATTTCTTGCAAATACTGTTTCTTTTTCTTTGAACTCAGAAAAGTATTTTTGAAACTGTCTCAAGGGATTGAAAGTGCTCTACAACAGAAGTCCTCAATTACTTGTCACATTTTTCAGTTTCATCAACAACATTGGATAATTTTTTAAATATCAAAAGGTTAGAGTATGCTTCCTTGGAGTACGTTTCTATGCAAGTTTTTGCAACTTTGAAAGAAACAGCTTCAGGTTGTCATAGATTTGAATAACACATGTGCCCTTTCCTTGCACCTTCAGATTTAACTTGCTTAACTTCAAAAATTTCTGCCAAGTAAGCAAGACTTATGATCAATGTGTTAAGACATTTATGTACAAGGCCCAGCCACCAAGATAGTGTACATGAGAATTTTTGACTTATCCAAAATAAATCCAATTTTTTTAATACAAAAAGCAGCATATTCAAGACTTTATAGTGCCTGTTAACAACATTCTTGTGAGATCTCCAAAAATACTTTCTGAGGTCCCTTGGGATTATTACTCCCAGGTTGGGAACCACTGAGCTATAGCATTAAAATATAGGGTTTGAAAAGTTCGTCAACAACTTTTGAGGTTGATTAGACTTAGCAAAACTGCAGCACAAGTTACCAAAATTGCTTTTCAAGCACCTTTGAATCTATTGGTTTAGATGAAAATTTATCTCTTCTTTCACCACTTTCATCATAGAGTAGAACAACTCGATCAGATGTACACACTGCAAGTTTGCTGTTGTTTGGAGACCATCCCATGCAACACACCTTAGCTGCTCCAAGCTAAAAAACATAATACAAAAATTATGGAAGAACACATAGCAATTTTGCTATTTACTTATACTCTAAGTAAAGTGAGTCAATTTCATATTGTTTCAACAAATACATTTGTTATTGTTTCAACAAATACATAAGACAAAAAAAAAAAAAACATTTATCTAATCTTTATCTTGACACATAAAAACTGGCATTTTTTACCTGAGCCAAAAGAAGCATTTAACTTTCTTTTTAAATGGAATCAACTAACCTGAGGTTCCAGCAAAGTTCTCATATGCTTTAGCTGCATTTTGATGAAGGTAAAAAGTATAACACCCTCTTTGTTTCAAACTAAATTATTAGCTTTTTCTAACAATACTGTATTAAAACATAAAATAACCTTAAACAAAACCACACATAAAAATTGAATCAAATTATTAAAGTCAAATAACACTAGCAAAAAGCAAGATCTAAATTGTTCAATACCTTAACACACAGACAAGATATTTACAGCATTAAACTTAAAAAACATTTGATACAGCATTATTATTTGTAGTGTCATGAAATAGAGTATTCATTCATTTCAAAACATTGATCTCAGATTTATAATCACAGCCATTTAGGAAGCACCCTAAAAATGCCCATTGGTTGCTAAACTTAACACAAAGGGGCTAGGTTGCAAGCATATGAAACTTTATCAGTTTCACATCCATGCATGTATGTACTCTCAGCAGCATGTATGTACTCTTAGCAATACGCAAAACAACATCCTCCGTAAGCTCAACTCCTCGCAATGGGGAGCAAATCCCAACACTGAGAACGTCTGCACTTAACCTTATGTTACTCTGCAGCTGAGTATGCTTGTCCAGTATGGTCTCGGTCCAGTCATGCTAAATACCTCGACCCTGCACTAAATGACAGTTGCTGCATTATTACAGGATGCCTAAAACCCACCAACACAAACTGTTTGTACCTTCTCGCTGGAATTGCTCCACCTGATATCCGAAGAGAGCTGATAAGCAGACGGGAAAGGTACAAAGCAATGCACGACCCAAGCCATATGCTGTACGGATCTCAGGCAGCGAATCAAAGATTAAAATCAAGAAAAAGAAGCTTCCTTTACAGCACACCCCCACTTACCAGGCCATCTGAAGAAACTCGGCTAGATCTGTGGAAAGATCAGCTAAGAGTCAGCCCCCCCGAAACCAGCCCTAAATATTGAGCCAGCTGAAGCAATTGCCTCCGGTCACCTGACTTCCTGGGCATATTGGAAATATCTCAACCGACTCTGCACTGGAATTGTCAGAAGCAAAAGTACACTTGCTCAGTGGGGCCTCTACAGTGGCCCGACTATGTGTAGGTGTGGTTCTGCAAAGGACACAGCTGGACACCTTCTTCAAAGCCCACTACTTCTAAGAGGATGCATGCTGTTAGACCTCTCAAACAATAACAACATCGCTGAAACAACCGTGGAGTTCTGGATGAATTACGTTTAGAGACACGAATCATCATCAGCAGCTTTAGGCTGCAGCATAACTCCCATAGAAATTAAACTACTCCTCTGAATACTAGTCAAGTACATTAAGTGTATGATTGATTCTTCCTAATGATATGTACGTATGATAGAATGATGTACAGTAGATGATAAAACAAAATAGAATAACCACCATTTTTTAAATGCAGTGATTCCCTTTCCTTGAATTTTTTAATTTATTTTTTATTTACATGTTTGGCTCAGACACATGGTCTATACCACATGGGGTCAGGTTAAAAAACACAAGGGTACAAAATTGCTTAGTCACAAAACAACTATAGGACAGGGCTTAATTAATACACGCAAACAAAACTGAAGAGGAACAAACACTGAAATAAAACACTAGTAGCTATTGCATTTGGTCATCTTCATACAGAAGTGTTACAAAGTAGGAAGAAATAGAAGTTATAAAAAGCAACAGATAATGTGAGCAGATAAGAAAGTCAAAAAGTTGTGCATCATTGAACTAACTCATACAAATTGTTTCTAATCAAGGAATCAAATGTTTTGACAAAAGAAGTTATTGATGTGGTTGACACGTACATTACTGGGGATGTAATGCAAACTTCCATAGGCAGTATTGCTGCGGGCAACACGGAGGCATATAATACTACATTGCCCTAGTGAAATTGAGCATTTTTGCACAAATGAGGTTTTCCAGTAGTATTTTCCTAAACATGTTGATTTTGCATTTGCAAGAACATTTTTCTGCACATGGCCATTTTTCATGATGTCTTGACAGCCAAGGCAAAACTTGTCTTTCACACAGAACTTCAAAAGTGGCAGGATTGATATAAATTTTTGCTGTCACATGTTTTTTTCCTGTTATTTGCAAGTACTTGTTGAAAAAAGGCTTAAATTCTAATTAGGCTGGACTGTGTGTACTTCACCACAATTGGCAGACATACATTAGCATACAATGGGCACAATACAGAGGGTTTTCAACTGCAGCAAAACAATGGGCAAAAGCACCTCTCAGCTTGTTTGCTGCACATTGAAGTGATTACACTTGCCTCTGAGTGTCATTGTCATTGTGCAGCAAGGCATGAAGTAACACACCAACATGTAGTAATAATATAATTCTTCATTTCACACTCGTGGTCGATATCACAGTTGCAATCTCACAACAAAGGAGCAAAAAAATGGCTAACCATAGCACATTACAGAATACGTGTTTGCACACAACCAACACTGATAGGAGCAAAACACTTTAACAGTGCCCCATCTGTAACGATATTCACCCATCATGAAACAGGAATGCGGTAATTGGAGAGAAGTAAAAGTATTCTTACATATCAAACATTGAGATAAACAGCTAACAGAGAAAAAAATGAAAGATAAGTCAAATGGGGTTGCACATTGGCACACAGAGGCATGCAAAGTGTTTTGATCAAGGTTTCGAATGCTTTGCTATGCATTTATCATGAGATCAACAGCCAATTAGTATTCCTGAATTTTAAAGGAGGATTTGACCAAAGCATTTTACTAGTTATGTGTCTTATTTTTTGTATGCTTCGTTTGCACACTTTGTCTGCATACTGGAACAACTAAATAAAGAAATCCTAGAGCATCACCAAGCACATGTAAGGCCTTTGCTGCAACGCAAAAACAACACTGATGAGATGCGCAAACTGGTACAACGCATCAACTATATCAGTTGGTCACCATCATACAGGAACCTTAAATAATTGAGAAAAATGGAGATTTGTTAACACTTTGAGAGCCGGTGTACGATATATTCGTACTTCGATTTCGGTCTAAAAACAGCAGTTTTCGGTTGCCTTACCAACGCCATAGCTCCTCCACCAATTGTGCTAGAGAGCTATTCAAGGGCTCAAACAGATCGGCCAGTCTAGTAGATTGCACTTGAAACAAAAATTTTTTTGTTGGGGGTTGCAGATTTTTTGTGACTGACGTCACAAGAGAAGTAGTTTTGCTGTCATTTTGGCTCATGTTGCTTGGCCTAGGGCCCAACCGCTAGGCCAAAGTGTTTCGCTGAAGTTTTCATTGGAAACTAGGCTCGAGTCCGAGTCTTTTGAGCCTTTGATCAACTTTCTAGCGTTTCTGGTTCAAAAGTTATGATCTAAAATAAACAATTTAATTAATTATCTAATTAGTCAAATACCTTTACTAACTTACATCTTAACTTTTGAACCCGAAACCCCAGCAGGTCATCCAAAGTATCAAAAGACTTGGATTGTAGCCTAGTTTCTAGTAAAAACTTCAGCAAAATACTACCACCTAACGGTTGGCGCCCAGGGCCAGGCAAAGTGGGCCAAGGTGGCCTAAAAGTTCTCCACTTATGACGTCACTTACAAAAAATCCACAACCCCCAAGCAAAAATTTTTTTTCAAGTGCAGACTAGAAGACTTGCGGCGTCTTTTAAGACTTTTACCTGGTCTATAGAGCATACCGGACCGAAGACATTCCCGCGCAAAGCCACGTGCGTTTAGGCGGTTTTCTTTCCGAAAATTCCTAAAAGCAGCCAGACGCCAAAGTGTTAATAGCATCAGACATTCGAACAGATAGGATAAAAAAGTAACATGAAGATACACAACATTGAAAAAAGCGATAAAAATTGTTTCTCAATAAGGCATCAAAAGTCTTGGTTAATCACTTCCATTTCTTAGATGAACACTTACATTTCTTAGTATATAATGCATAATTCAGTAGACATTATTGCATGAAGCACGTAAGTGCTTCACAAGCCTGTAACCAGCTTGGGACACCAGGAGGGGCGAAGAGTTTCGTGAGTGGGGCCCAAATTTTTTGAACTGTGTCCGATAGTTTAAAACTATGTTCAACACATTTTTCCAAGGGGGCAAAAATTTTTCGTGGGGGGCTTCTCCTCCCCTGAACCTCCCTGGTTACGGGACTGGCGCTTCATACTAGCATGTGTGTACAGTATTTGCTAGCCTGTGTGTATTTGCTCCATATATGACTTGATCAGCAAATTTCACATTTATGCCATTCAGGGAAGCAGCAAGCAACTAGTGCTGCAGGCTGTTGATATTTTATGGAGAAATATTACACTGCCTGTCTTGTTAAAATTTTTAAAAAATTCACGTTCAGCAGCATAAGCACACAAAATCTTCAGATGATGTTTAAAGACCACTGATGCTTAGAACAAAAACACATACTGTACATCAGCAAACAGTAGGTGATTCACAACCATTTTTCCCAATGTGCATCCCTTTAAAGCTTTGCCCAGCTGAACTGAAAGTTCAACAAGGTAAAGAAATAGATATGGACTCACAAATCAGAACACACTCATATCTTATCCCATGGTTACAGTGAGGGGGGGCTAAAAAGCAAGTGCACCACTTCACTTACATGTTCTGATTTTTATGCCACCTCACCGCCAATATTGCTGTCCACATGGGTACATTGCTATTAATTAGATTTGTAAATAATATGTTGTGGTTAGTTATATCAAATGCTTCCAGATGCATCTAAAAATGTTGAAGACACTAAGGTGCCTTTGCTTAAAAAACGAGTCTTAGGGACATAACAGCAGTTTGGGGATGAAATCACCAATATTTCACTTAATATGTCCTTATTAAGTAAGTGTATTAAGTAACTTTTTCTTATCCGAATACCACTTTGCAAAACTCATTTCTGCCATTCGGATTGTTCATCATTATATGTTAGTTTACATAACCCAAGTTATGAGTCCACAACCATGACCCTGTTTCAGTTGAATTTGCAGAGAACCACCAATAATGGGATGCAATCATTAATGTAAACACTGTACAAAAATTAGATAATTTTTTGACAAAAAAGGGGGGAAAATATAAATTTATTATTTCCAGCCATTCTTTAGTATAATTATGACAAAAAACAATATTTAAGATATGAATTTTTTAAATTTATGGTCTGAATATTGTGATTTCAATAAATATTTTGTGTTGTATACCAGTATGATACAAATCAGTTCATAACAGTCAAAGGATATTGCCCAAGCGCAAAGAAAGTTTTAATGAAAGTTTAGCTGTTTCTAGATGAATTCAAGTAACTTCACTCCACAGGTGAAATAAGCAAGGAATCCATCACAAATTTTAATAGGAAATCGATTTCACGTAAAACTACGCATCACCAGTCCTTACATCTTATTCAAACAGAATAAGCCTTTACATCTTATTCAAATAGAATAAGATTCTATGATAATGTGCAATTTTGCACAAAATCGATTCCCTATTAAAACTTGACCCCCAGTGTTGTTAGGAACCCGACTCCACCCAAGAACCTCTGACTCCTTATGACTCCGACTCCGCAACCCTGGTACGACGCTTGCATAGCATATCGAATGATCTGATCTCCAATATCTTGCGGACAATGATTTCCAGCCTAATTCTTAAGCCCGTAATTCTTTAAAGCAAAATATTAGAGATATGTGTCAGAGTTATATCTCATATAGCTGTGTGATGAGCGCATAGTAAGCCTATGTCTTGGCAAAGGAATGGTTAAGTCTATATTAATATAGACTTTTACCTAACTCACTCAATAATCGCACTCTGTTTTTCATGTACCCTTTGCTTCAAGTCTTTTTTTAATCTATTGCAGTGTTTACTATCTCTGACTGGTTGATATGCTTTCCACCCACGTCTCTTCAACCTTGTTTAGATCTACTATTTACCTTGCAGGCTATATGCAAAAATGTGGCATTCATCATGGTCAGTGGGTGTCTGTGTTGCTTCTTTGTGGTTTGTCTGGCTGAAAATGTGTTTTTTGCCACTGTCGTGCATGTCATACTGTATATGTCATGGTTGCTGCATGGCCTTCTGCTTTAACCTTCATTGTTACTCACTTATCTCACCTATGTACATGACTTCATCTGTAAATTTCTCAACTCTTCATACATTGCTTACCCTTCAACACATGAAAGACTGTTGTCTTTTGGATCCATCGTTTATGGGTTTGTTCTATGCTTACATTTTTGTGTTGCGTTTGTTTTTTAATTTTGTATGTTTTTTTCTATGACTGGAAAAATTTTCCTTGTGTTTTTTTGGTGTCTTGATCTCCTGTATAAATTTATGTTTAAGTGACATCACAGAAATATGTAAGCCTAAACTAAGCTGTTGACAGGATTGCTTCCTGCATGAAAACAATTTTGGTTAATGTCTTTAGTTGATGAATTGTTCGTATTTTCTATAGTTGTATCTTTGCCAAATATCTAAAAATGGTGATTTTGAAAAGTCCATTAAGAAAAAAATTGTAGAACTGCTGAGTTACTGTGTCTGCAGACTTGTAACAAGTTAAGGTTTTAGGATTAGAGTTGGATCAAAATCTAAAAAATGCAATGACTAAGCAGTTCTCTCACAGCATTGCCGTGGGAGTGTTGTGGCTGTGCATGGCACATGAAGGTGCCTCATACAAGATGGCATTTGATTGTAAGGAACTTTGTAAATACTCAGCAATGATGGCTTTCATGCATGAATTCATTGTCAGTGCATTGTAATGTTTTAGTTGTTTAGTTCTAAGTCTAGCAACTTTTTCACACTATTTTCTGATCGCATTGCTGGTGTCACGAAGTTAGCATTATAGCTGGACAAAAATGGATATGGTTCGAATGGCAAAATATTCCCAGCAGAGCTTGTGCTGCTGTTGACAAAATAAACACTACCTTAGGGTTTTGCTTTAGTTTTGGATTGGGGTTCACGTTTAAGGCTTATGTTTAGGTTTTAGGTTGAGCTTTTGGGTTTAGGCTTAGTTTTGGGTTTTACATCATGTGACGAGGATGAAATGCTAATCCAAGCATATTGTCTTTGTCACGTGACCAATTCTAATGGCAAAATATACCCTGTCAAAACCTGTAAACCCAAAACTTTTGTAAAAAGTTCATAAAAAAATGCTCCCGTAAAAAGCGTCATGTGTATTAGCAAAGCCAAAACAACAAACAAAGGTGAGAGCCAAACCAATAACCTTTTGCGTAGTAGACATAAGCACTTTCCTTCGACTACATTCACTGCACTGCTAGTGTCACAAACTCAACCTTATATTTATTTAGAAAAAGCTGGATACAGTTTGAATGACTAAATAGTTGCAACAGACCTTTTGACAATGGCGACAAAATAGACACTAACTTGCAAATATTATTAGTAAATTCATGTAACCATTTTGCATTTGTCTTAGCAGTCAAACCAATGAACTCTTTAAAATGACATGTGAATGAATGCGATTTTCGCTTGTCACATGTGAGTGTTTCTAATAGGAATTCAATATTACCTTTTTATGGACGCATAATACATTATGGCAGTGGCTACAGGTCTGCCTGACTTATTCATCCGCCACCTGTAATGCCACTCTGTTGTTATGGAAAAGTACTAGATTTCATGATAAAAAACACTAGATTCACAAAAAACACTAGATTAGAAAATATTGATCACAGTCTTCTAAGAGAATTAAATGCAAGTTGGCTGTAAAAGCAAAAAGGCAAACTTACATACAATGAAAATGACCAGAAAATGCATTGTAATGCAAACAAAGACATTGTACAACCCATTGTAAAACAGAAACAAAGAAAACATGAGATAGCAGTAACACTTGTATTTGTTTACACACAGGCCATTGAACAATTGACCCCAGTGACTTCATACTGTAGTGGTTTAACTCAAAACAGATTTATGCTCGTGTGTAATTTGAGATGACATTAAGTAGAATTTTTAGCAAAATACAATTGCACAAAATTGCGCACAACATTGTGGTTATATTTACACAAAAATATGTGATTAATTACGTTCAGCTCACTCATAAAAAAAAACTACATAGCAATGAAAAACCACTAGAACACTAGATGAAATATAAAAACACTAGATCTAGTGCAGTGGCGGATTAACAATAGTAGCAATTGCTACAGGCCTGCGCTACCTTAATGCGGCACTGATCTAGTGGAAAAGCACCAGGAGTGGCACCACTGCGTGACAGCAACACATGGCGAGAGTGTAGTAGACTTAATAGAAATGTACTAAATGCAAAACCCTAACTCCTGAACCTACACTTTGAAACTTAAACCTAACCCCTATCTCTAAACCTAACTCAAACCTATCAGACACGGGGTGATTACATCACAAATATAACTGATTACGATTACTTGTCATATGCTTGATTACGATTATAAATAAACAAAATCACAATGTAATCAATTACGATTATATTGAAAGTGATCACAATTACAATCACAATTACATTTTGTCTTCAAACCACCTCAGAAAGAAAACAAATCTATTTGCATGGTTTCATGTAGGCTAAGTCTATTTTCAGACAACAATATGAATGAATGAAATAAACAAAATTACCAATCTGTCAGGACTGACTAAACGCTGGAAAAACGAAAAATCACTTAATTTTTTACTGAGAAGTTCCATATCTAATGATTTGAGCCAGGGGGAAAACTTTGTTGAAAGAGGCCCACTGGCCACTGTAGGGGTACCTACTAGCCAACACTCAGAAAAAAACTTGAGAAATGATGGTGAATCCGAATGTGGATGGCCATACTAAAACCATAAATCAACAGAAAATACTCCAAAAAATGCAAAAAACGACAACATACTGAAAACTAAAGGAACACTAAAACCAAAATATAAGCTAAGCGGGGGTTGGTTTTTACATTTAGCTTGCCAGGGTGAAAATTCGCCTCTCTGCCCCCATCAGTTATGCCACTGCAACAAACATTTCAAGTGTTGATTAAACAGAAATAACAAGTAACTTTTTATTGATGGCTTTATCAACTGTTTGTTACAGTTGATAACATCAATGCTTCAAACCTGATATCATTCAAATGACTTCCATCAGGTTCGAACACTCGTCCAGCAACACTGAAAGGTTGTTTGTTTGTAATTTCAAAATACTGCTGACTATTTCTTAAAACTGCGGGTTGCGATGTTTTCAGCTCTGTGATAACCTTTGAATCATCTACAAACGCAGCTTAGCATTGCGTGGGTTTTTATTTGAAATCAAATGAACAGTGATGCTGATGTAGCTACGCATCTGTCTACTGGATCAAAAGCCAACTGTTAATAAAACATCACTGGTTTCATTAAGTTTTTTTTACCAGTATCCGTGGGTAATCTCTGTTGACATCCTAGTAATCAGCATTGTGAACAAATGCTTTAATTACCTTGTTCCTTTGAAAAAAAGTTAATTTATATAAACTACTGTGCTATACAGTCGAAATCGGTTAATCGCATAGTCAATCTGCCAAGCGTTTTTATGCGATTAACCGATGTATGCGATTAACCACATCCATTGATTGACAGTATCCTAGTATCCTACACGTTACTACCGAATGTTCATATTACACAAAAGCTTGATGGCAGACCGCTAGACATTTTAACCGTTTATGCAATCATCTACAGTTTGTAGGAATGAATGCGTTTGTGCTACTGTTACAGTACTAAGGTGTTGCTAAGCAAAGTGAGAAAATGCGTTGTGTGACTTCAATACTGTACAAAAAAAAGAATGCCTCTCCGATGAAGTTCAACAACACACGTCTTCCGAGTGTCTGTCTGACGTGCTAACGAAAAAAGTTATTGCGTGCTTATTCTAGCGTATCCACGAAGTGACGTAATCTTATCGCTTTTCCACGATGGGTTTATGTTGCCTTGATGTGCGGATAAAAGCTTTTGCTTCATCTTCCAAATGTGCGACACTTGGGACTGTGAAATTCCAAACTCCTTGGCAACTTCGCACTGAGTTGCTTTCTTTTCGATAACAAGGATTCTGTTGGACAGACATAAATCTTTTCGCTTTGCTGGCTTGCTATTTCCTGCCATTTTATATCGTACTGTATACATAGGCTACAGTATTCTATATTTCTGCAGTAGTTTGCGACGTAACAATCCTTAAAAAAACTAAGTCTTGTGGTTCTATTGCGACGTAACGATCCGTAACAATCCTTGTGTACGACGTAACAATCCTTAAATAAAACTTAGTCTTGTGGTTCATAATCACAGTAGAGAAGGCCTTTTTTCGTGCAGTTTTACTTTATTGTTCAAATCATCATTATTTGTTGTTTATTGTTTACTTCCTTCCTATAGCTAATTTATTGTTTACATCCTAGGATAGTTAATTTATTTTTTACGTTGTTATTGTTACATTGTTTATGTCCTATAGCCTTCAGCCTTGCGGTGAATTTAATCACAGCTGCTGTCTTCAGTGTGGCATCGTGTATTTAATCGCTGCAGGTTGTGGGAGATCTTGTGACGATTTTTGTGTATTGGTAAAGATAATCTTGAGCAACTTAACACTTTGTCAAAGGAAACATGCGGTTAAGTGATACAAGTCTACAAATCAATCAAGAATTCCTATTCAATTAACCGATTTATGCGATTAACCCTTATGCGATTAACCGTTGAATGGTTTGGGATTATGCAATGCTATGCTATAAAGCGATTTATGCGTTTAACCAATATGCGATTAACCGATTTCGTCTGTATATACAAATTCTTTGAATATATACAAATAATACCAACATCTCTCTTTGTATTGTACCATTATCTCTTCTGTTGCCGAAGTGTCAACTCGCTTCAAGTAAAGCTCTTATTTTTGTTGCTAAGTATCACTTGACACTACATTACTTTTGGTGGCCAACAGGAAGGCTAGCTGGAACAAAGCGAGAATTTGCTACAAAGGCTGTGCTTGCCACTGGACTATCTATATTTGACGCACACAGACATGCAAATGGCCTCCCTTAAAGCATAACCATAACAAACTATGATAAAATAGGAAACCCAGTCACCAAACCTGCGGCTCATCGCACAGTGATGTAGGATAAAGATTTCCAAATTCAATCACGAAAATAATTATCAATTACAATTAAATTAGCAATGCGATTACGATTAAATATCATTTTCAGTAAGTTCAATTGATTACTATTACATTGTAATCAATCACAATTGACAATTATCACATGTCTGAACCTAATCCCTAAACTTTTAAAATCTTAAACCTGACCTAATCCCTAAACCTGAACCTAAACTTAAAGTCTAAATCTAAACTCTAAACCTAACCCCTAGACCTAAACTCGAAATATAAACTGTAAACCTAAACTGTAGCACTACTACCAAATCAAATGTTGCCAAGGTAGGAGCTAAACCAAAAACCATTGGCACAGCAGTTAACGGTACCACGACACTGCCACTTCAGTGACAAACTCAGCATTTTATTTAAACCACATCATGCGAGGTGGATCTGTAACCACTTCCAACTCCTCACATCTCACATCAAGGATAAAATTCATGTTACTGTTGAAATAATTACTGAACCAATGCCCTTTGATCTGTTTTGCTTTACGTAGATATTTTTGGGGACAATTTATTTATGCAAAAGGCATATCTTATCAAACAAAATAGTATGTTGCTGGCTTGACTGATTGTCTCATCATCATACAGTAAACTTTAGCATTTGAATGTATCACACTATACTCTTTGATTATAGTTTTACTAAAATTTTTCAATATTTGTTATGTTCTTTTTTCATATTTTGATTTTATTTTTACAATCTTCACAGAACTTGTATTTGCACAGTGGATCCTACTGTAATTTGCATAATTAATCTCCCCACATTAATTTGTCCTCTACCTTAGAACCTGTCGGCCTGACAAATGACAGAAGGCTAGATTGGTTGACTTTGGGCCCTTGGTACAGAGGCCTAAGCCTAGTATGGGATGCAACAATCTTGGGACACTTTTGCTAAGGGCCACTACAGTACAAAGATACTGCCGGACAAGCAGGTTTTGGGGTTACAAAGGCTGAGGCTGCAAAATGCCAAAAAAACATAACCTTCAAAGCAATTACCATTTTCTACCTGTTGCAGTTGAGACCGCTGGTATGTATGGCAAGTCCACCGACACTTTTTTGAGTGACCTCGCAAAGAAACTTGTTGAAACTCTATGTCTGGTGACCCCAGAGGGAGCGCCGGTGGCTCTACAAGCACCTGTCCCTAGCTGTGGTCAGAGGAAATGCTGCCAGCATGATATTGGCCTGTGTTTGTACAAGTTTGATTTGACACTCTGTTCTTTTTTGGCAGTGTCTATTTTGCCGCCAGGATGGCAGCAGCACAAGGCTTGGGAGAAAGGAAGTAAATGTAACTAAAAGATAAACCTACAACCTAACCCTAACCTTAACCTTAACCCTAACCGTACCCCTAACCCTAATCCTAACCTAATCCATCCCTAACCTAACGCTAAGCTAACCTAATGCTAAGCTAACCTAATGCTAAGCTAACCCTAATCTAACCCTAATCTTAACCTAACAATACTAACCCTTAAACATTACACCTTAGCAGAGCCTGAAAAGAAGCAAAGAAAAAAAAAGAAAAGTCGGCAAGGTGAGAGTCAAACCAATAACCTTTTGCGTAGTAGACATAAGCACTTTCCTTCGACTACATTCACTGCACTGCTAGTGTCACAAACTCAACCTTATATTTATTTAGAAAAAGCTGGATACAGTTT
>Ga0210059_1001449_pt1 | contig 35699 bp, 17 predicted proteins | sample Ectturendosymbi2_FD_188042 | JGI IMG/M metagenome (GOLD analysis project Ga0210059, IMG submission 188042) | Ecteinascidia turbinata endosymbiont from Florida, USA - Sample 2 (SPAdes) (version 2) | ecosystem: Host-associated > Tunicates > Ascidians > Unclassified | place: Key West, Florida... | reverse complement strand
TAACTGAAGCGCCTCCCTAGAAACTTTTTCGCCCCCCCCCCCTGGAAAAATGTGTTGAACATATTTTAAAACTATTGGACATAGTTTAAAACAGTTGTCCTCCTCTCAGAAAACTCTTCCCCCCCTGGTGTCCCAAGCTGGTTATGGGCCTGTATACACAATAATGAGCGTCGAAAGGGGAGGGGTAGAAGGGGGCCTTGGAAAATTTGACATCTTCCTATCAAAGTTTTAGCAAAAAGGTTGTTTTCTTAGTTTCGAGTGGAAAAAAATTCATCAGTTTTGGCCCCCCATAGAAAAATCCTTCGTTTCACTTGAAAAAACTACTATTGCTCGCCCTGGATAACATTTTTCGACCCTCATGTCCACAACGTTTGATTAATCATGGACAATTGGTAAAACATAGTACTTTGATCAGGTTCGACTAAAGGCTGATGTAATAGGTTCCGTAAGAAATGTCGTTGATTTGCACTGGAGTATTTCTTTGGCTCACGCATAAAAACCTTGATTACTCTGAAAATTTTTGGTGCAACGTTTGGAATTGGGGGGGACATTTCCCCCCCTGGCTACGCGCCTGTATACAGTATAGATGTCTCACTGGCAACTAACGGTCGCTTGGATTTTCGGCCTACAGGCTGACTTGCACACACTGAGCTCTGTGGAGTTCGATTCTTTGTTGGAACAACCGTCAACGCAGATTGCCGATTTGGTTACTTTAAGATGAGTGCTTCCCAACATTTTTAGGCTTTCGGCACCTTACAGATGGGAAATATGATGAAGAGCCTATAGCAGTTTGCCTTAAGGTTTGATGACATTTTGAAAATAGTATTTTTAATGATATATTGAAAAACGCATTAGCTCGCGACACCCCTGAGCATCGTAAATAGCACCCTAGGGTACCGCGGCACCCCGGTTGGGAAACACTGCTTTAGATTTTTGAAGCATTGCAAAGTTCGCTGTTTTTGAATGGTGCTAGATTATACATAACAACTACCACAAGCCGCATTTGTGACAAGACAATTGTGTGAAACGCACTTTTACAAATACACTGATTTTTGAAAATACGATAAGAATTTAATGTTTTTATCCATCACATGATTGGCTCTTAGAAACTCTTTCTGTAAAGCTTTTCATAAAGCGACGAAAACTATTACTGATTCCTTTCCAGCAGTTTGAATTACAACCAGGGGCACCGGAGAGCGGGGGCACCGAGGCAGAGGTGTCTTTTCATGACAGTGCCATTGGCAATCTCATGGTTTATCAAGATGGACTTGAAAAACATTATTGCAGCTATTCGCACACGCAGAAAATTCTGAATGGTTTTCTATAATTTCCATTATTATTTTTGAGGTCAGCTTTGTTGTTGAACAGAAACAAACGTATTGGTAGTGATTTTTTTGTTTTGATTAGATTTCTTTTCCTCAAATTTTTTCTTTCCCCGCCCTACCACTGTTCCGGCATACCTGATTACAGCTTAAAACATCACCGTGGAACGTCACAATTCGCCGTTGTCATACACTCTTCGGTTTACACGAGCTTGCACGGTTTACACGAGCAAGTCTTTCTACAACCGCTGCGAACATTTGTAGAGCTTGCCAGATGCGAAAGGGTTGTGACAACCCGGGCAGAGTTTCATTTTAGCTGGGTTTGTACTTTCTCTGCCACGGCCAGAACCTTGCAGATCTGAGCACCTGATCCACCGGGAGAGACGGGTTGCGACCCAGCACTACCTGCGTAACTGTGTTGATCATCTGGCAACTCTTTCCCACGTATACGACTTCGATGTAAACTTGGCTTGCTATAGACCTTATCCACCAGATAAGGGGCAACGATTCGATAACCTTCCGTTTTTTTCGGTGCCCTGGCGTTTTTGCAATTGCTATGGTTTCTTTCTCGTGGTTGAAATTCTTAATTTTTGCCAAATAAACTCAACACTTCGCATGGCGCTTTTTCGACCAAGGCATTACAGCTACGCTTAGAGTTTATCAAAAATCCATGTTTCCTGTTCACAGAACCATGGATCCATACTAGTGAACCTGGCACCACCTACAAACTTGGAAAGAAGAGCATTCGCCGTCCTGATCTTTCATTTGGTAGAACGACTAGTTACACTTTAATCTTCTCTGTAATATACTGCAGGGTACACAAAGAGCTACTCGAACTTGTTCCGCGGGGATGTACAACTCTCTGATGATTTTCCACCAGCATATCGGGTCTAAACCACCGTTGCCGAAATTGGAAAATGTTTTACGGGGTGTTTCTTTGTTAAAGCTCATGTGCAAGCCATTTGCTTCTTCTTTTAGTATACAGCAGTTCTGAGCTGGAACTAAGCGCCGCGCAAGACATGACGACTGCCAGGGCAAATTATTCAACTTTGTCCGTTTGATCTCTACGCTGGTCGCTTTTGATCACACCATAACTTTGCTTTGCGCTGGTCCATAGTGCTTGGTATGCCACGTCCAAGCAAAGACCTGTTCTGACTGAATAAACGAAGCGGCAAGATTTACACGGGCAAACCTTGCGGTAAGCTTGAAAAGAATGCACTGCGGAATGCAGCAGCAACATTAGCGATGGAGTCGCAAGCGGTCGATCGACGAAAACAAGCCTCCCTACTTTGTTCGCCTTGCGATAGCGGACGCCGTTTACAGCGATCTGTTTTGTAATATCTGACCTGGGTCGGTTGTCCAGCTTGCGCAAACACAATAACATGTCACTCAGGGTCGCGACGAGATGATGACTAACCAATTTCTTCCCGCGGCGAATCACGGAGTTTACCAACGACAACTTCGATTCAACCACGTGACATGGTGAAAACACTCTTAAGTTATTATTCTGCGGTACAGCGGTCTACCGCAAACAGTTGACTTTTGTCAACCACTCTCCTTCTGGTCAAACGGCTTCGGGAGGTCGATACGCAACAATCACTTTTGTCAGGGCTATTGTGAGTCATGCGGTCAGTGCGTTCAAGGGGCAATCTCCAGCTTTCCACCCACCCTCTGACGACAATTGCTATGCGCGCATTTTTAATCACTTAACAAAACTGTGGTGCATTTATTCTGAAACCAACTCCTAGATCCTCAAAGCGGCCTGCTGACTGCGGGAAACCTTGCGCAGTGTTTGTCGAAGCCTCATTTTAAGTGGCAAAGTTCGAAACCATTTCATTCGCAGACAAAAGACGCCCATTTGACAATTTTTGTTGACCAAAGCAACAAGGCGCAGTTTCTCACGGCCTGAAGTGATTTTAAGAAAATAAGATAAGGCTTGAGTTTCGGAGAAATGTCAAATTGGAAAGAAGTGAAGACAGCAGTTAAATTTTTGGAAAATTGTGTATTTTTTAAATAAAATTTTGCACTTTTGCGAAAACTGCGTTAAAACTCCTCAGTAAATAATGCTTAAACAATGTTTAAACAATTCTTGTGTTTCGCAAACAACTTGTGGCTTGCTACATGGAAAAATTATCTTCCGTGCTTACTTGTGACAAAATGCATCTGACCAACTAACACATTTCTATCTCGCTGCTGTAAGAGTCTATTAACCTGAAGAAAAGCTTTAGCAGGCAGAAAAAAGCTTTGGTTCAAGGACTATACCCACTTGAACAACTGCCACCGGACATCTGCTACCCTGACATGTGTCACACAGAACAAATACCACCCGTACAACTTCTACCCAGGAGATTTTGGATTCTCTAGTATACGTTTATTGCCAAGTTGCTGCTTTCATGTCAAAAGTTTTGAAATCACGAATGTATATAACGAAAGTTTATTTCAACTTTAATACTTTTGGATGGAGAATGTTGCACCGATGTCATTACATTTTCATAAACATTATTAAGTCAGTGCAAACTTTAATTTTTTTGTGTCTTTTCAATTCTTTTCACAACGCAATTCACGCATGGATATTATTGCACCGCATTCACTCAACGCACACATCAGCCATCACACACGTTTAGTTCCGCGCATTTTAAGTACTGTGCATTGCGTTACCTCAGCTTTTGATTTACGAGTTGCATGGCGGCAATAGCAATGTTGCAACTCACTTTTGCTGCACAACGTTGAATCAATAGTGGTGTAGCACAGTGGTTTCTAACCGCCGTTACCGCGCGAAATCCTCCATGCTGCAACGCGATAGTGTAAACTGAATTTGATAGCTCGTATATGATGTGTAAAACAAATTATCCGCAGAACCGTCACCAAAAAGTCATAGGGGGGCTTTACGTTTGTGCAGGGGGGTTGAACTTCTGAAAATTTAATAAAAACTCCACTAATTTATAGTGTTTCATATTTCAATTTGGTTGAACTTGAAGCTTTGTTTGGGGGTTAAGCCCACCAAAGCCCTACCGTGGCGACAGGACTGATTATCCTAGGTGGCAATTGTTCGAGTGGCGATTGTCCTAGTTGGCAGTTGTCCTACGTGACAGACGTCTTAGGTGGCAGATGTCCGGGTTGATGTTGTCCTAATACCAGCAATGTTTTATCTCGACTGTAAGACAAGTCTAGCTACGAGGTTTGACTCGTATAGTTTTCGTCACTGTCCAGGTATTAACTGTTCAAAGGAAGTTGTTCAAGCGTTGAAAAAACGAGAATAAACTGAAATATAGAAAAAGAAGCAACAGCTGCCACGTGTAAAAAACTTGTAGGTTTTACGCTGTCCTCTCAGTTTTGTACACTGCAATGTGAACGGAAAATGTTACAATTCTGATTTTTTTAAATTGTCGTATTTTACAGCGAACACACGGGGAAATTGCGGATGGTTGCACTTTCCCCTCAGGTTTGTAAACTGCAATATAACAGACAATATTTCAAATCTGAATTTTGAAAAAATTTGAGTTGCACCGTCCTCCAGTTGCTTTTAAAGTGAACACACAGGTGAGAGAACCGGTTTCTTGCTCCCGACTAGTAACTCTATTATTCAGGTACTGTGCGATTTTAAAGGTCCTCGTCACCATGACAACGAAGCGATACAAATACAACTGCAGCTGCCTCTTGCAGTCATGATTGACTCAATCATGATTTTATCATCCTTTACAACGATATGCGCTTTCGACGTGACAGAACAGAATCGTATCTAGCCGATAGAACTTGGGGTTGAGAAATGGTTTCCGGACAGGCAAAGCTTCTAGCAGCACTTATTTATGAAAATTCCTATAAAAATCGAAAAGCTACTTAGAACAAGTGTTTGTTCTTGCAAAAGGAAAGGCCAAATTTCGTAGTTCCGGGAAACAACACAAATATAAACCCCGATTCCTGGCGCCCATGCCGCCGATGTACGAATTTTTACTTACAGTGGTGGTGAACGCCTCAACCACAAGATACTGCACCCTTGCGTGTCGATAAAAAGCAGTTTATGAATGGAAGTTCGTTGGAGCAACACTGAACTACAAAACGTGTTAGCACCACTTTGAAAAACTTTTTAAGTCTTTCAAATGATTTATAATAGATGAATGTTAAAACAAGCCCTGCGCGTGCTGACCGCGATATGTTTTCGTAATTTGGTGTAAAGGCTCACTCGGTTGGTTGACAAGATCACGTGACCGATCCTCAACCTTTCATTAAACTTCTGCGTCGCTCGTCGTATTTGCGCGAAGTACTTGATTCCCTTTGTGGCTGTACGACGACTCGCGCAGCCATTCTTTCCTTGCCCTGAAGAAATTGGTCCGATTATACTAACGATACGCTGCTTCGGAAAATTTTGTTTCTAATTCAGTTAATTACGTTTTCCTTGAGTAGCAGACCAGAACGCTATGTGTGTCAGAATTCAACTCAGTTTATTGGGAACACTTTGCCGTCTTCCTGGCTTTATCAGTAGATTAAATGCACCAGTTGCTTTTTCACATTCCAAATAGTTGAATTACATCAAGGTTTACTGTTCTTTGCAGTTGTTTCGTCAAATCGATGCATTATTGGAATTAGAGTGTTCGACTTATGTCGTTGCCTTGCAAGGGATTACAAAACTGATCAGCTGGCTCCTCACAATCGAGTTCAATCGAGTTTCTGTTCTTTCATCAGCAGGGTCGCAACCAGTTGAACATAGCGGGGGGGAACAAATGTTGTTTTACCTAGCAACTAAAAAGTTTTTCTTGGCGCATTAAAATGTTTTTGTAAATTACCCGATTCCCCCCTGCGCCTGTGGGCCTGTTCATCAGCAAATGTTTTCGTCAATAACCACGCTATTCACACACAGTACTTGTGGCAAAGGTTATTGCTGCCATATAGTAAACCTGACCATATAGGATGATGTTGACATGCTTGCCTCGCCAATCTTTGTTGTGGAATTTTGGTCAAGTGACTGAACCATCGCAGTCAGGATCTCTCTCCATTTGAAGAAGCAATAGCTCGACGTTAAGGTTTTACGAGTTTCACAGCTGGGCACTTTGTCACGAAGTGTCACAGCATGAACTCTTCGCAAAACTCCCATCTCTACCGCTTGTACTTGACAAAGCACATTAACCACAATTAATGGCCACAGGTGAGGATCGGAACAAAGACCGGCTTAAAAACTGACAGGTTTGCTGTTGTTTAAAGCTCCCGTTTTATGACCACAGGGCAATATAGCTCACGTAATACTGTGCTTGCATTATCAATTTTATCAATCCGTGCATCAATATTCTCCTTGTTCTGCCCGTGAATGCCACCCCAAGGTTCACTTAACTAGTTGAAATATTTGTAACGCGACTTCCGTGTTTGAAACCCCCAAATCGCAAAACTTGCTTCGCATGACGAAAAGTTTTAGCGATGTTGGAGGCCAATCTATCATAATGTCAATCACAAAATTATCTGCATTATCAAGTTAAAGATCTGTCATTCCGCCAGCTTTTATCACTCTTTTCGTTGACGAGATTTTGCTTCTTCCTGGTCGTGACAAACATTTCAAGGGTAAGTTTGAAACATTCACGTGGATTTCAAAATTATTCTTCCAATGAATCCGCAGTACACCTTCAAATATGGAAACGTTTGCCGACACTCGCGCTTCTAAACCAAACCATAGTGACTTCTGCAAAATAAAACTAACTCGGCTGCCTGCACTCCTTAACTGAATGTGTTTGCTTTCATGATTGGTTGGCGAGGTCTAACTGGAAAGGCGGAGTAACGAGATACAAGTCTTCTAGTCTCATAAATCTTCGTTAAAGATTAGGTTTAAAGTTTAGCGAATGATATATTTGGACTCTGCATTATTTCGCCAGTCGTCAGCGTTGACGTGAGTATGTGTGCCAGTGTGTTTGCACACGTGTTTCCACAGCACTTGATCAGACGCTGTGCAAGAATGATCTGGATTCTTTTCCGCCACAGCCACAATGCAAGCATCACTGTTCTAATATAAGGTGACCGACAGGGTCGAACGCTCCGAAACAAAATGTTTTATTATACTGGTGGCATGGGCGTAACGAGGGGAGTAAGGGGGGCAAGGGGACACAATTCCCTGGGCGCCGAATCACTACGGGGGGCGCTGAATGACTGCGGGGGGCGCCGAAAAGTCCTAACAATGTCACAAGTACTTTCTTCAATACAGCACATTTGCTTCCTAATGACTTCAAATTAGAACATGGGGACGCCAAACTAGCTTCTTGCCCCGGGTGCCGTCTAACCTCGTTACGCCCCTGACTGGTGGCAAACATGTTAGCAGAAATTAACACTGTCTATCGAAAGCAATCCTTTTCCTGCAGGGAATCAGACACTACGATCTTACAGAGTGTAAATTTCGCCTTTACTAGGTAGGCATCATCAACTTTTATTCAATATTTTAACTACAGTGTTTGAATGAACACATTTTGCCATGCAGTATTACATATATGTGCAGTTGAACAGACCATCTTGTGAGACTCACAACCTAGCGTAGCCTACTCATTTCCATTCGGGTTATTAAGAACCAAACTTCAAGTATCAAATTTTTTATTTTTCAATATTGATTTGATTTGATCAGAAATCAACACTGTTGTAATGCATCGCCGAATTTGAGACTTGCTTTCAAACTTGGAAAGTACATGACAAAATTAAAGCACAATCGTGGTTGTTACCATGCTGTCGTTTCCAATAACAAAAGTACATTTTGCAATTTACCACTACTGCGTCTCATTTGTTGGTATGTCCCAAGCAGTACGCGTTTGCTCTATTGTTACGTCACTATACCCTTGATAGTTTGATTTGCATACTTGTCTCACAAATAGTACAGCCGTTAAGCAAACCTACTGTGCAAATTGCGATGAAAGCTTGAAATTTTCCGCAGTCATTCTGTACATCATAAAGTATATTTTCAGATGTGGAGCCATCTTGGATTTGACCTGTGACGACCTTGAGAGGTCAATGACCTTGGATGACGAAAACATATCATTTAGCGCTAATTGTAACAATACCATCTTCAGTAATTTGGCATAAACAATCAGGGTTGCCAGATTGGCTTTTTTGACGCCAAATTTCACAAATTTGGCTTTTTTTAGAGGCAGTTGGCGCCAAAAAATTGTTTGGCTTTTTCTTTTCAATATTTGGCTTTCTTTGAGGCAGTTGGCACATACAATCAGACTGGTGTTTTGGCTTTTTAAATATCATGCTGAAATGTATTATTGGGCTTTTTTAGACAGTGCTTGGTGTATCTTCTCAAAAGTTATCTGGCAAGCAATAGAAGAATAAAGCTGTAGCATATATGGCAAGCCATACTGCCAAAGGTTCGAGTGGAAACACTGTAGAAAATGTGGAAGATATAGATTTGGAATGTTCCTAGAGTGTAGAGGTGATAATACAACTTTATTCTTCTAAAATGTCCTACAACTAGTAAAGAATTTTAAATTTCAAGTTTATTAAACAATTTGGCTTTTTCTTACCCGGTTTGGCTTTTTTAGACATAGTTTGGCTTTTTATCTCAAGAAATGTCTGGCAACCCTGTAAACCATGGCAAAGAGCATATCAAATGAAAGATGTGAATGCGTATAGTACATATAAACAACAAATAACACCCTTCTGTCTGATACTGAGCTGTTAGTGCAACAAAATGGACACATTTTTTATACGAAAACGACAGTCGCAAAATTTTTACGTTTAGCGTTCATCATAATAAACTACAACTTCACCAATGTTATCCAAAAATAAAACAACACATTTGTAATATGATACTAAGCTATTGGTTAACTGAAACAGACTGAAATAGCATCATGATTTTATTCTAAAAAATTGTATCAACTGCATCATGATACTATAAGCAAAGTTAGTGGCTCAGGTCCCAAGAAAGAGTCTAGGAGGCCAATGAGCCTCAAAAGTCGAAAATGAAATGGGCAATTATGCACAAAGTTTTTGTTGTTATAACTTTATTTACAACCTTGTGCAAATTAATTGACTAAAGTTGTTCAAGTCGATATATAATGTATGTGCATTTCTTCTGGTGTGCGTTTGGGAATATCTCAATTACTGCTGTTTCATTGTTAGCCAAATGCATTAAGCACTGCATGACGTGTCGGAACAATCGAAAAATATGTTTCATCATATCACATAGAACTTTTATCAGCTCAATAGTGTTATAGAAGGAAGCTAGTTCCTTCCGTTGTATATATTTAAGAGCAGGGGTGGACATTATGGGAGTAACGAGGCAGTCACCTTAAGCCCCTTTTCCCGAGATGCTGTGGGGCCCCTCTTTGAGAGTGTCGCACTTACTGTAGTTTCTGCAGTGTTTTGTAAGCTGATGAACCACTCTAGAGCTACATTTAATAAGCTCTGAAGCAAGTCATATGCTTTTAAAAATAAAGCAAAATTTATGTGCAAATGTGCTAAAGGGTGGTTCTCAAAGAAGTGTGGACAAAGAACAATTTAAAATAAAAAGATTTCAAACAATTTACAAGGTGAAAATTAATTCCACGCAGAAACAAATTCCCAGACAAAAAGAAAAAGTCAGCTTGATTTCAGCAATAATTTTTTTGTATAGCATGTGCAAAATATAGGGACCCATTTTTTGATATAACGAATAGGGGCTAGGGCCCCTTTGACCACAAATTGCACACATGAAATATCACAAATTGTGCAATGGTTTGGGCCCACTTTCTGAGATTTTGTCTCGTACCGCTAAATTCTAATATTCAACTCTGGTTAAGAGTCGAATATGTTGGAATTTCTTTGATTTTTAATGGCAGATATCACACCTAGGAAGCGGGATATCGTATTGTTGCGCTTTCGGAACACTAAAACTACGTCCGAACAGCCGTTGCAAGTTGCAAAAGGTATGCAAGATGACGAGGTTTGATTTACAGAAAATTTGATGCGTGCTGGAGTTCACGTAAGCTCACGTATAGTGCGATGGCACCTACTGGAGGCTGGCAGAAATACTAAAAACCGCTTAAAAGGAGATTCTTACTCATAAAGCGAAAACAAAAAATTAGAATTGACAAAAAGCTTAAATATTGGACTGTAGAAGACTGGAAGAAAGTGCTGTTTTCAGATGAAAGTCATTGTTGTTTAAGGGAAACACAGCAGAGTTGTCAGGATTAGGAAGTGTGAGCATTCAGCAGTTAAGTCCTGCCTATTCAATGAGGTAGTAAAGCACCCGCATAATAAGATTTTCTGGATAAGTTTTAGCTCTTCTGAAATAGGTTCACTTATGGCAACTGAGGGTATGATGAATTTATACGAATACATTGATGTAAATTGAAAGAAAAGTCATTCCAGATATGTGAAAGGCATTTACTGATGGTGGAGAAAACTTCCAACAGGATTATTCCCGTGTCTTTCATTTGAAAAAGTGAAGACGGTTTTCATGATACAAAAATTAAATGTGTTAGAAAACTTGGGAGATAGTTTAAAATGTTGGTTTTTCTAAGTGCCTTTTCTATCCTTTTTTTCGTGTACCACAAACGGATCACCATTAACGTAGCACAAAATAAAAACGTTGTTTAGTTGCATTTTCGGTTCGAAACTTGATAGTTTTAACTAAATTTAGCGTGAGGGCTGTTTCACGTTTTAGTGTCTTCCTGGGTTGGTACCAGTACCACGGCTTTGGAAAAAGGGTTTAGTAAAGTGTCATATGAGTGCTACTGTAGTCAAGTACTGAACGCAGTCAACGCACCTACCTACTGAACCACTTTGGCTCCAAATGACGCTTTACAAGAGCCCAACTTTTGCAACCAGTGCAAGCCCTGAAAACTCATAGCCTTAAACTTGTTTCTAAAAACTTTCACACAAGTCGTGGATGCCAGAAAAAGCCATTTCGCCCCAAACACACCTGATCCGTTATCCACCAAAGACACAAGACACCTGATCTGTTTTGCTCGAAATGGTAGCATTCAAAGATCCCCTCACCCTTGACATTGGCTATCCCTCAAGTTTGGATCTTCATTTGTGATAGAAATTCAAACACATACTAGAAGAATAGGGCTAGAACGAATTTGCTAAAACAAGGCGTAAAGTTAGGCAGGCTTACTAGCAGCCTATACATCCACACTAAATCCATGACTGTACTAGTTGAATATACGCAACCAGATGTTTATACTAAGCTACTAATTTTTACTCTGTCCTGATCGTTCGGTCTGCATCTTGATTAAAACTGAAAAGTTCTCATTTGCGGAAACGTTGCGAAGAGAACTTTATCTGTGACCGTTTGCGAAAAAGTTGTACCACGGTTGAATAAGCACGATGACGTCATCGAATGAAATTTCATGAAAATTGTCACCCCCCGACATGAAGTGCTGGTTGCCCTCCTGGTTATAGGCAGATCATTTCCAGCCGTCTCTACGTTCGTTTACACGGAACTTTTTCCCTCGCTAGCCAAGCACTTTTCAAACACCGGTATTAAAGTAAGCAACGTCAATGTTAATTACCAGTATTTGAAAATTCCCCAAGAGCATCGCGGGCCGCACAAAACGCCCTCGTGTTCCAGACCCTGGGTTACCTGGATGCTAAGCTTGTATGATAAAAATGCTTTGCTGGACTCCTACTGAAACCAACTTATAGTGGAAAACTAGTGAGCTGGTAAGGATTAACCTTCTGATAAGAAAGAAGCAGCAAAATTCGTGCTGTGTTTTTATTCAAATTTACATACATGATACGTTCAGACATCATGCGACTTTGCATATATACAGATCAAAACGGGCTTCATGAACAGCACATTCGTTTCATGTGATGTCAGCATGTAAAATGATGTGCTATTCTGCTGAAGTCTGCACGTGGAATCAGAATAAAGCGTTTTAACTTTGCGTGCACCAAAATTGTAAGCATGTTTGCCACAATTTTGCCATCACTCAATAACACACAGGTTGCGCTCCTCCCTTGCCAACGAAATATACTGACACATTCGTACAAATATACAGCGCTTATGGTACAGGGAAACCAGTCTCACACAGTTCAAGCAATGGAACTAACAGCTTTCACTCTTCTTTTTTATAGGTGCTTTCACAAATTTCACCATTCACACGTTTCGAACTCCTGGAGAGGAGAAGAACGTTAAGTTATGATACAAATAAACTAAACCAATAGCCAGTATTCATAAATATTTCATGTATTTATTTCGAAACTTTCAGCATAAGTTTCTTGGAAATGAATCGTGTTGAAGTTCTGTTTAACGAGTAGCATCTCCGGTCGATTCTCGAACATCTTCGCTTTGACTGACAACCTGTTAAAAAAAGATGTTTTCAACAAAAAAACTAAATTTTACAGCAATGGTTTTTAACCTGGCGGTCGCGAACCCCAGAGGGGTAGTGAGCCATTTTTGGAGGAGTCGCGAGTAGATATTTTTTGTGCACAGCCACATTACATTTGTTTTATTCGAGTTTTAGATGGGGGTCGTTAGGTTATAGTGAGTTGCTATAATGGGTCGCAATATAAAAAGGTTGAAAACCTTTTCCTTGTTTTACAGAAGAAGTGTTGAAAATCAGCAGGAGTTGGCTTCACCCGAATAAGAGAATGATCTCTGGTGTTGATTCATTTCGGTCGCGTTCCTTTTAGTGAGCTTTTGTTTTGTGCTACAAGCGCACTAACTGTTTAAAAAACGAAAATTAGATTCCAAAGACATTTTTTAGACACGCATCACTCCGGCTATGCATGAACATGAGCATCTTTCTTATGTTGGTAGAATGCAGCGCTTCTAAGTTGGCATGACACCGAAGTGTCAACTACAACATTCCTTGATATTGGTGGCAACACTACGTGGTAGTAGTAAGCTGATGTCATGTCAATAAACGTTTTAACTGATTATTTCCTGCCAGTCTATTTGCTGTTGGTCAAAGGGGGTGTGGAGCGGTTGTTGCTGCAATGTTGGCAATCATGAGGGAAAAAGTAATTATGGCGCTAGAAAAGTATTGACTGTCCATGTTCATCAATATTAATTCAACTGTAAGACATTTTCAGAACCATTAGTAAGTTAGCTCAGTCCCCGACCTCAAACAAAATTTGATTTAAGTTAAAGCTTCACCACTTCGAACCAGATCAAAGCTGAGTGTTGTGAATAGTTTTCAAGTAAAACGCATGCTAAAAAGCGAATATTTCAATTTATCAGATTGAAAATTCTTACCTTTCCATCCTTTGTTTCAATGGTTTTTACAACAACTTTTTTGGTAGTGACGGTCTCTACATCATCACCACTTTTGCTTCTGGAGGAAGATGATTCTCTTTGATATCCTGAAACAATACCAGCAAAGATGTCATGATAGTTACTTATACAACAAACAAACTTTTAGCCTTGCGGCAAGCTTCTGAGGAATCTGCCTGCTTTCTGCTTTCATTCTTCTGCGACGATTAAAACTTGCAAGCGTATCTATTTATCATAGTTAAAGGCCACAAAGATAGCGGCAAGTAAATCAGTCACAGTTTATTGACGGGGAAACTAGTTTCGCGTTTTGCAACGCATCATCAGTCCTGTAAATGTAAGACAAATCTTACATGCGAAATGTTGGCACTTGAAAACAAGTAAAGAAAGAAACATGAACTGTGGCTAGTTACAACGACATTACTACAAAATTTTCGAAGCTAAAAGGCTGACCTTCCCAGAGCCTCATAAACCAGTCTCTGCTAAGCCTTTTAGCTTCGAAAATTTTGTAGTAATGTCGTTGTAATTAGCCACAGTTCGTGTTTCTTTCTTTTCTTGTTTTCAAGTGCCAACATTTCGCATGTAAGATTTGTCTTACCTTTACAAGACTGATGATGCGTTGCAAAACGCGAAACTAGTTTCCCCATTAATAAACTGTGACTGATTTCCTTGCCGCCATCTTTGTGGCCTTTAACTATGATAGTTACTTATTTATCGTATTGTGGTTGTAGCGAGTTTAACATTTTTTGACTGTAAAGATGGCTGCATATAAAGATGTTTATGACATAAGCGCATTTTTTTCTTTTCAGCACAGTACTTGCTCAACTAAAACTCAGTTGGGTCGAATTGTTTTAATAGCTTCTTTCCATATGCTGAGGTCTGCCATCATGCCTTGTAGGTTTTTGTTAAGAGGGACTGTGACGTCTGCGTGTTACCTACGATGATCTGCATGAAGAGAACTGTCGCTATGAGTGATGGCATCATGAAAAACACCTTTTTGTAATAACGATTGCGTTTTAAGCTTCTGTAATTGGCGTTATTAAAACTTATGTCACTGAGACGCTACCGACATAGCGAAGCTGGTTTTAGTCGATGATGATAAAACCAGAAACGCATTGCCAGACTGGATGCTCCCCTGAGCTTAGAACATCAGGTAGTGACACACAGAGCCTGTCCTTACATAACCGTTGCGTGCGCAGTGCTCGTCCCATTGGGACGACACGCGTGGCATTTTGGAAGAAAAGGAACGACAAGGCATTTAGTCGCCTAGTCACAGTTCGTTACGGGTGGCTTTGCCGTCTACAACTGCTGCTATTAACAACGGTGACTTTAATGATCATGCGTCTTTGAATCCGGGTCGTCGCCAGCGGGGGGGCCAGTGGTGCCCGGCCCCCCAGTTGAAATCGGTGCCCCCCATTTCACGTTTGGCCCTCGGTTTCTGCATACATCCAATACTGTATTTTAAAAATGTTGCCCCCCCTTCTGGTTTTTGGCCACTCTTTTTGGTTTTTGGCCCCCCCTGCTGCTAAATCCTGGCGACGGGCCTGCTTTGAATGGGCGTTATTTAAACTAAAAAGAAAAAATGAAGTTCAATCAAATGTCAAAATACGTCGGCATAAGTTTTTTAACTCTTATCAAATACACAAGTATAAATGAATTGAGTTAAAGCACTTCCGCCATGGTAGACACAAGTAAACTTCGGCAGAAAAAAACTTCAAACAGAGAAAAAAGTTTCACCTCGTCTGACAGGTATGTATCCGGATTTTAAGCTGCTGCTCTGTATTTGAGACACGCGATCAGATATTCTGCAATGCAACGTTTGATTTACATATTCTCGTATTTTCAGTTCTATAAGTTTAATTGTTTCACTTCGTACGAAATTTTTACAGTATCAGAGTCGATGTGATTAAATCGCTTTTATTTGGAGCGCTCTCATCCAAAGTTGTGATTTGCTTTTAATCTAATAGGAAGCAAAGATGTATCGTTTGTTTCTTATTAAAACCAACCCTGTATTTGCGAACAGGGTTTAACCCGCCCCTTACAATACGAGACACTAACTGGACAACCATTAGGTCGCAATTTATAAAAAGAGCTAGTTTATGTTACTATTACAAACGGTGCAAGTGCAACAGACAAAGCTACAAACATTGATAGTAGTTTCAAAATCATGGCTACATAGCAAGATAAACTTGCTTCCAGCAAGAGGTACTATTGCAAAGCACAATTAACCAAAGAGAAAACTATGCAGTGAGGATGGGTTGAATGACGAAATGGCTCCTTGCGATTGCAAGGGAAAAACGAAATGGCAAAGCATCCACCAGCTGCACTCACTTGAATCCATGATGAAATGCGTCGACTCTACACAAAAATCATGAAACGCAAGGCTGAAAGCAGCAGGCATGCAGTGACGTAACAAAAGATGGCAATAGCAAGCGTCAACCGAACCAAGGAAGCGTAATTCGTTCACGCTACTCCGTTACGGTGAACCAAATCAAATGTAAGCCACAAACTTTCTTCATATCATTCCAACATCTTTACAGAAAGCATGTTGCCCATCGAAACAACATGGTTGTTTGCACGATATAATCTTTTCAGGACTGCTATAGTCTGTCCTGGTTAGATTGGTTAAGTGCCAGAACAGTATTTTTTCAGGGCCAAGGTGAAAATATTTTTGATACAGTATACTCAGCCAGTAAAGGCAATTACCCTAATGTTTCTTGTCAGATAGAACACTACACGCAAGGAACTTCACCGCCTTGAGTTAACAAGCAAGGTAACTATTTGCCTATAACGGCACTTCTAGGGTATTATATAAGGAACGTTATTGCCGAATTGAAGTTATGAACGAATTGAAATGCATGTAGCAGATGCCATCGGGACCGAACAAAATGTAACGTTATAAGCGAATTGACGTTACATACGAAGCGGTTATAAACGAATTCAACTATGTAGAACAGATTTACAAGTTTCAGGCCCACTTCGGATTGAACTAAAAAAGTTGGTTTCAGGGCTAATTTTTTATTTTTAGGGCAAATTGTTATTTTCAAGGCAATTTTTTTCCGCCCCTCAGCAAAATGCCTTCCCGTACGCCTGTGTTTATCAATACCAGAAAAATAAACTAATTTTGAGCGCAATATTATACATAACTTTAGTTGGAATGCAGCTGAAAGAAGCATTAGTTTCAACGTGGTTTGACGAAGACTCTTAGAAATGTATTGGAGATAAGACTGAAATTTGGTGAGCCAAATACGCAGCTTAGCTTTTCAGTTCTTGCAATGAAACCCTTTTTCAAAGTAGTTTATTTCCGTTTTCACATCTCTTCCGTCATTTTAGTTCAGGCTTAACAAACAATATACCTTTTGGTTTTGGTTTGATTCAGATAATTGAGGCATTTATCGAGTGAAAGTTTATCTCAGTAAAAACTATCGATGGTGAATCGGATATAGGGCGTCTGCAATATCATATTTCTGCGAAAATCTGCAACGAACGAAGCGAATCTGCCCCCAGCAAAGCGTAAGCTGTGATTCAACCGGAACATATATGGAAATGAAGTAGATCTAAGAATAGAATGAAATGATGAACAGTGATCTAAGAATAGAATGAATACCTGGACTCTTCGCCTTCCAGCAGTTTTCTGTAAGTTGCAATTTCAATGTCAAGAGCCATCTTGACGTCCATCAGTTCCTGGTATTGACGCAGGTGCTGAGCCATCTGGGCTTTCAAGTCTTCGCATTCAACCTGCGCATATTCGGTAGTTACTTTGAGTTTGTTTTTCGCACAACGTTGTTAAAGGAAATATCACTTAAAAAGCTGATCGCGAAAGCACTGCAATTAAACTGGCACTTTTTCACATTTTTGTGATTTATTTTTAATGAATTATTGCAATTACCATTAGCGTGCACTTTCATGTATATCAATAACTCTCACAACATACCTGCAAATTGTTTATTGTGTCCTGCAGGTCACCAGTGTCTTTTTCATATCTTTCTTCCAATTCTGCTAGACTTCGTTGCAAAGAGTCATTCTGCAGTTAACAACAACAACAAAAAACTGCAATGGAGTTGGAAATATCTCTTTCCACCTACAGTACATATTCCTAATCTTATCTAATAATGTTTCAAATTATTTTTTGCTATATTTGTAATTTGTTGCATCAAATAAGATTTTGGGGGCATTCATAAGTACACAACTATGTCCTTACCGTTCCTCTGAGAGAATCGATCTCTAGATTAAGTGTCTGAACGCTCTTCCTGTACTCCGTGATTTCATTTCGAACGTTACGAAGTGCATCGTCATTTCTTGCTGCTTGCTGCTGCAAGTTGTCAACCTGACAAAAAAAGCAACATTAAAGCTTTGAAACGTATTGTGCTAAATTGTATTTTAATTTTCAAGAAAAATATGTTCAGCTCTTTTTCCGACAAAAGACATTATTTCTAATATAAAAAACTGAAAACTTAGCACGTAGTGAAAAAGTGACAATAACATTTTAGAGTACATAGCGTAATGCTAAGCACTCACAATCTACTATTATGCGTACCTGTATTTTACCTGCTGTTACATGGCTTCATATAAACAATTTAAAAAAATTATACTATTCTAAAATTCAGAAAACATTGAGTTGTGATGAAAACACAGATTTATATCAATTTAATCAACAGATCAGTTCCTACTTTCTCAGTGTACCACTCTTCGGCCTCTGCCCGATTTTTAGCAGCCATCTTCTCATATTGAATCCTCATGTCGTTGAGCAGTTCCTCCAGATCCGGTCCGGGAGCTGTTTCGATTCTTATTTCGGTGTTGCGGATCTTCTCTTGCAATTCAGCGACTTCCTGATAGAAGTTTCGAATAGAGTAATGCACTTCAGAAAGAATTGTGAGAAGGAATGGTACTTTGCTGCTGACAGATAACAATTTGGCATTACCACCAAGGTTTGAGTAGGATACAAAATCTAGACTGCAGACACATGCATAAGTTACGCATGTGTCACATTTTTTGTTGAACTTGGTGGTTATCTTTAAATGCATTAATTTACGCCATAATTCTCTCAGAAATTCACTATAAACTTTGGTGAAAATCATAAATAGACTTCAGTGTTATCGATCAGTTTTCAACGCAAAAAGAAAATTCGTTAACTGCCACAGGAACCTGTTCGTGCATTCTCTTCAAAAACTCAATTTCTTCTTGCAGCGTCTCCAAACGTCTCTCCAGATCCAAGCGCACCAGAGTGGCATCATCACAATCTTTTCTCATGTCATTTAAGTCGTTTTCGAGGTCTCGCCTCAGAGCAGACTCTTCATCTAACCTGGTCAGTACATGATTTGTGTTCATAGAAAAAAATGTAGCATTGCCTCCAAAAAGCCATGGTGAAGCACAAGGAAGTAACTCCACTACAACCTCGTAAGAATTGTGCATGGATAGGCCCACGAAATAAATGATTGATCTTCACCACAACCGCTCCTCAAAGAAAACAATCTCTAACTTTAAAAGCAGGCATGTTTCATGATTGATGCTGAGCAAACACTTATGTAGGTGTGTAGGGTTACGTTTAAAATCGAAGTATACAATGCTGAAGAAAATTTGTCGAAGAAGAATTGCAAATACATTTTTTGTCAAATTACCTTTGTTTCAGTTTTGCCGCTTCCATGGTAGCGTTCTCCAGCTGAAGCTCCAGGTTATTTTTCTGGTTGGTCAAAGTGTCGACCTCACGTCTTAGTCTGAAAACATATGGCTACAATTGATTGGACGTTCGTGCAAAAGAGCCAGGGAACAGTTCCCGGACCGGATCTGGAGGAACTGCTCAACGACATGAGGAAAATAGTAGGCAAAAACTCACGATGGTTGAACTTATACAGCTTTTTTTTTAAGAAAAATATTAGGTACCCGGTATGGACCTGTAGGGATTCGATTTCTCTGATTCTAGGGAGCCGATTTTAAATTCTAGAGACCCGAATCGGGTCCCTAAAACACCTTAAAAAAAAAACTGATTTATATATGTTTTGCTGGCAGGGGCGGATCCAGCCAGTAAAGTTAGGGGCGATTTCAGAAATATTTAGTAATCAAGTCTCATTACGGGTTCACTACTGCAAAAGAGATGAAGTATACTTCACAACGCTGCTGCGAGCAAACAATGGACGGCAAAATTGCCTTATATCGCAAATGCTCTTTTCCAAATTGTACAAAATCATGGTGAATAAAATTACTTTCGTACGTTTTAGGGAGGCAATCGCCCCAATCGCCCCCTTTGGATCCGGCCCTGTTTGCTGGCAGCGTCACACGTTTTTGATAAATGGGAAAACTTACAAGTGGCAAAGTGTTTTTGAAAATCCTTTAATGAAAGGCAGGTTAGTCTTTTTCTGGAACTCTGGTATCAAATACATAGTTGCTGGCAAAAAGCACATGCCAGCTAAACTTACTTTGAACTTTGTTCTTGAAATTTAAATTATCAGCTCACCTCGCGAGTTCCTCCTCGTACATGTCACCCATGCGTGACGGAACCTCATTGCTCAGCTGTTCGACCTGAGCTTCAAGGACACGGTTCGCTTGTTCCAAAGCTCGCACCTGAAACAGCCAATGGCAAGTCTTTGTCGACGAGATACTGTCATCGCTTCACTTTGGTACGTTACACAGCATAGCTCGATAGGGCAACGATCGTTTTCTTGTGAGGCATTTGATAAAGACATCCAATTACAGCACTAAATCAACTGTGTGAAGCTACGGTATAGGCTATGGATAGTTGGAAAGGCTTTACAGCGACTAACATCAGATGAAAACCGAATTGAAAAAAGACTGATGAAAGACGTGGTCAGATTTATACAGTACATTTCATATAAATTAACTTCTACATGCAGGCAAACACGCGGCGCGTCAGAAGCTATTAAGCGATTTGTCGAAATGTACTTTTTGAATATAACCGGCGAAACGTGAGTTCAGTTCTTGTAGCTCTTCTTTTTCGTGAACACGTTGGTCCTGGAAGCCAGGCCCGAGACTGTCGGCCATCATGGTGATGTCATTCATGGTGATGCCGCTCGACACAGGAGCCACACGTTTCACCGACACTCTTTCAACTCGACTTGGTCCTGCTCCTCCAGTTGATGAACTTGAAAACCTGTTCGAGAAACATGCCTCGATTTTCTGTTGTTCCTGGTTCAAGCGCGAAGACTTGAATTTTCACGAGGTCCCGGCGCAAGGAAAAAAACAATGGTGAATCTTAGGTTAAGCTGATTACCATTTGCAAGGATTGTAACTTTTCAAATTTCAGGTGTCGACTTCATAATAGAAATTTGTTTCTCTCAAAGAATTCAGTGGAAGGATGCAGATACAAGGCAAATTTTTATGACTTGTTTGTAGTCTAATTTACGTAAATTAATACAAAAAAAGGAATGTAACGTTACAACTACGACTGACTACGCAAATTTTGCGTTTATGACATTACTCGTTAAAAGTCGTAAAAATCGCTGTGATGCAACCGAACCTGAACGTTCTTGAGGCGACTTTTCTTGCAGGAGACTTGGTCCGGTAGGTAAACCTGGATGGTCCATCGCCAAACTGTTTCTTGTAACTGGAGGTGCGCTCTTCGTAACTCCGGCTAGACCTTGACATTTTTGTAGTTGTTGTGCAAAGACCCTGACAAGAACCACAACTTTAACTTTACCATTCCTTAAGTAAGCAAAGAAGTAACGAAATTTCATTTTTTCATATGAAGAGACACTGTTGGTTAATTCAGAACTTTTGCAGAAAACTTTGGACTTAGTTCTTGCCGTGAGATTCTTTCGTATTCCAAAAAATGGAGCCAACAATCAGAAAAATGGTCTTCCAATCAATGACCAAGTTTAAACCTGACAGAAACGCAATATAGCTTCGCTACATCAGCCTGCCAGCGGAGTCTCCAGTGTTGGAAAGGTTTCAGACAGCGGTGTAAATTCTTCCGCATCGGTGGACGAAACGTGGTGGAATTTCTAGCTTCGGTTCCCTCACTAGGTTTGCTTGCTCGGTTACAAACAGGGAAGGGAAGGAGAAATCCACAATCTCGTTATAAATTTTATAGAATTAACGTCTGGTGAACCAACTTAATGTTTTTGCAAATACTTTGGTGTGCAAACAGCTTTATCATCACTTCAAGCGCTTTTTACATTCGGTTATTACAGTGGTATTCATATGCTTTTAGGAGATCCACGAAAGTGAATTTAAATCTTTGTTTTTTTGACACACAAAGCAACAGTCTTCTGTGATTGGTATGCAACGAAACCAAGCTAAACGCTGAGGTAGCATCGTCTACAGCCGACAGAAATCATTTTCAAAGACTGAAAAAATGTTGTGAAAATAAATTTTATTTGGGAAACGGGCAAAGGTATTGCCAAAATTTGTAACTAAGATTTCAGACTGTTTTATCAAATATGCAATAAATATTTAAAAGATTGTTTTTCTGCTTGAAACAATTGTTTGAAATGCCAGCTTGCTTATTGACAGCAGACTTCATCCGTAAAAAGTTTAAGCAAGAGTTATATAATGAAATAACCTTACAAACCGATTTTAGTTAAAACGGCAACTTAACAATACATTACGTTATATCCATTGAACAAACACCAATGTGTGTTCATTTTCCTGCGATATGTAAAGAAGCTTTCTTTATTTTTTATTCAGCACATGCCATAAATGAGGGTCTTAGTCTAGCCACTATTTCACACTGTGGTTTTAACGTTGCAACTGCGACATATCAAAAGTTTGTGAATTGTCAAATAAGGTCACATACCGTATTGGGAAGAAAAAAATGCGACTGTCATACGTGTTGCTTGAAGTTTCTTATTTATTTCCCAGGATTTGCAAATCTAAGCAGTGACGTTTCTGGTTCACACAAGATGTGCATGACATTCACAAGTGAATTGAGATCGAACAATTTTTTTACAAATGTTTGGCTTCGAAAACTTTTAGACCAGGTTACAAATGTTTGCCCTTAATAATAGATGATTTTTGATATTTTAATGATATAATTTTTACGGCCACATCAACAAGGGCGTTGTCGCTTGCTGTGAAAGTTACTTAACTTATCGCAGAGAGTCCCGAAACCTCAGCACTTTAGACCAAACGTCAAAAATTTTGTTAATTTTGTCACTACGGTAGTTTCTAGTTTTTTAAATCTCGAGATTTGACCAGCTGCTCGAATCGAAACGCATTTCGAATTAATTTCACCAACAGAAACACCCTTTTTGGTTCGTTACAAACAATATCCTAAAATTACGCAAAACTGGGATGTGGGATATAAAATATGCAACCAATCTTGAGCCATAAGGTGAAATAAAAAGTTGTTTCCACCAAACAGTTTCTGTGCCCTTGGCACATGTGAAACAAGTATAAACGAAAACGTTCAGTGCAATCGAGTTCTTATTCAAATTTTGCCTGAGTATAAACAAAAAAAATTGTGCGACAGTTCTAGTGTTGGGTAATAATCAAATTTTTTTCGAAATATTCAAAAATGTTTTTTTACAGCACAAACTTTGTTACTGCATTGAAACCTGATAGTCAAAAGTATCTAGTGAATTTCTTCTGCTCATCAATACTGAAATTACCAATTTGGTTGTGCTTTAGTTGTTCAATGTTATCTGATCTTGTTATCTGCAAATAACTACTGCCCTACTTTCGCTTGACAAAACCAGACAATTTATAGCAGTCATGATTAATTTTGCGCCAGTTTTGTCAAATGAAAGTCTGTCAAAAGTTTTTTTTCGAATATGAATTTGTAAATTGCCGTGAGATTGCTTGGAACAGCACAAGCTGTGAAAACTGTTAATGAATGTCGTTAACTTTACTTGAATTCATCGCTGTTCGCAGCAGTGGCATTTGTGAAACAAATCAGATGTAAAACTTTACGTAAAAAATCACAATATCTTTCAACGCAGCTTTTTCCATCAAATAACAAGTAAAGCTATGGTTGAAGTACATTTATCAAAACATTATTTTTATAAAGTAAATAATGTTTCAAATTCTATTCAGACGACAGCTATACAAAAACTTACAAAGCTGTGTTCTAGGTTGAAACTCAATTATCTACCACAAAGCGCAATACCAGCTATACCTGATTTGCAAGCAGTAGGAGTGTTCTAGCCGGTCAGTTCCTCTCGTCCGCTCAATCCAGCTGCTCCGAGCTATTTATGCTGTCATCAGCTCTTGCTGTTCTTCTCCCTCCTGCTGCAGGCAATTAGCTACGGGCTGGGTCGCAACAATCTAATGTTAGCTCAGTACGTCACTCGCTGCTTTGCAGTACTGACTCGGCTCTTGTTCGTCTGCAACTTCATCAAGGTGATGAAGCACTCGGTCTAAGCAGCAAACTTTTATCAAAGCTTGTTTATCCAAACCAAGCAAAGCTCACCTTCCTATTTTTGTTACTGTGACCTTCTGTTTCATTGCCAGACAACCATGGTTGCTGCCAGTCATAGGAGTAAAACACGCCATCAAATTAGTTCATCTACGCCAACGAAACTTATAGTTGGTCACATAACACCTTCATTAAAGCTAATTTAAACCTTTCAATCAAATGATTTTCTTAGGTGGCTGCATTGAGAAAAAAGACCATTACAACCTCAATAAATGTTCTTCGTGAATTGGTTTTCTGATGCCATTTACGTTATTCACAAATTATTGCCTATCCTGTAAACAAAGCCAACTATTTTTAGCAATCAAAAAAAGGAGAGAACCGTTTTAAATAAACAATGGCGGTCCGCAGAAGGGCTGAAAAACGGATGTTTAAAGGACGATGCACCAGTTTGTTGGCACTGCGGTTGACATTCTGTTTCCACGCAAGGAACAATTGTACCGAAAAATTTAAAGCATCTTTTGTACGTTCTCACGCGAGAAGCATTGCTTTGAGTGGCAATGGTTTGCTCATCTCACAACAACGAAAATTAATCAACAACAACAGATAAAAAGTTTTGAAAAAAACTTGCACTTCGTACGCCCACGCATACTGGAAAAGCTTTGATTATGAACTGATGTATGACCCCACCAAGGCATTTTCCTCAGTTGAAAAGCACAACACTCATAAGCTGCTAGAAATTGATAGAACTTCGTAGTTTCTGAAGTAAACGAAAACTCAGATAATCTGTTTTTCAAATGATAGTGATTTTTGTAGAGTATATTGTGGAAGAAACAACAGCACAAAATGCATTAAACACAATTTTGCGTTGTTACTTCTTTTACTATTTTGCAAGGCTTGTCAGTTTCATTCTGTTGCTTGTGTAGATTCTTCGCAAAATCTTTTTATGCTTGTCCGCTCAAAGACTACTACAGTTCGCATGACGTTCGAATTGTCCGCGCTGTGAAATTTGATTGCAGAAATTTGTTCAGCACGGAAAGGATACTTTGAGCTACATTATTTTGTAATCATTGCAGCACAAAACGTTCATTTACTTTTTCATTTAAGCAAGACTTCCTGGCTAACACTTTCTGTGTGCAAAGAGATTTCACAAACAGGGAAAGAATTGAGATTCCTGTAATACGGCTAAAATTTTTAGCGTAAGCTGCGCCTCAGGTATTCAGTGCAAAAAAAGTTTCAGGAAGGATAGAACGCTTGTAAAAGATTGTGAACATAAAATGCACCTAGGAAAATAAATCGGTTAATACTGATAACTCTTGATGCTGCGAAAATATTTGCAGGGAAATAAATTCAGCGGGTTTTTTGAAAGTATGCTGTTCTAGTTTATTGTGCTGCAGTGGTACTAAAATAACATAACCTATATTGGAGACGAGCCCAACTCAGTCAAATTTTCTAAAACACAAGCAACAAACCGAAAAAATCAGAGAATATGTTGAGAAGAGTTGGCTCCTAGCGAATTGGTAAAGCGTGTTGTTCAAATCAATGTTTTATCTGTCAGATCCACTGACAAATGTCCTTTGTTCTTCTACTGCAGCCTTCTTCTGGGTTCGCCACGTTGTGGCTCATTGGAAATTAATTAGGCCTATATTTAGCCTGATGGTATGATCAAAATTATCCCATGGCCGCACTCAGCAAATTATGTCGACTTTTGAGCTCTAATGTAGTGAGTGAGGCTCCGTGATATAATGATGTAAGGGTGGCTTGTGACACACCAGCTTTTACATCAACCTTACCAGAATAAACGTCAGGTACAATACACTGTTCATGTGAATTACAAAATAACGGGGAGTTTCTTCGTGTGTTTCAACTACTTTTCTGTTGAGTTCCTGCGTGCAAAGCCCGGAGTTCTATGTAGACCCTGTGACGTATGTAATCCCAAAGCACAGCTGGTGTCTCGCATCAGTCGTATCGTGACGTTATTTGGATCCACGCATTGCAGGCAGCCCTTCTGTACAGCGCAGCAGATAAGCAGAATTAAACATGCACTGCACACTGAAACACAAATTGCGCTGGGAAGAATTTTTTGATTCACCCGAGAGCAGTACTGTTTTGTTGTTGCAAATCAGTTTTGTGCTTTTTTTAAAGTTTATCATCGATTCCTCCTTCATGTTTTGCGTAGCCCTCTATCTGCTTCACAAATTGACAACCAAGAAACACCAGTTTACACGACTGCTTGATGGCAGTATTTATGTTCTAATCACGCTGCATTCTGTTTAGGTTAGGAAGAAAGAACTTGGTGCGCAAATAAATGAAAATCGGTGGATAAACAAAGGGATGAACTCCATAAAATCTTCTGAAAAGAAGGGACGCTGCATTAACTGCCTTTTTACGAGTACAGCGCACATGAATCCGTGGAAAGCGACAAATTTGATAAAAAAGGTCATTATTCCGTTTACACCATACAAGAGCAAATTAGAAAGGGAAACATTTTTTTGATTAATATTGCCAAAGCTATTGCCTATCAAACCTGGTTTTGTACATAGTGCTTCATACACATTTCTGATAGCTCTTTTTTTAATAAAAAATTGACTTAGTTTTAAGTAAGTTAAATATTTGTTGCATTTTGCCGCCAATGCGTGTTATTTTTATGTTTAAAATGTGATCTCAAATTTTCAAAGCCATTGACGCTTGAGAAGAATTGACTAGCACTGCTTCAAAATGATGAACTAATTCGAGTTTCTGAGATGTTAAAACCATCAGTTGGTTCGGGACATTACAAGGTCTTTTGAGGTCTTGTTTGGTCTCGAAAAAAAATTGTCTTAGCGACTTCGTGTGAATGCTGTAACTGTCAATCATCAAACAAGTTCACACATCTTTGAAACCCTGACGTTTTAGCAAAACAAGTGAAGAGGGCCAATGTATGAAAACCAAAACATTGCAGAAAGTTTGAAACAATACTGGCAACTGACAACACGCTTCGCATACCAGCATGTTAAACGCTGTGAGACAACCGGGTCTTACGGTGCATTCATAAGAAGTGTTAATGGAACTCTTGGCCGTAGGCCGGCACGTAGGTATTCGCAGAGCGCGGTTTCAACGAATGAAATTTCTAAGAGTGACGTTTTGTCAACTTTCAAAACAGAAAAAACATCTACAAACTGCGCTGAACTAGATCATTTTTAACATAACCATAGTGAAGGTAAGTTATTCTTGGTTGGTACATCACAATGAGGTTAATCGTACTGCAAATGGTTGTTGATGCAAAACTGTATAATCTCGATTTTCCTGAAAGACGTGTGACTGGGACGGAGAAGTGTAAGGTGCATGAGGCAAGCTGCTTACAGTATGTATGCAAAACTGTCCTGAGTTGAAATCACATTGGGATTCAAAGTGAAAGGTTATCTTCAGTTGCTAATATACTAATGAAAAACTTTGGTTTGAGCTTAACATAGTTTTTGTAGCGTCCGTAAAAAGTTAAGAGCACAAACCTTTAAGAAACTCAACCCCACAGCCTTTACTAGAGGCTAACATGGAATTCGATTGGTTTCGATGAAATCACACATAGCCGGGCGTACACCGAGAGCCCAAAAGGCCGGATCACCTCAGAGCCCTGTTTTTCAGAACGCGCCAAAATTATGGAAGTTAACATTTTGGGTGATGGCGTCATTCAGAAAAAGAGGAAGACATTTTTTTGGTCTTTACATTTATCCTTAGGGAGAACTTTGAAAAATCCGTAAATATTACAAATTTTGGGAAAATTTTTGCAAAGACTCGAGGTAGGAGCGTCGAAGGCGTCGATGCGACCTTATAAACTAAGCGCAAGTGCAAACAAACAGTGAAAGGTCAGAAGATTTTGAAGAGGACAGCTCACAAACCAGACACCACGTGACTGTCTTGAATTAAAGTCTTGCATTTATAACGCCGCACGTTCAGTGGACGGAGGATCAAACACGTACTTGTGTCTAGTCCTGGATATGATGTAATGTGGAATATTAGATGTTGTCGTGTGATGACTTTGGTAAATAGTCACTGTGGCACGCTATTTTGATAACATTGTGCGAACAAGCAAAAAATACACATCAAATGGCAGGACTGATCGAAACGGTTAAATGATTTACAACTTGTGTCGTCACCGGCTACGTCACGTGTACCCCAGTAAAAGAACTCCAGTGCCCCTGGCTCTGATCTAGATCTGTTTCAGTGAACGAGCAATGCCAACCAAAATTCTGCATCAAGCAATTTTGAAATGCGGTGAAGAGATCAAACCTGAATTAGTAGCATCAGCTTCACCCAATAGATCACTAAAAATCTGAATGACCCACAAAACATAAACACAACATTGTATGTGGATTCAGTCACATGAAGGAGTTGTGTGAGCGAGTGCAATTCATTTAGGCCTAATGCAAACTTCATTGGAGTTGCAACATCTGAAAACCAACCATGGAAAATTCTGGCTCTTTTCAGCTTTGTTTTTCGTGAACACTTCTACGATAAAAATCGGGAAAAAGTGTAAATTAGGAGTTTTTATGATCGAACAAGTTTATTTTATACACAAGTGAAATAAGCGGCAAAGAAAGTTTTGGAGCCACTTGGTCTCTAGTAAAAACTCATCATGACTCTGAGTGAATGGTTAAAATCGAATGCTATATTGCAGTTTTGATAGGGATTCGAACGCAACCTGACATTTTGGCATAATGATTGGTTGCATTATATAACGAAGCTTGCATGCATTTTGTCAATATTATTATGCTTCATTGGTTAAGCCACTCTCCTTAATATGATTGTTTTATTTGTAAGTCACTCATCAGAAGGCCCATAGCTGTTTTTCCCTTTATGTCAGTCAAGCAGGACAAAAGTCAGGATGTACCGTTACCAAGGATTTCGTGAAAAACTCAGGAAATTTAAAGAAATGAAGATGACTTGCTATAACAAGAAGTACTTCCCACAAGCATATTGAAGCTAAATAATCCACAAAGAAGTTGACTCGCTCAAAGAACATTGAGGCTAAGTGTATTGTATCCACACGGAATTTCTAGAAGGCTCTGACTTTGCTGATACAGTATAAGGATCAATTCCTTGCTTTATTTACTAAAGTGCGTATGGATAAAAGATAACCAACTTGCCCGTGACTATGACATCAGAAAATCTGTTCAACAAAGGATTATCCCAAAAAAACTCTTTTGCAGACAGAAATGTCTGTCTTGAAACATAAAATTGTCACCTGTAGAATATGCACGTGTCAGTAAGATCAAGCCCGTCTGGCAATCGCAATCAGAGAGGAACATGCTAGAATTTTCTCAAAATCCTTCTCTTACATGAAAATTAGCTAATCAGAATTTGCATGTGTCTTTCACATCCACGAAAAGGAGAGAAGGTCTTTTGAATCTACGTTATCAAATACCCCACTTTCTTGTTCTCAATCTTGTTCTTGGGATGAACGCTGCTAGACGCCTCACTTGTGTTTTGAATATAACTTGTAGTTATAGCATCTCTTTACGCTGTCTTGCCCAGATTTTCTTGACCCAAAAGACTGTGTTTTCTTCCGACTTTGCAGCTCTTATAAAAAAACCCTGTACAAAATTCTTGAGTCTCATAAGACAGCTCTGAACGATTATACCAATTTTAAGGACTTCCCTTGCTATATTTGTCAGATTTTCGAACTTACTAAAATCGTGGGATCCATTGTTCACATATTAGCGCTTATATTAGCATGCTGTATGTATGGCCATTCAATACCAGTTAGTTCGAATATTGTTCGCTTCCTCGTTCATCCTAACTTTAAAAAAAGAGTTGTTTAACCAGAATTATATCATTGAAGGTCGACACCACCTGATTGTGTTTGTCTCATTCATTGGTAATATGTAGCAAACTCCAACCCTTGACAAAGTTTTTAGTTTAATCCAATGCTTGCTATTCCCAGTTAGACAACTGCATGTCCGACTAGAGCGTAAGGAGAGAACCAAACTTAGGGAGAGTGCTACTTGCAATTAAAGGGCTGAAGGTTCCAACCTTTTTCTGATCACTTACCACGGGGTCCCGAGCTGCCACCGTTTATCCTTGTTCCAGGAAAATTCATTCCACCAAACTGAGGTGGATATTAGGGGAGGAGAACGAGGCGTTCGCCTCCCTTCCCCCTTTTCAGAGATGCTGTGGGCAAGCCCGTAATTAGGGGCGCAGGGGGTGAAGCCTCCATAGAAATTTTTCGCCCCCTGCAAAAATCTGTTCAACATAGTGTGAAACTATTCGACATATTTAAAAAAATTTGGGCCCCTCTCAGAAAACTCTGCCCCTCCTTGTGTCCCAAGCTGGTTACGGGCCTGGCCACTTAGTTTTTGCATTGCTTTGTTAAAATGCATGTGAAAGACTGTAGAGTCACATTTAATAAGGTATGAAGCAAGCCATGTGTTTTTTCAATACAAAGTAAACATTATGTTCAAATGTGCAAAAGGAGCCCATCAACAACTTTAATGTGCAGTTTTTGGGTCCGTTTCTGAGAGTTTACCTCGGGTCCCTAAATTATAATATCCACCCCGCCACCATCAAAAGTTTCGAATACTAGTCTTGACACAAAATGGTGATGAAAATAGGACAGCCATTGTTACGAACCAATAGGAGGAGTACGCGCAAAGGCAGGAATTTATAAACAGAAACCGACAAGCAAACACAAAAGCTGTGAATACAACTTTTGTAAAACAAAGCAGAGGGTACAGTAGGCTTATTGGCGTACCACCTTGAATGCCTTGCGCACCATTAGTGGTACGTGTACCACGTACTACCACGGGCTGGGAACCACTGCATTAAGCCCTTGAGGTTGGCTAACCCATAAGCCCATAAAACAAACCGGTCTATCTCTGAACCTCATGGCGGCCTCAAGCCGTTTATCACTCCGTGATCAAAAGCGAGAGTGATCCGCAACAAAGATGAGAGATGCAACACTATTTTGTAGTTATGTTCTTTGTAACATTTGAAATTGTAGGCTATTGCTATAGTTGTATCAACAGTTCAGATAAATCTGCTTTTTTTTACAGATAAACGATGAAAACCCGGTGGCTACATAGCAATTGGTATTACAAAATTATGACCCCAAAATTTGTAGCTACATGTTTTATTTGGTCACGCGAATTACAGATGAACAAACGAGTTTAAAAATTTTGAAAAATGATTGCACAGTTGACTTTTGTAAGCTATACAGTAAACGCCGATTGTAACGTGCTGTGCTTCTACATATGCCAATATTTTTGATGTTGATTGCCTGCATGTTGCATGCCAGAGCAGTGCTGCAGATTACTCAGAATTACACTGTAACCTAACAAAATATACAGAGAATTTCTGTTGTACGTCTTACAGTTTTAAAGCCTATGAAGTAACTTGATTACTAAAAAAAGGGAAAGGTTAATAAGCTTTGAAACCCTTACTACTTAAGAAAGATGTCAAGGAAAGTCATATTTTGAGTAAGCAATATTATTTCTGAGTCTAATAACACAAACCTTGTACGTTTGCAAAGAGTTTACTTCGAATTTTTCTCAAATGTATGTACAGGGCAAATCCATCTGCATAAGTTACTGTAAGTTTTGCTCACGTTTGAACTTAAAATTTAACCAGTCGAAAACTTGGCGTTTGCAAAATATTTAAAATAAGTTTAAACTTTGTGGGCCTAAGGACCGAAAAACTATCCAAAGGTCAAGTCGTTATGTATTTCGGGAATTTACAGCTCAAAATGTTTACAAAATTTTGTGCGTGGTTAAACACATGCTTGGAAAAAAATATTTTAGGCATAGCACAAATGTCAGTCAGTGGCGGACGCGGCCATTCATTTAGGCTATTTGTTTACGTCAGACCCAAGGTCAGTATCACATACGTTGGTAGTATAGGCCTACCACACAAAATGCGAAAAATAATTTACACAATAAACATCGCAGAGAGACCGTGACTACTTACACGCCTACAATGCTGTAGTCGTACAAACACAAAAAACACATGCCATAGGCAATAGCAACCTCTCATTTTTATGCAAAAGTGCTGCTAAAAAAGATTAAATTAAAAATTGTAAAATCGCGTGAAGTTTCCCTTGTACCCATTCATTACCAGGACATAAGGCTGGACGGGTGGCAATTACCAGTTTCCAAGTCTTCGGTGTGACCCGACCGGGAATCGAATCCACATTACCAGCATCTGTGGCGCACGCTCTATCCCCTAGCAGAGAGCAAAGTATCATATTTTACGACCCAGATCCATTTCTGTATACTCAATGCAAGTCCAATCGAAAAAAAATGTAAAGTCTAAGTCCAAATGAAGTCCAATAGGCTACAGCTTTTCGACAAAAAATGCTGCAATTCGTTCCCATTAATTCAGTCCAAATAATTCTGTCCTGATCATAAATTTTTGAGGTGACTTGCAGTCCGGGTCCAACCCAAACACATTTGTTATAGTTCGAGCCAGTACAATCCCAGTCCAGTGCTCATCCCAGTCCAGTGCTCAACAGTTGTCTACTTGGATGCGAAAGGGTTGTGGAAACCCGGGCAGAGCTTCATTACAGCTCGGTTTACACTTTCTCTGACATACTCAGCTCCTTGCGGAACTGGGCAAACCACGATAGATACCGGTTGCGACCCAGCACACCCACGCAACTGTGTTGATCACCCAGTAGACTGCAACTTCTTCAAAAATTATAACCTTATTAAATTCGCAAGAATTTGGCCATCAGCTTTAAACTATAATAAAATTTTATGAAACTGTCGAGGAGTGCTCGACGAGACAACCTGCTCAACAGTTTTTTTCGGTGTCTCAGCGCCTTAGCTTTAATTTGGATCAAGTTGGTTAATGTTTCTGCCAATAAACTCTATCTATCTATTTACCTGTCCCTTGGGGCTTAGACTACTTAGCCGGTTTTTCTCATGCAGTAGAGGATGAAATTTTTGATCCAGTCGAACAATCTTTTCATTGGTGTGTTGGATCCTGCAGCTCCCAACAGTGACATTACGGTAGTTCGGATATCAATAATTTTTGCCATCAGGATACCGGATATATCCGTATATCTGTATGTGGATAATAACCGCTAATTGTTAGTTTTACTAGATTTGCGTGATGAATTGATTGTAAAAATCACGACTCACTTTTATTGTAAATATAGACACATGCTCACAGTACGAGTATATATGAAGAAAATTATGCATTTTTAACATTTACTGCTTCTGCAACGCACTTATTATGAAGTACAACGCAGACTTCACCTCACAATGCGAAAAGCACTCTTTTGTAAAAATAACACAATCTGTGACAAAAGTTTGAAAACACTTTCCCAAAACTCAAAGATGTAGCCGTAATTGCTTATATCTCGATGAGTAATCGGTATTGTTGTGCCATAGGGCAGGCAAGTCAAGTCATGTCATGTTTGCACTGTAAGTACACAGCAATAGAACACATTTCAATCAACAAAGCTTAACACAAACAGCACAGGTTGGGCGAAAGACGCCCAAAGCAGTCACTTAATCAAGCCCAGCCTACATTTGATGACTGTCAAATTCAACAGTACAGGTGAAGCACGAAACATGAGTTCAAAACGAAATAAAAACAAAACGCAGAAGCCAAAAGTGTGCTCAGTTTAAGGTCAACGCTCACAAACATCTTACAATTCACATAACGTATGTATCACAAAAAGTTAATACCCAGCGAGCAGTCGCGACTTTACTCGCTAGGAAAACATATGTAATGGTAACATTTTAGTATCATTAGAAATGCAACCCCCTGCAACAGGACCTACATATTGCAGCATTTTTTTACCATAATCAGTTATAACACGTTTATGATGATAATTTCCTGAAACTTGTTGTCTTGTGGCATGATCATGTACACAGTGTACTTTTGAAAAAAAGTTATCAAAAGAGGAGGGTAGGATATCGGCATTATACTTATATATAAACTTTTCCAAATTAAGTTGGTACAAATCAAAAACTTTGAGAATTTTAAGTAATTTAAAAATATTGTTTGCACTTGATGTTCTCTTGCTAAAAGTCAAGTATTTCAAAATTCGATTTTGTAGCACTTGCACTGGTCGGATATCAGTTTTAAGCTGTTTTTATTACAGTTTATTGATAATCTGTTAGACCTCATTCAAGTATCTACTTTATCAAGCTCATTTTGAACATTAGTTGTAACGTTTTAATATCTTTGTGAGATAAATGCAAACTAGTGTCATCTGCAAAAAGTGTAGTTTGAAAACTAGAAGCGCAAGGAAGATCATTCACATAGATTAAAAATAATAAAGACCCATTACTGAACCTTGAGGAACACCACACTCAGTGGTCTGAAAATTTGATGTATAATTGTTTACTTTAGTACACTGCTTAGGATTAGTTAAGTAAGATTCAAAAAAGAGTTTTGCTTACCTCTAATACCGTAATACATCAATTTATGTAGCAATATTTTGTGGTCAACGGTATCAAACGCTTTGCTTAGATCGAGAAAAACAGCACATGTGCATTTACCCTTATCCATTTTGGATACTGTTGCCAAAGTAGATATTGACCTATAATGACTGGGTATGGAAGGAGAGGAACATTTCGGAATTGGAACAATTTATGAAATTTTCAAACAACCAGGTTATTATCCACATTCCATACTCGTATTAAACAACTTTTGCAAGTATTGGGGCAATAGTGCTTTTGGTCAGCTTTAGGAATTTAGTTGATATGCCATCGATTTCCTCTAGATGAAGTGGGTAGATTGATCATTATTTCATATTCATTTTTTTATTTCAGTTGCAAGCCCCACAACGCATGGACTAGCACGCAAAGAAAACAAAATGAAACACATGCGAAACTTCACCATATTCGAGGCAATTATACACGCCCCAACACAAACGAGACGAAGCTATTGGCGACATAGATGGAAGCAACTTGTCAATAAGGATTTTAATGAACTAGAGTCGTCCTTATAATAAATACTACGGTCAAAGCAAACGATACAACTGACATCTTGCAAACGTTTCGATAACAACTGTTATCATCTTCTGTGCATAGCAATAGAGTCGTCCTTATTTCAGAAAAAAAAACAAAGTGAAACCTTGCCGCCAGGACATAAAAAACTTTGCGGTTATCCAGTCGAAGTTAGAGGTTCGCATGGACTGGATTTGGGATTTTTTTGGATCCAGATTCCAGCTGCCCGAACAGGATCAAGAGTGACCTATTATGGGCTTGTTTTTCAATTTAACTTGCTTGTTTTTGCAAAATAACCTGGCATCACTGGTCTCTTAATAGCGATAACATAGCGTCTATTGCAGAGGTGTACAGGAGCCGGAGTGTCGGAGTAGGCTCCGGCCGGAGTCTTAACGATTTTCGAAACTAGGAGTGGAGCCGGAGTTGATTTCTCTAAGGAAGAGCCAGAGCCGGTGTGGAGCCGGAGTCAGTTTTTTAATAAGAGGTTACTTTGTTTATTGTTGATTATTATTATTGCAGATTGTTTTTTTACTATGCACGTTATAACAGAACCTTCAAATGTGCAAAACTACTTCACAGGAAGTCTTATCAGTTCAAGTGACTCCCTTGTTGTATCTGGTTTTTCTTTTGAGGCACAAGATTGTAAGTAAAAATTTTTGGACCCCTTGTGATGTACATTTCGAAAAGCAGACAAGAGTTTTTGGACTAGGGTTAGGCTTAGTATTTAGTACTAGGGTTTTGTGTTAATGTTTAAGGTTATGGTTTAGGGCTAGCATTTAGGGTTGGGGTTCAGTGTTAGTGTTGTTGCGATCGGAAATCCCGATCGGCATATGCCCAAAGCTTCGCACCATGATCAGTCTATTATTGCTTGTTCGCGCCACATATATGTATGGTGTTGTTCTTCACGCACATCCCGTTCGTGGTGAATCACACAATCAACGCAACACCACCGGAGAGGTTGCAACAACATC
>Ga0210059_1001447_pt1 | contig 35730 bp, 26 predicted proteins | sample Ectturendosymbi2_FD_188042 | JGI IMG/M metagenome (GOLD analysis project Ga0210059, IMG submission 188042) | Ecteinascidia turbinata endosymbiont from Florida, USA - Sample 2 (SPAdes) (version 2) | ecosystem: Host-associated > Tunicates > Ascidians > Unclassified | place: Key West, Florida... | reverse complement strand
CATGCAATACGAAAGAGTGATCTGGGCCATTATAGGCTACAGGATATGTATTACTGCAAGGAGGTGTAATGCTACTTGCAATGTGCTTCCCTACTGTCACAAAGTAGTCATTAAATATATTAGCCACGAGACAAAATTTAATGTTGATAAAACCACCTAATGACCACGCTACAGCGTGGCACTTGTTGAAAATATCCTACTGAACATTACAATTGGCATGAGACATGTCATGAAATGTTTGCCGCCAGTGCATAGGGGTCAGGTGATGTAGTAATCTGCCAATGCGGCGTTGCTAAGAATCGAACGGTAGGAGAAAAAGGATTAAGATAGTCTCGACAATTTACCGTGATTGAAGACACGGCCTTTCCACCATGTTTTGAATAGAGGGGGGAAATTAACCTCGAATTACCGGACCAGGTCTGCGGTCGAATACCATCTCATTCCTTTACTCAAAGGACTTTCAACTGGGGTAGTGGAAACATCTTTGTGTGGAGAGGAAGGGGTAGGAACTGCGGGACAGTTGCCCCCAGGGTAAATATGTTGAAAAAGCCCTTATTTCCAGATAAACACTGGGATATTTCGGACATTGGCATTGACTCAAACTTTTGTGTAAACACTTAATCACTTTGCCCACTCTACAGCCACATTCCCTAGTTTTGTAATCTAGCACTAGCCTATCAGCCTAGGGTTTCTGAACACAAAAACTGAAGTTTTTAAAAAATTATTTAAAAATAATAAAAAAGAGTTGGAACTTTCAAACTACAGTAAACCTCGGTTAATCCGGATTCGATTTGACCGACGATTTTATCCGGTTTAGGCGAAGATCCGGATTATCTGAAGATGGTTGTTTCTAGCCTGACGTCACCTTAAGTACAGTAGAATTTGCCTAGTTCGTCACCTCAAGGGGATTAGAAAATAGTGACTAATTATGCAAACAGGTGAAAACTCTGTCACAGAAGCTCGAATACATTGTGCTCTTATTTGCAGTAAAATACAAGTTTATGACGTTATGGTTGAATGCAACAATTAATTCCTCTACTCTATCTGGACTCCATTCAATCTAGCACTTTTCAAATCTTTAACAAACTGCAAAAACTTCCCACGTTCTCCGTTCTCTCAATGGGGAGTCGGGTCGCGCTTCGCACCTCGTGTATAAATTCGATAAACAAATTGCGAGGTGCATCAATTCTCAGATAAAGATCCTTAATTTGTTTGAATTCCCACGCGTTCTATCTGCTTAGATATCAAAAGTGAAACTGCAAATGACGTATTAGCCGAACAAATGTTGCACGCAGTTGTAGCCGTTGTTATAAATCTACACGCTCCTTGGTGATCACGAATACGCTTGTGTTGCGTCTGAAAGCTGCCGAATCTTTCCTAGAGACAAAAATCCGAATTACGAGATGTGAAAAGAGCAACTTTTATTCGGTATTGGCGAAGATATGGTTTAAAAAATCCGGATAAACCGAAGATTTTTATAAAGAATAACGTTAGAAATCATCCGTACCACCAATTTTATCCGGTTTTGGCGAAGATCCGGATTAACCGGGGTTTACTGTACTTTCAAATAAAAATTTTTATTCAACAGAACTGCCGCCCGGGTCACGTAGCTTCCACCCACCTTTGCTACACCACTGGGTACTTGTCTTCTTACGCAAAAATTTATTAACCAAATTCAAAACAGGATTTTTGTCCATCACCTTCTGACTGACTCTTCACCAAGACAAGTTGCTGGTTAGAATTCAGATCGTGGACGCATTCACCACTGCAATGGGCTAAATTGGAGAACTAGCAGTTCATCGATCACCTTTTTGCATCTCCAAATTGCACAAATTTAAGAGTTTCACTAACTGTCAACAAGTTCACCACTAGAACACGGCCAAGTGTACCAACACTAAAAAGCGCAAAAATATGCACAAAGGAGCATGGATGCCATTGGATGGGTTACCTTTAAGAAATAAACAAAACAAACGTGTCGGGAGAGACAATACGCCGTCGCTTTTGCGACGGTCTGGACGACACGAGAACATCTGCGTAAAGTTCTTACACAATACAGTTGCGTGTATAAGTGCCTACAAGTAACAAGTGACTGCACACACAAAGTAACAGCCAACAATTGTCCTTCGACGATCGCCGACTAGGTCTAGGTCGCCTATTTCTCAACCGCACAAACATGGTGTTCGACGAAGTTGTTCCGATGGGAAGTCAAGAGGCAACACGACCGGACTCCGACGAAGATTGCATCCGCATTGGAGAGTTTCCCTACTACAGTCATTATGCCGAGCGCTTGACCAGACTGAAGCAAGTTACAATTTTTAAGGTCTTGGTGCGACCCGGCCGAGATTCGAACCACCACCTACCGGACACGAAGCCAGCCCTTATTTGTAATCTTGCATTAGCCTATCGGTTAAACGGATCAGAAATGATCAGGAATACACCCAAGCAACGCTGATCGTTATCAGGTTTGTGTTAACAACATCTACAATTAAGCCATCAAATCTTAGGGCATATCTAAGTGAACTGCATTTTTGAAGTGAGCTAAATATTTAATGGGCTGCGCCACTGAACTATTTGCTTGTTATGGCTCTCATCTCTCGTTGATGCCCAACTTGCTGTCCCTGTTTAACTCTATCTTGTTGGTGTCAATTCAAATCCTGAAATAACATCACGTGGTTTGCAAGCAATTTGTTTGTGTGACGTCAAAACGCGGGCATTGTTAAGTGCGTCGCACAAATAGCTGCATGTTTCTTCAACCACTAAGAGAAACGCGCGGTCACAAATATCTTTCCTCAATTCTTACCTTTCAGGGAGTAAGACTAAAGGCGGCTTCACATAGAATCCGGTAACGGCTTATGATCCGGCTATAGCCAACGGCAGTCTTCCCACATGCAGCAAAGACACCATCACCGACAACACAGGCAATCCGGCTTACTTAAAAAAATTTTAAGTAAGCCGGTCGAAACCGAGAAAATTCAGCCGGATACGGCCAACGGAGCTTGTGTGAAGACGTCCGTTGGCCATAAGCCGGGTCGTAAGCTTAACCGGATTCTGTGTGAAGGCGGCTTAAGGCAGTGCTTTGCAACCTGGGGTGGCGATCCCCAGAGGGGTCGTGAACTATTTTTGGAGAGTCACAGGCAGGCGCGGACACAGGGGGGATGCAGGGGATGCATCCCCCCCACCAGACCTAAAGAGGTGTTGACATGACACTTGATTTCATTGAAAATCATCGTCAAAAATATTTTTGTTCTGCACATTACTTAACCGCTAAAGATGTTAAAAATTCACTTATGCTAACAATTAGTCAAAAACGTTTCTTGTTTTCATTAGATGAGCTGGCCTTGTTTGTGGAACCCGATATAAAATAGTCAATGATCGCATGGGCGTCCGCAGGAGAGGCAAAACGAGCATTTTCCCCCTGGAAATTAGGATTAAGAACCAAATATTTCTGGACAAACCTGAAGTCGGCATCTTAATTCCGATTAATTGATCTGATTCTTGCAATGGCAGTTTTTTTTGCCGGTATGAAACTCACACTGCACAAGAGTCAGGTTCACAGATATAGTGTCATGAAGTGGTGAGCTTGCAGTTCTCTCATGAACCCTCCTTTGCCTGCAGAGATTGGTTGCGAAAGTCGCGAGCGGGTTGTTCTGCTGTTGGTCTTTATTGCATAACAATAACATGGCAACAAATCTTCAAAAGTTCACTTTATATTACGGTAGAAGGCGTTTTGTTGCATGAGACTGTTGAAAGTACACATCGTGGCAGGTAATGCAGCGAGACAGTGACACGCTGATAGCGGCAAGCCACGTACATTTGTACTTTGTGAAAAGAAGCATGAGTGAGTTTATAGCAGTGCTTCCACAAATTTGAAAAATCCATTATTGGTGCGAGTGTGGCCAATGTTCCGGAGTGTCAAACTACACTTATGCAGGCTTGTTTTCATTCAGTATAAAATTACGTGGCTTGTTAGAATGCATCTATGCAGGCTTGTGGGAATATGTCTTAATCGTTAAGGTTTACTTCCGACATCTGCGTGAATACTGAGTGCAAAGCCATGTCGGCTGTGGCGAGTTTTCATAATTCATCTGGCAAATTTTGCAAAACCTGCGTGGTGTTTTACGTCTAGTAAGTTTGTCCGTATTCGTGTCAACATATAGGTCTACTTAATTGTCCGGTTTGTGTAGCAAGTTTTTTGTTGATCGCTATGGACGAGATCCCACACGTTTACAGTTCTTGTTTCTAAGTGATGCTGACAAGTCTTGCTAGCTGATTCCTCAATCAGGGGGAGGAACAACCGGGCAATTCCCCCCCGAAATTTTCAAAAACATGTTCAGTTGAATATATCAGCTGGGTGCGGCCTTGCTTGCTAAGTAAGTGAAGTCATAATTTGTGGTTTCGTTGAAAACCATGGCAATCCAATGCTTTTTTTTACAGATCATGGCAGGCCCGTAACCAGCTTGGGACACCAGGGGAGGCGAAGAGTTTTCTCAAAGTGGCCCAAATTTTTTTAACTATGTTCAATACTTTCAAACTATGTCCAAAATATCTTTCCCTGCGCTCCCCCCCTGATTACGGGCCTGGATAATGGCAATGCTTACTTGAAAAGAAATGCCCTGTGTTGAAAATCTGCAGATAAACTACTGTGTAAATTGTCGTAATACTACTATACCTGGCTATTGCTGCCAACGAAGCGTTTTCTCTTTTTTGTGATTGTTACCGTAACATGTGGCATTTCCTTTGTAGTGTAGAAAGGATTAAGCGTTTTGTGAATGTCCATTTGCATTGCATCGTCAGCAGTGTTCCCTCTGAGTGCGCAAATACTCAGGACCACCAGAACTTTTGCGCAGTGAAATCTCATTCTCGCGGACTTGCAACATTGCAAAGCAATGGAAAAGCACGCAAACAAGAAGCTATTTGAATTAAATGTTATTTTGTTCGTGTTTGGATAAGACTGTATATTTATTATATAATTAGTAATTGAAAACTCCACTTACTCAGCCCTAAAATAATCATGCTCACCAAAACAAATATTTGCTCAGTGTAAAATTATCTTCGAGGGAACACTGATCGTCAGCAATTTGAAAATGATAAACAAAATGTTGACCTTGCCCCCTGGAAAAATTTCTGCGGACGCCAATGAATGATCGTGCGCTTTCGTTTTTTCGTTACTTTCGTGCTTTCACGCATTACAAATTGTTTGTTTCTTTCCGTTCTCGTACTTTCGGTTTCAAAATAAATAGAATCAACCCGCTTGTATTATTTCATCGAAATTACCTACAATAACAAATGTTATACACAAATTAGTACAATGGGGGTTGCAGACTATTCCAAACGACAATTAAAAACTGTAAGGTTCCCCATTTGAAGAGCACTGATCCAAACCGCATCCAAGTGACTACGCTCACTTGCTGCAACATACAAGCACTACTGCACTATGCTGGCTACTGCCACCGGTAATTGTGATGTCACAAACGTAACCTACAATGAGAATAAGTATTATGTCGTCACATGGATTGTTTATCTCGAGTCCTTTATGTACCTGCGCCAACGCCAGTGACTGCGCCATATGGTTGTTGTGTGCCACATTACGGAAGTGATTGATTTACCCAATATGGTCCTCATGAAGCATTGGGCTCACTGCAAATCGATGACGCAGCCCCCCCCACCAAATCCGCCTGTGCCCGCTGCTGGTCACAGGTGGATGTTTTTTGCAGACAGCTGCATTACATTTGCTTTATTCGAGTGGGTTGCCATGATGGGTCGGGGTACAAAAATGGTTGAAAACCACCGGATTGAGATAAACGGAAAAAAACGGTGAATTTGTGAAGAACGCACCAGGGTACGCAAAGAGCTTACACCCGAAAACTTGCTACGAACAAATTTTTCTACTGTACATTATTTTTTCTATGTAGGCTTAAGTAGCCATGGAGAATGAAGGTCGTGAGGACGTTCTGCAACGACTTTTTGCACAAAAGCAAAATCGAAGCGGTAAGCATCAATAACAGACAAGCGGCTGCAGTGCACCAGAACTTAAGGTTCATAAAGCACGTCACTAAAACCGGAGATTGTCAGTTTATTTAGTCTTGCGTCAAACCTGTCTTATGGACTGAAAATAACGCAATTTGATGAGCAATTCTGACATCTAATAGCAAATAGGAAAAATAAAACAGGAAAAATAAAATAGGAAAAATACAACAGACAAATATCTAATAGGAAAAATAAAACAGACAAATATCGAGCACGATTAAATCAATTTATTGAAGTAATAAAGCCTTGACGTATGTCCACGCTGGTAGCTAAGTAGTGGAATAAAAACACATTTCCTAAAAGTTCATTAAATTGTAAATTGAAGCTTCCTGGAAACAAACGTTAAAGAAGTTTTGAAACGAACTTTACTAGTACTTACCTACAGCTTAATTTTCTATAAAATATTTTCAGGAGAAAAAAAACAACAGGAAAGCGACGAAAGCTCTGGAACACGATCAGCAAGATTTTCAGTGCAGAAGATTGTTACGATACAAAAATGAAACGGTGTAAAACTCAAACTTCACGAATATTTTTTATTTCTCTTTGTATTTCCAGTTGAGATGAAATGCAACAACAGAATCTTTCACGTGTTTTGTTTCTTTAACATTCTTTAGATTTAGAAAAACCGCGCAAAGATTGTTTCAGGTTTCAACTGTCCTTTTCAATACGTCGACAGAAGCCTGCTGCTACGCACGGCCATGTTCCACGTATATATGAAGAAAGTTGTTGTTTTATTTACAAACCAAAGACTGGTGCCTCATTAACAGGGGCGGCATCTGTCTTGCGGTGGGTCGCATCTGTGGCATTGTCCGCAGTGACAAACGGGGGTGTCGCAACCCCTGCACAGGGGGAGATTCTGCGAACGGACGCCGAATGGCTGACCCTGATCATCGCAGAACGGAACCACGCAAACGTGGGTCCAAGGAGCACAGTCTGGGCATATGGGACGCCGGCATAGGCGGCATATTTCCTGGTAGGGACCACCGACAGGCAAACGACGACATCTGCAGCAGGCATCGCAGCTCGTGTGAAGATGGGAGTGAACCAGACAGACCGGACGGCGACAGCACGCGCACCGTTCATGGAGTGCGGTTGAGGGCACGCGTTCCTGAACAAATAAACGTCAAAGGTCATTCCTACTCGTTGCATTCCAAGGCAACCGGTTTGCGACGTGGAACTTCACTTTGCGACGTGAATAGAGGACATTTTCGAAACCGGATACATCAGCTGCCGCAATTGGTCGATTTATCCGCAAAAAAATGAGTCCATGGACGTTGAAGGGGGGGCAAGCCCTCCCCTGATTTCTAAAATTTTACATTTTTCTATTAAAATTTTCAGCAAAAAAATGTAGTTTCGAGTAAGCAAAATGAAATTTTACCACTTTTGGCCCGCCTCCCGTAAAAATCTATTTGGCTACCCAGCACAAATCCAATATTTCCTCCCCAACCTGGAAAAAAATTTTCCGACGCCCTTGCACCAATCGTTGCTTTGGGTCATAATTGCCGCCCACTAGCGACGTTGGTGGTGATCCGGATTTAAGGTTTTCGTTGCAGTTGTGGCGACCAGCTTTTGAAGGTTTGACCTTGGTGACCTTCAAGGCATTATCATAGACCGCAAATATTTTATCTGAAAACCGAGATGGTCGCAAAGCAAGGTTTTAGCGCAGCTTTACCAAAGCCGCAGCCAGCAAGCAATTTGGGTTGGACAAAGTTCTTTCGGCGTATTTTGATCGTGGCGGTGAAGTGAGTTTATTCTGCACTTCGAGGGACCGTCGGACAAATTTGAGGCCGTTGCGGTCTTCGATTTTCTTTCTACTGCCTAAAACACTCACGTCCGAAGCACCAACAATCAAAAAATGAAAAAGCGAAGAAACGGCCCGCACGCGCAATATTCAACTATCCTGCACGCGCAATATAACGACCCGCACGCGCAATATTCAACTATCCTGGGACTATCCTGCTATTCAACTATCCTGGGACTATCCTTCAACTATCCTGCACGCGCAATATAACGACCCGCACGCGCAATATTCAACTATCCTGGGACATGATCAGTATGATAGGGAAGCCAGAGCAAAAACACCCGTACATGAAGGTTGGTATCCGCTCTGCAAGTCACAACTGTGGCTGCAAGCCCTAATCTTGCCTTAATCCTGATTGACTCTTACTTTGCAGACAGCTTCCTCATAACCGTCCGGTTAAGACTGGAATCGAGCCTCTGGAACACTCCGGTACGGAAAGTGTTAACTGGGGTGGTGGTGGTGGTCGTTAAGGGAGGACAGCAAAAGCATTATTTGATGCGGTGGCAATGTTACGACATTCGAACTTGACCAAAACAAACATAAATCGGTGCGCAAACGTCTCTTCACTTCAAAAACTACAAACAGTTTTGTTTTTGGAGACCTGCCGTAGAAAACAAGCAATTCGGTAGGACTTTGGCCCAGGGGATGCTTCTCAATATCGATATACGTATTAGCTTCCGGAAAATGCAACGAAAAAGTTTCTAAAGTAAACAAAAACACTTCCGCTCACTGCGAATTTGTAAAAACAAAACTCGCCACACTTACCGCCAGGCGGCATGCGCTCGGAGCAAAAAAATTCAAGAATCTCACACTCGTAATTTTTGTTTACTTACCCCTCCAACGGCGCAGCGATCGTCAAAAACCTCTTCGTCGTCATCAATAAAGCAGCGGTCCTCGTATCTGTTTAGTGACAATGACTTAAATTCCTTCTTTCATAAAGACCGTTTGCCCCAAAATCAAGTAAAAAGATTTCTTCGCAGACAGAAGTTAAGGTAAATAATCGTTTATGTTACTGACAGACTGCTGTGCGCACAGCCGGCGAGCTGTTCTGGCGATACCACGTGAAAATCAGCAAAAATTGAGCGGCTAACCCGAATAGTTAAGAATTTATGACCGGAAAAACATCCAAACGTAGGGCTTAGCACTTAGGTCCACAGTTCACCAGTTTATTTATTATGGCGCGATTCGTACGAAGTCCTCCTCTACATTATGAACGTTTTTGCACCGTGGTTGAGTTCGAACTCACTAACCGCGATTGATGTCAACAAGTTTAGGACTTAAAAAGTCATTTCAAAATGGTGTGTGGGCCAGATTGATCCGATAATAATAACAAAACAGTTTGGGCAGCAAGTCAGAACATTACTCTTATTCAAACATAGACGACATTGCTTCCTTCACAAGATATATATGAGCGTGTGTTAATCATTAAAAAAACGTTATTTACCATCTAGTGAAAAGCACGACCCTCTCACCTTCGTCTGTTCTCAGCGATCTCATCCGACTCGGATGCCACTGCTGCTGCTGCTGCTGGGTCTGAAAGCAAATGCCGAATGTGCGAAGGACAACCACTATGGCGATACTCGCAAGCATGACAAGGGAGCGTTCCTTAAACCTTTGTGGATCACGCACCCAGGTTGGATGGCGCCCGGGGCTAGAAACAAGTTTGGCGCCCCCATGTTCGGACCTGAGGTCCGTCGGGAGCAAATACTGTATTGAAGATAGTACTTGCGACATTGTTCGTTACTTTTCGGAACCCGGGGAATTGTGGCTTCGTTCTGCCACTGGATCAGACAAATCAATCTATGTCCAGAACGAGCGGGGCCTCATGCAGTGGACTTCAACGTTTTGAAGTTTTACCTGCACTGCGTCAACCACCGGCTCAGGACAAGGTATCGGCCAAGCTTGGTAGCAATGAACCATTTTTAGTAATGTGTCTGCATGTGCCATGCAGCGGGTTGCATGAACAACACAAGTAGTACATCTCAATTCAACTCGTCTAAAAATTGTATCAGGTTTACAAATAACTCAAGCTTCTGAATCCAACAAGTTTTCCTTAAGCTGCAGTTGGTTCTAAAGAAAGAAGAGAAACAAGAACTGAACAGAGCCAGCCTCTCCTTCACCTCCAACATCGTTGGGCGCAGAACTATCGACGCACATAAATGACCAAACCAGGGAGACGTGAGTACATTCTTTCAGAGCTGGGTTTCATAAAAACGATTTTTAGTCATTACATCTCGGGGGATTAAATAGGGAAAGTTTAATTCCTTCTGCTCAAATGGGTGAAGTGCGTGTTTGCTGTATAAATCGATTTGGGTAAACAATGTACTGAATACGTAATGGCGCTTGTCTTCCAAGAACTAGTTAATCTGGTTTTCAAGCTAATTTAAAATATCAATTTATACATCCATACATTTTAGTATTTGAGTCTGTCTTGCAAACAAAAAGGAGGTAAATCATAGTTTTTACGAAAATAACCTGGTCTACCGACTACGGTATTATACTGTAAGCCTGATATTATTTATTATGAAATCCAAGCGGAACGGATACCTTATTACGAATGCTACGCGTGGCCAGCCTCGATGCTGAAGCAAACGACCGTGAAGCTAATGCTAACCTATCCGAAGATCCCGCAATTTCATCCGATGGACTTCACGGACTACCGGGGGCCACACATCTATCAGTTGTTGAAGAAGATCAGCGAAAGTAAGACGCCTACTGAAGTGGAGGTAACTTTCAACTCAGGGAGGGCTGTCACAACGGAATTGCCGCCCGCGGACAACGGAGTCCGCCTCCGCATGACAAGTGAAGTGGGCAGCAGCGACTCTGTCAGCGCTTTATTCGACATGCGCGCAACCAAGCGTGGACTGAAGATCCGAGAACAGTGGAATTTCAATCTGACATTTAAATGTGGCGTTGCTTGGCAACGCACCTGCAACCTCAGCTTTGACTTCAATTCAGGACACGACAAAATGTCCGAAGTGCGGACGAAAATAGCAACACCAACGCGCTCTGTACAGTGAACTCTGGAAGAGCTTTCAGTCAGACTTGCGAATTTCTCAAACAATTTTAAAAGAAATACAATAGAACGAACAGCCCGTGTGCGTGTGAATTTCTAACAAGCACAGTTGTGTGTGTAGCGAAGTTACTGTGTGTGCAGCGAAGTTGCTGTGTGTGCAGCGAAATTACTGTGTGTGCAGCGAAGTTACTGTGTGTGCAGCGAAGTTACTGTGTGTGTGTGTAGCGAAGCTACTGTGTGTGCAGCGAAGTTACTGTGTGTGCAGCGAACTTGCGTTTTATTTTATTGTCGCAGCAAGACTTAAGAATAGGCTTTGTAATCGAGGAGACAAGTCGAACGGAAGAGAAGAGATTGTTTATTGGAAACGCATAACACTGACCACTACGATAAGTTCAATCCATCATTGTGTGCATCGTGCGCGAACTTATGTCAGCCTTGATTCACTTGCACACAGCTGACACACAGCGATTAAGTGCACACTTGCACGTTTCATTAATCGCATGTTGATACATGGCCGAACCTAAAATCTTAAGCCCGGGTTTATCCGTTGTCCGCGTTTTTTTGTTGTTTGTTTTTGTTAATTTTGGTGACGGCAGTTGGTGGCAGGCCGAAGCCTGAATTGTGCTTCTTACCGGGGCGGTTGAGGTGAACGCTCTTGTCCAAGGAGCGCTACGGAGATTCACTCAGTGGCCGTGGATCGAACACCCAACCTTCCAATTGACAGGCGTCACTTTGCCACTGAGCTATTGGCGCCCCCACTGAGCTATTGCCGTTGTCCGCGTTGTACGATCAGCGTGTGATAGTGGGATAGCTTGCGACACTAGATGTGTACATTTTCCCCTGGGTTTTGTTTCCGCCATTTCACCTGCTGGCGCCAGGTGCTGCTTAGCTGAGCTTATGTTGGGTTCAGGACTATTGGCTAACGAAACGGAGGCATCTTCGCACGCGTTGATGCTTGTGTGATGGCATGTTTTGCTTAGAGTTTTTGTTTGTCGTTTCATTTAGCAATAATCTTGACAGCAACTCATGGAAGAAGCCAACAACTACCAGGCTCCTACTGATTAACAGGCATTTCAAAGGATAAATCAGGACTTGACTAACGTACAACCCCTGACTTCTTTCCTTCACTATACGCAATCAACAGGTTGCATATATACTTTCGAAATATAGAGGTGAAAATGATGAACTTGCAGTAAAACCACAGGTTGAAGCTGCTTTCTTGTACAACAGAACTCGCCTACGTCGCCACTTCAAGGGTAACAGAAAAAGTGGCCACTTAAGCAAACAACACATTAATATCCACAGACCTAAACAAACTTCTGAAACCTTTCTTTCTGGAAACACTGAACATGGTAGTGGTAAGTTGTGTTCCATAGCAAAATTAGGTTTGTTTATAATTTTCCCACTTTTGTGCAATGCTATCATTTCCTACTTTATTCGTGAGATTAAAGTCTGGAGGTAAATATTTTGCTTCAAAATTATCAAAAATGGTAAACCTTCCAAAGCAGACCTGGGCAAGAAAACCAAGTAAACACGTCATTGCGTAGTCACTAACTGCTGTACTTTACTTCAATCAGCTAATTGCTTTTGTAACTGTCATAGCTAGGCTGTTCTACCTGGAAATAACCCGGCTAACTGAAAGGAAGCTAAAAATGATAAAAATATCAGTGTAAATCGACAAAGTAATTGGTCCGTAAATGCGTTGTGACGCACAGTGGGGTTATGTTACATCAGCAAGGATCGTAGACAGTATGAAAAACAACTGCAGTCGTAGCTGATTTTAACGGTTTGAAGTGTAATCAACGCTGGCAATGTTTTTGAAGTCCAACCACTTAGGCAAACTATTCCGTTCAAAGTTAGAAAAAAACGGATGCGAGTTCGGTACAAATTAACCGAACTTGGTAACACAGAAAACAACAGGTTCTCAGCCGAAGTCCAAGTCACAGGCGGCGACATACGCAAACAGGCGACTTCTACTGTATTTGGTTTTTGTTTGACAGATATAATATTTGACGTATATATTAACATACGATTATTAGCTCCATATGAGGAACGTCTTAATTCTGCAAGCATTTAATTCCTTTTCATTGGTCAATCTGTCAAGAAAACATTTCAAACACTTACAAAGTTCAATATTTTTTATTTACAAAATGCACTAAAATACTAAAATCGTGCAAACGTCAGGTTATCGCAATCGGATGTAACTGAAAAACTGCCGTAAATCGAAACTGAATATTTTGGGGATTTATTTCTATAAAAGAAAGAGCTGACCTTGGCAACATTGCAGATCAGATTTATTTGCAGTTCATCACAGACTTAAGAATATTCCAACACATCAACAAAAAGAGTCAAACGTTCGCTGTTTGGCAAAAAGTGAAAAAAGTTACCGTTTCTTGGTTCAGGTTCTTCCAATGATCTGAGTCTGGCTTCGATGGAGGTGCCAATGCGGGGGGTTTGTCTTGAAGGCCCTGGAACTAAGCACTCAGTATAAAACATCTTGCGCGAACATATTGTACACAGAAAGTTGTTTGACATTAAATCAGTGCTTCCCAAACATTTTTGCCCATCATGCCCCCCTAATCATCTCTGATATACTGATTGCCCCATGTGGTTATATTAAAAATTTTTAAACATACATTAAAGCCAAAAAAATAAAATACAAAAACTTTGACCCAGACCTTGTCAGTCGGCCTCAATCGCCCGTAAATGTCAAGTTGACCCCTGTGGGGTGGGGTGTGGGGTGTACGTCCCACGTTAGGAACCACTGGTTTAGACGATAGTTTAAATTAATAATGAAATAATTTTTCGTCGAAATCTGCCACAATGCAGGCGTTGTCGCAAGGACAGGATGTAACCAATCATCTCATCACTCGCCCACGCGCCGCACACTGACAGGTCTACAAGCATTGGACAATCGTGCAATCCATACCTTCAGCAAATCGAGCCTCTCTTGTCGAAGCCACATGACAAGGTGCTCTTGAATTTTCGTTGAATGACGTGGTGAGGTCTGTGCGAAACAATGCGCTTTGTTAATGAACAAAATAATAAAGTGTGTCATGAATCGATCTGCACATGTTGCTGTTTGCCATAAACAAAGGTTCGCGTTGAGGCAACGAAAGAGCTGCTTTCTTTTTTAGATTTTCAAATTCAATTTCATGTGCGCCAGTTTCGATCAATTAACTTTTGATAAGATCGAGTCGCGGTCACGCCAGTAGCGAATGTTTCGTCTCACAGCTCTGACTCTTCTTCAGCATAAGTTTGAAACAAGTTTCCTACTGTTTCCCAAAGATCGGAAGTTTTGAAACAGTTATTTTGCAACGTGCGTATTTAGTTTGGCGAACGCAGCAGAGTAGAGTTGAGACACTAAACTGTTGCGCGACTGCAGCGAATGTCACTAAACCTCTGAGAACTGAACTGCGAGGCTACAAAACATGGCCTGAGGGATGAGTCGGCAACAAACACTACTTGCATCTTTCGAACCCGAGTTCAACAAAAGGTAATACTGTATTTGAAAGTAAACACCAGGTTGTCGCAATCGCGTTTAATTGAAAATTGCTTTGAACTAAATTGACTATTTTGTGGATTTATTTCTATAAAAGGGGCAGCTGGCCTTTGCAGCAATACAGATGCGAGTACATTTGCAGTCCATCACAGACAGTGTTCCCTCTAAAGCGCGCAGCTGCGCAGAGCCACCAGACCTTATGCGCAGTGAAATCTCATTCTCGCGCACTTACAACATTCCAAATCTCATATCTTATATATATATCGCATAGACCTTTTAACGCTTCAAACTCTTCACTAGTCGGGTGTACGCATGGTTATGCACTTCCGTGCGCACCAAATCAAACATTTGCTCAAGTAAATTTTTACTCAGAGGGATCGCCGATCACAGTCTTAAGAACATTCCGGCATAACACAAAAGGTTCGCTGTTTGGTCAAAAAGTGAAAAAGTTACCGTGTCTTGGTTCAGGTTCTTCCGACGACCTGGGTCTGGCTTCGATGGAGGCGCCACTGCGGGGGGGTTGTGTTGGAGGCCCTGGAACGAAAACTCAGTAATAAAAACATCTTTTGCGAACATGGTGTACACAGAAAGGTGTTTGATCTGACTTCAGACGAGTGGTTCCCAAACTTTTTTTGCCCATGCCCCCCCTTAATCACCTCTAAAATGTTGCTTGACCCCACGTAATGAATCTAAATTTCTAAACATACACAAAATTTACACCAGCCTCAAGAAAAATAAAAAAAAATTAAATTCGACAAATTGCACCCAGATCTTTGTCAGTCGGCCTCAGTCCCCTGTCTCAAAAGTCAAATTAACCCCCTGTGGGGTGTACGTCCCAAGTTAGGAACTGCTGGGTTAGACGTTGGGTTAATGTAACAGTGAAATAAATTTTCCTTCGAAATGTGCCACAATGTAGGCGTTGTTGCAAGGACAGGCTGTAACCAATCATCTCATCACATGCCCACGCGCCGCACACTGACATATCTACAAGCGTGTGACAATCGTGCAATCCATACCTTCAGCAAATCGAGCCTCTCTTGTCGAAGCCACATGACAAGGTGCTCTTGAATTTTCGTTGAATGACGTGATGAGGTCTGTGCGAAACAATGCGCTTTGTTACTAAATAAAGTAATAAAAGCGTGTCATGAATCGATTTGCACATGCTGCTGGTGTTTGCAACAAACAAAGAAAAAAGAAAGATTTACTTTTATTTCTTAATTTTCAAATTCAACTTAATGCACGCCAGTTTCGACCAATTTGCTTTTGACAAGGTTGTGGATCAAGTCGCGATCACGCCAGCGGCGATGTTCCGTCTCACAGCTCTGACTCGTCTTCAGCATCAAGTTTGAAATAAAATTCCTACTGTTTCCCAAAGATCGCAAATTTTGAAACAGTTGTTTTGCAGCGAGCGCACCCGGTTTGGCGAACGCAGCAGAGTAGAGTTGAGGCACTAAACCCGGGGGATCTAAAACTTAAACTGGGACCTTAAACGGGGGGCGTGAAAGGTCCATATAGGGAGGCGAGGCACGAGTTTGTTAGCGACATGTTGTTGAAAAATATTGAATGCCTTGTCTTATCCATTCGTGAATTTATTATCAAGCAACTATAAACGCTATAATCAAAACAAAGCGGTCGAAACAAAACCTCGGAACAAACTGTAGTGTGAAGCCGATTTGCTCTGCGCCTTGTCTGTAACAGAGCCTTGAATGAGGTAAACCACCACTTCCCAAAGAATATTTGCATAGTTTCCATTAAACAGAATAATGGCAAATAAACCGTTGTTTTGTTTTTGTGTTTTTGTTTAATTTTGAGGTTAGGTGAGGCGCGATTATCAATGAAAAAAAGGGGATGGGGGTGACTGTAAAAGTTAACGAACCTCTGCGCTGAACTGTTGCACGACGACTGAAGCGAACGTTGCCAAACCTCTGCGAACTGAAGCACGTGGGCGCAATGCATAGTCTGAGACATGAGTCAGTGACAAAAACTACTTCCGTCTTTTCAACCAGAGTACCACTCTAACTCCATTACGTCGGGCGCCATCAACTGGAACTCGTCAAAAAAGGTGAAAACGACTAGTAGCATAACCAACTGCTCCTGACGCACCGTGTCCGGTATCGTTCACTGCGAACCGTTCGGTAGACTGGAGCCCGTCTCCCGATGGCTCATTTCGAGGGCCGTCGCTTCCAGAATTTGGCCAATTTGGAGGGGCATTGATTCCGGTGGGACCGCTGGCCTGGTCTCGATCATCCGGTGAGGCTGGCCGCACGGCCTCGCGGGGTTGCGAGGTCACGCGTTCGTTTTTGGTTGCAGTGGAACCACCAGGCCCAAGAGCCATCGTCGAGGGACCAGGGACCGAGGGCAGGACCGCACCTGGCGGACTTCGTGCGGTGTTGACGTCACGGTCACCTGCACCTGAAAAAATTGCATTGTGGTCAGCACCAGCAAATTTCTCATCTTTAAAAATGCAGCGACTGCAAAGACACAGTAAGACAAACACTTACTGTAGGGCGTAAAATTCGGCACCCGAAGAGGAATTACGCAACCGAAGAAAATTTTAAAGGATGAAAGATTTTGAATTGCTGGAACGCCATTTCAGCTAAAGTCAAACAGCAGTAAGACAAAGCACAGAGAGTGCCTTTAACTCGATGTCAAAGTTACTTTTGGCAAAAAGCACACGGGATAAGCAGGGGTTTCGTTATATAAAAAAATCATGTAACAAAACTTCTTTAACACAGATTTGAAGAACATAGAGGAGCTGAGGTTGTTGCAACTGCCACAGTGCACCAATGATACCAAGAACGCTGCTCTCTTCCACACGTTCTAAGATAGGCTGCGAGAACCGTTTCGGTTAAACTTTAGTGTATCCTGCTTTGCCAGCAATACAGGACAGCAGGAAGACTTTAGCACACTGTTTACTGAAATTTGTTTCACAGCAAACATGGGTCGAAATTCGCATTTCACACAAACATCTTAGACCGCTTATTTCGCAAAATTAATTTACACCAGCGTTTCTCATTTTCTTTGTCTTGTGGCCCCCTTTATTACTTTTATTACTCCAGACATAATATGGCCGCCACCCTGCATCAAGCAAACAGAAAAGAAGCGAAGTGAAAGGAAACCAATACATAACAAAATTTTATAGGAAGAAGTCAGCACGTGTCCACCCTGTTCAATGCAAGGAACTAAGTAGTTGATAGCTAACATTGTAACAGCAGTCGGAAGTAAACGAAATGATCGTTTAGCATTTTGGCCCTTTGATATTTGTGCTCCCCATCGCCCGCGGTGCTTTTTTGTCGCCTCCTTGTTTTCCGATATCGGCCCCAGGGGGTGCTCACCCTGAGAACGACCGGTTTACACAATCCTCTACACCAGGTGCATGCAGCCCGTGGCCCGGGACCTGAAAGTTTTGTGGCCCGCGGAAATGTCCAGTTTATGATTGAGTATTGCCAATATTCCGTAGGTGGTCAGCGAGTCGCCCATCCCGCAGAGCTTGACACATGCAGCTGTGGACCAATCTGGTTACGTGCATTTGGCCCGGCAGTGTTGCGTGGATGCACACCCCTGCTCTCTACACACTTAGTGTTGATGCGTGCTACGAGATCTGCAGCGAAATCGTCGACAGTTTATACAACACGTCATAAGCATACGTGGTTGAAAAAAAAACGGAAAAACCATTGAACTGTCGCAATATATGTCCAATGCAGAGTTAGATCACGTTGCGGTTGAACACTATAGTTTGGCTTTGCAACAAGAAAACAATATGTGATACACGGCTGGCGTAAGGGTTGTGTAGCTGCATAATGCAAAGAGATCGATGGTATAGCTTTAAAACGAACTTTTTCCAACGAAAAACACATGTTTTACCGTGAAAGTGACCTCCACCATAACTAAATCTAACCAAACACGCTTCGCGCTTTTTAGTAAGTGTTGCCACGGACAACATCTCAAATCATAAAGCAACTTTTCGTCGGCTGAAGGTACGATTCAGTTATTCTCTTACCGCTATAGCGAGTCGATGCTTCAATATGGGGCCAACGCAAGTGTACTGGTTCAATAATAATGCCGCGCACAGAGGGAACATCCTCACCGTTAGAACTGCTCCCAGACCCCACCGCAGAGGGGGCGGTTTGTCGCAAGGGGTGCGTGGTTTCATTGCTGTTATCGGAATCACTGGAGCTCATGATGGTCATGGATGCCTGCAACGAAAGCCTAACTTGACCTTCTGTTAAAAACACAATAAGCCTTTTGTCAAACATAAAAGTTTTGAACACACGAAAGGGTAAAATATGAGGAAAGGTGAAACAAACGCAGCAATGTCCTTGACTGTTGCGCATGCGCAGTACGAACTGAAACGTGTTGCAGGTAATGCTTGGTATTTGGCCGAAGTATTTAAAAATTACTGACTGCGCATAATAATAAGCAACCGGCGTTAGTTTCAAAAAAATTCAACAACAACTGGCACGTGTTTTCAAAAAATCGACTTTATAAAACAATTGAAGCTGACGATTTAGCAGGAAAATACAGATGCCTTCGCATAAAAGATAATAATTTAAGGATGACACAAGTTTTTTACTACCTTACTGCTTTTTCGTCGTTTCGTCATCGACCGTGTGGTTCCTTTTTCACCGCTTGGCGCCGAAGAATCAGAGGCGCCTGTAGATTTATTCGATCTCCTCCTGCAACGTCACAAACACAAAACAGTGACATCATCACGGCACGCGACGACCTGAAACTCGCCATCTGCGTATCCGACAACGAACTGGAACCGAGCAGAACCAATGACTGGCCGTACGTGGCGCAAGCAGTCAGCCTGAGCCTGCAGTGCTGTTCAACCGGGCACGCGGCACACTTGCAGTGTGTGTGCAACGGTTCATTCACTGCAGTGTGTGACAGCAAAAAGGTTTGCCAAGAATGCAGATGAAAGCGTAACAACCTGATTTTTGACCTCTTACGACATGGTCAATATTTCGGTGGGGCGTCGCCTATTTGCGAAATGGCGAGTTGTTTTACGCGTGGTTTCATGTCCTGTGTGGCCATGAAGTAAATCATGGTTTCACGGTATGTTTTTTTAAGTGGAAGTGGGGCGCGCGTGAGACCAAAAATGTCGAGAATATTGTTATGACATTTAGTGAGACACAGAAAGTGTTTAGGGGCGGCAATAGCACAGTGGTTTAAGTGTCCGCCTCCCAATTAGAAGGTTGGGTGTTCGATCCGCAGCCACTGAGTGAATTGCCGTAGCGCTCCTTGGGCAAGAGCGTTCACCTCAACCGCCCTGGCAAGAAGCACATTTCAGGCTTCGGCCTGCCGCCAATTGCCGTCACCAAAAATTCAAAAAAAAAAGTGTTTGAAGAATCGCTGAAGACTGTGTGCCACGGCAATAAAGGTTGAAGATATGCGCTGGTCAAAATTCGTCAAACGCCGAACGTAATTTCCCAGCTTGCTGCAGTGAACAATTAATGATAGTGTTATGCTTGGTTCTTGAATCAATTAAATATTTGACAAAAAATAAAAATAAAGAAACAAACCACGTTTATTATTTCATGCAAAGACAAATTAAGTTTGTTTGCTGAGAAACGCATGAACAAGAAGTTTTAAATATTTGCTTTAAAATAATTTCAGATTTGGATTTGACCTCTAGTAATTAAACTTGGATTTTTAGTTCGTCTAAAGCGGAAGAAATATCTATTTAATACACAACCAAGCGACTGGTTATTCAGGATTGATGTACTTAAAAAAAGCAGAAAGCAAGAATACAACAGGAATGAAGATTCACGTACCTGCGACGCCGCGGTGAGTTCTTCCCATCGCCCTGTGGAAAAAATAATTGAGAAAAATGAAGCTGATCAGCTTCTCACTAAACATAAGCAACACTTGTTTGAGAAATTAATGAGGTTGATGTGCTTGCTGCGGTAACTGATGCTGCACAAGTAGCAACCCTGTTCCGCCGTTCCTAACATACCTGTCGTTGGATTCGCCGTGGAAGCCACTTTCGTTTGATTTATTTTGCAAATCTCGCGTCGAAGTTGTTTTCGAGCGCTTGGCTTGCCGCTTTGTGTGATTTCTTGCATTGTGCCTTGTTGTTCTGGTGCACACTGACTTCTTAGTAACGTAAATCCCAAGCAAACACGATCTTGCTTTGCGTTCACCATGCTGATTTGTCCTCACCAGCTCCTTCAAAACCTCGTTTTGAACTTACGCAAGAACAACACAACGCCTAGTCTGGCGCGAAGTTTCGTTTCATTTAGCGGCGATCAGTTAACAACAGTAAACCACGTAATAACTATGTTGTATTTAGCAACGTCCCGCGTCAGGGTCTCTGCGTGTTCGACAGTGATTAACCAAAACAATAGCAAAATGCAAAAAATCGCCGATTGTGAGTATAGGTCTAATTCTTGTCAGCTGCAGCGAAAGTATCCGCACGCGTAGAGCATTACGCCGTCTCACGTTTTCCATCAGCGCTGGATTAGTTTTGACTTCGTTCGGCCAAGGCCTCCTAGATATTGGCGCCTCTGCGTTAACTTCAAAACGCGACCCTTCGATCCGATGCTGTTTTTTTGTGTTGTTCAGAACAACCCAGTCGACCGCTGCGCGCTTTAAGATTGTATTACAGATAAACTTCACACGCGAAACAAAATATTGATTTGACTTACCGGCAGTTTCTTCGATCTCGGTTTTGAAACGTCCACGCATCCGAAAGGCTGCAAGAAAAATAAACAACGTCAACAACAACACAGTACTGCACAGCGACACACGTCAACAACACAGGACACAGCATCTTTTTTGCATGGTCGCGCAAACACACTGCGATTTCACCGTTAAAAAGATTTAAGCCACGTGGCGTCTTCGCAAACATCTCAGTACGTGCGGCTGAACAGAAAACCAGTTTGGTGAAAAGGTCACAACACCGAAGAGGGGTAGTTCCGTTAACTCCCCCATAGTGATGGACATGTCAAAAGCTGCAAATAGTTCTCGGTTGGATAACGCAGTGGGCTCAGTTCATACAGTGTGGAACCAATAACGTACGCAGAAAGTTTAGCGAGATCTACGCGCTCATGGTCGAAAATTGAATTTGAGGACAGAGGACAAAAAGTCTTGGACTTCAGAAAATACGGTGTCGTGAATATTTACGTAACAATGACGTATTTTTACAACATAAGAAGTAACAAGAAAAAAATATATATTTTTTGTCCAATAGTCTGCGGTGCGGTACTTAAAGCAAGGCTGTGAGATAGGTGGTCTTGCTAAACATTTCTGACTCATAACTCACCGAGTCCTCTGTTTTGCTGTTGTTGCTACTGCTGGCGACGTTTGCGGACGATACTCTCTCGTTTTCGGCTGGAGATCTCGCACTGCAGTGCAGTGTTGCAAATAACATAGGGTTGCCATTTCTGAGTACGCAGAATTCGGGACGCGTTCCCGATAGTCATGACAACCACGCGCCACTTCACTCACGAAACACTTGTGGCAAAATAGATCATGTTCTATTTGATAGATCAGTGGTTTTCACCCTTTTTTGGACCGCCACCCATCATAGCAAATCACTATAATCCAACGACTCCTATCATTACTCGAATAAAGTAAATGTAACGCAGCTGTGCATTTAAAATATCTACTCGCGGCCCCTCCAAAAACGGTTCACGACCCCTCTGGGGGGTCGCGACCCATGTTGAAAATCACTATGACTGACGAAATGAAACATTCATATGCAACCAACGTTAATGGTTCACGTCGTTACAGAACGAAGGGGCAGACAACCTCTGTGACGCATGCAAAGCTACTATGCTACAGCACCTACTTTCCTACAAACAGGAAGGTGGAAGGTAACCGGGTAGCAGAAACTTTCATGTCTTCGGTGCGGCGAGTTTTCTGCGAATTTTTCACGCAGAGTGCTGCGCTTATTTTCCACTTTAGACCGTTTTAGACTATATTAAGCACTCCCCACGCTACAGCTAAATTCGGGACTTGTGTCAGTTTTTTTCGGGACACGGATTTTAGTTCTCAAATTCAGAACATGTTCCGTGACGTATGCTAACCCTAAAATAAAAGCACAAATTAAAATCAGTTCTAGAAGAAGATCCACCATACAACATCAGTTAAAAACAATTAAAGTAACAAAGTTTAGAGTGTGGTAAATTCAAGACCAGATGAAAATCAGATAATCAAAGTGGGCGCTCAATTATGAGCATGTGATGATGATTGCTTTGGTATTGATATGTTAGTATTGATTTTATTGTAACACATAGAATCAGGTTAGTATCAATTACCACTTTGCACCAGCTTAAAATTGAAAAAGCTGTTTCCGCCATGGGATAAGTCCATAAAGCACTGTAGGCTCAACAAATATATAAACCCGGTATGGCCTTTTTGACATGGCCTTATCGGTTTGTTGCGTGATAAAGATGGAAAGAGAAGTCCATCGGGAATTTACAACATCCTGCGCGTTACAGTGACATTAATCTTGCATTGTTGTGTACATCGCGGTAAGATTTTAGCGTTCCGTGTCACTACGCGGTATATTGCCTCCTGGCCAAACAAAATGTGTAACGCTGCCAATCGTGCAAATCCAAGTAAATACCATTTTAAACTGTATAGTTTGCGCATTGCTCGATCGAAGGTAGGTTTGCAATTCGTTTGTTTGCGAATTTAAGAGTTTTTTGAAAATTGCGTCCAGCTAAAATTGAAGTTTCAAAGGGGATTTTGAATGGTCTCAAGCAAAAAAGTAACTGAATAAGTAGGTACTCGGGCAATCGCCAACAGCGATATTGGGATTTGTATATTTGAGTAATTATTCTGAGAAGACCAAAAATCAAAGGCAAAACAAAACCAGGCAAAAACGAAACGAAAAATGCGACATCGCTACGTACGAGCAGACGACCAACAGAATCAGGTATGTTTGAAAGCCAATAGTCTGGAAACATCAAAAACAACGTTACACCTTAAATCCTGCATCATGGACAAAAATTGTTTTTTCTAGCTTTCTTCAAATGGAGAATGACGAAGATCAAATGTCTGCTAATGTTGGCAAGAAGCTTAACTTTCCAAGTCAAACACGGTGGAAAATGCTTTGTAGCGGTGAAAGTATTAAAAAAATTATGTCTTTCATATTTTTTCATTCCACTCTAGATCGATTAACTTCGCAAAAAATCACAAGATTCATTTACTGGAAGCATGCAGAATACGAAGAGAAGCACAGCAGGTAGCGCAAATCAAGGCTATCTTTCAAGTAGAAATTCTCATACATCTCTAACTACCGATTTAGACACTCACACAACAAAACACATGGACGAACACAGGCGTTTTGCAGATCGCAAAACACCACAGCAGTTTACGTTGAACAGAAGAGAAATTCGCAGTTAGTCGTTAAGCAAAATATGCGAAACGGCAGGGTGACGACATAAGGGAAAGCCACAGGTGGAACGATCGCATCATTTCATAAGCAGTTTTGGATGAACATGAGATCGAAACGATTTCATGGATGAGCGTGAGAGGATTACACGAAGATGAGAAGACTTGTACTGCCAGGTCTTGCACAAACAGTAATGTGACGTACCTGATGCTTTAATTCGTTGAAACGTCGGCAGCCGAGCAACTTCATTAAAAACACATATCAGCATAAAATCAGTGGCAACTGCGGGCGTCGCTTTTCCAAATGCACTAATGGTTACTATAACAGAACTGCACAGTTGGATTATTTCCAGGGTTGCAGACCAATTAGTTAAATTTAAAAACTTGAGTTTCTTGAACTTGGCATACTGGATGAATGCATCCACACATACGTGGAAAAAGTGCAACCTACTGATTACACCTTTTACCCTACCTCAAACAGTCATCACCTACTGTCGACATGAGCGGTAGATAAAGCATTAGTCGAGGGCAACATCTGACTATCGAGCGCCAGATGCATTCAGTAGGTTTAGCTCACCCGCTGAATGCGAAGTTCTTTTTTCTCCAAATACAAGAACGGAAACAAAAGTTGAAGAATTTAAACGGCCTGGTTTTGAGGAGCACAAAGCACGCGTTCGATGACCCGCAACTGGCTGTTTTTATTGTTCACATAAATGACACATAAATGTCACATCAACTTATGCTCCAGGTATTCACTCTTCCTGGAGCGCGTAGTCTGGGATAGTCAAATTCAACAATCTTGTTGCTTGTTACAGGTCTCTGTCTTGGCGACGCAACCTGCTGGGCTGTATTCCCTCTAAGCAAACTTTACACTCAGCAAAATTTTGTTTTAGTGCTCAATGCTCATGCAGTTACGCAGTCATGTTTAAAAAAATGTAATCAAATTAAAAAATACAGCGCTCTTCGCCTTACCATCAGAAACAAAATAAGTGCTGATACTATCAAGAACCCGAAACGCTCGTGTGTAAAAATAAATTTCTTCGCTTGTTTGCGAAACTTTTACCCGGCGAGTCGGAACCAAATGCTGGCGGACCGCGCCGCTGCGCAAAAAAATGACACCAGGTTGAACAAACGGAAGTCTGAGACGAAACACGAACAGCAATCATGATGCACTGAGATATGTTTGAATGAAATCGTTTCGGGAACTACACCTGCACAGATACGAGCGACATTTTTCGTCATGGTGAGGAACGCCGAGCAGCTGAACGCCACCACGAACAAGATGCGCGAAAAAACGCACTTCAACTTTATGATGCAGTGCCTCGAGACCAAGCAGTGGCCTTCCGAGTTGTTTGCCACGACAGGCGAAGTCACGCAAGCAACACGGCAGTTCGCAGCGCACCTTGTTTTGTGCCGCGCTACAACCGTGGACAAAACCTACGCAAAAATATCGCCAAGTTGTGAAACAGTGATCGGCAGCATTCGCTGTTGTGAGGCGTGCAACCACAATCTGGAAGTGTCAATCACTTCGCGCTGTGCAACGTGTTTATGCAAAGGCGCAGACTTGGTGTCATTATACAAACGGCGTTGAGCGGTTGCACCACAACACTGAGGATCGGAACGTGCGACAAACTACACGGAACGTTCACTGAAGAAGTAAACTGAAAAAATGTTCCCACACCGGACGTGGCGCATCGCTTGTTATTACAGTGACAAACAAATTGGAAGGCCGCCACATTACGTAGCAGTTTAGATTCAAGCAAATAAATCCACTTCGTGTGACCAAACGAGCAAGACTGGTGAGCTATCGGTAAAACAACCAGGCGGCTCCGCTTTGCGTTGTATGGTGGGCACATTCAACAAATCATCTCCGTCACGACGCTTGCAATACAAAAGGTGGGGAAAGCATTGAAAAATTCATTGTGAGTTGTGCCGGACGGCTGCCGGATTCTTTCCGCATAAGCCCGCGATGACTGTTAGAAAATGGTGTTAACTCATTACGCGAAAGGCTTAACAAAACGCGCAGGGCGCAGAGTGGAAATAGGAACACTCTATAATTAGAAACCGGCAATGATAGTTCCATGTGACGACAACACAAACAGGAAACCAGCAAGCCTTCATCTCCAAACCACAATGGGATGAAGCTGTGCGGTTAAACACCAGAACTAACCAAGACGCATCCTTCAAGTACTTTCGCGCGTGATGATTTGAAACAAAACTCGCGACTTGAAAGCGCGTGGTGAGAAAGAATCGCAGCTGCATGGCGGTCGTGTTTGTGCTATTTCAAAGAACTTTTTATCTTTTTGTGGAACAAGACCTTTCTTTGTCGTCATCTCGCCAGAGCAGCAAATGCTTTTTTGTTGCATCATATCGCGAGTACATCGCAAACAAATGGGCTTGAATCTTGTTAACCCGCATCACCCGCTCGCGATCTGTCTGAAATTGGGAATTTCTAAACCGTCTCTCAATGTATGCAGTGGCACGGCAAGTAGCCGGACAGGTGCAAAGCGCTTATTCGCCACCGTTTGACCATGCTTTGTCGGTTTTCTAGAAAATAAACGCACTGAGGTAAAATGATGTAATGATATCTAGCAAGGAAGTTGAAAAATTGTCGCACGGCGTAGCGGGATTTGTTGAAAACCTCCTGCGACTCACACGTGAACTGCACAATGGCAGCAAAGCTGAAACCAGCAGCATTCGTCTTGCGTCTCATGGATCCGCTGGTTGAAGCACGATTGGAGCACAAGATAAAGTTATCGATTCACACATGCGCGCACACACACACACACACACACACACACACACTTCTGTTCAAACCATTCGCGACCTGAGATAAACGTCGGAACAAAGCGAGACTAACGAAGGTGCCACGTCGAAGCAGCGCCGCCTTTAGATTTGCAGTCACGACGACTGCTCAAAGACAAAAAGGATAAGCGACAACATCTCATCGCCAAGGCTGTTTTCACGTGCAGCCGAGCCCGCGTTAATCAATCTTACACCACTTGGTGCTGTGTTTGAAATCGGGTGGCCTATCAACAGTGAATAAAGATTTGTTTTGACATTTCAAAGTTTCAAGGCATTGTCGGAAAAGCGACGAGAAGCAGTTTAGCGGGAGGGTTCGTCGTCACCGGTTCGCGTTCCCGTAAACCACGGCTTGAAAAGCGCTCCGCAAGCCGTGAACATATAAGCGACGCCGATCGGTTGCCATATTTGGTATGGCGAAGGAATGGCGTGATATTTACGTAAATATTTTAAATACTGGGGAAACTGTGGAAGAGATGAGTGGACAGTAAGCTATACTTTCTGTCAACATCGCTGAGGTTCTATAGAGCAGTTGATACGAGGTTACTGAGATTCGGGTATTTCGCGGTAAAACAACTCTTCAGTGATCGTTGGCCAAGCAAGACTGGGGCGATCTGGCAATTGTTCAAAAATGACAACGTCAACGTTCAAGTTTTCGCGTGTGATGTTAAGATTGTAAACAACGTTGTTGAAATCGCTCCAAATCACTGCAAGCGAACACTTTTTGGCATTCCTGGTCAGCAACGCAGAAGCGACAGCAACACCAAATGAAACCAAAGTGAACGAAAAGAAATTTCCCAACATCAGGTGCTGCCTGTAATTTGATACGACAAAGGCCAACTACTGCAGCTTGACGGTAACGGCATTACGTAACTGTTGAGGCGTGATCGGGTTGTTTGGCTTTGTGTACGATGTAATATATTTGCGTACCACGGGGAGCAAGACTTGTGAGCTGCAGGGCAGGCACCAACGACATGATGTGGAACTATTTTTCCACCGCCATCCTCAACCAAAGCGCACTTAAGGTCCTACATTCAAAAATCTGTTTTTGTGACGATACTTGCAGCGGTTAAAGGTAATGAACAATATGCGAAATGCCGACGGCGCAGGTCAGTGGAGACAAAATGATACTTTCAGGACACTTTCCGCCAGGCCCGCAACCAGGAGGGGGCGCAGTGGGGGCGAAGCCCACCCTGCAAAATTTTTCACCCTACCTGGAAAAATGTGTTAGACATGATTTAAATCTATTGGACATAGTTCAAAGTACAAAAAATTTGGGTCCCTCTCAGAGAATTTGTCGCCCGAGCTGGTGTCCCAAGCTGGTCACGGGCCTGTTTCCCGCTTTGCATCCATCAACAAATTTCGTGTTTGTTTTGAAAAGTGCGATTATTCAACGGTTGCTGACATACTCCAATAAAATCTAATAAACAACTTCAAAATTTTTATCATTGGTTGATTGCTGAACGGGATCTCATCATGTCACTACACAACAACAAGACCCATCGTTTCCGATTCAGTTCTCTGTTCTCGCAAACAGAGTTCGCGGAGTCAGTTTTGATGGATGAAGGACTGCCACGGGATTGCGCAACAAGTGAAGCGTTTCCACTAAACTGAGCATGGCCGCCTGGCAATATAACTCCACATCTTTCACACTTATCAAATCCCCACGAAGTAATCGCTGCGATCCAATTTTGAAGACACAGATCTCGTATTACGAAGAAAAGTTTCAATCTAGAGGTAAACAATGGAAGCTAATGACAACCGACAATAACTTTAACGAACGCGCAGCAGTTCGAACATGGTTGCGTGGCAACTGACAAAAGATCGCGGTGGACGAACGTCACGGCGAAACAAAATTTACCGTAAGTATCACATGATTGAAAACCGCGAACCGCGGAGCGCGTGCAATAAACGAAAAGTGAAGCGTCAATGTCTAAACCGTTTGTCGATCGGTTTTCAGGAAACACAGCAAAGTTCCAGGTGAAGTCTGAGCAAGTAAGTTGAACTATTTCGAGATCTTATTTCTACGACTGCACGGGGATAACCTTTCCATGAGACACAGAGCTGACGAACCACCACAATAGTGCATTCCAAGCCGTCGAGATGCGCCAACGAGCCATAAGTGTTCGCGTGTGAAAACGCACTCTGGTGTCAAGCGAAATTTCTGATCTATTATTGTTTGTCAGCTAGTCTGCTTGTCAGAGTAAAGAAATAAGGTTTGGCGATTACTTTTCGATGTGTGTTGTGTAAATTGAAACTTTTTAGATACCCACAACAAGCTACAGTACGAGAATAACTATAACCACTGAAAAATATTGGACTTAGTCTTAAACCTAAATTATTTTTCTTTTCCTAACCCTAACCCGACACACTTACCTAAACACCAAATCCTAAGCCCTAATCATCAGTTTTCTCAGCGTCTTTGATATCTGGAATATCATTCTGTACATGCGCACATGGCGTGAAGTCAGAAATTACGCAAGCCAGAAATTTCGCTTAACACTGGAAAACGCTGGTAAATTTCGAAGAGCACCAGCAAAATGCATCAGGACCAGAGGTGGCCAGAGGAACCACGGAGTTCGAGGAGGACACGTATTAGAATGCCAGTGAAGAATCACGTTACCGTGAAGAAACACCACGTACACTTGCACACCGAATAAGCCCAGTCCTTTCATTGCTGGCGATATGATTCAAGTCAGGTAAGACACATTTCCAATTTGTTACGAAATGTGGAGAAGCTGAGCGAGTGTGACGTTACGGGTGTATCGGCGACAATGGCGCGAAGGCAACAACAATAACAAAGAATCTCCGCTGAATGCCCTATGCAAAGCAACGGTGCTGAATGGTGAAGTTAACAAGGAAAATTAAAACTACTCAAAACCAGGTGAAAATTAAGAAAAGTGAGACGTCAAACGATTCAAACGCTTGTCAAGCCGTCGAGGTACGCCACAAGCCACAGGTGTTTGATTGGGGCCCGAAAGGACACGCAAAATGTTCAGAAGTTACCTGTTAACATGGGCAAAAATACTTCGAACTGTTTTTCGCAAAATATAATTAAGTGTTGTTTGATTGACAACTTCAGTCAGGCTCAAGTGCGAAAGCCCCACAGCCACAACTAACGACACGTAGGAATACATTTAAAAACAAACATTTGGGGTAAAAAAACATCGCAAAAGCAAGGGAAAAAATGTTACTACTTAGTCGATTTGAAACGCAAAAGTGAAAACATAACCAAACACCAAAATATCGAAACGAGCCACATTAAAACTCATGGCTAAGAATAGACTTCATCTGTGCTGGAGCAGGTGAGTCACAGGAAACTAATTAACACTGGTGAAAGGTCAGACTTCAGCTTGTGAAGATAATCAATTTCATACAAATATGTTAGTGATGTAATGATGACACTGTGGAACAAGCATTGAGTGCAACGTCGCGGTGACGTCACCTGGTGGTGCGTTCATAATCGGCAGACCGCACGAAGGCTGCAGCAGGTGATTTCGAACCATTACAGGTGTCATACCCTTGTCTTAACAAATAGGCAACGTCAGAACTCGCAGTTTTGCGAAACTTGTGGTCCAAACACAGGATCAAATAAAGGTCAATGCGTTGGGAGGACTCAACTATTACCATTACTAAAAGGACTATAGGCTTATTCGGTCTACACTACACTCTACCTACGCAATGACTGTTACGGACGTCTAACCACGTAAATGTAAAAGTCAAAACGTGAAGGGCGAGCCAATATAAACTTTCAAAAAACACAACTTCGATTTAAAAGTTTCATAATACCGACATCTTAATTTTCACCTACTTCTCGATGAAAGCAACATACGCTCTGCGTTAGGGTCTGGTACTGATTTCCAAATACAGATTACAAGAAACGTTTAGTCATCCGCTTGGGTTTTTCAGCTTCAAACGACCGTTATGAACTTGGGTCCTTTTCAATATACAAGTATATGAACTCAACGGAAATAAATAAACTTTCTCTCTAAGATTTGATCGATCATAATGTGTTCGTTCTCGACGCATTAAAACGCAACGGCGGGTTGCGAGAAACCGCTGTCGCGCCAACACAAAAGATAAATCCAATTTTGCGCGGGCTGTATACAACACAATCTTAAACCAACGCACTTTGAACACCCCTGTTCTAAATCTTTCAATTACAGGCCAGGATACGCTCTTTTCAACTTGACAACCGCCTTGGCAGCACCGCCAAAACTACATCAAGTACAAATGAACAAATACCCTATCGATTCGTTAAACGCCATCGAACCTGCACAAACTTCAGTGATATGCAACAAAATCGAGCAAAGCCTTTGTTGAATACATTCGAAAGTGTAGCCACTAGCCACAATCAAACCAACCAGCATCAGACCAGGCTAAAGTTCATGAAAGTTTAAAAATGGTCCTTAGATCAAAACCAACCAAAATCAAGATCTTTTCAAGAAAATTAAACGGTAATCTCAAAACGAAGCCTATGCGCGCAGCTTAGCACGGTTGTAAAGACAAGAAAATAAAACCCAAAATGGCGTTAAGCAGCACAATACCGCAAAAGCTGTGGATATGGCTCACAATAAAAAATTAGTGCACTTCTTAAAAGGCACTGGTGAATATATCAAAATATGTCGTGGTCTACTGTCGGTTTGCAGATAAGCGGCTTTTTTAAAACAAATAAAAAAGCATATATTCGAACTAAACTTCTTCAAAACTGAACCAAGGTTGCATTGGGGACGAAACATCCCATACATGCCGAAAAGTTCGATAGGCTTAGCACTTCATTAACTCTGAACACGACGCGGTTTGAAGCATGCAGGACGAGAGCGGGTAAGATTTCTCCAAGTCCTGCGGGTGTGGGGCGGGTTTAAATGTTGTTGGTGTGGGGCAGGAGCGCGAAAAATATTTTATTCCGCGCAGAAATCTATTAACTCTAGAGTGGGGGTACACTACCATTTCGCTATTTCTGGCCACATTAATTTATTTTCGTGAAGTACGGCTGCCAGTGAGTTCAAGGTATTTTTATTTTTTGCTTTGTTTCTATTCTACTTCCACACACTGAACCTAGCCTGCTTCAGCATGCGCGTTTGGTTGTTTTTCTACTAGTTATCCTCATACAGTACACAAATCATTTTTTAGTGCATGGCCGCCGTAACTTATTTTAAATTGTTTAATTAAACGTGTATGGCCGCATAAATTTTTATCGAATGCCGCTAATCAATTGTAAGTTTCACCTCTTGGCAAAGGTGATGCAACATCCACACTTGCTCTATGGGGCAGTATTTTCTAATGTTAATATTTTAAGCCTTGATTCTCAATCCCAACTTGCATCGCATGATTTCCTCCCCTACCGTGACACCTGTGGTTAATACTCCTGTGACTTGATGAGTTTTATTATGGTAAATAAATCTAACCTTATGTTTGAAAGCGTGGATTGTGTGGTACTTGAGCACATGAGATAACAAGCCTATGCTGCACGCTAAGTAGATCCCTTAGTAGTGTCGCAAATATAAAGGTTGGGCAAATCAGGACAGTGTCAGTTAACTGTCAGGTTTGAAAAAATCAATTCAAGGGTAGCAGAAGTTGACTTCTTCTGGGTACAAAACGGATATCAAACACTCAGAATAACCAAGATATGAACCAATTAAAATACTTCTTCATATGTGAGGAAAAGCAAGATGGCACTCTTGCTAGCTTTCATGCATTTTTGTGGGATACACACAGAAATTTGGCGAACAACCTACCAACATATTCCTTAAAATCAAAAGAAAAATAAAATCAAAATGTCAGGGAATTGGAATTCTACCAGAGCATATGACTTCCGCACCTAGCAAGTCTTTTCCAATATGATTACTGTGACTGACCCCAAAGCATTACATCCATACGCTGGGTTACCAAAATCGAGGAGCGCTAAAACATTTTTAGAATTAGACACAAAATGCTAAAACATAAAATGTAAAAATATTTTTGCAAACAATTTTACACTTACTGTACAAATAAGCCCTTAAGGTAAATCATTTAAGATTTAGTACATCACAATTCAACTTCGTTAGTTGCAATCTTTGCACATGGTGTTCTTGTCTAACACATATTACATTTCATTGGAAGCCTTCCAATTTCACCATGACTGACATGAACAGTGAAGTAGACAATCAGTTGAAAGTTTGTACTGTACTTTCAAACATAATCCCTGCAGTAGTACAAAAACTAGCATTTTCATTATTTATTGCATTGCATGCAATTCCTTCAAATTTTTCCTGGAGCTATGAAACTTATTTTCCAATGACAACAAGGCCTAAAAGATGTGGACATTGGTAACATAAACTACAATGCATAAGCTGCACATGAATGTGACAAACACTGTGCTTAAAGCAATAAACATGTGAGACCTTTCAGATTCAACACTTTTGATAGAAAAGGCAAAACTATCAACATCTCTTTGCCCTGCCATTAGTGTCTGCTAATGTTAAACTGTTACAAAATTGTCTCCGACAACTGCTGTTGAGAATAGTCACATACCTCAATGTTGATTGAGTTGCATTAATGCTGTTTTCTTTAGTGGGAAGTACAGTTGTTGATTCCTGCAAGACAAACATTAGTAAAATGCTTAGTTATGTCTTGATTAGTTACCTATTTTTTAACTAACCTGGTATTTTTGTCTTTCTTTGAAGGGTTGCAATTTACTATGATAAACCATTATGAAAGATATGCTAAATTAAAAAAAGGATGGAAAATTAGCATCCTGCTCATTTTGATACACATTCCAAATAATACAAGACAAACGTTTGCAGACAGATATTCATACCTACACTGGTGGCTTGGCGCAAAAGATTGGATAATTTAATGATTATCTAAAAAATCTGCACATCCGAACCACAAAATTTTTTTCGAGTGAAGTCAAGAAGACTTGCCGTGTATTTTGAGCCTTTGAACAGCTCTACCACTTCCGGCGCCTGAGTTACATACGTACAAAGCCATGTGCGACCCGGTTGTTTCTTAGTGAAAATCCCTGAAACCGGCCGGACGCCAAGGTGTTAATAATACATACGTTCTATAAATAAAAAATATGTTCTATAACTTTGTTTACAGTCAACAGCCTTCATATTTCATGGAATTTAAATGCAACTTTCACTTTATGCCAGTCTACACTTTCAAACTTGTGGCATTCTGACAGTTGTGACTTCTGAATCTGGAAGGGTTAGTGATTTCAGTCAACATGTCATTGTTGCAGTTAAATGATATAGAATCTGTGACCTCAGTTGCTATAATTGATAAAACTTTAGGTGGTTTCAACCTCTGTTGTCATAAGAATTCTTTGTCTTCTACAATAATACTGCATCCTATGTGAAAACCTATGAGAACGCTAATTAAAAGTGTCATAGACATCACACATAGCTCTGAAATGACACAATTTTTTGATTATTATTGCTTGATTTAAATCAGGGGTGTACAACCTTTTGCTACTGCTAGCCGCATTACTTTTGTTTATATGAATACGACTGCCAATGAGTTCGAGTTATATTTATGTGATACATTTAATTAAAGAATAGGTTTTATTTGGTATATGTCATTTGCTTGTGCCTAAAAGTATTAAAAAATGTCAAACACTTTAATGAAATTATGCATTGTGTCAACTGATTTTCTTGCCTTGCGTTTGTTTTGCTTCAATATATGCCAGCACGGCCGCCAAATCTTATATTTTAAATTGCATGTGGATGGCCGCAAATTTCATTATCGAAGCCCGCATGCAGGTTGTGCACCATTGATTTAAATCAATCAACCCTGGATGGAAGAATCAAGATGAACAAATAATTCTCAAAGCTTTACCTTATGTTTACCTGTAGCTCTTAACTCCGTATTTCAACAGAGCTTGTTGAAAAAGATTAGAAGTTTTTGCATTGGTTTCAGTTTCTGCTAAAAGTGAAAAACTTTGTTTTCTGTATGCAATTGTAATTGTTTAACTGGTATTATCACAATGTAAATGTAACTTGTGTCGGCTATCTCAGGGTTGTTGTAAAAAAAACAGCTTAAAAAAACACCCAGGTGTTTTTAAAAAAACAATAAAACCCACCAAAAAACTCACTTTTTATTTTTTCTTTGAAAAAATCTACTAAGAAGTAAAAAATGAAATAGGCAAGGCACTTCTACAGTTAACTTTAACTTTTTTTAATCAAACAAAATGAACAGCAATAAAATTTGAAGGATTTGAAAAAAAAAATTAAACAGTTTGTAATGGTTATCTTTCTCAGCTCTGCACAATCAGTATATTTAACCAATATTTCTGCCTCAGAGGTTTCAAGCAATGTTGAACACGAAACCACACTGTACTCTCATCATAGGCCATGCAATTGACACGATATTTAACCAATGCACAAGGTAACACTGCACAAGTGAGGCAAAATGAATCTTACAGAAAGGACGAGGATTCGGAAGGCAATAGCTACACACTGACACAGGGGCAAGTGGTAGGCAGTGATGGTGATCAGTACGTTAACAGCAGCTACTAGAAAAAGAACATGTAAAGTTAGATCAAACTCGCACACAGGCCAATATGCTGGCAGCATTTCCCCTGACCACAGCCAGGGACAGATGCTGGTGGAGCCACTGGCACTCCCTGGGGTCGCCAGACACATCAACAAGCAAGACCACTCAAAAAAAGGGCAGTGGACTTGCCATACACACCAGTGGTCTCAATTGCCACTAGTTGTAAGTGGTAATTGCTTTGGAGGTCATGATATTTTTGGCATTTTGCGACCTCAGCTTTTGTGGCCGCAAAACCAGCCTGTCTGGCAGAGTCTTTATAGTGGCCCTGAGCAAAAGTGTCCACAACTGTTGCGTCCCACACCAGGCTCAGGCCTCTGTACCAGGGCCCAAAGACAGGCCATCCAGCCTCCTTCCATCGTTAGTCAGGCCGACAGGCTCCAAGGTAGAGGGGACACCAATGCAGGTCAATGACCTCTTGAGGATGGAGTTGATGGCTGATTGCCTTGGGAAGCGGCCTGCATTTTTAGTACAGGAGAGGCCATGGAGCCCTAGCTCACCAACAACTTTGCCACAGCGCCATCTTGAGCTTTCAAAGATTTTGGCACCAGTTCGGAGGGCGATTGCAATACGGAACTCATCAGGACTGAGCAAGTTTCCGACACTGGCAATTGGGAACGCTTCTGACCAGGCGGCAGTGTGACTCTCTTGTGCAGCAAGTAACCGACAGTGGTTCCAAGGGTTATTGGTGTTTAGCAAGGA
>Ga0210059_1001446_pt1 | contig 35730 bp, 29 predicted proteins | sample Ectturendosymbi2_FD_188042 | JGI IMG/M metagenome (GOLD analysis project Ga0210059, IMG submission 188042) | Ecteinascidia turbinata endosymbiont from Florida, USA - Sample 2 (SPAdes) (version 2) | ecosystem: Host-associated > Tunicates > Ascidians > Unclassified | place: Key West, Florida... | reverse complement strand
ATATTTCTGATGCAGAAATCCAAATTATGTCATCGATAAATCTACGGAAAAGTTCTGCCTCATTAAGCACATCCGCAATCGGCTGTAGGATGTAATGCACAGCAATGTTGGCCAATGAGACTGAGTGGTTATCACCGGCTATGATTCCGTTTTTTTGTATGTACAATTGGTCTCCATATTGAGTGACCACATTGTTCAGGCAAATTTTGTTCAGTTCAACGATGATTTTACGGGCCTCGGCGCTGTAGTCGGAGTGCTTCTCCAATGCACATTCAAGAGCTTTTGTCACAGTGTCTCTATACAAGCTGGGGTAAAGTGCTTTCACATCTGCCGCTACAATGTAAAACACTAGTTTTTGCTTCGCAGTTTTTAGTTTTTTTGTAAGGCGCTCTTTCCACATAAGCAGGTCTCCAATGTACTGACGGCTGTCTTGACAAGATTCGTTCGGGCAGTTTTTGCAAAATTCTGCACTGATAGGTTTCAGCATGAATTCAAGAAATGCAGTAACGCGTGAGGTGCTGATGTTCCCAGCAGATTGCAGCACCGCACCGGTATTTCCTTGATATCAACGTTCAAGAAGTTAGCTTGTGTGTCTTGAAAAGCGGGTAAGCGTACGCTGGTGTGTTGCAGCGAAAATATTTTGCTGATGCACCATTGACCTTGCGGTACGCGTTGTTCTTATATTTCATTCCAGTTATGGGTAGTATCAGCTCATCCTCCAATTCCCCTATAGCATGGAGTTTAACCACGAGTTCGTTGCAATCGTTTCTCACTTTTTCAAGGTAGGTGTCGCTTCCATCTACAGACACGTCTAATTTTTCGAACTGTTGCAGTTCCCTGGTCATTATAGCGTCGTATTCGTCGTAATTAAGGATGACAATTTTCCCGTCTTTATCCGCTCGGCAGATCACAATTTTCCTTTCTTCTGTTAGTTTTGCCAGTTTGCTAAAACTTTTTCTTTGTTCTTTCGATAAATTGTTTTTCGTTTGGTACGCTTTCAACACCAAAGGTTTTATGTTCCTTAATTTAGTACAAACCATTTCTACGTATGTTTTGGTTTCTTCATCAATTTTGCCACTTTCGGATCTCGAAAATTTGGGAATTTTCAATTTTTTTGACAACACAAAATCCCCATCACTCTTTTCTCCCAGATCAACTTTTTTACAAATCGCAGTTTGGTTTTATTGCTTTCCTTGTAAATGGCGCGCCTTTCGTGGTCATTCAACATTTTCCACGCTTCTGCGTCTCCCTTAGCGAGTCTTTTCAAATAAATTAAATCGTCTCAGAAAATTATGTTTTGTTGCTCGATCAGCAAGTCAAAGTCTACGTTTTTTCAGCTGTTAGATGGGAGCAAGATTTTTTCTCTCTTACATCTCATGAGAAAAGTAAGCTTTTCTCTGGCTTCAGCACATTTCAAACATTTCAGGAAAGCATGGCGCGTCGAGATTCTCTCTCCTTGTCGGCGACACTTAAAAGCACTAGTGTTTCTGTATGCTTTCGAGGAATCAGTCGTCTACCATCTGCTTTCGGCACCTTTGACATATTACCCTACTTTATATGAGTTTATTTAATATCTGACATTAACTCTGGCACTAAACATTTCCTAAACAAAGCTGCAATGATGTTCTTCTTTTTCCATTTTTGAAAATGAGCAAAGGCACTAATTCAAAAAAATTGAATATAGTTTCGAGTCTGCACATGGAAGCTGAGGTAAAATTTCTTCAAAGCCAAAAAATAGGGTCTCTAATCTTCCATTTGACTCCACTTACTTATATTATTTCGTATATCACTTTTTCATAAAGTGTTGCTAGCCAGTGTTTTCTTCGTATCTCAACATTCATCATTCTCTAAGAATTTGCTTCTTTTAAAAAATTGCAGTTAATCCGATTGCTATCATTAGTTATGCTATTTAAGCTAACTAAACATTTATCTCATTTGAAACGAGTTCTTGCGATTCATGAACTTTGGATAATCACAAATGAACAGAGAACAGTCTCCGCTCAAGCGCATTCACTCAATGAAAGTAAATCAATTGACTTGATTTTGTACAAGCAAAAGAGTTGGGTCCAACTTTATTGGCTGGGTTGCAGCACTTCGCCTATTCACAGGCGCTGTCCCGCTACTGAACGACTAAGGAACCTGCTAGGCTATTTCACTGGTGGTCCCGATTCGATCCCTATTGGGCCACATAGAAACTCCGGGCTACACCGGAAACACCTTTTTGACGTCGAACATAGCGCGGACGCCCGATCAACACAGGTCGAATCGCTGCAGAGCTCCCAGCCTCAAGCCGTCCTCCAACTCATGCCTCCACAGTCGCTTGGATTACAGACCCACGTCACCGAGACCGGCGAAAATTTGTGGAATAATCAGCTGTTATAAAGCAGAGTCAGAAGCTCCGCCCAATTGTCGTCACTTCTTTGAGAGTTGTTGTCCTGGCGACGTTAATTTATTGACAGGGACGTTGTTCGCAGTTTCACTGATATGGTCGAAAACAGAGGAAAACAACAAGGACTACAATTTCCCTGCGAAATTATGATAACACAACTGGGGAAGAAGAAACGCATATATTTCAAGTATTTACTAAGAATATTTCAAGTGTTAAATTTTGCTTGTTCAAGTGTTAAATTTTGCATTAACACATCTTGTGTTTGGTTTAGAAGCGCAACTTTCCACCTGTTCTCATTTCCACGTTTACGTTTCATGAATACCTCACGTGTTTAACTATTGTGGTTTGAAAACAATCTTTAAGCTGTTCAGATGATTGGATCTTTTCTGCAGGGTTGTCGGTGAAGACTGACATAGTTATATTTTATACGCGATTGTGGTATATCGATGTGAAAATAATTGCATTCAACCAATAAATTTTGTATTTAATGGCGTAACATCGCAGTTTGAGTGAAAACAACTTTTTTCATTTGATCTTCACGTTGTTGTAACTTATTTTACATTAACCGTCGTGAGACGATTTTTATAAAACCTGAATTCAAAACAACTAGTACGTCCAACCATTTTCCTAAATTTTCCACTTTTTCTGACTACCCAAGATTGCAATAGCGATATCAGGTCATGTTCGTTTTTTTGCCTTATTGACGTTCACCATCAGTTTTTATTTCACATTCAAGCTGGATTTTGTTTTGAACAGAGAAAGCAAGCTTTTTTAAATACCATATGCCAGAAATAACTGGCAGTAGTGTTGGTTCAGGTTATGGTGACCTTCATTGTTGTACTGCATTTTTAGTGTTTTGTTATAGAGTAGGTCACATCATCTTCACCTTTTTGCTGAGTACGTGATTCTCTCGATAAGCGAAGCTTATTTCCATCAACCTTGTGTCGTTACACAGTACAGGAGATGCTCCGTCTTCTACTGATGATTTAATACAAAACGTCTTTTCGTCAAATTAATGAACCGTCTGTTCGGAGTAAGGAAGTTCAACATGGTCGTGTATCCAATGAAGTCAAAACACATGTTTGCACAAAAGGTTAGCACACAGAGTATGAAGATACAAAGTGTTTCGATTCGACCTGATGAGAAGGTTTTCGAAAAGTTTTTTATTTGCGACTAAAATTTTTTAATTGCAACTTACCTGCATTTCTTGAAAATTGTTACAAATTTTGTTTACGAGATCTGCAATATTTTATTACACGTTTGCTTCGTAGAGAACGTTGTGTACTTTTGAGCTAGTAGCACTGACAAAATATGAAAATATCCCCGATGAAACTATAGCGAGTTATGGGATGGTTTCGCAATTTAATCTTTTCAGAAATTATGCAAATGTGCAGTCCCTGGTTGAATGATCACCGCCTGCATTACACAAGCAATCAACCATGCGGTACGTAGTGGGCCTGGATCGAATCACGAACCTCCATGACAAATTCGTTCCTCCACCCAAAGCCACGCATCACAGTAATTCTACATCGAAGTTTCCACCATATCGAGAAGCAGTTATATGCATTTGAGACGTTAAAATGTGACTAATGTCTATGCTGCAAGGTTTTTTGAAAAATGTTATTATCTCTTATCAAGAAAAAATATTAACTCATTATTTTGCAATTTTCATTTAAACGTGTTTTGAAAATAAGAAGGACGACATTCAGCGAAACAGCAAACTGTGGACATACTTTAGCGCCTGCAAATAAAACGAAAGGTAAAACTGCTTTGAAGTTAATTTTATTGAAATGACTTAAAATATTCCATTTGATACCCATTTCCTAGTTTTGTTTCATAGATGACAATTCATATGTTATTGCAAATGAAATGTCCATTATTGTTTAATGTTTTATTCAAATCGCAACATGCATCATTCTCTAAAAATTTGCTTTATTAGAAAATGAAAGTTAATAATATTGCTACCGTTAGTTAAGCTCTTTACTTAATATAAATACCTGTCTCATCTCTAACCATGAACCGCGGATAATCACAAAAGAACACAGCATGGACTAAGCTCAAGCGCATTCACTCATGAAGGTAAGTCATCTGGTGTCATTTTGTACGAGCAAAAGAGCTGGGTCCAACTTTATTGACTGGGTTGCAACACTTCGTTTGTTCACAGACGCTGTCCCGCTACAGGGCGGCGAAGGGGAGTGTTCGGTTGTTTCACAGGTGGTCCCGGTTCGATCCCTATTGGGTAAGACTGAAACTCCGGGCTACACTAGAAACACCTTTTTGATGCCGAACATAGCGCGGACGCCCGATCAACACAGGTCGAATAGCTGCAGAGCGCCCAGTCTCAAGCCGTCCTCCAACTCACGCCTCCACGGTCGCTTGGATTACAGACCCACGTCACTGAGCCCGGCGAAAATTTGTGGAACAATCAGCTGTTGTAAAGCAGAGTCAGAAGCTCCGCCCATCTGACGTCACTTCTTTAATGGTTGTGTTCCTGGCGATGTTAGTTGATCGACAATTTGAAAAATGACTATATTACTAAAATGACCAAATATACTAAACATTTGGAATGGCCATGGTCCCTGGGCCAATCACTGGCTACGCTTATGACCAAGGGCGTACGCAAAGGGGACTTTAGGGTTAAAACCCCCTTGAACTTGATAGTTTAAAAAATTTGTTATTTGTGCAAAGGAGTTTAATTAATTGTTTTCGCATACATTTTGCTTGTTAATTTGCCGACTTAATGCAAATACCACCAAATAAATTTGCATGCAAATTTCAAGGAACATTGGAAATTGGCCAAAATGTAATAATTATGTTGTAGTGGGAATTCGGGGTATCGTCTGCGTCCAGAAATCACCTCACCACTTTTTGCAGACCCTTCATTCACTACGCATATTTCAGATTGTATTCCGCGATAGTTCACTTTATTCGAAACAGTTGCATTTATTTTGTCTCCTAAGGCTGATCAGCGCAAGCGCTGACCGCAATGGCTACATCAGCAATTTCACTTTGAGTACTTTATGCGCATTCTCAATTCTTGTGCAGTTTAGCAAAATACGATCTTGCAAACCAGGGTGTGAGCCAGCCAGTCCAGGCGCACACTTTCAATGCTCAGCTGCTCGTATTTGACGAGACCTTAGCGCAGGTCTCGTTAATGCGCAGCCTGATATTTTTGCAGTTATGAACTTCTGTGTCGTAGTTTTGAGTTTGTTTTTCTCCGATAGCCTAACTTGGAGCGCGGATAGTTGATATTCAGTGCAATGACACATAAAATAAAGGGAGGGGATGTAGAAAAATATGCATATTATTTCAACAGACTTCGCCAAAGCGTTGGTTTGGAAACATGGAAATGACGTCAAGTTGTGACGTTACAAACAGCGCACACCAAATATATATGACCACTATATGACCCTCAACCAAAACACCCCCATGAAAATTTTCTGCGTACGCCACTGCCTATGACCACACGCACTGAATTTATAGTTTTGAAGGTTCTTTGAAATGCAAAAAACTTTGAAACCGTTCCTGAAATTCTGCATTTCTCCCAGGAAAACGATCAAGGATAAATTTGCATTGAATAAGGGAGAAAACATCACAAAAATGAAAATGGCAGTAAGTGGGTGAGTGAACGGAATCATATAAGCAAAATGGTTGGGTCCAAGTTTTTGAATGGGTTGCAACACTTCGCCTACACAAAGACGTTTTCCCGCTACTGAACGACGGGGCAACTTTTGGTTGCTCTCTCGAGACTAACCCTGCACGTCCTTTCTTGGACAACCTGGACATTCCGGGTTCTCCCAGCATTCCCATGTTGATGCCGAACATAGCGCGGACGCCCGATCAACACAGATAGAATCGCTGCAGAGCTCCCAACCTCAAGCCGTCCTCCAACACATGCCTCCACAATCGGTTGGATTACAGACCCACGTCACCGAGCCCTCCGAAATCTTGTGTAACAATCAGCTGTTAAAAGTAGAGTGAGTACGCCCATCTTCCCTGTAAAGTAATGATAACCGTTCTGCAGTAAGAACATAGATTGTTTCAAGATTTTTGCATAAGTATTTCAAGTATCAATCTTTGCATGACAATATTAGTAATCGCACAAACACATCCTATGCTTGGTTGAGAAAGACAACTATCCACCTATTCTCATTTGAAAGTGTACGTTTGTTGAATAACTAACACGGTTAATTACTGTCATTCGGAAACCATCTTCAAGTTGTTCGGTTGATTGGATCTTTACCTCAGCCTTGTAGTTGATGACTGATACTGTTGTATTTTATACACAACAGTGATATGTCGATGTACAAATAATCGCATTGAACGAATATTGAATTGCATTCAAGCTTTTTGTGTTAATTGTATAACATTTTATTTTGAGTGAAAACAAATTTTATTCGTTGGATCTTCATGTTGCAACGTATTATACAGTAACCACCGTGGGACGATTTTTGTAAAACCTTAGTTCAAAAAAACTAGTACGTCCAACGAGTTTTTTAATTGTTCACTTTTTTCTGATAAACAAGGTTTCAACAGCGATTTCAGGTCATGGTGGTTCTTTTGCTCGTTGACGTTTACCATCATTTTTCATTTCATATTGAGGCTGGATTTGATTGTAGAAGAAAGCAAAATTTTGATGATGCACAAATATGTTAGGACTCAGTGTTTTTCAACCTTTGTATTGCAGCGAAACTTTCCGCAAATGTTTGCGTTGCTCATGGAACCCTATACAAGTGTCCATTCTACTTTCTGTCATAAACCAGATGGGACGAAATGTCACATCTGCGTTTTATTTCTATGTTGCGACGGAATATCCGGCCGTCGCTCGTGGAAACCAGAGGCTCCGCGGAACCCTGCTTGAAAAACACTTTAAATGGAACTGTTGGTAGTGGGGTGGCCGAGCGCTAGTGAACCTACTCTTATACTGCATCTTTCGATTTTCGATGTAAGGTGCATCATCTTCAACATTTTGCAGAGTGATTCTGCTTATTTTAGCACGATTCTGATCGTGCTATTTCATTTTCTACTGTTATTCTCCAACACTTCTCAATTTTTTTCAAACGCGTTTGTTTGACTGAATGGCCTCCATGGTTTTTCACTAACCTGTGTGACAAAGTGACAATCTTTGTTTGCATTTATCAGTGCTTTTGACATTGTTTTTCCAATTGTTCTTATTTTCACTGAATTTGGAAAATTTGTTACGTTTTCATGATGGGTATTTGCAGTGATGTTGCTTATTAACTGAACAGTGGCGGCTCGTTACTCGTATGTAGGCACTGCGGAACTAAAGCATACCCTGTTTGCACGAGTTTCGTATTTAAGTCAGTTTTTTGTTTTACTTTGATATTTCAATTTGCATTAACAAGAAGAGTGGACAATGTGTCCTCCATTCCCAGAACATTATGGACAAAGCTAAATATCAGACATCTATTTGGTTTTGTAGGGGCAGCACTGCAATGACGAATGTCTGGAGCTGTGAGCGCTTGCAGCCCCGGTGTCGCTATAGCAAAGTATTGGAAGTGTTGTGGCTTGTCCTCAAGCATAGCCAACCTGGAACTGTGAGCAGGAGCTGTGATTTCCGCAGCGTTGGGCTGAAAAGAGCAGTGGCCTGTGGAGGGATGTGGAAGCGGTTATTTCGTTAACCGCTTCCGCTTCCACACCTATCGCTTCCGCTTCCACTAACAAAAAACGAGAAAACGACCGTTGACCGATAGAATCGGTAAGCTGCACGATGACATGGCCTTCTATGAAGTACGCCATGGATGCTAGTTATACTTTTTCTTGTTCTCTCGCGCTACTGCTATCGCATGTTCATTCAGACTTATAGTGCAACTTCACCGTTTAATCCACATCGGGAAATGGACAAAACGTTTTCCCCAAGTTACTCTTCAAGTCAAATAGCCTATGTGGAAGCGGAAGCAGTAGCATTTTTGCGTTTCCGCTTCCACAGAAAAAGAACCGCTTCTAAAGAATCCAGCTTCCAGCTTCCGCTTCCACATCCCTGGGCCTGTGATAGGCAGCAGAATCAGTTTGTTCATCCTGGTGCTGATGAGAGGCAGCGTGCTTTAACTGCAGTCCCTGAAGCTTTACGATCACCATCATACGACACATTGCATTAAACTGGTAATGAGGCTATACTACAGTGATTATACATTTGATATGTATTTTTATACCAGACAGCGGAAGCGTAAAGTGAGAAAATAAGAATGAAAGAGACATGGCGTCGTGTCTGCTTGCGCAAGATTTTTCTGTTATCAGTATGCTGTAGTCAGGGTTGTAGTGCTAAAAAAGAGGTGTGGAAACGTCGTTCGAACACCAAATAAAAAGGAAGATTGAACCAAATAGCTCGAATAAAGTGATCATTCGCCTACAAAAATTTACACATTTGATCTTCCTGTTTCACTGTAACAGGAAGACTTTTGCCTAGCAGTGCGAATCTGCGTCACGCCAGCACATCTGCGAGATCGCACCCATGTTTTAATGCAAACTAGTGCAAAACTGTGTGGGAACGCGTTCCCACCAACTATACCCGTGGCTATAGTTCCTTTGTAACTCATTGTTAGGTGGTGATTTTTAATGTGTGTATTGGCTTCATTACTTCAAGACGTTGAAAATACTCCCTGAGGTGATGTTGCATGTGGAGTTGTTCGGATTTGCAATGCAAGGTGATTTTGGGTTTTTGGGCTGATTGGTAGAAAGTGTATGGGCTGTATTTCAGAATGCGCCTTGAGCCAGTGGTGTAGGAGGCGGGGGTGCAGGGGGTGCAAGCACACTCCCGAAAGTTTTGATTTGTTGAAAAATTGGGCAAAATCCCTGAAAAATTGGGCAAAACCTCTGAAAATCTGGGCAAAATCCTTAAAAATCCGGACAAAAACGGCGCCCAACGTTGTTTGACTTCAAAAAATGGAGCCCAACGTTAGCAGCAAAACACAAGTAAGACCTTTTTTGGAGGCCACACCAAAATCAGGTCTTCTTATTCTTTGTGGGAGAAAATCTGTGGGCAAAAGTCGCGCAAAAACGTTTCGGGCAAGTTTGGGGAAATTCGGGAAAAAATCCTTTGCACCCCCAAAAATTTGCCTCCTTCTACACTTATGCTTTGAGCACATGGTTGAATCAATGTTTTCTCAGCCTTAAATTAGGAACACCGTAAAATATCATTTTGAAGTAGGCCTACTGTTGCGAATTACGTCAAAATTGAAACCGATTTTAAAAGTCAAGCTGCAATTCGTGCTTGAGTTCTGGTTGTCAATCCTGTGTAGTACATGCCGTTGTTTATCTAGTAGACGTGTCAATCCTGAAGCTGAGGACAGGATGGTGCATTGGCTGTCTGCGTCAAGGTATTCGTGGTATAAGCGACTGCACTCTTCGTCCCACGTGGGAATATAACTTTTCCGAAATGCTTTAAGATGATTTGTTGCAATCATCAGGGTCGTTGTGAACTGTTTGTAGGCAAAATTGATGTTATCCATTCTTGGTGCAGGAAGATTAGCGGCAAGGTTGTTGGTTAGGCCTTTATATGTTTCCCAAGGTGCGTTTTTTGAAGTTCCATCTAGGTATTGGAGTTGTTCTGGTGAAAGAAATCAGTGGCATTGTACTAATCCCAAAAGGGCGGTGCTGAGAGTGAGGAAACTGTTCGAGGACTTCTCTTGTAAGTGTGATTTCTTGTAGGCTATATGTGTTGAGAAAGTTACATTCACCTTCTTTCCAAAGTTCAATCTTGCAGAGTGGAATGAGGCTGGTTGTTTTGGATCATAAAATGTATGAAGGTTGTGGGTGCAGGACCAGTCAGCTAAAATTTTGCCATTGTGTTTGGAGTCTGGGTAACCCCAATCATCATGGCGACAAGTAAAATCCCCTGAGATAAAGCACTGGTTAGGAACACCACGCAGCAGAAATAAAGTGAGAGTGGCTGGTGGAGGGAGGGTGATAAACGTTTGAGATGTGGATTCCATTAATATTGATAGTTATCCATTGCGTAGGCTCGTAGGCTCCCTGCGTTAGAATAACCAAGTGAGAACGAGATGGAAGATCGTACAAACATGGCGATGCCGTGGTATTCGCTTGGGGTACCAGTATAACTTGCGTTGGTCAGTGATGGTTTGGTGCGTCTCCTCAATTAATACAATGGTGGCTTTCCTTTTATGAGCTTTGCAGCTGTTCACCCTTCCACATGGATTTGTGGAATGCTGACTGTGGGTATTCGATTGTAACGGAGAAATTAGTCACTCATGAGAGATGAAAGGTTGGTGAAGAAATATTTTGCAAAACCAAAGTATCGAGGCAGCTTACAAATAATTTTACTTGATTCCGCCTCCAATGAAACTGCTGTTGACCACCAGACCTCATCACGTCGCATTGAAAATGAACGCCCAGGGAAACGATTTATCACATTTTTGACGTAACAAGTGCCTCGAATCCATCAAGGGACTTAATGACCTATTAGAGTTGGTCAGTTTTGCCGAGATGGCATTTTCATTCCAAATTCACGACATTAGGCCTTATTTGACGTGTTTTGGCATGAGAAAGTTCTCTTTGGCGAGTATGTCATAGCTTGGCCTTTTTAGTGGTATTGTCATAGCTTGGCCTTTTTAGTGGTATTGACAGAAAAAGAAGTTAATTGTCATTCTTTAAAAACCTACAGTATGTGCTTTGAGCTTAAAACATTTAGATTTTTTCAGCCTATTAGGGATTTATTGAAATTACTTGGCATATATTCAAAAGCGATTTGGCGTATTCGGTCCGTCTGAACCTGGAAAGTCTAATAGTTTTTCTGTGGGTTCTTTGTGACTGCATTTTGTGATAGATATTTTGTGGAACTATGCAGGGGCGTAGAGAGGGGGGAAAGGGGGGAACAATTCCTCGCGTGCCGAATCACTGCGCCGGGCGCCAAATGACTGCAGGTGGCGCCGAAAAGTCCCAATAATGTCACGTGTACATTCTTCAATAGAGTAAACTTGCCTCCAAAAGATCTCAGGTTCGAACATGGTGGCGCCAAGCTTGTTTCTTGCGCAGGGCGCCAGCTAACCTCGTCACGCCCCTGGAGTTGTGACATATCTAACATATTGCATCAGACGCTTGTTCACGAAATTCAACGTAATTAAAACCTGCCATGAAATATGTTTGTAGTTTCACAACCTGTACTTTATTTTTCAAACATTCACAGGTATGTTTAAATTATTTTCTTAGGAGATGGTACCTTCTGAGATTTGCAGTTATTTGCTTATTTACATGCAATGATTCTAAGCTTGGTTCCATAGTACCACTGCATTTTGCCGTTACTTACACGGTTAATTCAAAACCAACAGCCACCGGCGTGCTTTGGCTTCGCGTCAACAAAATTCGATCAGAATGTACAAGCAACATTGGACTGGAGCCTGACATTTTGTAGGGATTTTGCTCATTAGGGTTGAGCTTATTTTTGTCTGAGAAAAAATGGCGGCGTTTAATTCTCAACATGTCGTTGCAAAATTCTGAACTTGCTTGTAGAATAACTTGGCGATTTTAGCGAGGGGTGAATGAAGCGATTGGGACAAATATTGGAGTGGCGATTATTTTGAGAGTAATAACGCTGGTTTTTCTGGTAACGCACACCATTCAGCCAAGACAGAGGATTTCAATGCATCACAAAACTCTGCTGACCTGCGATTGTCGGATAGATATTGGAATCAAACAGTCTTTGGGTAGTGATTAACCGTTAAGAGTTTTATTTTCTGCCGAAAAAGCACTTAAATAACTTCGACGAAAAACTACAAACGCGACAAATCGTTAGTACACAAAATTTTGGCAGTTGTTCAAACGAGCATGCAATTTACAGCAGTAGTGAATTTTCTTGACTGTTGTGAACATCGAACTACGAAATGACCACTCGGCCTCCTCTGCCCGCAAAGCAAACAGCGGTTGTGATTCGGTCGATTTGGCCGTCCAGTGCCGCGAAGTCGTCGATTGTGAAGACATTAGAAGCTCCACCCTGTCCCACAATCTGGTTCAATTCTTCCTGATCTGCACCACGGATTCCGACGGCGATGACCTGCGCTTTGATCCGGAGCGCCTGGGCCGCTTCTCTCACATCGTCTTGCGATTGACCTGAGCAGCGAAGAAGGACGAGTTAAAGCAAGATCAACCCTTTCAGCATCCGGGTAACCGGTTGATAGTTCACAAACGCCTTCTCTTCGAATATTCCGTAGAGCTTTCGCACCTTCGAGATGAAGTAGCGTTTCACTGTGAACGGCGAGAATTAAGTCTACTGCAACTTTAAACTATCCCGTTGTTTCGTTTCATTTAGTGGAGCACACTGATTAATACCAAAAGCTTGAGACGTGACAATTAGGCAACAAAGAAAAATGCAGTAGGCTATACAAGAACACTACACTTGTACCACCTTAACAAACCGCAAACATACCGTCGGTCATGACAATAGCGACTGCCGGCACTTCTGGTCGTCGTCCATCGATGCCACGGAATGCGTTGTTGGCGGCGTATTGCATCGCCTGGCCCGTGTTGGTTCCGCCTTCGTCGTATGGAACGGCCCGGATCTCTAAACAAGACAATGTGGCATCAAGCTCAGATATCATCAAAAACTTCCTTTGTATCGAAGTGTTTTGGAGGGTAGCGAACTTGTGCAAACTGTGTCAGTTTTTAAAGGTGCTGAAGTAAAGCCCGAAACGATCCAAGCATATTTTACACAAGACTACGAAAGCAAATCCAAGCACACCTATATTAAAAAAAAACAAAGCGTATTGTTTGTGAAAGTGTCCAAACTCGGTCAACTTTGTGATAGTTTGACCGGTGCATTTAGAAACTAAGGCATACGTATATGATGAAGTGTTTACTTCACAAAAAATGAACAGTGCGGGATGACGTACATCTGAATGCGTCATCAAAACTTCATTCCGACTACCCAAGCGTTACGCGCTATACATCGGCGAGACCCAGCTTCACAAGTTGTATGTTGCCCTTGCACTTACCAGCCACGGTATCAGCGGTGTTGTTGAAAGAAGACAGTTTGAACCGCTCGTCAACCGCGGTATTGTAACGAATGAAACCGACCTTTTGAAAGACAAAGAACAATATGTTTTACAAAAAGTAGGTATAGTCTTTCGATTTTCTGGAACTTCAAGATATTCGTGAAGCAAAGGGACAAAACATACCGGAACCAAGACCGTGTTTTGCACGTGACGTCACTGACGGACGCAGAGTAGTTTTAATTATAAGTGTAGACTTGCATGCACTGGATTCACGAAACGCTCCGCCTACCTGAGTAAAGGAAGGTCCGATTTGGAAAACTTCAACCATGCGAATGATGAAGTTCCTCATTATTTCAAAGTTGGCGCTGCCAATGCTCCCAGAACCATCGACGATGAAGACGACGTCCATGACTGGAGTGGTCGGGCATTGCGTGAAGTTGACCACAGGCGTCTGAGAATGAACGTCAGGTTTATCCCCCAGTGATCGCTTAAGTCATGCACGGAGTTATAAAAATTGCATTCGGAAACGCGCATCAACAACACCGCACAAACATTTCCTCGTTTACTGCCGGGCCGAAAAAAAACGTTATCTATGACATGTGGTCAAAATGTATAACGCACCGATTAAGAGTTATTGTTCATCTGCAACGGCAAAAGACAAACGCATTTTCAGCTTGAGAGTTACTTGGAATTAAATCTGGAGCAAAGACCAAATATGGCAGCGTTTGAGGTATGCAGTGATATGTGGCGTTTCGCTACTTTGTTAGCAAGCTGTTAAAGAAAAACGCATGCGGTGTATTGGTTATTTAAACTGGGGAAAAACATATGCAGGACAATGCTCTGAACAGCCCGCTATTTTTCTTAGGATTTTGCTCTCGCTTCTATACATTCAATGACGTCGCAATCACTGGCGGTCCAACATCAAACTACTTTGATTTGGTGCGCGCCAAGCAAATCGCTTTCTCGCACTTTGGGATTTTGGAGATAGTGAACATCAGGCGCGCAACCAGGGGGGGGGGGGGGCATTTGGGCATTTGACCCCCCCGAAATTTTCAAAACATTGCATAGCAATTTTTTCATTTGTAGAAACTTTCAAAGAACAAAGATGAAAGTTTATATTCCAATCATTTTTAAGAAATCATTGGAATTTTTCTTTGTCTTGCTCGTTAATTATTATCTCCCTAGAAGATATATCGTGACACAGGTTATCTGATCGAAAACTTCGTAATTGATTGGTATTCAACCACAAATATGCTGGAAGTGTCAACTTGGGATATAGTTTGAACTGTTCGTATTTTAAGGCATTTTTTGTCTATTTGTTTGTCTACTATTTTGTCTTAGACAAGCCTTAATTTGCCCTCATGAAACTTTATAACATTAGAGTACCGTTGAAGCGTGCAAATTGCTGAAACTTACAAATTGATAAGAGAAATCGTGACATAGCAGTTAGTGCCTTGTCAAACCGCTTGTTCTTCTACGACCATTTGATTATTATTTTTGTTAAGGATAAAGCGGATTTCTTACAAAAGCGTTGTTTACCTGCATTTTCGCTTCGAAACCTGATAGTTTTTAACTAAATTCAGGTTGAGGACTGTTTCACGTTTTAGTGTCTTTCTGGGTTGATCCCAGTATCACGGCTTGGGAAAAAGGTTTAGTAAAGTGTCATATGAGTGCTAGTCAAGTGTTGAACGCACCTACCCAGTCGACCACTTTGGCTCGAAATGACACTTTACAAGACCCTAACTTTTGCAACCAGTGAAAGTCCTGAAAGCTCATAGCCCTAAACGTGCATCTAAAAGCTTTCACACAATTCATGGATGCCAGGAAAAGCCGTTTTGCCCCAAACACACTTGATCGGTTATGCGCCAAAGGCAAAAGACACCTGATCCGTTTTGCTCAAAATGGTAGCATTCAAAGATCCCCTCACCCTTGACATAGGCTATGTTTCAAGTTTGGGATCTTCATTTGTGATAGAAATTCAAGCACATGCTAGAAAAATAGGGCTAGAACGAATTTGCCATAACTAGACGAAAATTAGGCAGGTTTACTACTGTAGTAGCCTATACATCTGTCACACTAAAGCCATGACTACACTAGCTGAGTACGGAATCAGGTGTTTGTATGAGAATACAAATTTTTACTTTGTCCTGATCATCGGTCTGCATCTTAATCAAAACTGAAAAATTCTCATTTTCGGAAATGTTGCGAAGAGAACGTTTATCTGTGCGTCAGGCTTATGCAGAATCACTTGGAAATATTTTCAACTACAGCAAAACTGTTTGTATGACGTTTAAGGCTAAGAGTGCAAAAAGCACAGCCACCCCTTTTCTGACACATGGGTAGTAAAAATCTGAAATCTGTTAACCAATACAAATATCTGAGAGCTGTACTGGATACCGAGCTCCCAGATGACAAAGACATTCAGAGACAACTGCAATACAAATATTGTGAAGGTAAACAAGCTGCGAGCCTATTCTCACGATGTTCAAATGCAGTTAAAATGTACTTTTTCATTCCTTTTGTACGCCCATGTACGCATCACATTCACAATTATGGTGGAATTTCAGAAAGTCATGCATGCAAAAATTGCGTGTGGCTTACAATTTTGGATGCAGAGCTCTACACAATCTGCCCTGGATAGTGAGTGTTAGTAGTCATGACTCATCAGATTCAATGTAACATTGCTACATTTGAGGTTGTATCAAGAAAAAATATGCACTTGTTTCTCAAGAGATGCAGAAAGTCTAATAACGTAATGGTTGCCTGCTTTGATGGAGTCAGATTGTTTATATTCTTCCCTTATTCTTTGAACACTACAGCTGCATTTTACTTTGTGACTGAGTGCTCGGACATTGCAGTGTTTGTTCGTTTGAGGGTGTGCATGCCACAATGCATTCGTACTTTACCTGGGCTTGACCAGTTTAGGAATTAGCGTCCCACTCTGCAGTAGTGTTGTACCAAGTGAACAAATAGTGTTAAGAATGCCTCTGTAAACCAGAGGCCTGGCCTCCAACGCCGTTACAAAACGTTCTGTTAAGTAAGTTTCTGTAGCCCGGTGTCAAGCGAAATTTCTGACCTATACGAAATTTCTGACCTATTATTTTTTGTTAGTTATTTTGCTTCTCAGAGTAAAGGAATAAAGTTTGGCGATTACTTTTTTGATGTGTGTTGTGTAAATTAAACTATTTGGTTAGATGTCAGATACCCTCAACAAGCTACCGTACGGGAATAAATAAAGCCAGTGAAAAATATTGGACTTAATCTTAGACCAATTATTTTATTTTTTCGAACTGTAACATAAACCATAACCCGACACACTTACCTAAACACCAAATCCTATGCCCTAATCATCAGTTTTCTCAGCGTATTTGATATGTTGAATGTTGCTCTGTGCATGCGCATGTGGCGTGAAGTCAGAAATTTCGCAAGCCAGAAATTTCCCTTGACACCGGTGATTCAGCCTCCAACGCTGTTATAAAACGTTCTGTTTTGTCTGTTTTTATTAACCAGCGTTGTGCAGAATGTGTTTCTTTGTACTATGGACTTGGTGTCTGCGGGCAAAAATACATTAATATTATTGTATGTGACCGTTTGCGAAAAAGTTGTACCACAGTTGAATAAGCACGATGATGTCATCGAATGAAATTTCATGAACTTGCCCCACCGAAATGAAGAGCTGGTTGCGTCCCTGGTGAACATGCAACTACGTTGTAAGGTACTTTTCTACTTGAGATGGGAGAGACGAAAAAGAGGGGTCTTCGGTGGTATTTACGAAAAGGGCAAGAAGGGCATTTGTTTTTTGAAAGCAGCAATTTGAAAAAAGGCGCCACGGAAAGACGACGCCGGGCCGTTTTGTAGGAGATTGCGCCACATTGCCTCTCCCTGGATCCACCGCCGATAAACATACGCATCTTTTAATTGTAAAGAGAGGTCCGGTTGTTCTTTCAAAAGCGTGACGTGGCCGACTGCGCTGCACGTTCTTCTTACCTGGCAAAGCTTGATTTGATCTGATATCGTGTTGACGATCTTGTTGAGCGAATTGAAGTCGGCGACTGTTGTTGCGAAGTTCTCGTCGGGGTCGGAGGCGATTTCGTTGATTTCGTTAATGTCGACCTTGCCAATACCAACCGCCAGCACGAGGGTGTTGTCTGCCTTCAGAATTCGCGATGGAATGGTCACGTTGTCGTACGAGATTCCTAAACACCCGGAAGCACTTGATTGAAGATTCTGTTTCTATTCTCGCCGTGTTTCGCCAGTTCAAGATTTCAATCACGCAAAATTCTTGGGGCCAAATGAAGGCCCGTAGCCAGGTTTTGAGGTTTGGAGGGGCAAAATACATTTTTAGGGGAGCACGATTTTTGTTTTTATTATATTTTTTAAATAAAATTTTCTGGGAACAATAAAATTTTGGGGGCACAAAAGAAATTTGTGGGGGCACTGCCCCAGAATGCCCCCCGTGGCTACGGGCCTGGCCAAATGACAAAGATCACGGCTGGGATGGAGAGAAACTTGGCTGGGATGGACAGAAACTTGGAAACTTTGCAAAGCTGTACGAGATATACTTCCGTTGCAACTATGATGTCGCTTATCGTTGGTCTTCGCGCAGCTGTTTTTTATACTCAAGCTTGCGTTTACAAGAAAAATCTCGTGTTTACGAGAAATATGACATAAGAAACAAATCTGCTGAATTAAAATCGGCACTGTCCTCCAAAAAACGCTGCTTCCATAGATTGCAACACAGACCTTTCAAAATCACGACTTTACCAAGTTATTGTTTCAGTGTAAGAGTTTAAAAGCTCCTGAGTGGATAATCGTAACGCAAACGAATAAATTAATTTTCGTCAAAGCAAGTTTCATCTTCCAGATCGTGTCTTACTAGACCAGCTTGGGTTTCAAAAAGCCAAAATCTAAAAAATATCCTTTTCATCGACTGACCATCAGTAATTACGACCACGATCTTTGGCACTCCTCGTCTTCGGCCACGAGATGGCAGGAACATGTTATTATGCGTGTAGTTGATGGCGTTGCCTGTCAGTGTTCCGAACCCTTCGTACGGTATCAGGGTGACAGCTTGCAGCACGTCGGCTTTGTTGTTGTAATCATTCAAATTCCACAACTCGTTGACCTCGCTGTTGTAGCGAATGGCACCGAACTAAAGAATATCAAGAAAAGGAGTGAAAATTCTGAGCAGGACACGCTTGGCAACTTGCACTGGCGCTAGGCACGCGCGAAATGTTCGAACGAATCACACTTGCTCGGACTGAAACCAAACAACCATCACCGCGACAGTTTATTTCAACGCAGCTGCAGCAGAACGCTTGCGATTGGTTGAGACTTGGTTTAAAAATTGTCAACTCACCAGGGCGGCGTTCGGTCCAACGTTGAACCGGTTGATGAGGTTGTCCAAGAAAATGCGCATAGTCTGGAAGTTTGTGACACCGATGCTTGATGAACTGTCCAACACAAGGACAATGTCTGCCTGGTCAGTGCATCGCGCTATAAAAAAGTCGAGCGTTTTACAATAAAAAAAACAATTCATTGTCTGAGAAAGTTCGATGGGCTTTTAGAGGTGAATCGAAAATATACGAGACAATTCGTCTGTTAACACAAACGTCGAAAAGACTTTTCTTTTTCACCAACACTGACGATTCGTCAGTGGGCACTACAGTGCACAATGGCGTAGCCAGTCCAAAATTTTCGGAGGAGTCTAATATTTCGACTTTACGTGGATAACAGTATCTAGTTTGGTACACAGCCTCTCGAAGCACAAAACGACAAGATATGACCGAAATATTTTGGGGGAACCGCCTCTTTCGCCCCCTTGGCTACGCGTATGACTGTTCATTCTTTTTACAGCATCTGTAATAACCAATATGTTACTGTGAAAGGTGCCATTTCATAGTTTGCGCGAACAATTCACTTGTAGTACGCAGACTTTTACTTCAACGCACTTGCAATAAAAACTTATCAAACCGCAGGGTAATGACGTTTAATAATTACGAAATTTTCAAAAACAATATTTTTAAGAACCCAGTAAGTAATCGATTTAAGATTGTCCTGGTTAACGTTGCAAAAACAGACAAGAATATTAATTACCCTTGGAATGCTCTTCTCTCTATGTCGACGGAAAGACCCTGCTGGGTTTAAGTCAGATGATTACTTCAAAGTCCCAATCCACTATGTGAAAATTGCTGCGATTTCATATTTCAAGGTCTTTGTATTCAAAATCACTGACTAAAACTTTTGACAATAACTTCTAAGTTAGAATTATTTTTATCCCTTCAACTTTATTTTTATAAACGTTACAGCAACAAATATTCCAGGACTGTTGTTTATTGTTGTATTTATTTTATTCATTTTATTATTATTCTCGTTTTCTTCAATCAACTCTTATGCTGAGGTGGCTGTTTTTTCTGATCTCAGAATCTTATCAGGACTCTAAGAAATCAAATACCTTTCGTGGTATGTGTGTACTGCAAAGTGTTACTATTTGTGTCAATTTCCTTCATCTTGTTTCTGCCAGGAATTTTCTCGAAGTTTTTTCCAGGTTGTTGCAATTTGTTTCTAGAGCTCCTATTACTCCTGGTATCATTCTGCCTTTGATGTTCCACATTCTTTGTGTTATTAATATGAAGTCCTGATACTTTACTACGTTTCCTTTTAGCTTAACTATTTACTTCATTTGATACAACTACATATATATTATCAATCCTCCATTGGTCTATCTGTCTATTACTACAAGGTTTGATCGGCGAGATTGTATCATATCTGTCCTTCCTGATCTCGAAGTGCCACAGTACTTTGACCTTGTTGTTTTCTGTCACAGGGTTTTTGTATCCAAATCTTTTTGGTGGTGTTGATCTCTAGCATATGCTGTGTTGGATAGCTGCGGCTAGTTTGTCTTGCACAAGCTTCCTGCTATCTTGGTTTGTCGTTTGTCGTAAAATTTAAATGACGTTCGAAAACGTAAATTTTAAGTGAAACACTCATCGCAGGAATAGAATGTTTGCTCGCTTACGGCTGCAGACCGGAGCTTCAGAAGACCACGCCACAACGCCGGCGGCATTTTCAGCGCACGTCAGCCTGTTCACTCCCACCACCTGGTAGTCCGACCGGCAAGTAAAGGTGCAGACCGAGCCAAGATGGTTGCCGTTGGTGCAGACCACGAATCCGAAATCAATTCCGATATCTTCGTAGACCGGTAAACAACCTGAAAATTAAGTTACACACGAAGTCCACCACTGTCAGGTGGAAATATTTTCACCATCACCAAACCTTGCAAGGCAAGCGTTGTTGCCATCGTGACATTCAGAAATTAACACCCGACTTAACTTCTCAGCTGTGGTTTATTTTACATAACATTTAGCAATTTTTGCAAATTGATGCACGGAGCCTTGTTTCTGTAATTTAATTTGACACGTTGAAAGCATATGCGTGCCGTTTTTACGTCAACATGAAAATAATATAAAAATAACAAAGCTATAAAAATAAAAAATCCAACTAACATGGGATCACTAGAAGACCATTTCTAGCACTTAAACATCTTATGCCTTCCCAAACTATATAGCTTTTCAGTAGGCAAATTCATGCACTTTTATCATAACAAACTGCTTCCAAATCATTTTGATGAATATTTTATTTCACTCAGCTCAATTCATTATCACTCCACAAGACTAGCAACCTCTAAAAACCTGTTTTTACCTGAAGTTAACTCTTCCTCAGGAAAAGGTTCTCTTAAATTTATTGGCCCCAAAGAATGGTCTTCAATACCAGACGATATCAAACTTTCAACCACCTTTACCGTTAAATGGAAACTTAAGAAACACCTCCTACATGAAAAAAATTCCCAACTATGAACTTTAGCAACATTTCATTTGTCCAACAAACTACTGTGAATTCTAGTATTCTGTAACTCTGTTTTATTTTTTGTGTGTATTTACTTTTTCGTATTTTCTGTGTGCACATTCTATGCTTTTCGGCATGAAGTACACTTTTTGTTTTTTTCTGTTTTGCTTTGTTGTGTTTTGTACCTCATGAATAAGTTTTTGTAACTTTTTTACTTTTTATATTACTATTTTTTAATTTCTTTGTATTGCTAAAAATACTCTACCCAAACCAATTTCCTTCACTTAATTTCGATCCACTCATCTATGTACATAGGCATGCGCTTTCACCTGTACATTTTCTTCACCATGTTCTGCGTTCATTCGTTTTTTGTTTTTCTTTTCATTATGCTTATTTGATCTCCAACTGTTGTTTCTCAACACTTGTCAAAAAGTGATAAACGGGGTTGGTTGACCAGATGACCGCCACGGTCTTTCGCCAATCCTATGTGACACAGCGCCCGTCTTTATTTACACCGATCAGCTATTATGCCATTGTGTTTTCATTTGCTCTAATTTTCGCTAATGGTTGGTTTACTGCATACGATGGCTTTCATGGTGCTTCTGCTTATTGGCTGAGTCATATGACACAATAAACCATGACATGTTATGGCCGCTTCAAACAAATACATTAGTTGTGCGCTGGAGGTATTGGAGATATATTCAGCAGAGATGTTCTACTGTATACCAAGCAGTGATGCAATCGAGATAGGAACCTTCGAGACCGAGACTTCAACAAACATTCCGAGACTCGAGACTTGAAATTGGAGACACGAGACTTTAAATTTTGTTGATTTTGCCGAACGTTTAAAAAATGTCGTCATTACTTGAATTTTTTCAAATTTCTGGCATTTTATAACCTGTTCAGTTTTTTTCTTACCTGCAAATAAAACAAGAAAAACTCGTTGATTTACAGAATTTTACTAAGCCATTTCATTCTTTGCCATATTCGAAGTCTCAATACTATAGGCTGTGGCTGAGACCTATAGCTTTCGAGACCGAGACCGAAACTCGCAAAAATAAATCTCGAGACCCATCACTGATATAGCAGTGTGGATCAATCGGACTGTGACGCAGAAGTTTGCTACGCTTGAACGCTCGGCGTTCATCAGCAGAGCTTCTTGCACAAAATGTTGCATTTGAAAAGCAACTTACGAGGACAGGTCTGCTGATTGCAGTTCTGGTCTTCAGTCGCTCTTCCCGGACATCCTGCATCTCCAGCAACACCGTTCACGCAAGATCTCGCTCGTTGCTGGCTTCCTCCTCCGCATGTAGCAGAGCAAGCGCCCCATGGACCCCAGGGTGACCATAAAGGACATGGCTGTTATGAAAAAGTTTTGTCAAAATGCGCACGAACGCGGTCGTCGCGCGCAGAGAAAGCCCGTTTTTTCAGAACAATGAGGCTTTGTTTCGTCACCAAAACAAGTTAATTGCATTTGTTTCTCATTGTTTTTGTCGCTTCTTATAAAACAAACATGCGACGAGGCGTTCTACTCGATGACATTTCACTCGGCCAGTGCAGGCATTCCAGGCCGTTCGCCTCCTGAGCGGCTTTCAGCCCATTCTAGGCAACAGTGTAACTTGGAATTCGCCAATATTTCTACCCATGCGATGTGCAGTTGCTGAAAGTCGATATTGACAAAAACAATGAACCAAAACATTTTAGGTTGAGAAAACGCCCGCTCGCATTAACAAGAACATTTGCAAAACACTGCAAAATACTTCAATCGTCGCTTTAACTAAGAAATAGAAAAAGCACGTTACATTTTCCTTAGTGGCGGATCCAGGGGTGTGCAGTTTGGCTCAACTTCCCCCCCAAACGTCTGTGGCGCCCCATTGAACGACACCCCTTTGATGTGATTGCGCCCATTTTTGGTGCTTATCGAATGAGAAACAGAGATCAAACAAGACTGTACTAAGCAAGGCTTTACGCTTCTTGAACTTCAGAATTTATGTGCCGGACTTTTACCCAGCTTCTCTTACGGAATTGTATCAACAATGCAATTATTTCGTAATAATGCTACTTCTCCTTTATTCCTTTCTTTCCCGTGTGTCGCTTTTGCTAGCACAGACGGTTCTCGATTCGTCGTTGGGCTGTGAAAACTTGATCTGCTTTGTTACAAGTTTATTTCTTTGATGCCTTGAAAGGAAAAGGGGTAGTGAAAATAGAAAGGCAATATAGAACATTTATAATTGACGCAAGATTCTAGAAGCCTCCAAAGTGATAAACTAGTTTGTGGGCTGCTGCCTGTGCAGTCCGTGAATCCACTGTCGGTATGCATCATAGGTTTGCAAAATAAAGGTGAGTGGATGAGTTTCTCTTCGCAACCAATGCCCCTGATTGAACCATAGCGCAGCGTGTGAAAACCTGTAAAATCAGTGACAGATGGCTATATGCTTTTGATCCTTTTGTTGCAATTGCAAAGCCATAGAAAGCCCACGCCGCCCACGAATAGACAACTATTATATGGTTCGCGAAATCTGCAACCGACAACGAAATGGGAAATTCATTTTAGGGTGGTCCAACTTCTTTTGACCTACGGGTCATTTTACAAGAACGTGACAATTTGCGGGCCACTTCCAACAAAATAATGTATAAAACAAAAGATTCACAAGATTTAAAACAAAAAAGGGAAGATAAGTGAGTGCGTCATTGAAATTATTACACAATAGCAAATAGTAATTTATTACAAATCTCTACTAGTGGAATGCCTGTGGTCGAGGTTTCTCAGACATATGATTCCTTTATCAATGATAGTGTTGGTGGAAGCAGTCGGAGACTATCCTCCAGTGTTTTGCCTGCCATCTATCTTTGTTGACGAAATCAATCTTTGCTGACTAATTTCCAGAAGCTCTCTACAGTTTGCAGGAATGGTCAATTAATTTGGCTGGTGGGCCACTTTGAGAAGGCCGCGTTTAGCGGATAGATAGACGGATTTATTTGGCGCTACTGAGTTTATTGCGTCAGATGTACTATTCAAGACAACGAACGCTGGGGCACCTAAAAAACACAGAGGTTATCTATACAGGTGCCACAGCGGATGGTTAGGGAGGGCCGTACCTTCTGATTTGACCTAAAAATGAATAAATAAAACAAAAACAATAATAGTACACAGAAAAGGTGTTATTCATTGTTCTTGTGCAAATGCACTTTATCCATAGCAAGCAATTCAGTGAGACAAGTGTAAACTCACACGCTTTTCAACAAATTTCAGATTTGAAGATTTTTCCTAAATGCTTCCGCAGGCCACTGAAAACGCTGTGGCGGGCCACATGAGGCAGGCGGGCCGTAGTTGGACCACGCTGAATTAGATCATTCCGCTTAAATCACACAAATTTGAACAGAAAGACATCTTCTGGTGCAAGTTTTGACTTTTTCGCTAGTGAATTTACCAGTCGTACCTTGCGCAAACTTTAACGTTTTCACTATTAACTGTGGGCGAGGGAGGGGCTCCGTAGTATGCAATCAATTGGAAAATGGCTTTTATCGGGGAGACTAGAGCTTAACTTCGGAGGTATTGAGCGTGAATTTGAGGAGATCAGGCGCCTATGCCAACGCTTCTGTTGATCAATGTCACACCTTTTTTCAAAATCTGGACTAGTGAGATTGATGTTTTTTCTTCACATCACCAGTCCACTGTCCCAAGATGTGAAACGGCATTTAACACTTGATCGAAGTACTACCTTAATAGTGGTGTTGAATGTATTTTTTGGCAATGTGTTTTTAGGCCAAGTCTGAATCTACGAACGTGCTTATGAGATTGTTTTTCACGATAGCCAGCACAGTTCCCTAAAATGTGAGTAATGCCATGCCAAATGCCTTTAATTCGTCTTTAGTTCTGAATTGTCGCTTCAGCAATAAATATGCTCTCCATGTACCTGCACATGTTTCGTCTGAAAACGTGATTGTCATTTGTCTATTGATTAGGCACCTATCGTGTGTCTTAAGTTGTCATTTGATAGGGTAAGGAAAACCGTTTTACTTCTAAGCAGGTCGGTAATACGATTGAGATATTCTTTTATTCTGATCTCGTTACGGATAACTAAAACAGTATCAAACACCAGCGCACAGCATGATTTAGGACAGGTCATAGGCGTAGCCAGGGTGGGTCCCAGGGGGCCATGCCCCGCAAAAACGTTTAGCATATATAGTCATTTTGTGCTTTGAAAGGTGGCATCCCAAACAAAATAGTGTTATTCGCCCAAAATCAAATATTTTGGACCTCCCAAAAATGTTTTTGATCCCCGTAAAAATCTTTGGCTGGTTATGTCACTGGGTTAGGGTATGTCTTTCAAAAATTTTTGTAGATAACAGAAATTGTTTGGGACATCAACAGTGTTCTTAGTTTCACACCTTTTTTAGGTGTGGGAAACTTCTTGGAAGTCCTTCTTGGTGCCTCGCTATACGACTGTCCCCAAAGCCCAACAGATTTTACTTAATCTTTCTCTTCTACGCATACCTGTTGGAACGATCCTAGCCAAAGTACACACCAAATCGAATTGTTCATATACGGGGTAGGTGCTACATAAGTAGACTAATTGAAATGCAGTTCATACTTTGACCAACTTTAATCAACATCCAAACCAACTAAATACCCACGTTTTTCAGCCCCTCTCTTTACAAAGAAACATCGTTATTTGTCGAATTCGACACAAGCTGATTTCTTGTTTTCTTTTTGATATACCCGCCCATTGGCTTCTTGTTTGCCGTGTTACATTCACAACGGTTCAGCACATCTTCCACCAGGCAGACTATGACAAAGCACAAATTAACGCATAAACACCGACAACGCTCCAGGAACTAACAAGCAATCAGACTTCTGGAAGTCTCATCGTCATAAGTTAGAACATTGAAAGGTGGCGCGAGTCTGTACGTCTTCATCTCCAGGTATTCGCCATCAACCGTCGAACATTCAGTTAAGTTATAAAAAAGAAAAGAGCAGTTACGATGATGGAACCAAATAACGTTGCTTTTAATACCTAGAAGGTCGATGTTGAGCGCATGTGATACCTGGTAACGATTTGAGCGGACCTTATGTATTTTAAGAAACACGCTATTGAAAGCAGTTGCTCAAGAGTTAATATATCTAATGAAACACTTCAGACTAGGTGTGGCAGTTGGATGCAGCAGAGCTCGTGCCACCCGCTGGCAGTTGGAGAGATTTCTATTGCTTTACGTTGTCAGTAGAGCAGAACTCGGGTATGGTGTTCGCACCGTGTCGAGTTCCCCACTTACAGCAAAACGGTGGCAATTGTAAGGATTTCTAGTGTCTTCCGGCAAATCGTCTAGATTTCGCCTAGGGGGCACAAAGAGCTACCGCCCTATATCTCTGTTGCGTGTCCCCTAAAGATCTTAGAGAGTCTCACTTACGGTCGTGTCGAACCAATCATCGACCCATATTCCCGCAGGAGCAGACGGATTTTGACACGGGAGGTCGATCGTAGACCAGGTCACCCTGCTTGCCCAGGACATCTAGCATAGCTTTTCGGCTTGAAAGAAGGCCGGAGCTATGTTTGTCGATCTCACAGCAGCCTACGACACTGTATGGCATCGTGGCCTCACCTACAAGCTGCTGCGATTGCTGACTGATAGACACATGGTCCACAGGATCATGGAGATGGTCGGCAATCGCAGCTTTATCCTTACATCCGACGCCTCAAGAACGGGGCAAACAGAGCAGGTACGACGCCTCAAGAACGGGGATTCACAGGGATCCCTCCTTGCACCCCTTGTCTGCAACACCTACATCTCTGACCTTCCCACCACCGTCTTCAGAAAGTATGCATACGCTGAGGATCTAACAATCATGCATGCTGGTAGAGACTGGCAGGCAGTGGAAGGGGTATTGAGAAAAGACATGGCAACCGCAGGTGAATACCTCTAAAAGTGGGAGCTGAAGCTCAGCATACAAATACGGTGTCGGCAGTCTTCCACCTCAACAACAAGGAAGCTAAACGTGATCTAAAAGTCGACGTTGTCAAGGAAACCCTGCCCTTCTGCTCCGAAACCGAAACCCTCGGAGTAACGTTGGACAGGTTGCTCACGTATCGTCGACACCTCGAGTTCCTTCGCAAAAACTCGACATCACGCGTCGCACTCCTGATGCGGCTTGCTGGCTCTGGCTGGGGTGTTGTAGTAACAACACTGCGAATAGTCACCCTGGCCTGGTCCATTCCACAGCAGAGTACTGCTCTACTGTATGGTGCCGCAGTGTTCATACCAGCCTCATTGACCCTACCTTCAACGACGCCTTGCGACTTGTGACTGCATGCCTGCGTCCTACACCAGCCGACAACCTTCCTGTCCCTGCAGGCATCCAACCTGCTGAGCTTCGTCGCAAAGGAGCCACATTATCTCTAGCACACCGTGACATGGAGCCTGAGCATCTTCTCCACTCAGCGCTCACCCGTCCATTGGGTGGGCATGCACGGCGTCTCAAATCGAGACACCCATTTGTATATGCCGCACAACTCATCAGTTCAAATGACAACAACAAGGGAAGTGTGGCACTTTGGGTGGATCATCAGTGGAATGCGGAGTTGTTGGACAACACCACGAGACTGTGTGCTTTTATTCCCTACACCGGTGCCCACTCTCTTAGAATGGTCCTTCCAAGAACAGCGTGGGTCCTGCTACCGCCTCCGCGCCGGTGTTGGACGTTTCCGCTTCTGCATACACAAATGGGATATACCCCTTGTGCCAGGGGCCAAGTTTAATTTTCGGGGCCCTAGGCTATTTGAAATTGGGGACCCCTCTTGAAGGTTTGCGACGACTGATGTCATACAAATAGCACTACACGTGCTTGCTACATTCATTGAACCAATCGTGCCAATTCATAAACATATTATTTGACTCTGAATTCCCTTGATATCAGGAACCAGAGCCGTGTAAGCCGCCCTTCATACCCCCGAATTCGGAGCCCACGCTGACACAGGGGACACAAAATTCAGAGCTTAACCCCTCCAAACAAAATTTCAACTCCCCAAATCTAAAAATGAAACATTGGAAATCAGTGAAGTTTTTGTTTATCCGTATCCTTATCTGTCCTGTAATTTATCGACGGAGCAGTACCAGTCGTTGTTATTTGAAATAACATTGCCTGATCAGTGCCGGCGCTACAAGGCAAACGAAGCGACTGCCTAGGGCGCTAGGCCAAAGGGGACGCCAAAAAGATCCACGAACTATTTAACTATGTTGTTCTGAAAGTGGCGAACGTCAACCAAGTAAAAGCGAATGAATATGATGAAAGTGAATGGAACACATGTTCACGCGGTTTTTCAGGTTTGCTGCATAGGGTTAATACTTTTGTTATTAATTCCAATTTCATACATTATTCATCTAATCAAATTTTCTAATGTGCAAAAGCTTCCCTCTTATTTCCGCAATATACAATGCGATGATACGTAGAGTAAGGATCTTTGTATAAGACGGGTGGGCGCTTGAATGGATCTTACCTAACCAGGGTGCTTAAAAGTCTATCAATAACGTGCTCTTATTAGAGTCTGCAAGGCATACCCTCCTTGCTTTTTCAATTTCACTTCAATAATTTTAAGGTTACGATATCTGTTATTTTCATTTCTTGATGTTCCTGGCCCTGCCACTCTACCAGAGTACCTTCATGTCGAAGCCTTCACTAAATCATGTTTCGGCCATCCACTGTAGTTAGGTTAGGAACGCTGTTGAAACGTCAGCATTATTGGCGTTAATAGACTATTTTAGCAATGAAATTTTGAATATTGGACGCATCACTTTTTTAAACCAAACATGTTCTACAGTAGATCAGGGGACACCAACCTTTCTGTAAATGAGAGCTACTTCTTGGCCATCGATTAACGCTAAGGGCTACTAGCTTGATACACACTTCTGAAATAAAAAATTTAGTTTAATTTACCTTTAATTATGTTATCAACTTATCGTTAATGATGTTAATCTATGTGATGATACTCATCATCTTAATGCTATTTCAAAACAGGCCCGCGGGCGACAAACGTGGTCCTTGCGGGCGACCTGGTGCCCGCGAGCACTGTGTTGGTGACCCGTGTTCTAGATGGAACTGAAGACTTTCTGGCGACGGTTCTGTCGAAATTTTGTCCGCAAATGGAACTAGAAGAATAGTGAAATGAAAAAACAAAAATTAGGATATTTTGTTGTGAAGGCCATTTGACCTCGGGATATGCCGTAATGTCGAAATATTTCTTCAGACATTACCATTGGGGGACCCCTGTAAGCATTTGGGAGGACGAGTTGGGCTGCTACGGCACTGTCAGGAACAAAAACAGTCACAATGAAACTAGCGAAAAAGGCAGCGGTGAAATTATCTGACCACAATCCCATTGCATATTTATTGAGTACCTCACTGGCCCGTGTAATCTGAAAAATGGATTCAGGCGTTTTGTTCCAGACACTATATGTAACAGTAACCAATTGCAACACCAGAAAAAGAGAATGCTCATCGTCATTCACTTCAATCCTTCGCGCTCATTCTTCTATAGAGATCTTTTGTTAGTGGCATAGTAAAAAACGTGCGTTGGACCAAACCAAAAGACAAATATAATGCCTACAGAAACGCAGGAAATTGTCCTTACTCTCAAAAGTTTGAGACCCCCCGAAATCGGGGGCCCTAGGCTTAAGACTTTTCAGCCTAATAGTAAATCCGCGCCTGCCTTCTGCGGCTTGTCAGTGTTGCGCATGAGAAAAAAACTGTCGACCATGTTGTTCTCCAATGTCCATTCCATCGACTTCCACATGGACTGCATGGCCTGACGGTTCTGGATGATGAGCCAATTGAATGGCTGCTCAACACCTGCCCCGAGATCTGGTGCGGCCAAGCAGTGGATAGTAACAACTGACTCAAACGACGAAGAAGAAGACTTCGTAAGTATTGTGCTTTTTCTTTTGCAGAAGTTCTTTTTCGTCACTTAGACGTCTCTTTTTGAAAAAGGGGTTTGTGTATGTTGCTTTCGTGTGTTTATTATGTCGTCCCTAGAGTCGTCTTTGTCACCGTTGTTGATGAAAATCTGTTGGATTGGTAGAAGGCGGCTGCCCAAAAATATTGTGACTCTTTTTTCCCGCTGTCTGCAAGTACTATAGGTAATGCCTACTATGTGCATGAACAAAATAACTTTTCAACAGCTATATTTATGGATGTGGTAGCTATACTTATGGATACGATAATTTTAAGGGTACGACACACGCAACGGCAGTTATTGGGTCGCAGATAAATCTAATCATTGAGTGTAACAAGCAAATCAAAGCCGAACCCGAAACAAGCGTCGATAGCATTATTTTGTCGCACGAGCAACCTGGGATACGAAGCCCTGGAGACTGTCCTTACTTATTGGCGACCAGAGGATGTGCTTCTGCCCGCTATGGGCAGGTGGACTCATTTGGTGGATTCTCGTGGTCAGTGCGCACTCAGCAAACCAATTTACTGTTTCACATTTAAACATTTTCAATAAACTTTGTTTTCAAAACAGAGAGTTTTTTCTGTTTAAAAAATCTAAAACTCTCGCCACACAAATTTAAAGCAGAATTTGTCAAAATGAGATGATTTTCTGAAACAAAACGTCCGCAGGTTTGTTTGCTCTTTGCATCTGACGCAGCGCTCGCTTTTCATCACAATGAAAAGTTGTTACACAACAACCCGGTGCTTCGGTCGTTTAAATAACCGCAGAATCCACCTATTAGCAGATTGTTGTTTCCTAAATTATAATTAATTACCGTCAAGTCACATGATTCGCTGACGACAGCACGCCCCTCGCATCCAATATCTCCAATGTTACCCCCAATGCACTGTCGGGCACGCTGCACCATTCCAGGGCCGCAGTTTGATCCTCGGACGATTGACTCGCAATCTCCACTGGTCCATGGGCTCCAGCTTGGGCACCGTTGCATTTCGCAGGTTTCCGATGATGCAAGGTCCCCGTCGCAACCCGGTTCACCAAATCTTCCCCCTTTGAAACAGAAAAGAGGTAAAGACCATCATCAGCGATGCTTGCCTGTTGTTCGCCAGACTCGAAGCTACGTTTGTTTTCTGCTTTCATTTTGGTTCCGGGTGCAACTTTTTATTGTAAATTGTCAAGAAGTGAAAACAATCGAAAAAACACTGAAAACTCGCACCTATACAAACACGAGATCTCCTTCGAATTCCCCCACCACAAGATGAAGAGCAAGGGCCAAACGGTGTCCAGGGGCCAAGGCAGGCGGGGGAGCAAGGTGAGGAGTCTTCAGAAGGACCACCGCACAAACTGTTCTCAGTACCAGCAGGAAGGCACGTTCGAGTCCTTCGGCGCTCTCCATCGCCGCAAGTGACCGAGCATTCACTGTACGGTGTCCATTCCGACCAAACGGGACAGGCCTGTTCATTGCAATCTTGTTTCTGCGTAAAAAAAACGTTAACACTATAGGAAAATTAATACCTTAACAACCTCCACTCTTGTGAAAGTAATGAAGTAAATGTTGCCAAAATATTTCAAAGAGTTAATCTCTTTTTTGTTTTAAATCACACAGTGTCAAAAGTGCGCACGTTTGAATTTAACGCCTAGGCTACATTTGCCAGCTGAGATACTACGAGTATCCCTACTCTGTTCTGGGAAGACTTTACTGGCTCACCCATTACCAGCTCTACTGTGCAGTGTTATAGCTACGCCACTTAGTCGGAGAGATGCAAACAACATCCAAGGAATATCGTTTGGCTCCCTCGACCAATTCCCGCACTTTTCCAGCGTGTTAACGCCATTTTCCTTTCCCCTGTGACGAGAATGTCTCAAGAGAGATTGGTGAGGCGAGGTCTGTTGTCTAAACCCACGGGAAGTGGCCCCGAGATCGACCAAGGACTCGGCATGGTGTATATCGCCGACCTGGCTTGGTCCTTTGTTGGAGCAGAGGCAGCAAAAATTCCAGAAGTTACTCAAAACCGCGAGGTATTCCGATTCCTTCTGGGGCTGCTGCCCTGCGGCCCTCCCCGACGAAAAAGTGGATGCGAAAAAGAATGAGTGAATGTCGAAAGTTTACGTAAAACAGGGTATGCTTTTTTCGGCTGAATTTGCGTTGCATATTGGGTTCAAGGGTCGTGGTCGTGGAGACACAAGAACAGTTGATGAAACATCTATTTGCAAAATGCGTGATTTCGTGATTGCTTTACAAGAAGATTGGACACAAATTTTCCATTTTCCGTTACGGAGATATCAGCAGTGAACGTTGTGTGTTGTCTAAAATGCTAAATTTATAACCAAGTTTGAATATTAACTTTAAGGCTGCTGTATCATGATCTGAAACGTTATATTTCTGTCTATTCTCCTTTTCGCGGCAAAGTTGAGAGAAACGGAAATAACCATGGTAGGTATTTCCTGTAAAAACTCAAAGACGCTTCTCAATATTAATACATCAATATATTTTGAATGAAACGCTGACATTATTATTTTTAACAGTTTCGGATCGAAAAGTCGAGAAACGTCCGCTTCGAGAAATTCTTTATCAAATGTTCTTGGAAAAGATGCAGAAACAAAAATGGCACACACTCGTCTGGAACTCCCTTGACATCCGGGAGATCCGGGCGAACCGCCAGAGCAGATCCTGGTCCTGACCGCCACTCCTCCTCCGCAAGTGACTGAGCATGCGTCCGCTTCTGACCACGGCCCCCAGGTCTCGCAAACCTGCTCGTTGCACGAGATCGATTGCGAGCTTGAGCCCATACATTCCACTTCGGCCTCTCCAATGCAGACCCTGAACAGAAGGGTGGAATTCGCGGTCACTTGAACATTTGGCACTACATGTGGGCGGTGCATCACCAGGAGCGCTAAGTCAGATTTAACTTCTTTTCATTTGTCAAGCAGAAGTCGTAGGATTGAATGTGGAAAATTGGGAGCTTTAAGAAATAGGTCTAAAAGACTTGAAACTTCACAAGCAAAGAAAACAAAACTGCATTGTGAAAAACATCCTTGTGATGCTTCATTGGCCTCAAAATTGAAAGACATGCTTAACCGATCCATTGAATTTTATGTACCGCATGTCTTCTAATTCCACCACAGAGTTCTCAAGTGAGGGAACAGACCATAAAATGAAGTGAAAACGTTGTATTTTTGTTATGTGCTGTAGACACTCCAGCCAACTTTGCTGTACCCGTGGAGATTTACTCCACTGAGAAATTGCTATCTGTACTTTCGAGAAGATTTCTTCAGATTACAAAATGTAATCGAATCAAACAGCAGCAAATGTTTTCGAAAAATCAACAGCACAATGACAATCATATCGTCAGCACCGCTCCACTGTATTTTAAATACGTTTCTAGTAAAAGAGGTTTCATTGACTCACTTTCAACCCTGGTACATGTTAAATACATACATTCTACTGAAATAGATTGACACGGGGTGTTAGTAGAAGTGAAATCGGATTCAATCTAGGCACCAACTACATGAACAGGATAAGATCAACTAAACATTGCCAAAACAAAAAGATTACTTGCTCTTTCACTCATGCGTGTGATGCAAACTAATGCCCTTAAGTCCCGCGTGCGTCACTCTTTTTGCTGAAATTCGCTCAAGTTTGCACCACCATAACTCACCAGGTGATGGAGCTAGAAAGAGAGCTGTTCAAACCCTCTGAAGATTCGGAAAGTCTTGCAATTTAGTTTAAAAAAATTGAGAAGTTTTTATTTTTTATTTTTTGTGGGTGACGTCATAATCGGTGTAGGTTTTGCGGTTTCTTTGGATAATGTCATCCGAAAAAACCTTAAACTACCCCAATTATGACGTCACCAAAATAAAAAGATCCAAAAGTTTCGAATTATTTAAAATCTAGACTACAAGACTTTCCGTGTCATCAGAGGGTTTGATCAGCTGTCTAGCTCAAGCGCTGGCAGGTTATGGTGTTTGACTAAATTATCCAAGTTTACCTTTTGCACAGCAGGATTTTATTTTTTACTAAACATTTGTTATTGGAGCCACAATTTTGGCACCAGAAACGCTAGAAAGCCGTTCAAACCTTCTTAAGACTCGGATTATAGCCTAGATTCCAAAAAAACTTGAGCCAAAAAATGGCTTGTTGGGTTGGCGCCCAGAGCCCGGTGACCTCGGCCAAGAATGCGTAAACCTATCCCAACTATGACGTCATCGACAAAATAACAAGATCCAAAACTTTTTAATCTTTAAAAAAAATCTAAACTAGAAGACTTTTTGCATCTTTAGAGGGTGTAAACAGCTTTCTAGCTCAATGTGCTGGCGAGTAATGGTGTTGCAAATTTCAAAAAGAGAAGTGGTGCACGGGGTCTTACAAGGTGCGATGTGTTTTCATACAAACATGAAGCCCACCTGGTTCTTGTCTGCACCCCTCCACCGCAGGTTACTGTGCAATCGCCATATTCGGCCCATTCGCCCCAACAGTTTACTGGCGCTTGACATGACTGAGTATCGGTGCCGGATCCGGGGCATCCCCCAACACCAGGGGTGCCATTTAAGCAAGTTCTTGTTCGACTCTGTGGAATACGATTGTTATACAGTTCTACGCGCTTGGAACAGCGCCCCAAAAATGAAACAGGAAGTTTGCTTTACAGAGGTTATAATCGCACATGAACGATAAAATATGCTGCGCAATTGAAACCTGGATAACCTGATATTTGTACTTGAATTGACATCGAGTTTAATTACTCCACATTTTAATAAGCCAAATATCTATTCAGTAAGTAAATAACCAATAGTACTTTTCAACAATTGTTTTTTAATGTTAAACATTGAATTCTAATTAACGTGATGACCACAAGGTTTTCTGTATAAAATGCGACAAATTAAGGTAGTAGAGTCGAAGCAGTAGCTAAACTTACGTATCGGCCGGTTCCACAGGTGGCTGAACAAGGCCCGAAATCCCCCCATTCTGCCCAGCTGTCGCAATCATTCAGATTGCAGGTTTGCGACATCACAGCACCATTCACGTCATCACATCCATTGTCGCCAATGCTACCTCCCACGCACAAGCGGGTACGACATTGAATGCCTGGAACAAGATGAAATGTCAAGCAAGCTATGCAGGCGTTGTTCCAAAAATCATACTACCTGGTGCAGGTTGCACCTTCGTTGTTAAAAGTAAAGAACTCGAGCACTGTTGAAAGATTTCTATTTTCTTCGTGCAATCATTATTAGAGTGATTCTTACAGTTCAAGCGAAATCACTATTTCGTATAAAAGGTACGTCCATTGCAGCAGTCTCAAATCAAACCAAGAATGTTTTCAAAATGTTTTTTTATGGCTCGGAACGTTTCGTAGTAAGCTCAATCAACTTCAGTTTACTCCTTTTTCCACAAATTTTAACTGCAGCGATTAATCTTGATCTTGCAAAGGCATCCTTTTCATTTCATGCCAGTTGCCATTGTCTTCTAAAAATGTGTTTGGTTTAATTCAGAGTAATATTTCTCACAAGAACTTGTCGTGCTTTTACAGGTTAGTGCTGTAGCTCATACCTCCTCCACACGAAGCACTGCAGTCTCCATATGGACTCCACGATC